>Ga0194125_10013518_pt1 | contig 10599 bp, 13 predicted proteins | sample TA2KigC250mmetaG_FD_148626 | JGI IMG/M metagenome (GOLD analysis project Ga0194125, IMG submission 148626) | Freshwater microbial communities from Lake Tanganyika, Tanzania - TA2015034 Kigoma Deep Cast 250m | ecosystem: Environmental > Aquatic > Freshwater > Lake | place: Tanzania: Lake... | reverse complement strand
GCCGCTTTACGTCTCCGGGATGGCTTGGGCGCCGTTTCTTCCGGCTTTTCTTCGGCCGCGGCCACGGTTGCCGCTGCAGCTTCAGCTGCGGCCGGCGCTTTCTCAGACACTGCTTCTTTGATGGCTTCTGCCGTCACCTGAACGGCCGGTTCCGCCGCCATTTCGGCAGGCGCAGCTTCAACAGCTATCTCCTTTGGCTCAGGAAGGACCTCACCTTTAAATATCCATACCTTAACGCCAATCCTGCCCAGAGTGGTGCGTGCTTCAGTGAAGCCGTAATCGATATCCGCCCGCAGGGTATGCAGGGGGACCTGGCCTTCATGCATTGTCTGGCGGCGGGCGATTTCAGCATCGCCCAGTCGGCCGGAGCAGCTGACCCTTATTCCCTTGGCACCTGCCTGCATGGTGCGGAAAATTGCCTGTTTCATGGCCCGGCGGTAGGCAATGCGGCGTTGAATTTGCTCGGCAATTGTTCTGGCGACGAGCATGGCATCGAGCTCCGGCTGGCGGATTTCCTGGATATTGAGGCGGACTTTCTTGCCGACCAGGTCTTCCAGATAGGCGCTCAGCTCATCAACACGCTGTCCACCTCGCCCAATGACTATGCCCGGTCGGGCTGTGTGGATGGTGACCGTTACCTCTTTTGCCTGGCGGTCAATTACCACCAGCGAGATGGAAGCGTCAGCATACTTGGCCTGTATTGCCTGACGCAGCTTAAGGTCTTCCTGCAGCGACTCGGCGTAATGCTCATCGGCATACCATTTAGCCTGCCAGTCCTGTACCACGCCAATTCTAAAGCCTATCGGGTGAACCTTGCGTCCCAATTATGCCTCCTCGTCAGCCACAATTACCGTTATATGACTGGAATCCTTGCGTATGGGGCTGATTCGACCGCGCGCCCGGGGATAGAACCGCTTCATCCTTGGTGCTTCGTTGGCGTAGATGCGGATGATTTTCAGGTCTGACGGCGTCATCTGGTAGTTGTTCTCCGCACTGGCGGCCGCGGACTTCACCACCTTGGCTACCAGCCGGGCATTGGGCGATGGCGCGAATCTGAGCAGTGTCAGCGCTTCGTCCACTGTTTTGCCCCGCACCATATCAATCAGCCGGCGCACCTTGCGCGCTGGTATTCCCGTGTCTTTGGCAAAAGCTCGTACCTGCATATTCTGCCTTACCTTAAGCCGCCGCCGGTGGTGTCTTCACCTGGCTGGTTCGTTCCGGCCTACCAACGTGTCCGCGGAAAGTGCGGGTCAGGGCAAACTCGCCAAGCTTGTGTCCCACCATATTTTCGGTGATGAAGATAGGCACATGCCTTCGGCCATCGTGGACACCGATGGTCAGCCCCACCATCTGTGGCAGTATGGTGGAGGAGCGCGACCAGGTCTTGATGACCGCTTTCTGGCCCGATTTGATGACGGCGTCCACCTTCTTCATCAGTTTGCTATCAATATATGGCCCCTTTTTAATCGACCGTGACATTGCTTACCTCTACTTGCCTTTTCTCCGTTTTATAATCAGTTTATCAGATGCTTTGGGCTTGCGGGTGCGGTAGCCAAGTGCTGGTTTGCCCCAGGGTGTCTTGGGGCTGGGCAGCCCAATCGGGCTTCTGCCCTCGCCGCCACCGTGGGGATGGTCTCGCGGCGTCATTGCTGAGCCCCTCACCGTGGGCCGCCAGCCCATCAAACGCTTGCGCCCCGCCTTACCCAGTGAAATACTCTGGTGGTCAACATTGCCCACCTGCCCGATGGTCGCCAGGCAGTCGCCGCGGACGCGCCGCATTTCTCCGGAAGGCATGCGCAGCAGGGCATAATCGCCTTCCTTGACCATCAGCTGCGCCGCCGCGCCGGCACTGCGCACCATCTGTCCGCCTTTCCCTTTCTCCATCTCAATATTGTGGACCATGGTGCCGCTGGGGATGGATTTCAGGGGCAAGGTGTTCCCCGGCCTGACCTCGGCCTCCGGGCTGGAGATGACGGTATCACCCATGTTCAGCCCAACCGGGGCCAGGATATAGCGTTTATCCCCATCGGCGTAGTAGACAAGCGCAATTCGCGCGGAGCGGTTCGGGTCATATTCAATCGCGGCCACCCTGCCCGGCACGCCGGCCTTGTCCCGCTTAAAGTCGATAATGCGGAGTCTCTGTTTGGCACCTCTGCCATGGTGGCGCACGGTTATTTTGCCCTGATTGTTGCGTCCGCCCCGCTTCTTCAGTGGCGCGATAAGCGCTTTTTCGGGCCTGTCCTTGGTAATCTCTTCAAATGTGGCGCCGCTCATCCCCCGCCTGCCGGGCGAGGTCGGGCGAAATAATTTAATAGCCACTTAATATCCCTCTCTTCGTGCTAAACACCTTCAAAGAATTCTATTTTATCGCCCTCTCTTAAGGTGACGACCGCTTTCTTCCAGGGCGGCGTGTTATATACCCGTCTGCCTACTCTCTTGTTTTTCCCGGCAACCTTGGTAACATTCACATCGGTTACCTTCACCCGGAACGCTTTCTCCACGGCCTGCTTTATCTGTGGCTTGGTCGCTCCGGTGGCCACCTCAAAGGCATATTTATTCTGCGCCTGCAGGCCGGTATTTTTCTCCGTTATCAGCGGGCGCTGCAAAACATCAAACAGGTGCATTGGTTACCTCTGCCACCGTTTTTTCTCCCCAGAGCTCTTCCACACGGCGTATTGCGGATACCGTCATCAATAGCATCTTATGGGAGAGGATATCAATCACATTGAGCAGGTTTGCCGGCATAGTCTTGATTCCCTGGATATTGCGGGCGGCTTTAATCACGTGTTCTTCCGGGTTGGCCGTTACCACCAGCGTTGAGGAATCAGCGCCGAGGGCACCCAGAACCTGCGCCATGAATTTTGTCTTCGGCTCCAGCTTCAGTTCCTGCACCACCTTTAACTCATTGTCCTTCACTTTTGCGGAAAGCGCGCATTTAAGCGCCAGGCGGCGCATCTTCTTTGGCGTTTGCTGGTGATAGTCCCTCGGTTTGGGCCCAAAGATAATGCCTCCCCCCCGCCGTGTGGGTGACCGGCGGCTGCCGGCCCGTGCCTCTCCAGTTCCCTTCTGGCGGTACAGCTTCTTGCTGCTGCCCTGGACCTCGCCTCTGGTCTTGGTGGAGGCGGTGCCATGACGGGCGTTTGCCAGTTGCCCGACCATGACCTGGTGCACCACGCCTTCATTAAAAGGCACGGCAAAGACCTGGTCGCTGATTTCAATTTTTTCCACTTCTTCGCCGGTGAGGCTGTAAACGGGGACCTGCACTTTTTTACTTTCCCTTCCTTGTTTTCTTAATCAACAGCAGGCCGTTTCTGGCGCCGGGCACGGCTCCCTTGACCAGCAGGAGATTCCGTTCCGGGTCGGCCTCAAATACCTCTATATTGCGCACCGTGGTGCGCTGGTCTCCCATATGGCCGGCCATGCGCATCCCTTTAAAAACACGTCCTGGCGATGCGCTGGGGCCGATAGAACCGGGAGCACGGTGACGGTCAGACTGGCCTTGCGTCTTGGGTCCGCCGGCAAAGTGGTGCCTTTTCACCACTCCGGCAAAGCCTTTACCTTTGGAGATGCCGATGATATCAACCAGGTCACCGGATTTAAAAAGGCTGACATCTATCTTCTGGCCCTCTTCAATGCCTTTGATGTCATCCAGCCTGAATTCACGCAGGTGTTTAAACTGGCCCAGGCCTTTGAGTTGCCCACGCTGTGGTGAATTGGGCCGTTTGGCGTTACCAAAGCCGAGCTGAATGGCGTTATAGCCGTCTTTTGCCGACGTTTTCACCCGGGTAACGGTGCACGGCCCGGCCTCAATGGCAGTTACAGCCGCCATCACGCCGTTGTCGCCGAATATCTGGGACATGCCCAATTTTTTACCGATAATTCCCTGTGCCATCTTTTTAATACTTCTTCTATAACTTGATATCTATCTCCACTCCCGAAGGAAGGTTCAGTTTGGTCAGAGCATCAATGGTCTTTGAGGTGGTCTCCACAATGTCAATAATGCGCTTGTGCGTCCGTATCTCAAATTGTTCCTGTGAGTCTTTATCAATAAATGTGGAGCGGATGACGCTGTACTTCTTGATATGGGTGGGCAGCGGTACCGGCCCCACCACCACCGCTCCGGTACGCTCCACAGCATCGACAATCTGTGCCGCGGACTGGTCGACTATTCGGTGGTCAAAACCCTTCAGTTTGATGCGGATTTTCTGTTTAGCCATATTCTCTCCCCGCTGCCTGTTCGGTTATTTCCTCGGTCAGCTCGGCCGGTAGTTCACGGTATTTATAAAATTCCAGCGAATGTGTGGCCCTGCCCTGGGTGAGCGACCTCAACCTGGTGGCGTAGCCGAAGGTCTCGGCCAGGGGAATCAGGCACCGGATAACATACATATCGCCCTGAGCTTCAATATGCTCTATGTGTCCTCGCTTGGCATTAAGGTCGCCGATGATGTCTCCCAGGAACTGCTCCGGGGCGACCACCTCCAGCTTCATAATCGGCTCAAGGAGAATGGGCTTGGCTTTTTTGACCCCCTTGCTGAGTGCCAGCGAGCCGGCCATCTTGAAGGCAAGCTCGGAGGAGTCAACTTCATGGTAGCTGCCGTCATAGATGGTGGTTTTGATATCAACCACGGGGTAGCCGGCCAAAACGCCGGTCTCCATGGCCTCCTTCACTCCGGCCTCAGCGGCCGAGATATACTGCCTGGGGATGACACCTCCCTTGGTGGCGTCATGGAACTGGAAACCGCTCCCCCGCTCCCGGGGCTCGATTTCCAGCCAGACATGGCCGTACTGGCCGTGACCTCCGGTCTGCCTCACGAACCTGCCCTCAGACTGGACCGGTATGGTAATTGTCTCCTTGTAGGCGACCCGTGGCTTGCCCACCTTGGCGCTGACGCCGAATTCGCTTATCATGCGGCTGATGATGACCTCAAGGTGAAGCTCCCCCATGCCGGAGATAATGGTCTGTCCGGTTTCCTCATTGTAAGTGACTTTGAAAGTGGGGTCTTCTTCGGTCAGCTTCCGCAATGCGCCGGTCAGTTTATCCTGGTCAGCCCTGGTCTTGGGCTCGATGGAGATGGAGACAACCGGCTCGGGGAATCGGATTGATTCCAGCAGCACTGGCCGGTCAACATCGCAGAGGGTATCGCCGGTAAAGGTGCTCTTCAGCCCCAGCGTGGCCACGATGGTGCCGGTGTCAGCCTCGTCTACTTCCTCGCGGCGGTTGGCATGCATCAGGAGCAATCGCCCGATGCGTTCCCGCTTGCCCGTCGTCGAGTTTAACACCGGGCTGCCGGTTTTCATTATGCCCGAGTAGACTCTGAGGTAAACAAGCCTGCCCACAAATGGGTCGGTAACGACCTTGAAAGCCAGGGCGGAGAACGGCTCTTCATCACTGGCCAGGCGGGTGACGGCTTCTCCTGAGTGAGTATCGATAGTCGACACCGGAGGTACATCAAGGGGGGAGGGGAGGTAGCCGACAATGTCATCAAGCAGGAGTTGCACACCTTTGTTGCGCAGGGCGCTGCCGCAGAGAACAGGCACGCCCTTGTTGGCCAGCGCTACTTTGCGCAGTGCCTGCCTCATCGCCTCCGGGCTGACCTCATGGCCCTCCAGATACGCTTCCAGAATATGGTCGTCATGCTCGGCTAATTTTTCAATCAGGGCGTGGCGATATTCACCACAGCGCTTGCGTTCGGAATCAGGAATGCTTATTTCTTCTGGCTCAGAGTCGGGATTGCCGTCAAAACGCCAGGCTTTGTTCTCAATGAGGTCAATAACACCTTCAAATGATTCGCCGCTGCCCAGGGGCAACTGGATGGGCAGTGGTCTGGCTTTCAGGCGCTTTTCAATCATGGAGATGGTGCGCTTGAAATTGGCGCCGACCCGGTCCATCTTGTTGATAAAGCAGATTCTGGGCACGCGGTAACGGTCAGCCTGCCGCCAGACCGTCTCCGACTGCGCCTCGACCCCGGCCACCCCATCAAAGACCACCACACCGCCGTCCAGGACCCTGAGGCTGCGCTCCACCTCGGCGGTGAAGTCCACGTGGCCCGGGGTATCAATAATGTTGATGCGGTGCTCCTGCCAGTAGCAGGTGGTCGCCGCCGCGGTTATGGTAATGCCGCGTTGACGCTCCTGCTCCATCCAGTCCATCACCGCGGTACCGTTGTCCACTTCGCCAATTTTATAGGTGCGGCCGGTATAGTACAGTATCCGCTCGGTGACGGTGGTCTTGCCGGCATCAATATGAGCAATAATTCCTATATTTCTGATTTTTTCTAGAGGAAAACTTCTAGGCATTGCTCTCGCCTTTTCTGGAATCGGGTTCTTCGTTGTCATAGTCTTCGTGCTAATGGTCCTTCACCTTTTACCATCGGTAGTGGGCAAAGGCGCGGTTCGCCTCAGCCATCTTATGTGTATCTTCGCGCTTTTTAATGGTGGTGCCTTCACCGCGCAGCGCATCAGAGAGCTCATCAGCCAGCCTTTCCGTCATTGACTTGCCTTTTCTGGCTCGGGCTGATTTCAGCAGCCAGGTCAGGGCCAGAAAGAGGCCGCGGTCAGGGCGTACTTCAACCGGCACCTGGTAGGTGGCACCGCCAACGCGGCGCGGTTTGACCTCAAGCAGGGGCGTGGCATTTTTAACCGCCTGTTCCAGCGCCGTCACCGGGTCTTTGCTTGACCGCTGCTCTAGGACATCAAGCGCTTCGTAAACAATTCTTTCCGCGGTCCTCTTCTTCCCGCATTTCATCACCTTGCTTATCAGTCTGGACACGGTGGCATTGTGAAATTTCGGGTCCGGTGACATCTCTCTTGTTTCTGGTCGGGCACGCCTTGACATTCTGGTCTCCTGTCTTTACTCTGTTGCGGCTTTTTCCTTGGCCATTTTCTGGCCGTATTTGCTGCGACCCTGGCGGCGGTTGTTAACGCCGCTGGTGTCCAGGGCACCGCGGATAATATGATAGCGGACACCGGGCAGGTCCTTGACACGTCCGCCGCGAATCAGCACCACTGAGTGTTCCTGCAGTTCATGCCCTTCCCCGGGGATATAAGCAGTCACTTCCATCTGGTTGGTCAGCCTGACTCTGGCTATCTTGCGCAGCGCCGAATTGGGCTTCTTGGGTGTCATGGTCCTCACCTGGGTGCAGACGCCCCGCTTCTGCGGCGAGCCCTTGCCCTCAATCATGCGGTTTTTCAGCGCATTGAAGGTAAAGCGCAGCGCCGGCGCCTTGGTCTTCCTGGCACTCTGCCTTCGCCCTTTGTGTATTAACTGGTTTACGGTCGGCAAATTTACTCCTCCTGCCCTACAATTTTAATGGATGAGCCTTGGCTCATCCACAAAATATAATGACAGATTGAACCGTTTGGTCCAACCCGTCAGCTGTTGCTGAGGGCCAAATATCCAAGAGGAAAGTTTATCACAAGTTCAGATTAATTGTCAATATCTATGGCAGGCCCGGTTAAGACTGTGCCTTGCCCAGTAGCCGGCGCAGCCCCTGGCCGTGCTGCTGGCACCACTGGTAGATGGTGAAAAGGTCCCAGCCAATGCAGAAGTGGCGGACGCCCATATCAATGAATTCCTGGGCCTCTTTGAAATCTCGAATCTCCACGCGGGGGTGAACGCCCTTTCTGAGTGCCATCTCAATTATGTCCTTCTGTTGGCGCTGTATCTCGGGGCTGGCCATCTTACCTGCCCGGCCGGTATTTACTGAGAAATCGCACGGGCCAAACTGAATCATGTCCAGGCCTTCTACTGATAGCACCTCGTCCATCTGTTCCACCAGGCTCGCTTTCTCCACCATAATGGCGATGACCGCATCCCGGAGCGTTTTGACCCAGGCCTCGGTGCCGATCTCAAGGACGAAGCCGGTGATGCGCCGTATAACACAGCCCTGCAGGCCGTTGTCCTCAGGCGTAGCCGCCCTGACCATGCGGATGCATTGTCTGACTTCATCTGCGGAACGGCAGTCGGCAAACAGTATATTCGGGATGCCGGCGCCGAGCGACCGACTGGTGATGAACAATCGCGGGTCCTGTTCCACTTTCATCATGGAAGACATGTGTGGGAACAGGTCCACGGCGCGGGCGAAATTATCAAGCTGGGGCAGGCTCCAGGTGGCGTACTGTCCGCTCAGCTCAATGTAATCAAAGAGGCCGGAGTGTCCGATTACCTCAACGATTTCAGGCGACGTGGTAATCACGTGTGTGCCGATGGTCGGCTGGCCGGCGTTTAGTAGCTCGCGGAGTTGGTTTTTTCTCATGTCAATCTCCTTTTCCTGATAGTCATAATCAGGTCTTGGCCTTTTCATAAAGCTCGGCGGCACGGTAGGAGCTCCTGACCAGAGGTGACGAGGCCACCCCGGAGAACCCCATCTCCCGGCCGATGGCTTCATACCCGGCGAATTCTTCAGGGGGTATGAAACTAACCACCGGGTGATGATGGGGTGAGGGTTGCAGATATTGCCCAATGGTCAGCAGGTCGCAGTCCGCCTCCCTGAGGTCGCCCATCACCTCAATGAGCTCATCCCGGCTTTCGCCCAGCCCGAGCATTAGGCCGGACTTGGTGACAATGTCTGGGTTCAACTTTTTCACCGTATAGAGGAGTTCCAGCGACCGGGCGTAATCCGCCCCTGTCCTGGCTTCAGGGTAGAGGCGGGGGACTGTTTCCAGGTTGTGGTTGATGACCTGCGGGCCGGACTCAACCACGGTGCGGATGGACTCCTTGGAACCGCGGAAATCGGGGATGAGTACCTCAATGGTGATATCGGCCATGTTTTTCTGAAGCAGATTCACCGTTTGGGCAAACTGACTGGCACCGCCATCGGGCAGGTCGTCTCTGGTGACCGACGTGATGACCACGTAGGTTAGCCCCAGCTTGGCCACCGCATCGCACAGGTGATGAGGCTCGGTTTCATCAACCGGGGCAGGGTGTCCTTTCTTTACCGCGCAGAAGGTGCAGCGCCGGGTACACACGTCGCCCAGAATGAGGAAAGTGGCTGTGCCCGAGGTGAAGCACCTGCCTATATTGGGGCAGAGGGCGCTCTGACAGATGGTGTGCAGGCCCAGCCTGCCCAACAGGTCATGCATGGTTGACATGACGCCGGGCTCGGCCAGCCTCTGCTTAAACCAGGGAGGCAGCCTTCCTTTCGTAACGGTTCCTGTCGTCTGATTCATCGGTGAACCTCAATTTTACTTTGAAAACCTCGGCAAAGCGGTCCAGCAAACGTTCCGTTACTTCATCCATCGGCGGTTCGTAGCCGAGAAGTTGAGCCATAGAGGTCGCCGTTTTACTGGTGAAACCGCAGGGGTTTATCAGGGAAAAATGGCCAAGGTCGGTGTTAACATTCAGAGCAAAGCCGTGCATGGTAATCCATTTGCGGACGCTCAAGCCTAGGGCGGCTATCTCCATATCCTTCACCCAGACGCCAGCGTGGTTGTGGTCGCGTCCCGACTTTATACCATAGTCGGCCAGCGTCCTGATGAGCACCTCTTCTAGGTTGTGGACATACCGGTGGATATCGCGGTCCCGTTCCCGCAGGTCCAGGATGGGATAGCCGACAATCTGTCCCGGGCCGTGGTAGGTAACATCGCCGCCGCGGTCGGTGAAGATTAAAGACACGCCAGCGCGGGCCAGTCCTGCCGGCGATTCCAGAATGTTCTCCGGCTTGCCCGACTTGCCCACGGTGATGGTGGGCGGATGTTCCAGCAGCAGCAGGGTATCGGCTATCTGGCCGTCAAACCTCTGCTGAAGCAGTTCTTTCTGCAGCTCATAAGCCTCGTTGAATTCAATCTGCCCGAGCTGGCGGACCTGGCACCACATACTCTGCTCCACTTTCTTCACCGTCGGTTCTTTGAGGGGTAATGTATCGTCTCACCGGTGACACCCAGGGCGGCCTCATACATGGCCTCGGAGAGCGAGGGGTGAGCATGAAGGGTGGCGACGATGTCCGGCACGGTGGCTTCCATCTTCATGGCCAGCGTGGCCTCGGCGATTAGCTCGGTGGCCCGCGGCCCGAGGATGTGAATGCCGAGGACCTGGCCGTACTTCGGTTCGGAGATGATTTTAATCAGGCCGCGCCGCTCGCCCAGTATGGTGGCGATGCTGTTGGCGGCGAAGGGGAACCGGCCAACCTTTACTTTGTACCCCTGCGCCCTGGCCTCTGCCTCAGTCAGGCCGACGCTGGCCAGTTCCAGCCGGCTGTGTGCGAAACGCGGTACGACATCGTAATTTATGGAGGCGCGGTGGTCCATGGCGTTTTCGGCGGCGATGCTTCCTTCTTCCATGGCCACGTAGGCGAGCATGATGCCGCCCGTGGCATCGCCTGCGGCGTATATACCCGGAACACTGGTCTCCATATGCTCGTTGACCTGAACGGCGCTCTTATTTAGCTTTATGCCGGCTTCCTCAAGACCAAGGCCGTCAGTATTGGGGCGGTACCCCACGGCGATGGCCACCGTTTCCGCCTCCAGTTTCCGTTCCGTTTTGCCATCGGAGATTACGGCGGTCTTGCCGCCGGCACTGTCCTCAATCTGCGATACCTTGGTGCCCTCATATATTTGAACGCCGTCATCTTGCAGTGCTTTGGCCAGTATTGACGTGAGCTC
>Ga0194125_10013514_pt1 | contig 10600 bp, 11 predicted proteins | sample TA2KigC250mmetaG_FD_148626 | JGI IMG/M metagenome (GOLD analysis project Ga0194125, IMG submission 148626) | Freshwater microbial communities from Lake Tanganyika, Tanzania - TA2015034 Kigoma Deep Cast 250m | ecosystem: Environmental > Aquatic > Freshwater > Lake | place: Tanzania: Lake... | reverse complement strand
GAGATGTAACGCGCTTGTTGGCGAAAAAGCCTTGGATTGAAGATTGTCTTTTTTCCCCACTGCGCTGCGAAGGCGTCAGAATCATTCACGTTGATCAATTGCGATGCGCAGGTGTTGATATCATTTGTGATCTGGGGGCCCCACAGGCTTTTGATTTTTTAGACCAGCTTGAAACACCTCGCTTACTGATATTGGCAAATGTAATGGAGCACCTGGAGCAGGACTTAAGAGATCAAATCTTGCCCAGAATATACGCGGCAATGCGTGCTGGTGATGCGCTGTTGGTAACGGTTCCTTTTGACTATCCTTATCACCCCGACCCAATCGACACCATGTTCCGCCCTGACCCATCCGATCTAATGCGGCGGGCCCCTCTGAATTGGGTCGGTCAGGCAATCGTTGAGGCCGGATCATTTCGTCAGGAATTTGACCAAATGAGTATCTTCAAAAGAGCAAGAAAGCTCATCAGGCCGCTATGGCCCCTCCAGAGCATTTCCTCCTGGAGAAAAAGCCTCCGGGTTAGGTGGCTGTTCAGGCCCTATCGGGTGACGGTTGTCTTGGGAATTAAGACCGCATGAATTTTCGAGAGTGACATGGCTGCTCCGACTGTCGATGTTTGTCTGATCTCGGGGGCCCGTCCGGAGTTGCTCTCACAAACCTTGGACTCATTTCAGAGCGGTTTGATAAGAAAGCTTACGGTTTCGAAATGTATTGCAAACATCGATCTCTTCGGGGGCGATGAGAGTCAGCGTCAGCAGTGTGTGGCCCTCGTGCTGCGGCATTTTCGCCAGGCCGAGGTGCTGACACCGCCGGCCCCCCACTTTACCGCTGCCGTAAAGCGAGTATGGGAGAAAACATCCCAATCAATCGTGCTTCATCTTGAGGATGATTGGCTGCTCAAGGAAGATGTGGAACCAGCGGCTCTCATCTCCAAGCTGAATGAAAAAACACGCGCAGTGAAGTTTCTTTTTAAAGAGAAAAATAAAGATCTACAGCGCGATGGAAAATTTGATATCGACTGGATTCGAAGAAAATTTCTCGGGATCACGTGGCAGAAGAAAGCTTACAACCGACACGGCACATCCCCGGGTTTTTTTGATGGAGACTTTATTCGCGAGTGGGCCGCCAGAATGGATTTATCCCTGGATCCAGAAAAACAGGCAAAGCCACCGTTTAATCCTTATCTGTTTGAGTACGTGAGTCGTTATCGAAGCGAGTTGGTGGCGGGGCCCACTCAGTCTGAGTTGATTGTGGATATTGGCCGGGCTTGGCGAAGCGACCACGGGGTCACCAAGCAGACAGTGGGGGGGCGCAGCGAGTGGAGCACCCATGCCGGACGATAATTGCTGTATCTCTATAGAAATAGATAACATAGGTAAAGGCCCAACAGTACTGGCCGCAAAGTGCTCACCCGCCTGACAAAGGTGTTCTATGAAGTGATTCCGCCTCAATACAAGACTTATTGCGCGCTCACCTCAAGAATTTCGTACAGCGTGTGTCGGCGATTTGGCCATGAGGCAAGCGTTGTTCCTTGCCGATAGCATTGCAACACTGCTTGTCCCGCCTTTTGCAACTTCAATCGCGCGAACAACGCTGGATCAGGGCACCGATGTGGCCCTGTGCTGGCTGCGCCTGTTGCTCAACTTCGGCCGGCCTGATACCCTCCGGGCTTGATTCATCTAGAAATCGCACCCGCATGCGTGTTCACCAAGTCAAAGTAAGTAGTTGGTTAGTTGGCGTTCTCATCAGCGGCGCTGCCGTGGCGCAGACGGACTGTAGACCCTCCGGCCCTGAGACGGCGCAGCTCGTTGAAATTCGGCCTGGCTTTCATCGTGTCACAGGGCCGTTGGCGGAGTTTGATCCTTGCCATCGATCGGTGCAGTTATCGCTGCCGACTTTTTTTGCCGACAAACTCGGTGATAAACCCCCTCTGATGCTGATTGCCCATGGCGGCGCAGGCCCGGGGGCTGCAGAGCAGGAGCTGGCGCGACGGATGAATGCTCGGGGCGTTGCTGCTTTGATTTTTGATGCTTACGAGATGAATGGATTCCGGCATCGGGACACAAAATTCTTTCAGACTGGGGCCACCAACGAGTCACGCCAGCGAATGATCTTCAAGACAGCCCTCGGGGCCTATCACTGGGCAAAGCAGCATCCGCGTGTTGATGGTTCCCGCATATTCATTCATGGCCTATCCAACGGCGGTACTGTGGCGCTGAATATGGCTGCCGTAGTCGATCCTGCACATGTTCGGGCAGTCTTTGCGGAGGGGGCGCCTTCAGCCGGCATTGGTATGCCCGATCAGATTCGGGTGCCCCTGAAAATGATTTTTGGCAAGCTCGATAACTATGGTGGCCGGACAGAAGATGACTGGATGCATCTGCGGACCAATCCCTGCCGCTCCGATCAATCCGCCGAGGGGGCTGCACCGGGCACCACGCAGCGTTGTAGCGTCACGATGAACCCGTCCTCTCGTGGACTTTCACCGCAGGAATGGGGCGATCAGTTAAAGGCGGCAGGCCAACCCATTGAGTTTTGGTTTTATGAGGGTGCGTCCCACGGAATCTTTATTGGTCCAATTGCTCGAAACATGCTGAACTACGGCGGCGAGAGGCGTTATGGATGGGTAGGCGCTAGCCCTGATGCAGTGAATCGATTTACGTTGGATCTGATGCGTGTGATCAAGGCGACCTATCCCTAGAGTGGGTTAGACCCCGCTTACTGAGGAGATCTAAAAATGTCCTCACCGTATACCTGGACGCCGATCATCGTCAGCCACACTGTTTTTGCGGTGATTTCCCTGTCGCTCGGAGCTTTGCTGTTATGGGGCCGCAAAGGCCACCGCGCACATCGTATCGTGGGCTGGATATGGGTGGGATGCATGGCATCCGTTGCCTTGATTTCTTTCGCAATTGTAGGGCCCAAAGGATTCTCTTGGATACATGGTCTTTCGGTTTTCACCCTAGGTGCTTTGGTCGTCGGGGTTTGGTTCGCGCGGACCCACAAAGTGAGGTCGCATCAGATCCAAATGATTTCTTTGTATGTCGGGGCGCTCTTGATTACAGGACTATTTACGCTGCTGCCGGGAAGATTAATTGGCAGAGCAATCTGGAGTGGCTTGGGTTTAAATTAAGAGTGCCTTTCTTAAGTCTGAGCAGTCAACAAAGAAAGGCGAATCCAAACCCGCTGTCCAACTGCCTCATCCGACACACGTGCAAGATGTTGATCCGATTAGGGGTCTGCGTGTGCTACGGCGAAACGGTTCGCGAAGGTTTCGAGAGAACAGAGAGCAATACCGAATCGAACTGCGCCCTGTTCGGCCCCATGCCGGGGGAGCGGTGGCACACGCAGAATGAGCCCGAACCCCGCATGACGCGGGCCTCGCGCAAATGAAAACGCCCAACCGAGAGAGGTTGGGCGCTGAAAAGCTCCCTCACCTTTGGCGGCATTCCGCGTCTCCTACTTGGGCATAACTTGTATTTTAGGCCTCGCCCTCACCTGCGATGACCTGCCCAAAACTTAGCTCATTGCCACTTGGGTCAGATATGCGGAAATCGCGCATGCCGTACGGACGTTCGCCGATAGGAACAACAACTGTGACACCCGAATCTACAAGGGTGGAGAAATAGTCATCTATGCCAGATACGACAAGACTAGTGTGTGATGCGCCGGCAGGCTTTGCGTCCGCACGTTGTATGAGCATGATTTCAACGCTGTCGCGGCAAACTGCTGCAATGTTGGGCGGCTCACCCCATGACCACGCAAGGTCAAATCCAAGTACTTGCCGATAGAAGTCTATTGACTGTGCTAGATCCGTTACGGAGAGAATTGGAGAGATTGACTGAATCTTCATGGGCTCCGTGTCCTGTCTGCGGAGAACCTCAGGACGTCCTGTGAGGCGTGCAATCTTGGGAAGGGTGCTACTCGGCTGTAGATGTAAGCGCAGGGTCTGGAGGCTTCGCCTGCAGTCGCCATGGTTCGAAATTATACCCTGCTCATCCAAACCATCTATCAAGTACATACCATCAAGGAATGGTGGCTCGGGGCGGAATCGAACCACCGACACAAGGATTTTCAGTCCTCTGCTCTACCAACTGAGCTACCGAGCCAGCCGGGCGCCGAAAATCAGACGCCGGAAAAGAGGCAAAAGTATAGCCGATGGAAGCGCGCGACTTGCCAGCCCGGGTCCTCTCGGGCGATCCTCTCGGATCTATGAGTCCACTCACTTCGCCCCAGTCAGGATCAACCGTATTCGCTGCCGCAGTCGTAGGCGGCGGCGTGATGGGCGCCTTCTCTGCACTGACTGCCGCACAGCTGGGGATGCGCGTGCTGTGGTTTGGGCCCACAGAGTCCGATCGACTTGATGGGGCGCAGGCGCGCAACTACGCCCTTTCGCCATCGTCGGTGGATCTGCTGAAGCGACTGGGTGTCTGGCCCACGCTCGAGGAACTCAGCTGCAAGGTGACTCGGATGGAAGTTTTTTCCGGATCAACGCGAGTGGATCTGACAGCCTCGGATTCCGGATCGGAATTTCTTTCGGCGATGGTGACCCACGGACACTTACTCAGCGCCTTAGAGCAGGCGGTGCAATTCTGCGCACCGATCACACGCATCGTGGAGCGGCCCAGTAGCCTTTCGGTTTTTGCCGATCATGCTCAGCTCACTGCAGGAGACAGAGTGTTCGAGGCGCGACTCATTTTGGGCGCAGACGGCGCCCGCTCTTGGGTCAGGAACCAGGCGGGCCTGTTGTGGGGCCAGCGAGACTATGAGCAAAGCGCGATTGTGGCCACATTCCGAACCGAGTTTCCTCACGGCGGTGTCGCCGCGCAGTGGTTTGATGATGGTGAAATTCTTGCGCTTTTGCCGCTTGCGGATCCGCATCGGGTCTCGATGGTGTGGTCACGCTCGCCCATGGATTCAAACGCGCTCGCTCTCGCAGCAGACGGCATAGCCCAGCAGGTCACGGACCGGACCAGCCAGCGCTTTGGACGCCTTGATCTTGAGGGGGTGCTCACTGCGGCGCCCCTTCGCATGTTGCTGACAGACCAACTCACTGCCATGCGTGTGGCCCTGGTGGGAGATGCTGGCCATACCGTTCATCCTCTGGCTGGCTACGGACTGAATCTCGGCATACAAGATCTACTGTGTCTTGAATCAATTTGGAAGCATCATCGCGCCGACCCCGGAAGTCGTATTGCGCTTCAGGCCTACAATAAAAAGCGCGGCCCACAGTTAAAGCGCGTCCAATGGGGCCTCGATCTCTTACAGAGATCGGTGGTTCAGACTCACCCCACTTGGCAGCGTGCCCGAGAGATCGGGATGCGACTAGTCGCTCACACGGGACTATTGCGTCAGTTATTGATCCAACAGGCGCTCGGCCCCCACTAAGGAATACACCATGTTGAAATCGATCAGTTTGTCGGGCCCTCTTTGCACCGTGATCTCGCGGTGGACGCTTGCGGCTGGTCTGCTGTCGATCCTGGCCGCGATGCCGCATGCGCCGGCGCTCGCTCAAGAACGGGTCAGCCCCGCAGTGGAAGCGGCCGTGAAAGGTGCGGTCGAGACATGGTTAAAGGGCCGCTTCAAAGTCGACAGCGTTAGCCGAACAGCGATGCCCGGTGTGGCGGAGGTTCGGATTGGCACCGATCTGATCTATGTGGATGAGAAAGGCCAGTTTGCAATTGTTGAAGGCCAGATGGTGAACCTCAAAACAGGGGAAAATCTTACCGCCGCTCGGCTAGAGGAGATCAATCGAGTTGATTTCGCGAAGCTGCCCAAAGACCTTGCGTTGAAGACAGTCCGCGGCAACGGTAAACGGTCTCTGGCCGTCTTCGAAGACCCTTACTGTAGTTTTTGCCGGACTTATCGCAAAACACTCACTGAGTTAAACAACGTCACCATCTACACCTATTTCTATCCAACGCTACGCGCTGAGTCGGAGACCATTTCACGAAATGCGTGGTGTGCGAAAAATCGAGAAGAGGCGTGGAATGATTGGATGCTCTTTGGAAAAGAGCCGCCCAAAGCCGCAGCAGATTGTAAGTTTGCGGCTGCCAAGCTTGTTGAGCTGGGCCGCAGCCTGGGGGTATCGGGCACGCCAACCACTTTCTTGGGCGATGGCCGTCGGCTCACCGGCGCCATCAGCAGGGATCGGCTCGAACAGTTGTTTGCCGATTCAAAATGAAGCACCAAAAATTTTTTTAGACATCTATTTCGGAAGTAGAACAAAAATTTTGCCGTCAGCCCGCATTCTTCCGGCAACCTCGCCGGCCTCTGGGCCCGTGCCAAAAAATATATCGCCACGATGGGCTCCCAGCACTGCGCTGCCGGTGTCTTGTGCAATCATGAGTCGTTGAAACAAAAGCCCCGGATCCCGTGGCGGCGCACCCGGCTTGGGCACCCGAGTTGAGAGATACACCACGCTGCCCGGGGTGATAAAGCGCGGATCAATCGCCAGTGATCGTCCAGCAGTCAGCGGAAGTCCCATGGATCCCAGGGGCCCCTGCGCGCTTGGCAGCGCAGTGATTTCTCGAAAAAACACCACGCTCGGATTTTGGTGCAGGACTTCGTCGCGGCGATGGGGATTGGCCGCAACCCAGGCCTTGATACTTTGCATCGAGGCGTCGTTGGGCTTGAGCTCGCCTTTATCGATGAGGTAGCGGCCAATCGAGCGGTATGGATAACCGTTTTGTTCGGCATAGCCCACCCGCACCGTTTCGCCGGTGGGCAGCTGGACTCGGCCCGAGCCCTGAACTTGCAGGAAAAAGGCCTCCACCGGATCGTCGACCCAGAGAAGCTCTTCGCCCGCCAAAAGGCCCTTGCGTTCGATTTCGGCCCGAGTGGGATACGGCACCACGCGATTGCCCTCAAGCCGACCCCGAAGTCTGAGCGATTTGATCTCGGGATAAATGGAGGAGAGATCCACGTTGACCAAATCTTTCGGTGTTCGGTACAGCGGAATCTGAAAGGGGCCGCCGCGGGTCCGAGACCCCTTGAGCAGCGGCTCGTAATATCCCGTCATCAATCCGGTGCGGCTACCTTTCGTGTCCGACAGTTCGTGCGGTACAAACTGCGACTCGATGAGTTGCCGAAGCGCAGAGGCGTCTGCAGCGTTGATCTGTTCGGCCTCCCGGCAAAGCCGCCCCCAGGCGGCCACCTTGGCCCGCATCGCGCTGCAATTGGTGTTGAGCGCAGCAGAAAAGCCCTTTAAGTCATCCTCTGGCCAGCCCGGCAGCTCAGAGAACGGGATGGGCCGAAGCCGGGCCTCCGATTGCGCAGTCGAGTCCACCGGCAGCAGCAGACATAGGGAAAAAATCCAGAGCGAGAGGCCGAGAAATCGCGATGGGGACACAGTGCGATGCGCCGTACAATCTGACCAACTCGTCCATGATCGTAAATCCATGTGGCTCATCTTTCTCGAAGCCGGTGTCGCGCTGGCGCTCCTGCTTTTTATCGTCTGGTGGACCATGCGCGGCAAGCGCTGATCTAGAATCGAAATTATGACTGCCTCCACGACTTATCGGATTGCCCCGAGCATCCTCTCCGCAGATTTTGCCCGACTTGGCGAAGAGGTCCGGCATGTTCAGGCTGCTGGCGCTGACTTTATTCATTTTGACGTGATGGATAACCATTACGTCCCCAATCTCACCATTGGACCCATGGTCTGTAAGGCGATTCGGCCTCATGTTCAGATCTCAATTGACGTGCATCTGATGGTTTCGCCAGTGGATGCTCTAGTGATTGAGTTTGCAAAAGCCGGTGCCGATCTCATTACCTTTCACCCCGAGGCCTCACCGCATGTCGATCGTACCCTGAGCCTGATTCGTGATCAGGGCTGCAAGGCGGGCCTGGTGCTAAACCCGGGCTCGCCCGTCGAACATCTGGATTGGGTCATGGAAAAATTAGACATCGTGCTGCTGATGTCAGTGAATCCAGGCTTTGGCGGCCAGTCTTTCATTCCCTCAACGCTCGAGAAATGCAAAGCGGTGAGAAAAAAAATTGATCAGCATGTCAGCGCGGGTGGTCAGCCCATCTTGCTTGAAGTCGACGGCGGGATCAAAGTGGAAAACGTGGCATCAGTGGCTGCAGCAGGCGCTGATACATTTGTAGCGGGGTCGGCAATATTTGGAGCCCCGGATGCCGATGGCCGCTATCAGGGCGTGTTTTCTCAATTCCGCTCTGCCCTGTCTGCTATTCGGCAGTGACCACCCGGGCTGAATTCAAAGCCCTCGCAGCGCAGGGCTTTAACCGCATTCCGCTGATGCGGATGCTGCAGGCCGATCTCGATACGCCGCTGTCGCTTTACCTGAAGCTTGCCAACCAGCCCAACAGTTTTTTGCTGGAATCTGTCGTGGGCGGAGAGCGGTTTGGCCGCTACTCGTTTATTGGCCTACCTGCCAAAATCCGCATCGAGGCCCGGGATCGTCACATTACTGTTTTCTCCGAAGGCGAGCCGATTGAATCAAGCCAGGGGGATCCACTGGCCTTCGCCGAGCAGTATCTGGCCCGATTCAAGGTGGCACTCACACCCGAGTTACCGCGTTTTTGTGGCGGCCTAGCAGGCTATTTCGGCTATGACACCGTTCGACACATCGAGCCCCGGCTCGCTACCGAGCGCGCCAAACAGAAACCGGATCCGATTGGCGTACCTGACATTGTTTTATTGCTCACCGAGCAGCTCGCAGTGATCGATAACCTGGCCGGGCATCTATACCTTGTGGTGTACGCAGATCCGACGGCCGCCGCCATGACGCTGGATCAGTCATACGACAAGGCGATGGCCGCCCTGGATCAATTGGAATCAAAGCTCGTGGCGCCCGTTGTCGCGCCGCGTGCAGAGTGCCTTGTCCCGACTGAAGTCACCCGGGATTTCAAAAAAGAGGACTACTTGAAAGCCGCCGCGGCCGCGAAAGAATACATCGGTGCCGGCGATGTAATGCAGGTCCAGGTCGGGCAAGTCTTGCGCAAGCCCTACCAAGGTGCGCCGCTCACTCTGTATCGCGCATTGCGCTCTATCAATCCGTCACCCTATATGTATTTTTATGATCTCGGCGATTTTCATGTCATCGGCGCATCGCCTGAGATCCTGGTTCGCCAAGATCAGATCAAGATCGACAATGCGCCGCAGACTCGAATCACGATCCGTCCGATTGCTGGCACTCGGCCACGCGGCGCCACGGCCGAGCAGGACCTGGCCCTGGAGCAGGAGCTCCGTAGCGATCCAAAAGAGCGTGCCGAGCATGTCATGCTGATTGACTTGGCCCGAAACGATATCGGACGAATTGCACAAATTGGTTCTGTAAGAGTCACTGAGCAGATGACAGTAGAACGCTACTCTCATGTGATGCATCTCGTCTCGAATGTCGAGGGGCTGCTGACGCCCGGCCTGAGCGCACTCGATGTATTGCGCGCCACTTTTCCAGCAGGCACTCTATCGGGCGCACCAAAGATTCGAGCGATGGAGATCATTGACGAGCTTGAGCTCACCAAGCGGGGCTTGTATGGCGGTGCCTGCGGATATCTCTCCTTTACGGGTGAGCTGGATCTTGCGATCACCATTCGCACGGGTGTGCTCAAAGACGGGCTGCTGCACGTGCAGGCAGCCGCCGGCATCGTGGCCGATTCGGTTCCGGAGAGTGAGTGGCTCGAGACGGAAAACAAAGCGAGGGCTGTCATCCGTGCCGCCGAACTCGCGGAGCAAGGCCTCGATCCCGCTGCCGTCGTCACACCACAGCGGCTTCGCCCCCGTTAGAAGGCTGTTTGGCATGCGCGTGCTCATGATTGATAACTACGACTCATTCACCTTCAATCTGGTGCAGTACCTTGGTGAATTGGGCGCCACGGTGGAAACGATCCGAAATGATGCCCTCTCGGCTGATCAAGTCTTGGGTCGGCCAGCCAGCCAGCGGCCCGACCGAATCGTGATTTCTCCTGGACCCTGCAGTCCGGATCAGGCGGGCATCTCGGTGGAGCTCATCCAGAAGGCCGCCGGCCAAATTCCCGTGCTGGGCGTCTGTCTGGGCCATCAGGCAATCGGGGCAGCCTTCGGCGCAAAGGTAGTCCGGGCCAAGGCCCTCATGCACGGGAAGACCTCGGCCATTGAGCACACCGGCCAGGGTGTATTTCGGGGGCTTGCCTGTCCGATGACTGTGATTCGATATCACTCCCTCGCGGTCAGCCGAGAGGGACTGCCCCAGGACCTCGTGGTCACGGGCTGGACCGATGACGGGGAAATCATGGGCCTGCGGCATCGGCGCCTGGCGGTGCATGGGGTGCAGTTTCATCCCGAATCGATTCTCAGCGAATATGGACATGCACTCCTGAAAAATTTCCTGGATCATCCCGACATTGACTAACCAACGGTAAATCATCATGGCCTTCACAATTGCTCAAGCCCTCAACCGAGTGGTGGCCCATCAGGATCTCACCCATGAAGAGATGATCGACATCATGCGCGCCATCATGTCGGGCCAGGCATCCCCTGTGCAGACTGCGGGCGTGCTGGCCGCGATGCGGGTCAAGGTGGAGACCACCACCGAGGTTGCTGCCGCCGCAACAGTGATGCGTGAATTCGCTACCCGAGTTCATGTTCAGGCGCCCC
>Ga0194125_10013511_pt1 | contig 10602 bp, 12 predicted proteins | sample TA2KigC250mmetaG_FD_148626 | JGI IMG/M metagenome (GOLD analysis project Ga0194125, IMG submission 148626) | Freshwater microbial communities from Lake Tanganyika, Tanzania - TA2015034 Kigoma Deep Cast 250m | ecosystem: Environmental > Aquatic > Freshwater > Lake | place: Tanzania: Lake... | reverse complement strand
CCGCACCCTCATGCGCTGAAGATTCGAGGTGCTCGCCTACTTCGCCTCCGGCCTCACCAACGGCATGGCGGAGGGCTTCAACAACAAGGCAAAGGTCATGAAACGAAGGGCTTACGGGTATGGGAGCTTCGAGAACCATCGGCTGCGGCTTCTAAACGCCTGTGCCTAAAGCGCTTTTCGGCGCGACCCACCACGAACTGAGAAGAACCCTTCGCGACGGGGTCGAACAGCTCCAGTTCGAGTCCATGCCCATCCCCCAGCCCGAGGTCCCGGTCGTGCTGCCCGCGGTGGCCGCGGACGGCGTGGAGCTCCCCGTTGAGGCAGATGGTGCGCCGGTGGTGCGGACGCGCGAGACCACCCAAGAACAAAGCCGCGGAACCGTGGATTTCTCCAACAGCCCCGCGGCTTTCAAGTGGTCGGGGAGACAGGATTTGAACCTGCGACCCCTTGGTCCCGAACCAAGTGCTCTACCAGGCTGAGCCACTCCCCGGCACGTTCAGAACCTTCGCGGACACGTCTTCGGGAGACCGCGAAAGCGGCGCTGTCCTATCTGATCGTCCCGCCCCCCGTCAAACCTTTCTCCTCCCCTCGTGGACCGGCCATCATGGGACTCCATGCCGAGCCCCACCGGCCACCTCGACGACGCCCCCGACGGCACCCTCACCCTCTGGTCCGGCCCCCCGCTGCCGCCCGAGCTGGCAGAGACCCACGCCCGGTTGAACCAGCGGGCCTGGCTGATCGCCCTTCCCCTCTCGGTGCTCCTGGCCCTGCTCGCCTACGACGCCTTCGCGCTGGACCTCGCGTGCTCCCGGGAACTGCACGGCTGCACCTCCCGGCACCTCTTCAACGACGAACTCCACCCCCTCCACACGCTCGGGATGGCCACCGTCGAGCAACGGGACGTGGGAAGGACGCGCAACCGCCAGCAGCGGCCCTACTACGTCGTGCTGGTTCCCGGCCTCTCCGCCCGCTCCGGTCCCTCCGGCGATGCCGTGTTCACCTCCTCGGACCAGGCCGAGGCCCGCTTTGTTGCCCAGGCGTTCAACGCCTTCCGCGCCGGCCGCGCCCCGGGCTTCTCCTCCCTCCTCAACGGCTTCGCCGTGACCGTGGCCACCTTCGCTTTCGTGGGCACGCTCCTCGTCACCGCACTCCTCGTCGGGATGCTCAAGGGACCCATGGCGGCGCGCCCTCCCTTCACCTGCGGCTCACGCCGCACCACGTCACGCTGCAGCCCCTGCCCACCCCAAGGCCCACCCTGTTCGGCACGCCGGGACGCCACTCCGTCCACCGGTTGCGGATGCGGTGGCCGCTCGACGAGCTCGGGTCGTTCGAGGTCCGCCCCGCTCCCGGGCGCGGCACCTTCACCCTCGAGGCCGTCTCGCCCGACCACGGCGCCTACGGCGTGCTCGAGGGCGAGCCGGAGCAACTCCAGGCGATCGCGGACGCCTTCAACCTCCGCCTCGAGCACCTGCGCTTCCACGGGCTGTACGGCTGACCGGCCCACTCACGCCCCGCGCGCCGTCTCCACCGCCGCCACCAGCGCGTGCGCCTTGTCCAGCGTCTCGCGGTACTCCGCGTGCGCGTCCGAGTCCGCCACCACCGCCCCGCCCACGCTGAAGCTCACCCGCTCCCCCTGCTTCACCAGCGTCCGGATGACGATGTTCAGGTCCATCGCCCCGTCCCAATCCACGTAGCCGATGCTCCCGGAGAACACCCCGCGCCGCGCAGGCTCCAGCGCATCAATGCGCCGCATGGCCTCCACCTTCGGCGCCCCCGTCATGGAACCGCCCGGGAACGCCGCCCGAACCAGGTCCACCGCCGACAGCCCCTCCCGCAGCTTCCCCACCACCGTGGAGACCAGCTGGGACGTGAACGGGTGCGCCTCCACCTCGCACAGCCCCGGCACCCGCACCGTGCCGAACGCGCACACGCGGCCCAGGTCGTTGCGCGCCAGGTCCACGATCATCAGGTTCTCCGCCCGGTCCTTCTCTGCCTCCGCCAGCTCCGCCCGCAGCCGCGCGTCCTCCGCCTCCGTGGCCCCCCGCGGCCGCGTCCCCTTGATGGGGCGCGTCTGCGCCCACCCCGCCCGGTCCAACCTCACGAAGCGCTCCGGGGAGGAGCACGCCACCTCCAGCCCCGGCAGCCGCACCCACGCCGCGAACGGCGCCGGGTTGAGCGCCCGCAGCGCCGCGTACAGCCGCTCGCCCGTGCCCGCGTACACCCCGTCGAAACGCTGGCTCGTGCAGACCTCAAACACCGTCCCGTCCCGGATGTCCGCCTTCGCCTGCTCCACCGTGGCCTCGTAGTCCTCCCGCGTCACGCGGGGCACGAAGCCCGCCGACCTGACGCCCACCTCGGACAGCCGGCCCTCCGGGCGCTTCAGGCCCCCCGGGTACACCTCCGGGGCGCGCTGCGCCGTCCGCTCCCGCAGCCGCGCCATCAGCGCCTCGGCGCAGGACTCGGCCTCCGCGGGCACCTCGTGGAACGCCTGCGTCACCCGCCACGCCCGCTGCGCCAGGAGGTCCGCCGCGACGACGCTGCCGCAGAACAAAAGCGAGGCCTCGGGTACCCCCAGCTCGTCCACCGCGGACAGGCGCACCGTCGGCTCCACTGCCGTCAGCAGCTCGTACCCGAGGTAGCCCATCACCCCGCCGAGGAACGGCGGCATCCCCTCCCGCCACGGTGAGTGGTCGCACCGGTACCGGGCGAGCAGCCCTGCAAGGATGTCCAACGGGTTGCCGAACCGGATGGACTTCATGTCCCCCGTCCCCACCCACGTCATGCCGCCGGAGACCTCGAACTCCAGGAAGGGGTCCCCGCCGAGGAAGGCGTACCGCCCCAGTTCGGACGGCACCCCCGGGTTCTCAAGCAGCACCGCCGGCCTGTCGCCGAACGCGTGCCTCAACTCCCACGGGGCGGCGAACGCCTCCAATGCCTCCACCCGGACCGCCCGGTGCAACGCGCTCATTCCCTCCCCGCCTCCTCGAGGTAGGCGGCGCGCAGCCGCTGGGCCACCTCGCCCGGCACCCCGCGCCCCACCGGCTGCCCCTCCAGCCGCGTCACCGGGACCACCTCGGCCAGGGAGCCCGTGAGCAGCACCTCCTCCGCGCGCTGAACGACTGCCCGGGGCAGGTACGCCTCCCCCACCGCCACGCCCTGCGCCCGCGCCAGCCGCAGCACCTCAGCCCGCGTCACGCCGGGCAACGCCACCTCGGCAGGCGGCGACCACAGCGTGCCGTCCACCACTGCCAGCACGCTGGTGGCAGTCCCTTCCGTGACGTGCACCCCCGCAGCGTCCAGGAACAGCCCCTCGTCCCAGCCGCGCTGCTCCGCCTCGCGCCGCCCCAGCGCCGCCCACTGGTAGCTGGTGCTCTTCACGCCCGGCCCCGGGGGACCGCCGTCCCCGCGAGCCCAGAGCCAACCCGCGCGCGCCCCCTCGGCGTAGACGCGGGCAGGCCAGGTGCGCAGCGGCAGCGCCGTCACCAGTACCGTGGGTGCGTCCTCCCCGACCACCCCGCGCGTCACCGTGAGGCGCAGCGTGCACTCGGCCAGGCCTGAGCGCGACGTCACCTCGCGCGCAATTGCGTCTAGTCCTCCAGGCAACGGAATCCCAAGCGCCCGCGCCCCGGCCTCGAGCCGCCGCAGGTGCGGCCCCAGCAACCTGGGTCGCCCGCCATAGGTGCGCAGCGTCTCGAACAGCCCGTCTCCCTGCAGGAAGCCCGCGTCGAAGGCGGACACCCGCACCTCCCCCGGCGGGAGGAACGCGCCGTTGAACCACGCGGCGCCGGCGGGCTGTGCGGGAGGAACCATCGAGGTGGGCAGCCTTGCACGCCCGGGGTCCCCGGGTGAACCTTCGCCCCGTGCCGCATCTCGTCCTGTTGGACAACTACGACTCCTACGCTTTCAACCTCGTGCAGGCGCTCGGGGAACTGACGGGGGAGACGGCCCGCGTCTTCCGCAACGACGCGGTGTCGCTGGAGGCGTTGCAGGCGCTCTCACCCACCCACCTGCTGCTGTCCCCCGGGCCGGGAAACCCGGAGGACCCTGCCTGGTTCGGCGTCTGCCGCGAGGCGCTCCTGCACTTCGGCCCGCGCATCCCGGTGCTGGGGGTGTGCCTTGGACACCAGGGGATTGGGGCGGCGCTGGGAGGCCGCGTGGTGCGAGCCCCGGAGCCCCGCCACGGCAAGGCGAGCCCCGTGCTGCACGACGGCTCCGCCCTCTTCCGGGGCATCCCCTCCCCGTTCGACGCCATGCGGTACCACTCGCTCGTGCTTGACGAGGCCTCTCTGCCGCCGTCCCTCCGCGTCACCGCGCGCACCCCGGACGGCGTGGTGATGGCCGTGAAGCACGCCGCCTGGCCGCTCTACGGCGTTCAGTTCCACCCCGAGTCGGTGGGTACGCCCCACGGGCTGCAGTTGCTTCGGAATTTCATACAACTCCAGGACATCCCTTGAGCCTCATCCCTCGCATCCAGCAGCGCCTCGCCGGCATCCCGGAGGGGACGGCCGCGCTGTTCTTCATCCAGGTGTTCGCCACGCTGGGCTTCGCCGCCCTGTACTTCACGCGCGTGCTGTACGCGACGAGGTACCTTAGCTTCTCCGCGAAGGACGGCACGGCGCTCATGGGCATCTTCGGCGCGTTCGACTACGGGCTGCACCTGTTCGGCGGGTAGCTGGGCGGGCGGCTGCTCAGCAACCGCACCCTCTTCGTGTGCGGGATGGTGCTGCAGGCGGCCGGGAGCGGCGTCATCGCGCTGGGGAGGCTGTCTGCCTTCTACGGCGGGCTCGCGCTGTTCCTCGTGGGCAGCGGACTCAACGTCACCTGCCTCAACATGATGCTCACCCAGCGCTTCTCCCCGGAGGACCCGCGGCGCGAGGGGGCGTTCCTCTGGAACTACGCGGGCATGAACATCGGCGTCTTCGTGGGCTTCGCGGTGGCCGGCCACTACCAGTCCGCCGAGCGCTGCGCGGAGTTCTTCGTCTTTGCCACCGTGGGCAACGTGCTCTCCATCGTCCTGTGCGCGGCGACGTGGGCGAAGCTCAAGGACCTGGACACGCCGCTGCTCACCGTCACGCCGGGGCAGTTCCGCGCGCGGCTGCTCGGGGGCCTCGCCATCCTGGTGGGGCGGGTGCCGGTGGTGTGGTTCCTCCTGCAGTCCCCCGGTGAGGCCTCCACGCTGCTCAAGGCGGTGTGCGCGCTGGTGGGCGTGGGGCTGGTGGTGCTCATGGTGCGCCACCCGGACGCGCGCGAGCGGCGGAACATGACCGCCTACCTGGTGCTGACGGTGGGCTCGCTCGCCTTCTGGTCCCTGTGCCAGATGGCGCCCAGCGGGCTGCAGCTCTTCGCGGACCACCACGTGGACCTGGTGGTGGCCGGGGTGAAGGTGCAGCCGCAGTGGATCCAGAACATCAACACCGTCGTGATCGTTGTGGGAGGGCTGCTGCTGTCGGCGCTGTTCGTGCGGCTGCGCGCGCAGGGCTTCCGCGTGGACGTGCCGCAGCAGTTCGCGGCCTCCCTGCTGCTCATGGGCCTGGGCTTCCTGGCCCTGCCGGTCGGCATCTCGCGGGCGGACGCGCAGGGGCTGACGGCCTTCGGGTGGCTGGGCTTCAGCTACATCCTGCAGAGCGTGGGGGAGCGGCTCATCTCCAAGGTGGGCTGCGCCCTGGTTGGGCAGCTGGCGCCGCGGCAGCACCAGGGCTCATGATGGGAAGCTGGATGTCCGTGACGGGGCTGGCGTCCCTCTTCGCCGGGGAATTCTCCGGCATGGTGCCGGAGCCCACCGGCACCACCGCCGCCTCCACCAACCCCGCCTACGCGCGGCTGTTCGCAAGGCTGGGCTGGGGCAGCGTGGCGGTGGGGCTGGTGCTCGCGGTGCTCGTCCCGTTCCTTCGCCGGCTCATCACGGAGAAGGCGGAGCCCGCTCAGCCGCGCAGCGCGGAGATGGCCGCGCCGTAGTCCTTCGCCTTGAACACCGCGTTGCCGGCCACCAGCACGTTGGCCCCCGCTGCCACCACCTCCGCGGCGTTGCCCGCGTGGATGCCGCCGTCCACCTGAATGTCCACGTCCAGGCCCCGCGCGTCCACCATCCCCTTCAGCCGCCGCACCTTGTCCATCACCTGCGGGATGAAGGACTGGCCACCGAAGCCCGGGTTGACGCTCATGAGCAGCACCATGGCCACGTCCGGGAGGATGTCCTCCAGCGCGACGAGCGGCGTAGACGGGTTGAGCACCACCGCCGGCTTCGCCCCCGCGGCCCGTATCTGCTGCACCACCCGGTGGAGGTGCGTACACGCCTCCACGTGAACGGTGAGGATGTCCGCCCCCGCCCTGACAAAGGCCTCCACGTACCTCTCCGGCTCCACGATCATCAGGTGGACGTCCAGCGGCAGTGACGTCTCCTTGCGGACCGCCTCCACCACCACCGGCCCCAGCGTGATGTTCGGGACGAAGCGCCCGTCCATCACGTCCACGTGCACCCAGTCCGCGCCGGCCGCCTCCACCGCGCGGACCTCCTCCCCCAGCCGCGAGAAGTCCGCGGACAGGATGGACGGGGCAATCTTCAACGGCCTGCTCATGGCGCCTGCTCCTGTGTCAGTTCCAGCAGCATCTGCCTCGCGTTGGACTCGCGCGAGGCCCTCAGCGGGATGGGCTCGTACGGCGCAAATTCCTTCAATGCCGCCAGCGCGTACCGCTCCGCCGCCTCGCCCGCGAGCCCCTTTGCGCGCGCGTCGACCGCGGCCCGCTCCAGCGCGGCCAGGTAGTCCCGCTTCGCCTCCACCTCCGCGCGGGTGGTGGCCGGTCCGTGGCCGCCGAGTACCGTGTCGAACTTCTCCTCGAGCAGCCGCTCCAGCGCCCGCCGCAGCGGCCGGAGCTGCCCGCCGAAGGTGACGTCCGCGGACGGCTCCAGCCCCGCGCACAGCACGTCACCAGCCACCAGAACGCCGCGCGCAGGCAGCAGCGCCACCAGGTCCCCGTCCGTGTGGGCCACGCCAGGGTGGAAGATGCGCACCTCCTCCCCGTCCAGCCGCAGCGACACCGCGTCCGTCACCTCCACGTAGGGCACCGCGGAGGCCTTTCCAGACTCGCGCAGGCGCTTGAGCGCCTGGGTGTGCAGAAGCACCGCCCCCGCGTGGGTGAAGCGGTCCACGCCACCCGCGTGGTCCGCGTGGGCGTGGGTGAGCAGGATGCGCTTCACCTGGTGCAGCGTCCCGTCCGGGGGCGCTTCCACCGCGCGCTGAAGCTGCCCGGCGTAGCCCCACATCTTGGTGTCCACGAGCAGCAGCTCCCGCCCGTGCGCCACGGACACCGCGTTGCCCGCACCTCCCTCGTAGAAGCAGAGCCGCTCGCCCAGGGGTTGGCGCACCATGTGGAAGAAGCCACCCGCCGAGCAGCCCAGGAACAGGAGGGCCACGCCCATAGGTGGTAGAAATCGGCCATGACGACCGCGCTTGCTCGCCGCGCTCAAAAGCTGACCTCCATCCTGGACGTGGCCAAGGCGCTCACCGCCGAGCGGGACCTGGACAAGCTCCTGCCGCTCATCCTGCAGGAAGCGGCCAAGGTGGTCGAGGCCGACCGTTGCTCGCTGTTCCTGCTGGACGCCGAGCGCAACGAGCTGTGGAGCCGCGTAGCCCAGGGCTCGCAGAAGGAAATCCGCTTCCCGGTGGGCTCGGGCATTGCCGGGGCGGTGGCCCAGACGGGGCAGGCCATCCACATCCCGGACGCCTATGCGGACGCCCGCTTCAACCGCAGCTTCGACCTGTCCTCCGGCTACCACACCACCTCCATCCTCGCGGTCCCCATGCGCGGGGCGGACGGCGCGGTGTCCGGCGTGCTGCAGGCGCTCAACAAGCAGGGCGGTCAGAGCTTCACCGGGGAGGACGAGGAGCTGCTCACCGCGCTGGGCGGGCAGGCGGCGGCGGCGGTGGAGAACGCGGTGCTGCACCAGGACATCCAGCGGCTGTTCGAGGGCTTCGTCAGCGCGTCGGTGGTGGCCATCGAGTCCCGGGACCCCACCACGGCGGGCCACTCCGGCCGGGTGGCCGACCTCACCCTGGAGCTGGCGAAGACGCTGGAGCGCGTGGAGCAGGGGCCGTGGGCGCGCACCGCCTTCACGGCGCGGGAACTGGACGAAATGCGCTACGCGTCGCTCCTGCATGACTTCGGCAAGGTGGGGGTGCGCGAGGCGGTGCTGGTGAAGGCTGAAAAGCTGTACCCGCACGAGCTGGAGGTCCTCAAGTCCCGCTTCGAGCTGGCTCGCAAGGACCGGGAGCTGCAGAGCCTGCGGCGGCGCCTGGCCGCGGTGCGCGTGCGCGGGGAGCAGCACCTCGACGAAATCGAGTTCGAGGAGGGGGCGCGCCTGTCACGGGAGCTGGCAGAGCTGGATGCGGCGCTCGCGTTCGTCCTGGAGTGCAACCGGCCCACGGTGCTGGAGCAGGGGGGCTTCGAGCGCCTCACCGGCATCTCGGGGCTCATCTTCGCGGACGCGCGCGAGGTGACGCGGCCGCTGCTCACCGAGCGCGAGCTGTCCTCCCTCTCCATTCTGCGCGGTTCGCTCAGCCGCGAGGAGCGGCTGGAGATAGAGAGCCACGTCACCCACACCTACCGCTTCCTGTCACAAATCCCATGGACGCGGGCGCTGCGGCGGGTGCCGGAGATTGCGTGGGCGCACCACGAGAAGCTGGACGGCAAGGGCTACCCGCGCGCGGTGCAGGCGCCGTCCATCCCGGTGCAGTCCCGGATGATGGCGGTGGCGGACATCTACGACGCGCTCACCGCGTCAGACCGGCCGTACAAGAAGGCGCTCCCACACGACAAGGCGCTCTCCATCCTGGAGATGGAGGCGCGGGCCGGGCAGCTGGACGCGGACCTCTTCCGGGTGTTCGTGGAGGCGGACGTGGCCGCCCGCGCGCTCAAGATGCGTCGCGTAGTCGGAAAGGATGCACCTTGAGCTGATCCCGGGCGAGCAACGCGGCATGGGCAAGCGAGGAGTCCGGGCGAAGGAGCCGCAGCGAGACCAGGGGTGGCTGTTCGTGCCTGCGCCGGAGGTTGGGCCGAAGCACCCGGCGAGGCTGGTGGCGGCTGCGGTGGAGCGGCTGGATTTCGGGGACTTCCTGCGGCACGCGAAGGCGCTGGAGGGCGTGGCCGGCCGGCCGGTGACGAGCCCGGCGCTGCTGCTGTCGCTGTGGCTGTGCGGCATCCAGCAGGGCATCGGCGGGGCGAAGGAGTTGGCGCGGCGGTGCCAGCCGGACGCGGCCTTCCGGTGGCTGTGCGGCGGAGTGGAGCCCAGCCACGACGTGCTCAGCGACTTCCGGGTGAAGCACCTGGACGCGCTGCAGGCGCTCTTGCACCACGGGTTGGTGACGCTGGAGCACGTGGCGCTGGACGGGACGCGGGTGAGGGCCAGCGCCTCGGCGTCGTCCTTCCGGCGGCAGGGCAGTCTGGAGGCGTGCAGGGAGCCGGCGGCGCTGCACCTCAAGGCCGTACTGGCGACGTCAGACGAGTACCCCGAGGCGCAGCAGGCTGCGCGCGAGCCGAAGGCGCGGGAGTACCAGGCGCGCGTGGAGGCGGCGCGGCAGACGCTGCAGGCAGAGAGGGAGAAGAAGTCCTCCGCGAAGGAGAAGGCGGCCGTGCGGGCGTCGACGCCGGACCCCGAGGCGCGGGTGATGAAGATGGCAGACGGAGGCTTCCGTCCGGGCTTCAACGCGCAACCGGCCGTGGCGGGAAACCCGGAGGGCGGGCCGCGCACCATTGTCGCCGTCAACGTCACGCCGCTGGGCAGCGACATGGGCAGCCTCCGGCCCATGGTGCAGCAGGTGGAGAAGCGCACGGGCGTCATCCCCAGCAAGGTGCTGGCGGACGCAAACCACGCGACGCTTGCGGACACGCGGCGCAGGGCATCGAGGCGCTCGTCTCTGTGCCGGACTACATGCTCACCTTCGGGCGGCACCGCGACACCTCGCCGGAGGTGGAGGCGTGGCGCCGGCACATGCAGTCCCCCGAGGGCGCCGAGGCCTACCGTGGCCGCAGGCCGCTGGTGGAGAGCGTCAACGGGCAGCTGAAGGCGAGGTGCGGCCTCACCCACTTCCTCGTGCGCGGAGTGGAGAAGGCCACCTGCGTGCTGCTGCGGACGGCGCTCGCCCACAACCTGGCTGCACACGGCCAGCGGCTCGTCGACGCGCTCGCCTAGGCGTCGCGGGCCACGCGGCGCATCCCTCGCGCAGCCCCCGCCGGGCCGAACGTCTCACCGCCGCAAGCGGCAACGGGGGCGCCTGCAGCGTGGGCACCCTCGTCGACCGTCTGAAACTGATCCACGCCCGCCTCAGCGAGCGATTGCGCGACTGCTCTTCAGACGCCAATCTGGTGCAGGCGCAGGGCGTTGATCTTCCCGGGCTGCCCCACCGGCGCCCCGTAGACGATGACGATGCGGTCTCCCTTGTGGGCGAGCCCGCGCGTCAGCAGCTCCTCCTCCACGCGGCGCACCATGAGCTCCACGTCCTGGATGGGCTCGAGCACGCGGGCCTCTACCCCCCACAGCACGGAGAGGCGGCGGCGCACCTCCTGGTTGGGGCTGAAGGCGATGATGGGCACCATGGGCCGGAAGTG
>Ga0194125_10013509_pt1 | contig 10602 bp, 9 predicted proteins | sample TA2KigC250mmetaG_FD_148626 | JGI IMG/M metagenome (GOLD analysis project Ga0194125, IMG submission 148626) | Freshwater microbial communities from Lake Tanganyika, Tanzania - TA2015034 Kigoma Deep Cast 250m | ecosystem: Environmental > Aquatic > Freshwater > Lake | place: Tanzania: Lake... | reverse complement strand
TTTGAAGTATGAAATTTGAATATATTTATCTTTTATTTTATTTTCTTACTCCAATTGCTTTTACCATTAGGACTGTTCGCAATGCTTTTTACTTATCCTTCTTATGGCAAATTAAAGAATATCGGACTGATCGGATGCTAGCCCATCTATCTTCTTCACAGGGAAAGAAATTGCTTTTTGGACCAGTAACATTGATAAAATGGGGTTTGTTAATTATCATCCTAGGTGCATTATTATCAGGATATTTACATAAATCGGAAACATTACTGGGTTTTGGGCTTCTGGGTTTTTATGCTTACCTGTTGTTTGCTCTTATTTGGATCAGCGAAGCATTGATAAATATTTGGGAATTGGTAACCAAAGGCTGGAGAATACCTGTTTTTACTCCAAAAATTGTATCTATTCTTGGTATTATTTTTTTATTTGAATTTTCTTTCCTTCTTACAATAGGTTTCTCCGGCTTGATAATCGATCATATTTTATACGGATATGGACCTTTCTACGACAAAGCTTTGGCTCCATTAATATCTATCTTGGTTGTTTTAGGAAACATACCATCGCTTCTTTATAAGAAATTATTAGTGATGAAGGCCGGGAGAAAGATTTCTGGAATGAAGAGGTTGATAGTTATCGGTATAACCGGAAGTTATGGTAAAACCTCAACAAAAGAATTTCTAGCTACCATCCTGAGTCAAAAATATATCGTTGCCAAGACACCTGGCAGTATTAATACGGACATTGGAATTGCCAAATATATTGTTGAAGACTTAAAACCGCAACATGAAATATTGATCGTGGAGATGGGAGCATACAAGCAAGGAGAAATTGCTGCAATTTGTAGTTTCGTTAATCCGAGTATAGGAATAATCACCGGGATAAATGAGCAGCATCTGGAGCTGTTTGGATCTGTCAGAAATACTATGCTGGCGAAATTTGAATTAATCAGAAATCTACAAAAGAACGGATTAGCAGTTTTTAATATTGGGAATAAATATGTAAAAGAGATGATGAATTGGGCAAGACACGAAAGGGGGGATATTAAGATAATAAATTATCAAAAATATGGAATAAAGAAAAAAGCTGAAATTATTACCGCATCTGAAATTATTGTTTCTCTGCAATCCCTTTCTTTCGAATTAAATTATCAGAATCATAAGATTTCCTGTGTAACCAAGTTAGCCGGCGTTCAGAATATTGATAATATTCTGGCGGCCGTTGCAGTAGCTTTAAAGCTTGATTTGACAATGGAACAAGTTAAAAAGGGAATAGAAAACCTATATTCTCCAACAAAAACGATGATATCCGTAGGCAGCTTGGGAAATCTAAAGTTTATTGACGATAGCTTTAATGCCAATCCAGATGGAGCAATTGCAGCGCTTGAATATGTCAGATTAATCACTGGAAACAAAATATTGGTTCTAACCCCACTGATTGAACTGGGACAAGAAGCAGATAAAATCCATTACTCTTTAGGTCGAAAAGCAGCTGATATTTGCGATTTAATACTTTTAACCAATCCTAATTACAGCAAGCCCTTCATCAAAGGAGCCCGACGGCTAGCCGGTAAAAAGAAAGTTCAAATAGTAAATACTCAAATTGGAGAAAAAATAATAAGACAACATACTAAAAATGCTGGAGTAGTTATTTTTGAAGGTAAAGAGTCAGGTAAAATATTAGAGAAATTGTTGATAATAAAAAAATAATTATTTATGTGTACTTTGCCAATTGCTATATCTCTTTCTCCAAACTGTCAAAAAAAGGATGCCTGGCGTGCTTTTTTTCTACTTCTACAGCCTTGGAGATGGCAAAACGGCGAAATGATAACACAAATTGAACAGTGGTTTAAACACAATTACCCAACACAAGAGGCTGTCTCATTTAATAGCGGCAGATCTGCTTTGTATGCAATCCTTAAATCTTTTGCGATAGGGGAGGGAGATGAAGTCTTGATTCAGGCATTTACCTGCGTTGCAGTCCCAAATTCAATAATTTGGTCAGGGGCAAAACCGGTTTATGCTGATATTGATAATACTTTTAATCTTGATACAAAAGCAATCGAAAAGTACATTAGCTCAAAAACCAAGGCAATTATTATTCAGCATACCTTCGGAATTCCAGCTCAAATCGAAAAACTCAAACAAATTGCTGAAAAATATGGACTTATTCTTATCGAAGATTGTGCCCATTCTCTTGATATTACCTATGGTAATAAAAAGCTTGGAACATTTGCTGATGCCTCTTTTTTCAGTTTTGGCAGGGATAAGGTTATATCTTCTGTTTTTGGCGGTATGGCAATTATTAATTCAAAATTCAAAATTCAAAATTCAAAATTAAGAGAATTCCAAAAAAAATCATTATTTCCAAATCACTTTTGGATTTTTCAACAATTAATGCATCCAATTGCTTTCAGTATAATTTTACCTGTCTATAATTTCTTCAGTTTAGGTAAAATTATTTTAAGATTACTGCAATTTTTACACCTGCTCTCTTTTCCTGTCTATCAGGAAGAGAAAATCGGCAGACAACCAAATATTTTTCCAGCAAAACTGCCAAACGCCTTGGCAGCTCTGGCATTTATTCAGTTGGAGCGTTTGAGTGAATTCAATAAAAGAAGAAAGGAAATTGCAGAGTTTTATATTAAACATCTGAAAAATTTACCTTTCTGCCTTTCTACCAGACAGAAACTAGCCTATCTCCGTTATCCTATTTTAGCCAAACAGGCTAGCCAATTAAAGGAATTTGCCAAGTCTAAAAGAATAATCTTAGGAGACTGGTATTCAAATATTATTGATCCAAAAGATGTAAGTCTGGATAAGCTCGGATATATAAAAGGCAGCTGTCCGAATGCAGAGAGAATTGCCAGTCAAATAATTAACTTACCAACATACCAGAGAATGACTATAGAGGACGCCAGAAGAATAGTCAAAATTATTCATGAATTTTATAGATCGAAATGAAAATTAGGGATATTACCAATAAGCAGATTTGGGAAAAATTTATTACTAACTATGCTCCACAGAGTCTATTTCAATCATGGAACTGGGGAGAAACAGTAAAAAAAGCCAAAAGTTCTAAATCTTCCGGCCGGGATAGACAAGAGTTAAAAGAAAAAAGTTTATGGAGATTTGGAGTATACGATAAAAATAATCTGATTGGAGTTGCACAAGCAGAAAAGATCAACGCTAAGCGAGGAGTATTTCTTCATCTGCGTCATGGGCCGATATTTTCTTTCTGGAAAAGAGAATATCTTGACTTTCTTTTGCAGTATTTAAAGAGATTAGGCAAAAAAGAAAATGCATTTTTTATTCGAATCAGTCCGTTGTTGGCAAATTCACCTGAAAATCAAAAATTATTCAAACAATTTAGATTCATTACTGCACCGATTCACAGTATGGATGGTGAGAAGTGTTGGATTCTGGATCTTGATAAGGACAAAGAAATTATTCTTGGCAGCATGAGAAAAACAACCCGCTATCTTATCAGACAGGCGGAGAAAATCGGAGTAAGAATAGTTAGAAGTACAAATGTTAAAGATTTGGATAAATTCCTTATTCTCTACCGCAAGACTGCCTCCCGTCAACAGTTTGTTCCTCATAAAGGCATTTTTGAAGAGTTTACCGAATTTCTTGCTGATGGCCAAATACTATTATTTAGCGGATTTTATAAGGAAGAATTGCTGGCAGCTGCATTAATCATATTTTACAATAATCAAGCTATTTATCATCATAGCGCTTCCACCGAATCCAAAATACCGGTAAATAATTTACTTATTTGGGAAGCGATTTTAGAGGCAAAAAAAAGAGGTAAAAAGATGTTCAACTTTTGGGGTATTGCTCCGGAAGAGAAACAAAGACATCCGTGGAGAGGTTTGACACAATTTAAAAAAGGATTCGGAGGGAGAGAAATTGAATATTTACACGCTCAGGATATTCCATTATCTCCCTTATATTGTGCGACTTATTTTATAGAGTGGTGCAGAAGGATGTGGAAAGGATACTGAATATAAATCTATTTTCATACAAAATGGACCGTATTTGGATTTTTCTGAAGTTAAGCTATAATAGAATTCATGAGTTTAATTCGGCACCATCGTATCTCTTTTAAGAACGCCGCAAGAGGAATAATTTGGGCCTTCACTACTCAACCGAATTTCCGGGTACATTTGCTGCTTTCCTTCTGTGCAATTATTTTAGGTTATGTTCTAAAGATTACCTATACCGAATTTACAATTATAGTCTTGACAATTGTTTTTGGATTGGGAATAGAAATGGTAAATACATCAATAGAAGCAATGACTGATCTTATTACCAAAGAATATCGCCAAGAAGCAAAAATAGCTAAAGATGTGTCGGCAGGAATGATGCTTCTGGTAGCAATAGGAGCGGTCGTAATAGCCGGGTTAATATTTTTACCAAAATTACTATAATATTCATTATATATTAAGCATAGAACTGATATATGCGTCTTCCTTTAACATTGCTTTTATTGGCTTTTATCATCAACTCGGTTATCTTGGTGCCATTCATCAATTTCCTTTATAAACTAAAATTTCAAAGACAACACCAGAAGACCAAAGATGTCTTTAATAGGCCGACTCCAATTTTTGATAGTCTAAATAAGCAAAAAGTGGGAACACCGGTTGGTGGTGGTTTATTAATCGTTATTTCAACTACTCTAATATTTCTTTCGACTTTACCAATACTCTATTATTTTTGGATTCCGATAACGTCAATCTATACGAATTTTGCTTCGGAAATGAAAATCCTTCTTTTTACCTTTATCTCCTTTGCCCTGGTAGGCCTTTATGATGATTTAAAAAAGGTATTTTTTGGGAATGTTAATAACTTTTTTGGCTTGAGTTTTAAACATAAATTTTCTCTGGAAATTATTTTATCGTTAATTATCGCTTTTTGGCTGTTTTCTGAGCTTAAAATTCAGATCATTCATATACCCTTTCTGGGAGTAACTGATATTGGATTTTTCTTTATCCCTTTTGCTGCGTTCGTTATTACTGCTTTTGCTAACGCCTTTAATATCACGGATGGACTAGATGGATTAACTACCGGGATTCTTATGATAGCTTTATCTTCCTTTTGGGTCATATCCCATGCTATTCTTGATACTCCTCTTTCAATATTCGTCGCTATCTGGTTGGGAGGATTGGTAGCTTTTCTCTATTTCAATATTTATCCGGCGAGAATATTTTTAGGTGATGTAGGGGCATTATCGTTCGGAGCGACTTTTGCGGTAATTGGATTATTGCTGGGGAAAGTATTTTCTTTGGTAGTAATCGGAGGATTATTTGTGGCTGAAGTAAGCAGCTCTTTAATTCAGATTATAAGTAAAAAATTTTGGAAGAGAAAAATATTTCCTGCAGCACCTTTGCATCTTTGGTTTCAGACCAGAGGTTGGCATGAGTCAACTGTAGTTTTTCGGGCATGGTTAGCTAGTATTGTTCTGGCAATGTTTGGTCTCTGGTTGGCTTTTCTTACCTAATCAATTATGCGGCGAATAAGACCACCTATTCTTCTAAGACAAAGAAAAAGCTTCGATTTCTGGATTGTGCTTTTGGTAATTTTCTTTTGTCTATTTGGTATTTTGATGATTTATGAGGCATCCAATGTGGTTGCTTATAGGGATTTCGGAGATAAATATTATTTTATAAAAGAACAGGCAATGTGGTTCCTGATTGGTTTTATTGGTTTGGTGGTTGCCTCTTTTGTTAACTATAAAAATTACTATCAATTGTCATTACCTTTACTGCTTGTAACCATTATCTCACTTGGAGCTGTATTTATTCCGGGGGTAGGTATAAAAGCCTTAGGGGCAAGCCGGTGGATAAACTTAGGCAACTTCAATTTCCAGCCTTCTGAATTAGCAAAACTTTCAATAATTCTATATTTTTCTGCCTGGTTTTCTCAAAAAGAAAAAAGAAGATTTCTCCCATTTCTTCTTTTAATCTTATTAGTTGTAGGTTTGGTGATTATACAACCTGATTTAGGCACGGGATTAATTCTGGCATTTATTGCAGTTTCTCTCTATTTCTTCTCGGAAGCACCTCTTTGGAATTTTATCTTGCTGATTCCCGGTATTGCTTTAACAGGATTAGGACTGGCTATTTCATCTCCGTATAGATTGCAGCGATTGACGACTTTTTTGCATCCCAATATTGATCCTCTAGGCATATCGTATCATATCCGGCAGATTCTTATTTCATTAGGGTCAGGGGGTCTTCTTGGTTTAGGTTTGGGAGCATCAAGACAGAAATATCAGTTTTTACCTGAAGCCACTACCGACTCAATTTTTGCAATTATCGGTGAGGACTTCGGGTTTATCGGAAGTTTATTGCTTTTGTTTCTATTTATCATCTTCCTTTACCGATTATTCCGGGTAACCAGAAAAGCTCCAGATAGACACGCTTTTCTTTTAGGAGGAGGAATTCTGATGTATTTTGCAAGCCAAATTTCCATTAATCTCGGATCTATGGTAGCCATTTTACCGCTTACCGGAGTTCCGTTACCTTTCATATCATACGGTGGATCCAATCTTATAGTCTCCTTGACAGCTGTAGGTATTATTCTTAATATCAGCCGGAACATGGTTGTTAAAGTCTAATCATTCATGGATAAAAAGCGGATTGTTATCTGCGGAGGTCATTTAGCGCCAGCTTTAGCTGTAATCCAGATACTTCAGTGTCATAAGAATTATGAAATCTTTTATATTGGAAGAAAAAATGCTGCCGAAGGAGATAGGACAGACTCCTTAGAATATCTCACTTTAAAAGAACTAAAAATTCCATTTTATTCAATAACATCGTCGAGATTTCAAAGAAGCATTACTAGATATACCATACCATCTTTGATCAAATTTCCCATAGCATTACTTCAAAGTTATTATTTCTTGTATAGAATAAAACCCAATATCGTTCTATCTTTTGGGGGATATATAGCCTTACCGGTTTGTTTAGCTGCATATTGTCTCAAAATACCAGTTATTACTCATGAGCAAACCCATATAATGGGATTTGCAAATAGAATTATCAGCAGATTTGCGCAAATGGCCTGTCTTAGTTGGTCAGATACCCAAAAGATTCCTAGAGAAGCCAGAACAGTATTTATTGGTAATCCTATAAGAAAGGAAATTATATCAAGTTCAGCTGCAAAAGTTCCGGATTTTGGTAATAAAAAGTTACCGGTGATTTATATTACTGGTGGTAGCCTTGGTTCTCAGAGCATTAATAAACTGATAGGTGAAGAATTATCTTATTTAACGAAACGATTTCGCATTATACATCAGTGTGGCAGCAGTAATGCAGAGAAGGATTTTAAGATGTTGACGAGATTAAAAGAAGTTCTTCCAAAGGAGTCTCGTAAAAATTATTGGCTTGTCTGCCATGTAAGTCCTTCAGAAGTTGGTAGTATTCTTCATTGTGCCGACTTGATAATTTGCCGATCAGGCGCTAATACTGTAACAGAGATAGCAGCAGTCGGGACTCCGGCAATTCTTCTTCCTTTACCTTGGGCAGCAGATAATGAGCAAAATCTAAATGCTAAAATGCTGGAAAAATCAGGTGCGGCAATAATTATACATCAGGAAGAAATGATAAAGGAAGAGTTAAAAGAAAATATCGAACTAATGATTGGTAATCTATCCTACTACAGACAAAAGGCTCGTTCACTAAGGAAACTAATTGAAACTGATGCAGCGAGACTATTAGTTGAGAAAGTTGAATTATACTTATCATAAATTTAGTTAATGCAAAATATATATATTGATGAAAAGAAGATTTATTTCAATATCTTTTTTCCCTGTGCTATTTTTTCTAACCGTACTTATTCTATTTATTCTCTGGAATAGATTTAAGATAAAGACTGCAATTGTTATCAGTGAACAAACAAATATTTTTGGTCTTGAGTCGATGAATAACCAGAATCTTTTTGTTCTCAATATTGACAATTTACAAAGGAATCTGTTGAAAGCAAATCCTTCTCTATCTTCAGCATCTGTAGTTAAAAGATACCCGAATAGAGTAATTATTTTTTTACAGTTTCGTACCCCGATAGCACAGATATCCAATAATTCAATTAGATACTACCTGGACAGAGATGGAATTTTTCTCACAAATATAAAAATTGACCGGTCTTTGCCTATAGTTAATGCTTCTGAAATAAATATCTCTCCGGGTGATATTGCAGACTGGCGAATAAAAAAAAGCGCAATACTACTTGAAGATATCGCACAACAAAGTATTTCGGTTGGACAGATCACCATCGATGATACGGCAAAAATCTTTCTGATAAATCTTGCCAATGATACCAGGGTAGTTATTCCGTATGCATATGATGCTTTAAAAGCAGCTGCCTCTTTACAAATGATAATCTCAAGGTTTAGAATAGAGGGTAAATTTGCGAAAGAAATAGATTTTCGTTATGATAAACCGGTAGTAACGGTATCAAATGGAGAAAAAATTTCCTCATCTTTATAGAGTATATTATGGGAAAGCGAATAGTTGCCGGAATTGATATAGGAACAACAAAAATTACTACCATCATTGCCTCGGTTCCAGAAGAGGGACTAGCGAATGTTTTGGGTGTGGCTACTGTAAACAGCCGTGGCGTAAGAAAGGGACAAATTGTGGATATTGAGGAGGCAACCGAGGTGATTGTTGAAAGCCTTGAAGCAGCAGAGAGAATGGCGGGATACTCAATTTCTTCCGCCTTTCTATCAGTTGGCGGAGCTCAGGTGATGTCTCAGAATTCTCACGGAGTTGTAGCAGTTGCCGAACCTCAAAAAGAAATAACAATCAATGATATCAAAAGAGCAATCGATGCAGCCAGAGCAATAAATCTTCCTTCCACACGGGAGATCCTTCACGTTTTGCCAAGGGAGTTTATCGTTGATTCCCAGGAGGGAATCAAAGATCCAGTTGGTATGACTGGAGTTAGACTCGAAGTTAATACTCATATTATTACGGTGGGAGGAACTGCATTAAGGAATCTTGAGAAATGTGCTTCTTTGGTAGGTTTAGACGTTGATGGATTTACTTTTACCGGTCTGGCTTCTGCAAATGCGGTTTTAACTGAAACAGAGAGAGAATTGGGAGTTGTACTGGTTGATATAGGAGGAGGTACTACTGATATTTGTATTTATATTGATGGTTCGTTGTCTTATTCTTCTGTTCTGCCGGTGGGAGCCAGGAACATCACTAATGATCTGGCAATAGGATTGAGAATATCATTAGAAAGCGCTGAAAAGATTAAACTACTTTTAAATAAAAAAGAATCGGAATCTATCATTATACAAGAGAAAAGTATAGCTAATGAGAAAAAAGGTAAAGGTGGACAAGAAACACGAGATGAAATCGATCTGACGAATCTTCATCTTCCGGAAGGTCTAAGTAAAGTGTCAAAAAAAACAATCACTGAAGGAATAATCAAACCCAGACTTAACGAGATTTTTTCTATGGCAGGTTTGGAGATTAAAAAAAGCGGTTTTGGCGGTTTAACTCCTGCGGGAATTGTAGTAACCGGCGGTGGAGCCCAGACAAAAGGCATTACCGAAGCAGCAAAACGAAGTTTAGCTATGCAAGTCCGGGTTGGTATTCCGACAAATATTTCAGGACTAATTGATGAAATCACGACTTCCAGTTTTGCCACATCTGTAGGTTTAATTCTTTATGCGGCAGGTTCGGCCGCAATAACTAAAGAAAGATTCTCTTTTGGTAGATTGACCAGAGCTGTAGGTAAGTTTCCAATAAAGGGAGCGGCCTCAAAAGTTGTCGATTTGATTAAATCATTTTTACCATAATTTCTTTGATATTTTTATCTGCCCAGAAAGGAAAAGTCTTATGCTAATTAAACCCGATATTGCAAGATTTGCCAAGATAAAAGTTGTTGGAATTGGAGGTGGAGGTTGTAATGCAATAAATACGATGATGTCTACTTCGCAAACACAAGGAGTAGATTATATTGGAGTCAATACCGATGCCCAGGCGCTTTTAACTTGTACCGCTTCAATGAAAATCCAAATAGGTGAAGATTTGACGAAAGGCTTGGGAGTAGGCGGTAATCCAGAGTTGGGAAAACAAGCAGCTGAAGAGTCTGCAGAAAAAATAAAAGAAGCCCTGCTTGAGTCTGATATGGTATTTTTGACTTGTGGAGAAGGAGGAGGAACAGGGACAGGCGCAACACCTTTAATTGCACAAATTGCCAAAGAAGCAGGCGCTTTGACCGTTGCAGTAGTGACGAAACCTTTTGCTTTCGAAGGTACCAGAAGGATGGTTACTGCTGAAGAGGGTATACTAAACCTTAAGGAGAAAGTAGATACTCTGATAGTTATTCCAAATCAAAGGATTTTAGAAGTGGTTGATAAAAAAATGACTCTTTTGGAAGCTTTTAAGCTTGTTGATTCTGTCCTCACCCAAGGTGTGACTGGTATATCTGATCTAATTACGCTGCCAGGACTGATCAATGTTGATTTTGCCGATGTTCGGACTGTAATGACTAATGCTGGTTCAGCTTTGATGGGGATAGGCACCGGCGTAGGCGAAAATAGAGCTGCAACTGCTGCACGGATGTCAATTTCATCTCCTCTATTGGAAAT
>Ga0194125_10013506_pt1 | contig 10603 bp, 8 predicted proteins | sample TA2KigC250mmetaG_FD_148626 | JGI IMG/M metagenome (GOLD analysis project Ga0194125, IMG submission 148626) | Freshwater microbial communities from Lake Tanganyika, Tanzania - TA2015034 Kigoma Deep Cast 250m | ecosystem: Environmental > Aquatic > Freshwater > Lake | place: Tanzania: Lake... | reverse complement strand
TGTTCGGGTTGGGAATCGCATGTGCGATTTTCGTGCCTATATGGATTGTTGTCCGCCAGCCTGATGCCGCAAACAGCATGTCCCTCATGATAAGGGCTTTTGCCATTGGTGGGGTCATGGCCATCATTGGCCTTATCATGATGCGTAAGTGATAAAATCAGCGCAGTCTTCAAACCGGCGAGTAGTGGGGTGAGCAGACGATAGGCAGCACCTATCCCACAAGGTATAGACACCTAGTAGCATAACAAGGAATGGCTTTGGGGAATAATGATGTTTCCAGAGGCAAAAGCCCAGCTTGAAGCCCTCGTAAGAAAGTACGAACGTCTGACGCCTAACGAAAAAAGAGGTTATAACGAGGCGAATACTGTCAATGCCTTCATCAGGCCTCTGTTTGAAGCTCTTGGCTGGGATTTCTCAAATTTCGACGAGGTCGAAGCTGAAAAGACCATTGTGAAAGGAAGAGTTGACTATGTATTTAAGGTCAATAAGGTCTCGAAGTTCTGCGTAGAAGTCAAGGCACTTCGGCACGAGTTAACCGACAGTGATAGGCAGCAAGCCATAAGCTATGCATACAACAAAGGCGTCACTTGGGCAATACTTACAAATTTTGAACGGCTTCAGGTTTTCAATGCAGAGATGAAGACCTTCGATATAAAAGCAGTTCAGTTTTTGAATTTGCGTCATGACGAATACATTGCTGAACTTGATGACCTTTGCCTGTTGTCGAGGCAAGCGGCCGTAGACGAGCATCTGGATAAGCAAGCTGTGAAATACGCAAAATTAGCTCGCCGCATACCTATCGAGAAGAAACTATACCAAGAATTGATTAAATGGCGAGCTAGACTATTTAACGAAGTCCATGCATTTAATAAGGAAATTGGCATAACACTTGATCAGACTGACCAACTGATACAGAAACTGTTCAGTAGGCTCATTTTCATACGGACTGCAGAAGACAGAGGATTGGCAAGTAATCATCCATTGTTATCTGCACTTCACCAATGGGAAAACAAGCAGGTTGATCTAGTGGAAGAAGTGAGAAGCATATTTCAAGACTTCGCCCATACGTTTGATAGTGAAATCTTCCCCCTTATGGATCCTTGGCAACAGATATATGTTCATGCTGATAGCATTGCTGAAATAGTGAAGGGACTTTACGAAGTTCCCGGTGATTTTGCTAGATATTATTTCAACGTAATAGAACCTGATGTATTGGGGCAGGTATATGAGCAATATCTTGGATACGTAGCTAAAGCTGTAAAGCCGAAACCCAAAATACAGCAATCCTTTTCCCTACAACCGATATAGAGATTGAGATATCAGCCAAGAAAGAGAAAAGGAAGAAGGGAGGCATTTACTACACTCCCAAATGGGTAACCGATTATGTGGTTAAGCAAACCATCGGCCGTTTCTTTAGAAGAGCACACCTACAACGAGATTCTTAACATGAAAATTCTGGATCCTGCTTGCGGTTCGGGCTCCTTCCTCATCCGGGCTTATGATGAACTCCTTTCCTATCATGCGAAAGTACAAGGGAAAAGTGTAGCCGACTTAAGTTGGCAGGAAAGAATACGGATTCTTACAGCAAACATTTTCGGTGTAGACCTGGATCCTCAAGCAGTGGAAATAGCACGCCTCAATCTGCTAATCAGAGCATTAGCCCAAAGAGAACTGCTGCCTTCGCTAGAGCAAAACGTTCAATGCGGGAATTCATTGATATTCGGCAGAGACAAGCAACTTGAGACTGCTTTGGGTGCGAACTTCAGAGATTATAAGCCCTTCAATTGGGATGAAAGATTCGCGTCAATCATATACCTGGGTGGTTTTGACGTGATTATCGGCAACCCTCCTTACGTCATGGAGTTACGAGATAACAAGGAGATTTTCAGACAATTAAGAAACACCCCTTTCGGAAACAAGTATTACGAACCTAAGATGGATCTGTTTTATTTCTTTATCGAACTGGGGATTGATTTGCTGAAAGATGGTGGTTACCTTGGTTTCATCGTACAACAGTATTGGGCTTCTCGGGCACATGCTTCGAAGTTGAGGAGGAAGATTTTCGATGAAACATGCCCGGTAGTCTTGGTTGATCTCAATGAATATAAAGTGTTTCAAGATGCCCCAGGGCAGCACAATATGATTATTGTTCTGGAGAAGACCAAAAACAAGCACCACGAAACGCTACTCCTGAATTTGAAGGAGTCAAATGTAGGTGAACATGAGATTATTAAGGCACTGGCTTCCGATACCCGTGAACAAAGTATTTTTGACGCTAGGACAGTAGAAACAAAGAAGCTCTACGATGCTAAGACAGACAAAGTACATGTTGTCGGAGATGCTGTTTCAGACCTTCTAGTTAAACTAGCTAAGAATAGCTTTAATCTTCATCGCACCGAAATACAGCAAGGTATTGTTACGCCTCAGCATTTTCTAAGCTCATCTGCCCTCGCAGAAATGGAGAACCCAGAAAATCACAGGGTAGGAGAGGGTATCTTCGTGTTAACGAAAGCTGAAGCACAGAAACTCAAACTAAGCAAAAAGGAGCAAAGGCTCTTACGTCCATTCCACTACGCCGAGGAAATAGATAGCTACTATTACGATTCTGAATTCGAGCATTATTTGATCTATACACCCGTGAAGACAGCCAAAGATATTGAATCAAATCCGTTGAAGTATCCAAACATCAGATCGCACTTGGACAAGTATCAAGCGGTGATAACATCAGACCATCGGCCCTACGGAATACACAGAGCGAGACAGCCAGAGTGGTTTGAAGACAGGCAAAAAATTATCGGCGTAAGGAAGACGTCGTATCCCAAATTCGCTGTTGTACCTGAAGTGTGGTATGGAGATCAGGCGATTCTTATCATTAGACCAGTTCAACACAAGAATATATCACCGCATTTCATAGCGGCAATATTGAACAGTAAAGTTGCTCACTTCTGGCTGTTCCAACAGAAGAGGCAAGGAAATCAACTTCAGATAGACAAGGAAGTCTTGCTCAATTTTCCGTTCTCGCGTATCGACCTATCGACTGAAGCCAATAGGGAGCTACATGATAAGATTGTTATGCTAGCTAAGGCGATAGCAAGGCAGAGGAAAGAGATCGAAAAAGAGAGAGGGAGCGGACAGGACCTATTTGGCGAAAAAACCAAAGAAATCCAATCCCAGATAGCTAGAACGGAGTATCAGTTGAACCACCTAGTCTATCAACTTTACAGATTGAACGAAAACGAGATACGTGAAATTGAAGGTGTGGCACAGTAAGCATGGTATTATCCACAACTGTGTCACTACCTGACACCCACCTTGACAAGGATGGGGCCGGAATGTATGCTATGCCTCGCATAGCGAGGCTTGTTATGCGAATGTTGCCAGGCGGAGTTGGCTGATGGAACTGGTCTATTCCATATTGCTAGGGGTGGCGGCTTTCTGGCTGGGTGCCTGTCCTTTTTCCCTATGGCTTGGCCGCTGGCTGCTGCACAAAGACATCAGGCACTACGGAGACCGTAACCCCGGCGCCACCAACGTGTTCCGCTCCGGCAGTATGAGCGTTGGCATCCTGGCCCTTCTCCTGGACATAGCCAAAGGTGTCCCCTTCGTCCTGCTGGCACATTTGGTTTTCAAGCTACCTGACCCAGCGGTGTACGCCATCGGACTCTGCGCCATACTGGGACATGCCTACTCACCGTTCCTGAGATTCAAAGGCGGCAAGGCTCTGGCTGTCACCGCCGGTGTCCTGCTGGCACAGCCCTATTTTGACATCTTTGTGGTTGTGCTCCTTCTTGCCTTCCTATCATTCTTGTTTAGCAAACCCGATGCATGGACTGTCATGTTTGCTATAATAGCGACTACGGTTTACGTGGCTGTCGCACATGGCATCTCTTGGGAGTTGCTGTTTATGCTCTGTGTGCTGGCGATACTGGTGGTGAAGCATTTCGAAGACCTGAAGACAGCCCCCAGGCTTACAGTTAGGCCCATAGAATGGCTCAGGGCCAAAAACGCCAGGACTTAGAGTGGTGAAATACAGGAATAGCTCATGATATATCAGATAATAATAGCCATAGGCCTGATACTCCTGACCGTTAATGTCATTCTCAACCTGCGCTCGCTGAGAACGCCGAGTAAGCGGGCCAGAGTCCCTGACCCAGCACCCCTGGTCTCCGTTCTGGTTCCGGCCAGGAATGAAGAGGAGAACATCGCGACCTGCGTGAAATCCTTGCAAAAGCAGGACTATCCCAACTTCGAAATTGTGGTGCTGGACGACAACTCTACCGACAGGACATCCGAAATCGTGGAAACCCTGGTGGCAAATGACAGCCGTGTGCGATTGATAAAGGGACAATTCTTGCCCGAAGGCTGGGCGGGGAAGCCCTTTGCCTGCCACCAACTGGCCCAAGAAGCCAAAGGTGACTATTTTCTGTTTGTGGATGCTGATACCATACATGCCCCCCACATGTTGCGCAGCACGTTAGCCCTGGCCATTGAGATGAAGGCATCTTTGCTCTCAGGATTCCCTCGCCAGCTAACCACCGGTTTGCCCCAGAAGATAGCTATACCCATCCCCTTCTACTTTGTCATCGTGAGCCTCTTGCCGCTGTGGTGGCTGCACCGCTCCAAGAAACCCAGGCCATCGCTGGCCGTTGGCCAGTTCTTCCTGTTCCCCAAAGAAGAGTACTGGCGTGTGGGCGGGCACAGGGCAGTAAAATCGAGGATACTGGAAGACATCTGGATGGCGTTTGAAATAGTGCGGCACGGCGGACGGCATGTGGCAGTAAACCTGGTGCCCGTGGTCTGCACCAACATGTACTGCAGCGTGGGAACGATGTGGGAAGGGTTCATCAAGTGGATATATTCGGTAGGCTCGCTGTCACCGGCAGCTTTAATCGGGCTAGCGGTTGCGGGGTATTGTTTCTTCCTGGCGCCCTTTTACTGGCTTTGGCACGATTTCGTCATGGCCGTGCCCCCCACCGAGTGGCGCTTCATAATTGCCTTCCAGGTTGCCCTGATATTCTTCATGCGCATTTTGGCAGACTCCTACTTTAAGTCATCGGTCATCTCCATCCCGCTTCACCCCCTGGGCATCGCCTTCATGTTTGCAGCCGCCATATATGGTGGTTGGAGACAGGCGCTGCACAAGGGCATCGAGTGGAAAGACAGAACATACGAAGAAGCCTCAGGCGTGAAGTAAACCACCGACAAGCCTTCTAATCGCTGGCTTGCCAGTCCACATCACTCTTCTTAGAACCAGGTCTCTGAAATTGTTCTAGGGGTGGTTCTCATCAGGTCTCTGTATTATAATGCCCTGGCACCGAACGAGATTATTATTGTCCTTGAGTTGAGCAAGTGACTTCCTACAAGATTGAGTTTGAGCCTATAGGGAGAAGGGGAGAATGTCCTGCTGGCCAGTCCCTGCTGGGCTGTGCTCGAAAGCTGGGGATTGGCATTGCCAGCGTTTGTGGCGGGCAGGGCACCTGTCGCTCTTGCAAGGTACAAATCCTGGATGGTAATACCTCGGAACCTACTTCCAGCGAGACGGAGTGGCTTTCTGCCGATGAATTGAAGGCGGGCTGGCGGCTGGCTTGCCAGACATATCCCCTCGGCGACTGCAAGCTGCATATTCCGGCCGAATCCCTGACAGCCCCACAAAGGCTGCAGTTAGAATGGCTCGAGGTGAAAACCCGGCCGGAACCTGCGGTCAAGGGATACCACGTAAAGCTACAGCTTCCTTCCCTTTCGGACCTCACTGCCGATACTGACCGGCTGCTACAAGCGCTGAACCGGCAACACAAATTGCATTGTCACAGAGCTGATATTGAGCTGTTACGCCAGCTTTCTTCACTACTGCGCTCCTGGGACTGGGAATGCCAGGCTGCGGTGCGCGGTGATGAGATGATAGCCTTAAGCCCCTGGCCAACTGCCCAGCTAGGATTGGCTGTAGACCTGGGCACTACCAAGATAGCTGCTTATCTTGTTGATTTGAGGGAAGGCCGTACACTGGCGGCCAAAGGCATAATGAATCCCCAGATAGGCTATGGTGAGGACGTGGTCAGCCGCATTCAAGCAACCATCAACTCTATAGAGGCGACAGAAAAGATGCAAACTGTGGTAGTGAAAGCGCTAAATCAGCTTATACAGGACCTCTGTGCCCAGGTTGGCACAGACCAGAAAGAAATCGTTGACATGGTGGCAGTGGGTAATACAGCTATGCACCATCTTTTCCTGAGATTGCCGGTAGAGCAGCTTGCTCATTCTCCCTTTGTGCCGGCGGTTGGCCAGGCAATGGATGTTAAGGCACGTGAACTCGGCCTGCGTATTGCCCCATGTGCTTATGTGCACCTGCTACCCAACATAGCTGGCTTTGTGGGTGCCGACCACGTGGCCATGCTAACGGCAACTCAAAACCTCTGGGATAAGAAGGATTTGGTGATAGCCCTGGACATCGGCACTAACACCGAGGTCTCTCTAATTAGGGACGGCAAGATAACGTCGGTATCCTGTGCATCAGGCCCTGCTTTCGAAGGCGGGCATATCAAGGGGGGCATGCGCGCTGCCCCTGGCGCAATTGAACGGGTGAGGATAGATAATCAGGGTGTTCACTACCAGACCGTCGATGCGGTGCGACCTGTCGGCATCTGTGGTTCGGGCATACTGGATGCCATGGCGCAGCTATATCTGGCAGGAATCGTCGACGATGGCGGCAGGATGAAAGAAGGGCAGGCAATGGTGCGAAGGCAAAACAATCACCTGGAATTTGTGCTGGCAGAAGAAGATAGGAAAGACAAGCGCTCTGCCGTGGTCATTACACAGAGCGATATACGGGAACTGCAATTAGCCAAGGCCGCCATCCGCACTGGCATCCAGATATTGCCGGAAGCAAACAATTGCTCAGAAGAAGATATCACCAAGATTGTCATTGCTGGCGCCTTTGGGACTTATATAGATATCTCCAGTGCCATAACCATCGGCATGTTGCCATCGTTGCCCTTGGAGGGTTTCCGCCAGGTGGGAAACGCAGCCGGCATGGGGGCCAAGCTAGCTTTGATATCCCTGAATAAGCGGGCCAAAGCCCAGATATTGTCCAGGGAAGTCCGCTATCTCGAGCTAGCCAGCGCTCCGGGTTTTAACCAGACCTTTATCCAGGCTGGTTACCTGGGACGATACCGTTTGCTCAAGGGCCAGAGGAAGGAAATCAAATGATGGAAACTGTAGTATCCAGCGCTGCCAGAGAGGTTGTTATTGGCCATGGCCGACCCACGGTGCTCATCGGGGAACGTATCAATCCTGCAGGCAAGAAAAAGCTGGCTGAGGCATTAGTGGCAGGCAACATGGACATTGTCTGTGCTGAAGCCATTGCCCAGGCTCAAGCAGGAGCAGACATCATCGATGTCAATGTGGGTACTTTCGGCGTGGATGAGGTGTTTCTTCTGCCGAAAGCGGTGCAGGTAGTGATGGAAGCGGTGGATTTACCACTTTGCATCGATAGCGCCAAACCCGAGGCTTTAGATGCAGCCTTAAGGATATACAAGGGAAAAGCTTTGGTAAACTCGGTGACTGGTGAAGAGCGCTCATTGCAGGCAGTCTTACCACTGGTTAAACGGTATGGTGCAGCCGTAGTCGGCCTGGTACAAGATGACCGAGGAGTTCCCCGGGATGCCGAAGGCAGGGTAGCCATTGCCCGCAAGATATTGGAAAAAGCTGAGGCAGCAGGTATACCACGCCAGGATGTGGTCATAGATTGCCTGGCTACTGCCGTGGGTGCTGATGCCGCTTCAGGGCTGGCGGCGGTTGAGGCTATCCGACGGGTCAAGAGTGAATTGGGCGTGAACGTCACGCTTGGGGCTAGTAATATCTCCTTTGGCCTGCCCGACCGCGAACTGCTGAACAATGCTTTTTTGGCCATGGTGGTGGCTGCGGGTGCCACTGCGCTCATCGTAGATGTGGCCAAGGCACGCCCCATTATTTTGGCTGCTGACTTACTTTCGAGCCGTGACCAGCGCGCCAGGCGCTACATCCAGGCCTACCGCCAACGCCAGAGCACAAAGGGAACAATTTAGCAGCATCAATCGATAGTCTAGGAGAAAGAACTATGTTAGGCGATATTTTGTTGTACATCGGTGCGGCCATAATCACGGTCTGGGGGATAGCTCATATTGTGCCGACTAAAAATGTGGTGAATGGTTTTGGGGCGATATCACAGGACAACAAGCGAATCATCACTATGGAATGGATTGCTGCTGGTTTGGCGCAAATATTTATAGGCTTACTGGTTTTCCTGGTCACTGTTATTGCTGGGTCGGGAGCTGAATCTTCAAAGGTAGTGTACTGGGCATCGGCGGCCGTACTGGTGGCGCTGGCGGTTCTGGGGGCATTTACTGGGGCCAGGACACCGATTCTCCCCATGAAGCTGTGTCCGATTATAGAAGGTGTGGTGGCTGTTCTGCTGTTATTAGGAATCTTTGTTTCAGGGTTGTGATATAAGTGCCGATTTGGCACTAGATCAAGTACCAGCAGCAGGCACAGAAGACCAGGGATATCACCAGAAAACCGCTCATTATGGCCAGAAGCTCTCGGTTCATCATCAGCACCTCTTTCTACCAACTATAACGGTAGAAAAAGGGCAAAAGTTTAGAGGTCTCAGTGTTTGTAGAACCGGCGAGTGAGTTTGGATATTTTTTAGGGGCTGTGTGGCGGAGGCCCTTCTCCGTCAACGCTGATGTGCCAGTTGATCAGCGGTTTCCCACATGGTGGCTCGATAGGCTGGCCGTTTCTGGACCAGCCGGAGCGACACTCAAAGGCATTAAGGCGGTAAAATTCCAGACGACGTGGCACAGGTAAGGCATCTCGCGACATTTCAAACCCTATGTCGAGGTAGTTCTTAGCCTGGTTGCCAGGGTCGCTGTGCGTTACCACCTCAACATAGAAGTCATCTTCGACGCGTATGTCCGGCACCATGATTTGCTGCCAGCTCATCTGCCCTGTGAACACGCTCCAGGGGAAATCTCTTGACCACAGTTGCTGGTTCTTGTCCTTATTCCATATCCGCATGGTGAAATGCCTTTTGTGCAGGTCCAGGGGGTTCTCGGTATTGGCTTCGCCACATATCTTGACCTTTTGTATCTTGAAGGGCACTGTCGGTGGGGTGAAGTGGACTATCTGTCCTACATCATCAGTGCTGCGAAAGGTTGGGATATCTGTACTAAATAAGACCCAATCCGAATGCCCTTTGCAGTATTTTATGGTGTACGGTGCCCAACTATGAACGGTGATGTTGACCTGCGATGTGCCTATGCCCATCTCATGCATGCCAGCAGCCACATCGCCGACCTGAAAACTCACAGTTGAGCTGCTTGATGGAGCTACCAAGGCATTTCTTCTGCCTGACTCTTCCCCATCTATTATCAGGATTGCTACGAAGGTACCCTCACTATCGCCAACGTTCTTCACTGTTGCCGACACCTTGATGGTATCGCCGGCCATCGGCATGGCTGGAGAAATAGCAAGGGGGCTGACCTCAAATTCTGCTGGTTTGCCAGCAAGCGGGGCTATCGCTGTGTTTTTTGTGCCAAATGGTCCAAAGCCACAGCCTGGCAGTTGACTGGACAATGACAGTAAAATCATTGCACAAGCGAATAGTCTCAGCTTGTTTTCATTCATCAGTGTCTTTTTCCTTTCAGATAGCAAGCGTCTCATATTAAAGGATGTAATCTTATAGCTCGTGACTCCCCGTGTCAATGGCGTGACCCAAGGGGGCAGCGATTGCATCGGACTAGGCAAAAATGCCTATATGCGGAGATTCAAAAACAAGCATTAAAGCCGATGACTGATACCTGCTACGGTGGCATAATACTTCTGCACGATCACTTCCCACAACTGATAGAGAGACCTTCGACAACTCCTCTTCTTCCCGGGCCGAAGGTCTCTCCTCCTTTTAGGGCACTTCGCAAAGCCTGCTGAGTCTTAAGTTTTGGATTGTCTGACTGCAACCTAGCTTTTTGCCTCTTGCCAGCTCGTTGTATAATGTGCTGTAGGAATATATAGGGTGGTATAGGTAATGGAGCAACAAATAAAACCGAAGTCGGCAAATACCTGGCGAGCAGTTGCACTATTCTTGGTCTTCATCATCTTGCTGGTGGGATTAGGTTTTTCAGTGCCACTCGTTAATGTCCCTGTAACCACTACAGAGACCTACACTGAAACGGAATACAAAGAAGAGGCTTACACCGTGGTTGAGACCACCCCGACAGCCGGGGCAGCAACCAATTCAATCACCTTTTTCGATGAAACGCTCTTTGAAATGGGCGCCAGCGTCATGCCAGACCGCTGGGGCACAGAGGCCAGATTCAAACTCGACATCGCCGGGAGGACAAACCCCAGAGTCATCGGGAGCTGGGTAGTCGAGAACTTTCCCTTTGCTGTGTATGTCACGATAGTTAATCCCAACAGCATTTTCGTCTATCAGTACAAGGGACTTGAGGCCTCGCCCCAGTCTCATGATTTTGAGTTTGTACCCACGGTTCCGGGCGTCTATACCATACGCTTTTCGTCGGATTATATCCGACTTAGCAGGTACATCAGGCTGACATTGGCTTTGAAGTGG
>Ga0194125_10013502_pt1 | contig 10609 bp, 17 predicted proteins | sample TA2KigC250mmetaG_FD_148626 | JGI IMG/M metagenome (GOLD analysis project Ga0194125, IMG submission 148626) | Freshwater microbial communities from Lake Tanganyika, Tanzania - TA2015034 Kigoma Deep Cast 250m | ecosystem: Environmental > Aquatic > Freshwater > Lake | place: Tanzania: Lake... | reverse complement strand
GAGGCTGGATTCGCGCCAAAAGTTCGCCTGCGTTCAACGCACGCGTTGACGTTGGAGTTCGTGCGGCTCGACGACCTGCAGAAGTTTGCCGTCGACTGAAGGAGGCCTACTCCATGACCCAAATCTCACCACCCACGACCTGGCGCACGAGCCTCATGGAGTGGGCAATTCCCGAAGAGATCTTGAACAGGGCTCCTGAGTCACCGTGGATCCACCTCGCGGAGAAGTTCGCCGTGGGAAGCGAGCAGCCTGCACAACCACCCTCCGTTGTCCGAGGACGTGAGGCACTGTCAGGGGACGCCACGGAATTTTCCATTCTCGACGTCGGCTGCGGAGGCGGACGCGCCACCTAACCCCTCGTCCCGCCAGCGACTCACGTCGTTGGCGTAGAGGAACAGGCCGCGATGCTCGCAGCCTTCATGACGGAATCTCTGCAACGCGGAGTTGCACATCCGACGATGCACAGATCCTGGCCCGGTGTGTCACACGATGCACCCGTCTGCGATGTGGTCATTTGCCATCACGTTCTCTACAACATCCCGGACCTCGAACCATTTGTCAAAGCCCTCGATGCTCACGCAGTCAACGCGTGGCCATTGAGCTGACCGAGAAGAAGACATTCGAACGTTCCTTGCGACTCGCAATCGCAAACCGCAAGAACTTGCGACGATTTGGCGGGACGTGTCGTGGTCAGGTTGACATCGGCCGAATGCGGCGAAGAGAGTCAACGGTCACAACTTCGCGCATTCCAGTAGCCGATTCAACGACGATGCCGCCGCTCTCTGCAAGATCGACGACAGTCCCTCGAATGTAACCCTTCGGCTTTAGGTCGACCTCGATCGTCTGTCCGACAGTTCGACACAGCCCAATGAACTCACGTCGAATTTCGGTCGTGTCCACGCGTGACGACAAAACCGCAGCTCGATCGAGCTCTTCAGTGACCGCTTCTTCCAACGTGCTCGCGTCGATCGAGCCGTGGGAGAGAAGTTCGCCGATATCGAGTCGAACGGAGAGCACTGCAAAGTCGATGACTCCCGGTCCGAGGAAGGTCCTCGCAAAGCTTCGTCCAACCGGATGATCACCGACGCACAAGACGTCTGGCCACTGACACTCGCTGCGTTCGAGGCCGAGGTGCTGCAACGATCTCACCCCAGCAGACGCGGCAAGGATCCATGCGATATCAGCCTCTTCTGGTCGCCACGGCGGGCGAATCACTGCGGCTACTGCGACGCCGTTCGCCGCTGTCCAAGCCTCGCCTCCCCGCGTCCGACCAGCGACTTCGCGTGTCACGGCTATGGTCGTCCCCCCGGGGACTCCATCACGTCGCGCGGATTGCTCCGCGATCGCCTCGACTGACAGGCCGATTTCTGAACGTTGAGTCGGAAGCGACACGATGACGACTTTACGAGAGCGTGCGATGGGGCTTGAAACTCTCCACAAACCATTCAGCGTCACGCCTCACCATCTGAAACTGTCCGATTGGCCAGCGGTGCAAAGGAGTGAATCCAGGAGTCACCACATCGACTAAGGCCGACGTTTCGGTCACAAGATCGGTCGGCTCGACGATCAGCCTCTCACTACTGAGATTCTCAAAATCCGCGCGTAGACCGTGCATCAGGCTCGAGAGAAACTCGTCCATCTCAGACGGCTCGGCGGAGTCATTCGCGATTCGGTCCGCCAATACGCGATCAAGGCCCGCAGCAATTCCAACATCGATGATCCGTCGCCGACCATCAGCCGAGAACATGAGCCAGACGACGCGGTGCTCGCCCCATGCAAGGGCGTCTACGAATCTCTGCGCCGCGTACTCGGGCGATTCTTCGAGGAATCGACTCACGGCCGCTCCCATCCGAAGTACTCGAGAGTGTCTCTTACACGCACCCGCTGGGGTCCGTGCAGGACGGCGTGCACGACGTCATCAAGATCTCGCGACAGGTTGAACCGTCGGGGATGGACCTTCAGCGCGGCTACGAGTGCGCTCAGGGCATCAGAAAGCACCGCGTCGGGGCACTCCATCAGCACTGGAACGACGACCGCCAACAACTGCTTGCACTCTTCCACGGCAACCATGGAGTCGAACAAGTCAAGCAAGACCCCACTTCGGACATCTCGAGGAAGCGGCTCGAGCCCGCCGAAGATCTCTCGCAACATCCCCAATCGAGCACCTCCGTCTGATTCGAGCAACATCTGAACTTGGTGATCCGAAATCGTCATTTCGGGGCTGGTCGCGACAAGCGCCGAGATTACTCGCGAGCGCGCTTCCAATGTGACCGACCTCTGCGAGGCATGAAGGCGTTGATCGAAAATCGTCAGGGCCACACTGAGTTCTCTCAGTGCTCGACGGAGATCAGGGACTGAGCCGAGTGCCTCGTAGGTGATCCCCAAGTTGAACCGACAAATCGCATGTTGCATGGGGAAACTCGCGGGGCTCAACAGGCTTGAAGCGACAGTGAACTCCCTCAATCCTTCGGCATAGTTTCCCTTTGTCTTATGCAGGACACCGATGGCGTGATGGGCCATCCCCCTCTGGAGAATCGCGTCATCCCCGCTGCCAAGCTCGATGACAGATCGGAAATCAGCCAGAATTTCGTCAGTGTCGCCGCCCAACGACTGGCGAATGAGCCCTCGGTTGAACAGGGCGGCAATGAGCGACCGTCGTTCGGTGTCGGTCGGTGAGTCAATGCTCGACAGTGCCTTGACCGCAAGCTCTGCATGAACCAATGCGTCGTTCAACCTCCCGCTCTCCATGAGGGCGGTCGCCAGATTTGACTCAGCTGCTGCATGCTCAGCGAGCGACACTCTGTCCGGCAAGAGCCGAGCTGCGGTCTCCATGCTTGTCAGAGCCTTGTCAGCGTCGCCCACGCGACGAAAACAACTCCCCAGGACTGTTGCAATTCGAGCGTGCTCCACGGGCGCACGATCCGCCGAGAAGACTCTCAGCGCCTCACCAAGCAGCTTGATCGGCTCCTGGAGTGCCGTGCTGGAGCCCGCCGTCTCCGCGAGTGCGGTGCCCAATCGAAAGGCTGCATATGCCCATTCATCTCGATCTGCTGCTGGATCACGACCCTCGAGGGCTCTGCGCAGCTCGGCGACTCTCTCCTTCCGATCACCCGTTCCACCCTGATTCGCGGCCATCACGAGACCACCGCGCCGAGATCGCTCAGCAACCTTCTGAGCTCAGTGGTTGCAGTTGCAAGGGCATGCTCAACCACGTGATGCAGACCGATCTCGAGGCGATTCACCGTGACAGGCTGGCAACCGAGAATGTAGGTCTTCTCGGGCAGAACTTTCAATGCCTTGGCGACCATCATTGCCCGCGCGGGAGTCGCTAGATGCATGTCTGCAAGCATGTCGTGCTTCTGGAGAAAATCCATCTCATGTACATCGACCACATCCGGCTCTATGACCATGATGGTTCCAGGCTCTCGCTGACGATCGACTGCATCAAGAATGACCAACGCGTCAAAGCCCTCCATGAGTTCTTGAACGAGGTGAATCCCACCGATTCCGGTCTCGCAAATTTTCACATTCTCTGGCCAATCCATCTGCTGCAGTCGGTGAGCAAGACGTACGCCGAATCCGTCATCAGCCTGCAATACGTTCCCAACGCCAGCCACAAGTACGCGCGGGCAGCTCACACTAGGCGCCTTGAGTCGTTTCGGCGACTCTGAGGCAATATCCGTGCACGACCGACCATGATAAATACTCCTCCACGAGCTCCCACTCCTGCGTACTGGCGTAGTCCTTCGCCGTCTCCCAGCGCTTCTCAAGCTCCGTCGAGATCAGTCGATCGAGCGCAGCAATCACGACCGAGACATCACCGACGAAGTGGCTATCCACTCCTCCGACGATGTCACTAGCGATTGCAGTCGCCCGCATTCTCAGGGCCTCATGGTCGAGCCGCGTGACATCAACGGCCACCCCCTTCTCGTTCTCCTCGGCTCGTCGTAGGCAGTAACCGACCAGAAGGCAGTTGGAAGACCAATCCACAAAGTCTTTGTTTGGCTGCCGCGACACCTCCTCAGTTACGAAAGCTCGCCGGTAGTCGTACACCGCGGGAGAGAGAGGATGTGTCTGCGCAAGTGCCCGGGCCGTGAAGCACAACTGTTGAGCTGGGTCTTCACCTACCGTCATCGCTCATGTCTATCGCTTTCGCTGAATCTTCAACCCTGATGTGACGCTTCCCGAAGGCGGTGGGTGCGGATCAGATTTGAACTCTTCCACTTCGATTCGCCGAAAGCTTGACCAGCGCTCCCGGATCGCAACTTCGATCCGCTCGCTGATCGTCACCTGTGATGCCGTACAACCGTCGCACGATCCATGCATCTGAAGCCGCACGACGCCGTCCTCGATCCCTGTGACCTCGATGTCGCCGCCGTGGCTGTGAAGATACGGGCGAACAACGTCGAGTGCCGCCTGCACCTGCCGGTGAGCGTTCACCGAGTCAATGTCGACTCCCAGTTCATAGAAGCCAAGGAGCGCGTTAATCGCAGGGTGTGCTGACGCTCGCTCCAGAAATAGCTCGCCGCGCCAGTCTCGGATCATCTCCACGAGGCTCCCAAGACCCTCGCGATGGAAGGCATCAAGCCAGTCGAGTATCTCCTGGACGATCGGAGCAGCCTTTTCGTCCTGCATCGCTTGGTCGACAAGTTCGGCGACTCGGTCGAGAATCGCGTGAAACTGCAAAACCTCGTCGTCGCGGGCAGCCACTAGGCACCTACTTCGGCCCGGACCATCTGAATCACTTGCTCGACGGCAGCTTCGACGGGTGCCGAAAAGCCAAGTCCGAAATTCGACTCTGCAGGCTCAACTTCGAACACTTGTGTGTCATACGGAAGAGCGTTCCAGTACCTGCAAACAGAGATGGTGTGATCAAGGTCGACGATTCCACCGACGGCTTCCGTCAGTCGTTCATGCACTTCGGTCAGGTCAAGCGGCGGCAGGTCGCGCACGTGGTAGCGACGAATCGTGCCCGCGGGATCCACACCTCGTGGCATGCACGCGACGAAAATCAGCCGTGAGGGAAGGATTTCCTGCAATCGATGCATGGCTCGATGGGCCGCATACGACATGTCCTCGAGCACCACGTTGTCCGGCCACGTCAACTCGGCCGCGCGGGCCAGCCAATTCATGCCGAAGTCGAGGTCACGAAGAAACGGCAGGCCGATACCGGCTACGAGAACGCAGCCCTCCTCCCGTGCGTAACCGGATCGCACCTCCGAGCCTGGCCCGAGCAACAGATCAAGGTGCCGGTCACGCTCGGCGAGCCCGGGGGTGTCCCGTAGGTCAGCGCTCGGCGTCGGTTCGTATGGGGAGTTGCTCACTCAAGGGTGCAACTGCACGAGTTGACCTCGCGCGTGATGATGCCGTGCCCAGTATCCATGTGCGTCGTGCACGGCATACACGGGTCGAAACTTCGGATGGCTCGCAGGACGTCAATGCCCTTGATCTCCTCGTCGGGCAGCGACTCGAGAATCGGCGTACCGATAATCGCCTCTTCGTACGGGCCAGGCGTCCCGAACGGGTCACGCGGCGACGCGTTCCAGGTCGACGGGGTGTTGATCTGGTAGTTGACGAGCCTGCCTTTGTCCATCTGCAAGTGGTGCGTGAGGAACCCACGACCTGCCTCCCACATGCCAACCGAGACTCGCTCGTCGCGCGGAACGGTGTAGGGCGTCGATACCGCGGTCTCACCCTTGCGCCAATACTGGAACGCCTTGTCGAGACAAATCATGCCGATGGCTGCCGTGAATGCAACGCCGTACGCACGGGCCCGATTTCGCTCGAAGGCGTTGAGGACCGCAGGAGTCTCCCAATGCAGCTCCATCTCTGGGAGCTCATTGCGCGGCATCGTCATGCGAAGCCCCGAACCAGTTGCCTCCAGGTACGGATTGGATGGGAGCGACTTGGCAAGTGCAGTCGTCCACATGCGTCCGTACACTCCCGTTTCCATCGAGAGTCGGTCCCAGCGCGGCGCCGTAGCCCAGGAGTATTTCTCCTTGAAGCTGCGGCCCTCGGCTCGCGGAATGGTGACTTTGTTCCAGGCGTGGTAGGGCGACAGCGGATTGCCGAGGATGTCCGTCGTGAAACGCGGCGGCGTGGTCTTGGTCCAGTCGTCGTAGAACGAGTGCTCGATGAACTCCTCGACTCCCATGTTGACCTGCGTCAATTTGGTGGTGACGAGCTTGCCGTCAACGATGACGCCAGGCGACGAGTAGCGAGCATCGCCCCAGACGTCCATGTTCTTGTAGGTCGCGTCGTAAACGGCGGGGTTGTCCCAGATTCCGGTCTGAATCAGGTTTGACTGACGAGCGCCGACTTGCGCATACGCAGGATTGGCCTCAAGGAAGAAATCGCAGATGTCATCCCAGATACCGGCGAGCTTCTTCGCGTAGTCGAACATCCGACCGAGGTGGCCGTAGTACTCGTTGAAGGTCGAAGTGCTAACGGTCGTCGAGACGCCACCGGGCACGAGCGTCGAGGGATGCGGGAATTTGCCGTACATCAGCGCACACATCACTCGAGCGACGCGGGTGTGCTCGAGTGCCTCGAGATAGATCGAGCCCTCAAGCGGGTTGAAGCCGTCCATGATGTCCTTCACGGTCGTGAACCCGTGGACATCGGAGTGCGGCGCTGGAGTGCGCGCTGCCCTTTCCACTAGCTCGGGGTTTGTTACCGAGACAATCGCCGTCGAATAGTCGGGGCCGGCAAGCAGTCCAAGGTGAAGCGGATGGTCGTAGAACATCTCGGCGACCTCACCAAGGTTTCGCACCAGCACGCCGAGTGGGGGCGGAGTGATTCCGAATGCCATTTCGATCGCAAGGGACGACACCGTCGAATGCACACCTCCACATACGCCGCATGCACGGCTCGAGATGTCGATGGCATCGCGCGGGTCACGACCCTGCAAGATGATCTCGTATCCACGAAACAGCATCGCCATCGAGTGGGCCTCGACTGCGGTGCGCGACTGAAGGTCGAGCACAGTGTGGACTGCAAGTGCACCAGCGACTCGGGTCACTGGATCGATATTCCACTCACGCAACTTGGGCGGAGCTACTGCTGAACCCACCGACTTTGCGCCACGAACGAAAGATTTCTGTGCGGCGCCCGTCAACGCATACGGGCTGGAGACCCCATCACGGAGCCGTGCCTTACCTGAAGCGTCAAACTCAATTGGTAGGTTCTTGAAGCACATGAGTTAACGGCCTTCCTTTGCGTGTTGACGCCAGGAATACACGCGGTGGATACCGCGCTCCGCTCCCACGGGTTGAGTCTTGTATCGACCCCAACCGCTCGGTAGCTCCTGGGAGTTCTCCCAATGCTTCGAGCGCATCTTGTCGCGCTGCGACAGCTGACGCATGCGACGAATGAAGCCACCGACGACTCGGTTGGTGTTCGTCGAGAGCAACGCCCCTGGCGCACGCTCGTAGATCGGAGAGAACTTGTCTGGGAATCCCGGCATGGTGCATCCGATGCAGATTCCGCCCATGTTCATGCATCCACCGTGCCCATCCACGCCTCCACGCTCGGCAATGTTGCATTGCACGACTGGACCCCAGCAGCCCAACTCAACCAGGCACTCTTTGTCTCCGTACTCGTGGGCAAACACGCCTTCCTCGTAATAACCCGCCCGTGGGCAGTGACGATGCACGGTCTCGGTGAACAGCCACGCTGGCCGGCCGAGTTCGTCGAACTCAGGCAATGGTGCGAGTCCGGCAAGGAACATCAACGCCGCAGCAGCGGTCTCGATGATGTTGTCGCCGACTGGCGCGCACCCAGGGACGTTGATCACAGGAAGGCCCAGCGCCGAGCGATAGTCCTTGCCAAGATGGTCCATCACACCCATCGAGTTCGTCGGATTACCCTTCGCAGCGGGGATGCCTCCCCAAGTTGCACAAGTTCCGACGGCGATGATTGCGGCCGCACCTGGAGCAAGTCGATCGAGCCACTCAAGTGACGTGATCGGACGACCGTCGTCTTCTTCGCCGAGGCCCATCCAATAGCCGTACTCACCTGATTGACGCTCGTCCATGACCGAGCCTTCCCAGGCAACGATGTAGGGTGCATCCAACTCGCCATTGGCGGCCATCCGCAAGTTGGCGACCCACTCGGGTCCGGATTCGACCGACAACACGGTGTGGATGATGTCGATGCGAGGTAGACCTGGAATATTTCCACGCAAAAGGTCTTCGACACGAGGATGTGTGGCGCCTGCGACGGCTACGGTGCAGCCGTCGCACGAACCGCCGACGATCCAAATCAAATACACCTTCTCGAGTGGACCGCTGAGCACGCTCTCAGGACGTCTCGCACGCTTGCGGCTACGCAACGCAATGGGGGCAAGCGGATTGAGTCCGTCGGCAATCACGGGCTTTTGTGTCAACGAACTATGTTCGTGATTCGGCGGCAATTTGGTATAAGCGACCATTACTCTCCTGTGGAACCAGACGCGTTGCCTTCGCAATTGACTATACATGCATAGTGCGAGTAGTGTCAAAGGTAACCGCAAGAAGTTCGGGAATCGGGGGCATATGTCAACAGGGTGGTTGGCTATCTCGTCGCGACGTTGGTCGTCGTACTCGTTGTGGACCTCCTGCTGCTCTGCATCCGCTGGGCTCACCGGGCCGCAGTCAAGGCGGAGGCAATCCTCCAAGCCCTACACGACTCACGGGAGAATACCGAAGCACTCTGGGCAGTCAACGATGTGAACGCTGCAATTCGCGAGATCACCAACCATGCTGGCGGTATTCGCGAACATCTCGCAGGAAAGCACCTCGGGGCGTAGAAGGGCAACAAGTATGAGCAATGAGACACTCTGGTGGATTTCGCTGGGCCTCGGACTCGTGGTGAGTCTCGTCGCGGTTGCACTGCTGCAGGCGTTGTTGGCGAAAGTTCGTCGAATTCAGCGCGGCGCAGACGCAGTGTGGGAGGCGGGTAAGACCGTTGCTCGCAATACGGCCACGACGTGGATGATCGGCCAAACCAGCTACGAAATCACACAACTCACTGATGAGGCCCTAAAGCACGACGGCTTCCTCAATACCGTGCTCAAGAAGGCAGGGAAGTAGCCAATGGGCCTGCTCGTCACTCTCACCGTTGTCGAAATCATCATTTTCGTTGGTGCTCTCGCCTACTACTTGATCGCCATCACTCGCTCGTTGGCTTCCGTGTCCAGTTCACTCGGCAAGGTAACTTTCGGAGTTCGCGCAATTGAGCAACAGACGGCCTCCATCGGGCCCAACGTCGTGAAGATCAACGGTCAGCTCGAGGTAGTTGAAGGCGCACTGACAGGGCTCGCTGAGAAGGCTGAGCGGCTCACCCGTTGAGCAACATGGCCGAGTCACCCGCATCTCCGAAGTCCGAGAATCTCGCGGCACTCTACTGGCGCAGTGAGATTCTGCAAGTCGTGTACTGGCTACGCGGAGAAGGATTCGGCGACTTAGTAGATGCCGGGCTCATCGAGCGCTTTCTCGGGGTGGATGCGGCGATTGGAATTACGTATCTCGACAAGCTCGTTGCAGAGGGTTACCTCGTTCGAGATCTCGATTTTTTTCAGCTCTCACCATTCGGACTCGAGCGTGGTGCCATGGAGTTTGCGGAGTCGTTTGCCGACCTCACCAAACCAACTCATGGAGAATGCAGCGCAGACTGTTGGTGCCACGCATCTGCTGATGAAGCTGAGGCGTGTCTCGCCGCGCGACTACATCACGACCACGACGATCACCCCCATCAAGACTGACTGAACCGACCGATCGCAGGAACAACGGATGACAACTGAGATGCCGAAAGAACTGCAGGAGAGCGTGCTCATGATCGGGCTTGGCGACGGCGAATCGCATGGTTACGAGTTGCGCGAGTATCTGCGCCGTAATCACCTTCCCGTCGACCTCGCAACGGTGTACCGCAAGCTTCAGTCAATGGAACGCCGCGGATTGATCGCCTCGAGGTGGGAATCCTCAGCGACGGGTCCGGCCCGTCGCGTGTACTCGCTCACTACACAGGGTGTCACGACTCTGAGGTCAGAACTGCAGGGACTTCGAACTCTCCACTCACACCTCGGCGAGATTCTCGATACAGCCGAGAACGCCCTGCTCGAACGCGCCCGAATCAACGCGTTATCACGAATATGAACCTCGCGCTTGCCGGCAAGGGCGGTGCGGGGAAAACTACGTTGAGTGCCTCGATGGCACGAATCATCGCACGCCGCGGCCTAACAGTCGTCGCGATAGACGCCGACTCAAACCCAAATCTTGCAATGGCACTTGGAGCACCTGAAGCCGAATTCAAAGCTCTGCCGATCTCACTCGTTGGTCGCAAGCTAGATGGCCCGCGACTGACCCAGCCAGTTCGTCATGTCCTCGCGACACACGCGGTAGAAGTCAATGATGGAGTGTTGCTCTTGCGCATGGGGCGACCCGAGCATGCTGACGAGGGATGCATGTGTTCAATGCACGCAACTGTGGGCGCCGTCGTGCAAGATCTCAGCGGGGTTCCCGACACCGTCACCATCCTCGATCTCGAAGCGTCACCAGAACACCTCGGTCGCGGTACTGCCCGGAACTCTGATCTTCTGATACTGGTCGCCGAACCGTATTTTCGTTCGCTT
>Ga0194125_10013501_pt1 | contig 10610 bp, 5 predicted proteins | sample TA2KigC250mmetaG_FD_148626 | JGI IMG/M metagenome (GOLD analysis project Ga0194125, IMG submission 148626) | Freshwater microbial communities from Lake Tanganyika, Tanzania - TA2015034 Kigoma Deep Cast 250m | ecosystem: Environmental > Aquatic > Freshwater > Lake | place: Tanzania: Lake... | reverse complement strand
CGACTCTTCTCTTTTGGTTGCCGGGAGAGAGGGGGTTCTGCGGTACGTCCTGCCACCTAAAGTCCGGGAGGTAAAGGAAGCTCAAGCCCTGGCCCTGGAATATTGGAGGGGACAAGGAATGATTTCCTCGCGGGTCGAGAATGTCTTTCTCTTCTACGCCCCTTTCTGGCGGATGCAGGGTGCGGTATACAGGTGGATTTTCGGCCTGAAGCCGATGAAGGTTGAATCTACTATGGCCGGGGTTCCTCCGCCAATGGAACGGATAAAGGTTTTTCTAACCCGGCTCATGGATCATACGATTTTGGGGTATAAAGATTTGCAATTGGGCCTTGCCAATTTGGGAGTCCGGACTCAAACCATCAGCCTTCAGCCTTTCGGCCCGGAACACCTGGATATGAGAGCCTCCTTTCTTCCCCTGGAAGTCTCTCTGGAACAGGTTCAGGCTGAGGCCGAGCGTTATGCCAACCTATTTTTTGCCACCGAAGACTTGATTCCCGAAGTAATCCTCCACCGGGTGGTGGGGAAAATTTTTTCCGTGATTTATTTCCCTATTTGGTACGTGGAAGGCCAGCACTCCGCCGCCCGGGATGCCCTTTTGGTGGATGCGCTGGGGAAAAGCATCCTGCCAATCAAACCTGACGGCCCGGTGATTTTGGCCAAGCTAAAAGGTGAAGAGACCCGAAAATCTTTTAAATTTAGCGAAATTCGTTTTCTTCCTTTTCGCTGCCCGAACTGCGGCTGGGCCTTTCCGTTTCGTCCCCTAAGTGTTTTGCATTTTTGCACCACCTGCCGGCGTCTTTGGGGAGAAAAGAGTGGCGAATGGATGGATTTTGGTTATCAAGCTGTCCCCCTTCCTCTGAATCGATCGCCGGAAGGATTGCTCTGGGTTCCGTTCTGGCGTTGCCGGACGACCCTGGAAGCGAACGGTAAACGCCTGGAGACCATGGCCGATCTTTACCGGTTGGCCCCTCCCCCGCGGGTGATTAACCAGGAAAGAGAAGCACACCGGCCTATTTATTTTTATGTCCCGGCCGTAAAGTTTCGCAACCCCCAGGCTATCCAGAATCTGGCCAGCCGGCTAACCTTCATCCAGCCTGAATTTACTCCCACCACTTTTCCTGATGGCTCCAACCCTGCCACCATCGGGGGAAGTCTCCCCGGGTCCGAGGCCCGCGAGATGGGACCGGTTATTTTAGGCGCTCTGATCCCTCCGGCCAACCGCCAGGCCCGGACCTGGCTTAAAGGATGCCAAATCGAGCTCCAGGAACTGCAGCTTTTTTACTTTCCCTTCGCTCAGGCCGACCTTTTCTATAAAGAACTTTTAACCGGCCTTTCTTTTCAGCGGAACACTTTGCCTGAAGACCTGCCACCCAATGGAAGATGATCCATTTTTCTCCCTAAAAATCTGTCCAATCAACAGACATGGGTGACTCGAAAAATGATTCGCCAAAGGGATAACCCAGGCCAGACAAGCAAAAGGGGCGGGCCAGGGGGGCGCGCAACAGCATCAGCGGGATAACCCTTGGCCAGGAAATGACCACTTCCAATCCTGGCCCGCAACCAGTCGGCGACCGCCTGGATAAATTTGCTTTTCCGGCCCTTTTCGCAATGGAAAAGTTGATGGCGACGCGGGGTAGGGAGAGAAATTGCGCTTCATGCTGTAAGCGCCTCCCTGGCCCGGCCCGTAAATATATCCTCTCTGTTGCTTAAACCTTTATAAAAGGGTCACCCATGTATGTTTACAACATATCTCCCTAAAAATCGGAATTGACAATCCGGATTAATTTTTTATACTGAATAACAAACCACTGTAGTCGAGAGAAGGCAGGGAAAAATGAAAATTAAAAGCTTTCTGCTGGGGAAGGCGGTCTTAGCCTTAATTTTTTTGGCGTCTTTTTCGGTTCAGGCTTTGGAAAAAGGGCGGATTATTACCGCCGGGGACTTTCTTCCTGATTTCTCCTTCCCTATGACCTTAACCAAAGCCGATATTGAATACCTTGGCCTACCCCAAAAATTCTTCGGTTTGGTAAAGACTGATTCGCTTTTGGTGAAAGATATCAAAGCTGATTTAATCATTATGGAATATCTTAACAAATATTGCTTCTCCTGCCAGCTTCAGGCTCCGGTTATGAATCAGGTTTTCGCTACCGTAGAGAAAGACCCCCAGCTTAAAGCAAAAATAAAATTTATGGGCGTCGGAGCCGGCAACAATCAGACAGAAGTGGATTCTTTCCGGGCCGAGAAAAAGGTTCCCTTCCCTATCGTCCCCGACCCCAAATTTTTGGCTTACGAAGCGATCGGCGACCCGGGAGCAACTCCCTTTACCCTATTTATCCGCAGAACGGAATCCGGCCTCCTTGTAGCGCAAATTAAAATCGGGCTCATCAAGGAGCCGGAGGTAATTCTCAAAGAAATCAAAGAAGCTCTAACGGCCGATTGGAACGCCCTTTTAAAACGGCCGAAAGACCTTTCCCTGCAGCAGGCTAAAGCCCAAAAGCTCTTGTTACGGTATAATGAAAATGAATTGTTAAAAAAAGCCCATGAATCTATGCTCAATCCTAAATGGAAGGTACTCAGGGTGACTAAAGTTAATTTACCGGATGGGGAAGGGATTTATGTCGGGGAAATCCAGGATGGCAGGCAGAATTTTTATTTATTCGCTAAATTAAGCAGCCGGGCGCCCACCTGCGACATCTGCCATGCCACTCATTTCCTGTTCACTTTCAATGACCAGGGGATGATTATAAATTTCCTGCCCCTGCAGGTTACCAAGCTCAACAACCTTCCCTGGGACGAAAAGGAAATCGAGCGTATGAAAAAGAGATTAGTTGGCCGGTCAATTTTGCAGCCGGTAGATTTTGATCCCCAGGTCGACGCAATTTCTTCCGCCACCATGACCGCGGCTTTAATCGTGGACAGTATAAACAAGGCCAAAAGCCTTTATGAAGGGCTGAAGAGCAAGGGATACATCAAATAAAGTTCGGAGTAATCAGTTCGGAGTCCGGAGGGAAGAGCTAAAACATCATTCTGACGAAGTAATTATATCGACATCGCCATAAAAATTTGGATATACTTCGATTATAATCGTTTTTCAGTTATCTCTGTGCTCCCTGTGGCTAAAGCTTTTTAGGGTGCGGAAGTGGATAGGGCACTGGTGGCTCTCCTGGACTTCAAATCCAGTGCGGGGCGCTGAGCGGCGTCCCGGGTGGGTTCGATTCCCATGCACTTCCGCCAAATATTTCTAAAAAGGGGTCAGTCCATGAATTTAGGAATTAATTTCTTGTTCCATTTTCTTTTTCCTAAAGTCATGAACTGACCTCTTTTGTACAAATACTTTATTACTTTAACCTGACCCCATGATGGGTGACCCCATGACTAGTTTAGCTATTTTCGCTTCATCTTCATTGGGATGAATATCAAAATTAAGGACTCGCGGCTTGTTCAATAGAGAACCTCTTTTTTTTTATTCCATATTGTATTTGCCATTCCCGGTTCTCCTTATCGCTGTCGGCGCTGAAGTCTTCTCGTAAAATGGAGCCAAAAAAGGCCAAGCTGCGGATATTGTGTCTTTGGCAAAAAGCAACAATTTCTTCGTGAGGTATAGAAAGGCGAAGCTTTGTTTTCATGACTTTTCCGGGTTACAGGTTTTAAAAGAAGACGCTTCCCCGCACCAACATTTAATACGAGTATAATCCATTCTTTTGTTCACCTCAATACTTTTTCATGCCGTGGAAGTCCATCCTCTTTCATTTACCCTCCTTTTTATACCAGATTTGCAGGGATCAGACGGGCGCGGAAGATTTCGCCGGGGAAAATCAGGGCAGAAAAATTCGTCAACCCATCACTAGTAATGCGACCTCAATACCGAATTACCGATGCCTGACCCTCGAATCCTGAGTTGACTGAAAAAAACTTGCTGGCATGAAGTATCCATATTATCAAAAGAAGAGGCGGTCAAATTATAAACTGATGCACGTCCCCTTTACCCCCTCCAAAATCTCCTTCTCCTTGCAAATTCCAATCAATACCTTATTACCGTTGCCTGACCCCAGATTTGCAGATTCTTTTAATGGGTGACCCCATTTTCACTTATTCTCTCCTCAAGAAATCGCCAAGCACGTTCTGCACGAAAGCCCCCTATCATCATATAATCACCCTTTTTCCTCTTCACCCGTCCCGCTCCCCGAATGGGGAGCGGGTGGAGAAACATTTATTTTTTTACTTCATACGTTCCCGTAACCCTGGCGCATCCCTGGGTTGTACCCGGCACGATCGGCTTGCCGCTGGTGATTGGCTTTGATTCGCAATTGCCTGTTATCCCCTTGAATTTTCCGGTGCCATAAAGGAACGGCGCCTTGGCCCCCTCAGGGCCATAGGAAGCCTCCACCACAAAATAGTCCCCGCTCGGATCCATAAATTTGCAGTTCGTAGTTCCGTATCTTTTCCCACTCATCACCTTAAAGAGACCCACGCAATGGTAAGTCATATTTTCGAAAACCTTGGTCGCTAGATTATCCCGGGTGATCCCTTTCACGTCCGTAGTCATGATGGTCAATTCATCGGTTGCCAGTAAGACATTGGTCGTACCCGAACTGCAATTGGTAATGTCTATAGGCTCAGCATGCACAGCCGGAATAAACGAGGCCAACCCTAAGAATACAACCGCTGCCACCATCCGCAATCTTTTGACTGAATACATGGTACACCTCCTTTAAGAATTCGCTAAGCGCCTGGCGCATAGCGGTGAACGCAAATCTTTGAAGTCTGATTCAGTTTTTTGGAAATTATTCCGTGATCCGTGTCAACCCCTTTATCTGGTTATCCATCCCAAGGTCTTTTGCCTTGCCGCTACTGCCCACCACGATATTATTTTTGGAATCCTTACCCAGACTCACTTCAGCAACCGAAGCCTTGAAGGCATTCACATCATTATCTTCACATTTATTATCGCTTGCTGTTAGTTCCTTGGATGGGGCAATAAGTATCGCTTCGCCACCCACGCCTTCAATCTTATTCCTTAATATCTGACCATGCGCACTGGTTATGGAAATCGGAGTCGCAGATTGTTTTTCCGTAATAATTTGATTGTTTTCGACTATCACTCCGTTAGAGGCAATCCACATTCCCATAGAGGTTTCTCCACGGGCCAGGACAGTATTGTTTGTAATCGTAGCTTTCATATTCTGTTTGGGATTTGAAGCCCCTGCACCCGTTCCATCCAAAAACCATCCGACAACAATCCCATTGGGTGTCCGGGGTGATGGAAAGGGTATGCCCACTGGAGCTGTTATAACCTTGTTATCCCTGATAACAACTGACCCGCTGCCATCATCACCGAGATAATTATCCATTGCTTCGATTGAATTCCTTGAACAATTTTTCACTGTGTTTCCTGAAACTTGTAGAGTGATGCCGGTGGCCCAATGAACAAAAATGCCTTGCCCAAGAGTCTTTGTAGGAGTGTCATTAGCCATATCAAGATCATTGTCGACAATTGTTATAATCCCGGTAACTGCACCTGGTTGATACTTCTTTGTTGCTGGCGGTTGTATCCAATTTGTGCCTACCATGATACCGACAGAGAAATTCATCTGAGGAGTGACAAGAGGTCGAACATTAGTAATTTTATTTCCAGCAATGGTTGCCCCAGAGCAATAAGCTATATAAACTGGAAATGCCAGAGTTCCATCGAAATGGATGTTTTGAATCGCGATTTTCGGTCCAGGAAATTGGGGAGGCAGCTGGGCAGGGAGAGGACTTAAGAAAGTTCGAATGCCCCCTTTGATCTTCGTTATCGGAATGCCCTGACTATCTTTTTCACCAACAATTTTCACATCTTTGTTTATGGTTACAAATCCCTTTTCCCCGAAGTCGAAGGTCCCCTTCAAAAGGACTTCTCCCCCCTGAGAAGCAGCAGCTTGTACAGACTGGACATCAACTGCCGGATTGTCTTGCCCAATAACCGTTTGCTGGGCATTTACTAAAGGGGCCCCTAATGCTAAAAGCCCGGCTATCAAAAAAACCAATAAGAAAATTTTTCTTAGCATGATAATTTACCTCCTGTGATTTAATTTAGAGAGAATATCAGGGGATTTATCGAAGCATTATTTACTCAACAGGTGCATAAATTTCTCCTGAAAATCGTTTTCAGCCTTGCATTTAAAGGGCCATAGGGATTTTCCCGGCGGTCAGGAGACTTCATCCCTGGTGCCCTTTGCCCCCCACCCTGACCCTCCCCCTCGGAGGGGGGAGGGGAGGGTGGGGGTGATGTCTTCAATATTTTTTTACAGTGTTTGGGTTTAAGGAGGGCTCCGAAGGGATATTAAGCTTCCCCTGGAGCCTTTACCTGGGTACCTTTCGGAAATTCCTTCTCATGACTTCATCCGCAAGGTTAGGAGTAATTTTGGTGGATTAATTTTGGTCAAATATACCCCCCAGCTTGCTGGGAGGAACCTTATACTGGGGTTTCAAGGGGGCATGCAGCGCCGCGAGTTTACTTCTCTTGGCTTTGCTATTACCCCTCACACCCCTCGACGAGCTAATAATGCCCCAGAGCTCGGCTAAACTAGTAAACGCCTTTTTCCCCTTAACTCCTGCTTCTTCCACGACTCCCACAAGGTTGTGGGGCTTGTGTTTCTCAAATCGATAAATACGGACGATGTAGCTGGCGAAAACCACCTTTGCCGGCAAGAAAAGCTCCTGAAAAAAGAGGAATCCATTTTTTGATTACTTTTTATCACATAGGGAAGTACAGATGGAGTACAGATTGGAAAAAAAAGAAAGGGCATAGGGGGTAGAGTGAAAAGCAATGGGCGGACGGGCAAAGAGGCGAAGGAATACCCCCTAATAAATTCTTAAAATCAAAAACCTTTGAAAATCAACATATTAAATGCCGCGAGAAATTTTTCAGTATTTCACTGAATGTCAGAAAGGATTTCTCGGTGGATGGATTCAGTTTTGGGGGACGGGGTAACCCCGAGAGCTGTGGAGAGCACCTTTTTACAGCGGCTGTAAACCAATAGGGCCTCGGACCTCCTGCCCAGTCGTTGATAGCAGGTCATAAGCCCTTGATAAAACTCTTCCGCCAGATTATCGACTTCCAGCCCTTTCTGAAAACACTCTAAAGATTTATCCCACTCCCCCCGTTCCAGGCAGAAGAGCCCTATCCTTTTCACACCCCGGAAGAACTTGCTCCTCAGCCGCTCACTTGGGGACATGGCCCAGGGTTCTTCGATCTTTTGACCCAGGAAAGGGCCCTTGTATAGTTCAATGGCTTTTTCGGTGAGTTTGATGGCCCCATCCTTCTGACCTTCTTTCCATCGGACCTCGGCCTGCTCCAGGATGCGCTCGAATGCCCAGGCATCAACCCAGCAATAAGTATTTTCTAAGGTCAGACGCCCTTCCCGGCGTTGAAGAGCCTTTTCCTCGCCGAGCAGCTGGCGGAGGCGATGCAAGGTTGTGGCCCAGGATTGATGGGCCATCTCTCCATCTGCCTCGGGCCAGAGAATATCCGATATCTGCTCTTCTTCTACCTCTTTGCCTCCCAAGGCAATCAGGGCTTTCAGCATGGCCAGGGGCTTTTGTTGAACCTTTCGGGTAAACCGAATCAATTTCCCGTCTTTTAAAATAGCAAACCGTCCCAGAGTAAATATTTTCAGTGGCCATGGCCAGTTTTCCAAATGCCATGGCGATTGTTCAGGCATCAGGTTCCGCTCACGGATCATCTCCTGAATGTAGTCCACCTCGATTCCGGCTTCCAGAGCTTTCAGGCAGACCCCGGCTGTTGACGCCGGACGGTCGATATAGATACCCATAAGTCCTCGTTCTTTGCCCAGACTGAGGGCCTTCCGGAGAGTCATCCAGGCGGTTTTTTCCTCTCCCCAATCAAAGTCAAATTGAGCCTGCGTAAAAAGGCAGCAGAATTCGCCAAAGCCGATTTTCATTTGCCTGGAAAGATCGGCGGCCTGCTTGAGCTGCTTCGTTGCTTCCGCCCGGGTTCCGATTTCAGCCAGGGCGCGCGCTTTCACCAGATGACAGCGGATGGTCAACGCCGGAGAACCCACATCCAGGGCCATTTTCAAAGCCAGATCAGCATGGAGGGGAGCCTGCCGGACATCTCCACTGACCAGAGCTTCATTGGCTTTTAGCAGGTAATAATAAGTTGTGTCCAAGGGCTTGAAGTTGCGTTCACAGGAGGCCATTTGTTTCAAGAAACTACGGCCCGCTTGTAGGTCGTTCATCTGAAAGGCGGCGAAACCGGCGAAAGCGAGAAATCCATGGTAAGCAAAAAGGACGCCTGATCTCTGCGATAGCTCCAGACCCGTTTGGGCCGCTTTCATACATTCCCGGCTCAAACCCATCAAGCAGTAATGCATAGCCTCGGCCATGTTCGTCATGCTTTTGATGTAGGCCGAAGCCTGCGGAGATTGGCTCATTTGCCTCATCTGATCGATAGCGAGCAACGCCTTTTCCCGGTTCCCCCCGTAAAGATGATAGTAGGCCAGGAAGAAAAGAGACTGAATTCTCATATTGACTACCCTTTGATCTTGAGCCAGGCGTAGAGCCCTTTCGGCCCAAGCCTCAAATTCGGGGTGATTGGGCTGACGTAGGGCAAGCGCCGCGACAACAGCCGAGGCCACTCGGGCTTCGATTTCTGCAGAAGGGAAACCCGGGTAATCCCGTTGGATTTCTTCCAGCTCCTGGAGGTGGCGGTCGAGGACACTATAAGGTTCAAACCCATAGCCGAGATTGATGGCATCCATAATACCCGACCAGGCCATAAAGAGGCCGGCGGCGTCTTTCTCTTTCCTCATTTGCCGGTAGGCCTGCTCAAAGTAAGGCCGGCTCTGGGCTGGATCAGCAAATATACGGCAGGACCCCATCCAGTAGGCAAGCCAGGGGCGGGCTTCGACCAATCCTGGAGGGAGGCTTCGCAGCCATCCCTCTAAAACCGAATACCTGCCCTGGGCATGCATCACCGGGGCATGTTTGAGAATCAATTGGATCAGAGTTTCCCAATCCCCGTTTTTCTGGAGGAGGCGAACCGCACTCTCCACCTGCCCATGTTCCTCCAGAATCTCAGCAGCTTGGCCTCTGGAAAAGGAGAGGTTCTGCCAAGATAAGGTTTTTTCGGCTTGAGAAAGGAGAAATTCCCGAAAGAGAGGATGGTAGCCGTAAATAGGCTCCTCAAGGACTCGTTTCTCCATAAAATAGTTTCCCCGGTTCAGGCGGGCGAGCGTCCGTCCGGCCTGAGGCTGTCCGGTGAGTTTTTCAGCCATGCTTTCGGTCATCTGGGGGAGAAGGGCTGTCTTCAGCAGAAAATCCCAGGTTTCCGGGTCCAGGGGATTCAAGATTTCATTGGAAAAATAATCGAAGATCTCTTCCCGCACCAATTTCCCGAGCTGCTTGAAGTCTATTTTTTCGCGCTTCAATCGCTCTAGGAGGAGAATCAACCCGGCTGCCCACCCATCCGCTGTACTGTGAAGCTGATGAAGGCTCTTGGGGGGTAATTTCTCCGGGAATCGCACGGCGGCGATTCCTGTTGATTCCTCCAGCGTGAGACGAAGTTCACTCCAGGGGAGAAAACCCATCTGATGATTCGCCTCCAGGCGGACCAATCCCGCAGGGGGGTCCTGTCGGCTGATCAGGAAGATATTAATTCCCTCCGGCGTGTTGGATAGGCCTTGGAGAATGATCTCATGGAACGAGGATTCGGGCGGCACCTCCTGGTAATTGTCGAAGACAAGGATGGACGGACGTCTCAGCCTCTGGTAGAGATTTTCGAAATACCGCAGGGTAAAAGTTGACAATCCTTGCAGATACTCTGGAGTGAGCAAAGGGAGCGGCATCTTCACCCGAGGGGAAACCTTCCTGGCAGCCAGGGCTAGATAATAGAAAAAAGTAGCTGCATCCCCATCCCCCCGATCGAGTCGGTACCACAAACAGGGGAGCCGGCGCGATTCAATGTAGCTAGAGGCTAAGGTGGTCTTGCCGCACCCCGCAGGCCCGGAGATCCAGATCACCGGCTGCTGGCGCAGGCGATCCAAGAGCTCGAAGGGTCGCTCCCGCGGGAACACCCGGGTGAGAACAGGACGAGCTAATTTGGCCAGGGAGGAGGCTTTTGTGACCATGAAGTGTTATGAAATTTCCCCAAGCTTCAGCGCCCAGGGGCAGGTCTTGAAATATCACATCCCCAAAAATCTTTCACAAGTACACAACCTCTGGCCCGAAGCTCAGGGCCCCATGCTTGCTTAATAGCCTCACGCCAAGGCGCCAAGAACGCCAAGGAATTCTTTGGTATCTTCTTTCATCTCCCGTATACCGCACGCTTATCCCGCAGCTGGAACCCAATTTTCTTACTGGGAACTTCTTTCGGAGCTATTAGCTGGCGAATGGCTTCAAAAACCACCATAAACTGAGAATCATATTTTTTCTCCAGCTCCTCCAATTTACGAGCCAGCTCGACATGGGAGGCAAGTATTTTCCGAAGCCTGACAAAAGCCCTCATAATTTCTATATTCACTTTAACCGCCCTTGGGCTATTTAAAACACTCGACAACATGGCTATACCTTCTTCGGTAAATTCATAGGGTGGGTAGCGTCTTCCGCCT
>Ga0194125_10013499_pt1 | contig 10611 bp, 10 predicted proteins | sample TA2KigC250mmetaG_FD_148626 | JGI IMG/M metagenome (GOLD analysis project Ga0194125, IMG submission 148626) | Freshwater microbial communities from Lake Tanganyika, Tanzania - TA2015034 Kigoma Deep Cast 250m | ecosystem: Environmental > Aquatic > Freshwater > Lake | place: Tanzania: Lake... | reverse complement strand
AGCTTGTGGAAGTTCCACATTTACTTTAACATCGACTTGTCCTTCTGGATGGGAGTGTTCCCTTGATGCAAATAGTTTATCAATATCTCCTGGTTCTAGTGTAAATACAAAATTGACTGTAACTCCTATAGCAGCTGCCAAAGGTGATTATAGCATATCTGTTACTGCACAACTCATAATATGATTAAGTTTTATATGATGATATTTGAAATTATTAATTAGAATAGAAAATGAGAATTATTAAAAAAATGTTCCCAATATTCTTTTTCTCTCTGTTTATTTTCTTTATTTATTCTCAGGTGGTTGTAGCTGGGGATATCCCAGTCTATATCCCAGCACCTGTTTGTGGTGATGGTGTTTGTGGGGTAGGAGAAAGTTATGCAACTTGTCCTCAAGATTGCCCAATACATCCAGGCACTGTCTTTAAAGGAACAGGATATGCAACATACACTGTCCTTTCTTCTGTCTGTGGCAATCGTATATGTGAAGGTGATGAAACATGTAAGAATTGTGATGATTGTGAATGCTCTATTGGTGAGGCATGTTGTAGTGATGGAAGATGTTGTGATAATGAAGGATGCTGTGATGATGGTAGTTGCAATCCTGAATTCGTTTGCATTTCTGATTGTGATGATGATGGGACATGTGAGCAAGGTGAAGGATGTACATGCAGCGATTGCTATAATTCTCATCAGAAAGATGCCTGTAAAGATGACTTAATCTGCGATATTTCAACACAAGAATGCCAGTGTCCTAATGACAAGCCGTATTGGAACGAACTTTTACAGATGTGTGGTCCTAATGAACTATGTGGTAATGATATACCAGATGAGGGTGAAAACTGTTTTAATTGTAATTATGATGTTGGTTGTAAGAATGGAACTAGATGTTGCCAAGATGGTCAAAATTATATTTGTAAATATACGAAAGATGATAGTTGTATTGGAGAATGTGACTTTAATGGAATATGTGACAGAAATGAAACATACTTTGAAGCATGTGACTGTGTTGACTGTTTAGGTAAGGAAGATAGATGCCGATATGGTCTGATATGTAGTGAAGATTATTTTTGTGGATGTAAAGATTTTGTATCAGATGGTGTTTGCCCAAACGATCCTGACTGCCAAGAAATTGATCCTGACTGTTCTGTATGTGATGGTCTTCCTTGTAACTGCAATGAAATATGTGAATCAAGTGAAACCCAGAGAAATTGCCCAACAGACTGCAAGACCGTTATAACAGTTTCTCCATCAAGATTATACCCTGGTAATAAAGTTGTTGTGACTGTGTATTTCAATGATTCTAGATATAAGATGGGGAAAAATGCAAAGGTGTCTTTATATATTGACAATAGAGAATGGATAGAATGTGTTGTCCATGATTCAAAATGGATAGAAGATTTAAATTGGAATAATGTTACAGATGTGTGGACTGGAACAGTCAACAAGATAATTAACCAAAATACACGCATATCTAATGTGGAAATAAAATCCATTGACAATTATGCTGGAATTAAATTTGATTGTGTGGTTCCTTCAGATTTGCCTGTAGGAATGTATACCTTAAAAGCAATTCCATCTATATATAGCATAGAGAAAAAGCTTACAAGTGCTGAAACTGAGATTATTGTTGAAGATAATTCACTTAAGCTCTTGAAATTCATACTTGTTTCAATAAAAGTGATATTTTAAAGAATCAATTAAATATTTATGAGAATCCTAATTTTTGCTTTTATAGCACTAATTTATTTATCACAAATCGTATCAGCAGAAACTCTTCGTCCAGGTGAAACAGAATTTGAGATTCTAGGTATAGTTATAACTCCTTCTGATCCTAAAGAAGACTTTACTGGAACAAGTCAGAACCTAGCACTCTATGGTGACTTGTCATACCTGAATATAAAATGGAATGCTAAATATTCAGATGGAATAGACAGAAAAATTGGAGTGAGTTGTTATTTGAATTGTTTAAACCCTGGTCAAGACATTGATAATAACTGTGAAAAAAGTTCAACAAACTACTGTGATTATGTGGACTTTGTTGGATATGGTTTTTGTACTATAATCAATCCAAGCTATCTGTTTGAAAAGAAGTTGAACAATATTACATGTAAATTCTATGATCCAGCCAGTCCAGAAATAAAATATCTTCCATATCCGAATAGAACATTCTATCCAACTGGTTTTCAGGTTTTTACAACCCAACCTGGATCAATGACAGTTGGACAACAGTTTATTTTAGGATTGAATATCAAAAGCACTGGATTAATATTCAGTAATTATACTGTAAATGTTTCTGTGTTACCGAACCTACAAGGTAGAATTCCGGCCACAGTAGAGAATCCGGTAAGTAGCACAACTGAACTGAAGTATAATGAAATAGGAAAACTGACTCCAAAGATTACATTTCTTTCTGCAGAAAAGGGAAATATAAAGGTTCTAACAAGGTCGAATGTTGATCCAATTACATGTATAGACAGTGATGATTGCACATCATATGGAACAGGAGCTGAATGTATTGATGATAAATGTTGGAAAATGAATATTGTAGAAATAATTGCTGGTACTGCTAGTTTGCCTGACTTCAATTGGACTGGATTAATTCAGATCATGATTCTATCAGCTATCGGTATTTCAATTGTTGGTTTCAAGCGTAAAATCAAATAGACTTATCTTTTCAGAAGAGAAATATTGAATTAGAATGATATTTGGAAAAAAGACATGCAAAAGCTGTAGGGAAAAATTGGATGGAAAGTGGAATTTCTGTCCAAAATGTGGAATTGTCTTAAAGGAAAGGAACATCAATGATGAAATCAATAGAGAACTGCAGAAAATGAGCAAGGTAGTTGGCTTTGGTAAAATAATTGGACTTCCTAATATGGACATAAAGCAAGGAAGTGATGGAAGCACCATTATAAAACTCAATATTGGAATGGAACCAAAGACAAGGCCACAAATTAGGGAAGAAAGACCTGTACCAAAAAAACCCATCAGAATTCCAGAATCCATAGAAGAGCCAGAAACAAAAATAGAGAGAAAAGGCAATAGACAGACTATAATAATAAAACTTCCTGGCGTCAAGTACGAGGATATAGAAATTAAAAGACTGGAAAGCTCGATTGAAATCAGAGCATTTCTTGGCAACAAGTGCTATTTCAAACTTATACCGGTTCCTTCAAATGCTGCAATAAACAAAAGTTTTGAAAACGAAATGCTGAAGATTGAAGTATTGAAATAATTTTTTGAATTAAATTATAAAAAGAATGAAATTATTGTTGCTATTCCTGCCAATGTCATTATAACAACCAGAATCCATCCCATTATCTTAATGAATGGATGGTTAGCTTTGAGACCCATTACCTTCTTATCGCTGCTTATCCTTACTATGAAAAAGAGTATGAACGGCGCTATCAGACCGTTTATGACTGCAGAATATATCAGAGCCTTGATTATGTTTATTCCTAGGAAATTCATGCAAAATCCTATCAACATTGAAAGTATTATCACGCCATAAAATATGGGTGCTTCATGCAATTTATGATTGAGTCCTGCCTTGGCACGTATGCTTTCTGACACAGCATAGGACGCAGAACCTGCCAGAACAGGGACAGCCAAAAGTCCGGAACCAATTATTCCTAGAGTGAAAAGTAGGTATGCATTATCTCCTGCTAGAGGTCTTAATGCTTCGGCAGCATCAGCAGCTGTTCCAATATTAGTTATTCCGTGTGAGAACAGAGTCGCAGATGTTGCTGCTATTATGAAGAACATTATGAGATTGGACACAAACATCCCGCTCCACACATCAATCCTCATTTCCTTTATTCCTCTGCTAAGTTCAATGTCATCTATCTTTGCATTGTATATTCTCTCCTTACGGTTCCCTGCTTCTTCTACTTCATGTGATGACTGCCAAAAGAAAAGATATGGTGAAATTGTTGTGCCTAAAACTGCACAGACTATAATTATCATCTCCTTTGAAAATGTTATTGAAGGTATCAGTGTATTTCTTAATATTTCTAGCCAGTCAATGTCTATGATCAAGACTACGAACACATATGAAAACAGAGTGAATGCAAGATACTTCAGGTATTTTGCGTATTGAGGATATTTTGTGAAGATCTGAAGACCAAGACTCAGTACTGTAAAAAATAAAAGCAGAAAAGCAAATCCCAATCGTGGAAATATTAGTTGCGTGGATGCTGCCATTGCACCCAAGTCTGCTCCTATATTGAAAACATTGGCAATTACCAAAAGAGCTGTGCAGACAAAAATTATTTTTTTAGAATAGCGTTCTCGAATATTTGCAGCCAATCCTTTGCCTGTGACCAAACCTATCCTTGCGCACATCTCCTGCACAATAGCCATGAACGGATATGTGAAAATAGACAACCATAATAACTTGGAGCCGTATTTTGCACCAGCTTGAGAATATGTTGCAATGCCTGCCGGATCGTCATCAGCAGCGCCTGTTGTCAGACCAGGTCCAAGCGTGTCCCAATATTTATACACTTTTTTTCCATATTTCTTTTTTATCTTTACGTTTGCTTTCTTGGATGTGTAAACCCAATCCTCTATATTGTCTTTCAAATCTCTCTTAGTATTCTTGATCTTATGACCTGCACGATATCTATATAATGTATATTTCTGCTCTACGTTTCCTGCAACCTGTTTGGAAAATTTAGCAGTTTTTTTTGCCATATCAACAGGAACTTTGGCAATTTTTTTCAGGTTTTTATAGGAAGTATATTTATATGGTTTCATGGTAGTAATTATTTTGTTTTCCGAACAAAAATTATTTTATAATTTTATCTTCTATTCTAATCAGCTCATTTATTTTTACTATTCTCTCTCCAGATATCCCGAGTTTTATGTAATCAGAATTCAGACCGACTGCCAAGTGAGAAATCAAATTGTCTTCAGTTTCACCAGATCTATGTGATATTATTGTTTTTACTCCATTCTTTTTTGCCTCTTGCATAATTTTTATGACATCTGTAATTGTACCAATTTGACTTGGTTTCACTATTATACCATTTGCTGATTTGTATGAAATTCCATATTGAAGTCTCTCAATGTTGGTAGAAAACAGATCATCACCGACCACAAGCTTATTCTTTATTCTGCCAAGCAACGTGGAAAATGTGGCAAAGTCATCTTCATGAAAAGGATCTTCTACATAAGTTATAGGATATTTTTTCAGAAGTTCCTCCATAAGACTGAGCTGTTCTGGAGTGTTCATGCTCCCATACTTATACATGTATTTGTGATTTTTTTCACTCCATAACTGGGAAGCAGCAATGTCCATTCCAATCTCCAGAGAATTCTCATTCACAATACCTGTCAATATTTTTAGGATTTTTTCAAACGGCAATGCAGTTATCCACGCTGATTCAAGATTTTTTCCAAAATTAAAGCTCCTGTCATTTTCCTTTAGTTTATTTCCTAGCAACCAATATGTCTTCGCAATTTTTTTTATACTCTCCAGAAAGGTTCTCTGAGCAGTAGGCAAAACTAGAAATTCTTGTATGTCGCTCTGTCCTTTCCACCCTCCTACAACATTACATAATGGCAGAGGAATTGTCGGCTTGTCTGTAAGATATTCCCAAATTTCTTTCTCTTCGTACATGGCAAATGCCTTTAGAAACGCTGATGAAATAGCTAATGCCAAGTTTCCTCCAATCTGCCTGAAGGCAACTGTCTTATCTAGAATTCTCAAAAAAATATCTACGTCCTCTTGATTATCAAAATTCTGAGAGAGAAGATGCCTTTTTATTGAAGAAAATTTTTCTATCACATCATCCACTGGCAAATACTCTACTTCATACTTGCTTCTGCTAGTACCCATAGGAACTGAAGATCTTACCTTACCTTTACTTGTCTCTAGCTCTAGCTCTATTGTCCTAAAAGAATTTGTTGCCAGAATCTCTCTTAACTTCAAATCTTGTACTCTCATTTAATTTTAATTAGTATTCTGATAATGTAAATATTATTTCAAAACATATTTCCAGATTTTTAGTGGAAGATAGTTTTTTAATTTTCCTTTTTTTACAGAGAATTCATCGAAAGTACTTACATTGTCCCTTGCCTTTCCATAAATCAACAGAGGCACTTTACCAGGTTCGTGACTTTTTGATTGAGTAGATGTTATGTGATCTGTTGTAACAACTAAAATTCCATCAAAATTCTTGAACATTTCCATTTGCTTGTCTATTGCTTCTATCACTTCCTTTTTCTTTTTAAAATTTCCATCGTGTCCTGGCTCGTCTGTCCATTTGACATGAACAAATACCAAATCATATTCTGCCAAAAGTTCGTTGATATTGTCAAAGATGAATTCTACACTCTCTCTGAACGGAATCTCGGGTATAGTAACTGAATTGAAACCGCTGATCATGCAAACACCTTTCACAGCTCCATTCTCAGCCAAGCATGCTGCCTTATCAATCTTCCATTTTTTTGGAAAGTTTGGCAAATTTATCAATGTATTACCAATCTGTCTTACTAACAAATAGTTTGCTGGTGGAAGTCCTTTTTTCTTTCTTTCATAATTTTTTTGATTGTATTGTGCCAAGTCATAAAATTTATCTACAAACTTCTGTACCAATTGAGCTGTCTCCTCTGCTTCATTTGATAAAACTTCAATTGGTTTCACTCTTTCTCCAACTTTATATGGATCATTGCTTGTTATCTTTTCGCTCAGATCCTTTCTTAAAATTAAAACACACCGATGACCAAATGTTCTCATAAAAGTAAATGGCACGCCAATATCAATGTGAGTATTAGCGTATCTGATTATCTCATCTATGCCATATACAGATCTTCCAGCCCTTCTGTCCACAACTTTAAGATCTTCATCAACTGTAGCTAGGTTGCATCTCATAGCTAACTGACCTACTTGATATGGTATTCCTGAACCTACTGTCTCCAAAGGACCGCGTTGTATAGGATAGTTCTTTGGATTGTATCCCAGTAAAGCCATTGCAAGATTGTGGCTGCCTTGTGGAGTCTTCCAGAATGAATTCGGCAGGACTGTAAGCTCTCCTGTCAAACCATTTTTAGCCAGGTAATCCAGATTAGGCTTCTTGGCTTCCTTTAAAGGAGTAGCTCCATTTATAGGTAAATCAGCCAAACCATCAAAAAGCAGAAACACAACTTTTTTTTTCATATAATTATTTTGGGATTTGGAAAAAATAAACTATCGATTATTCTGAATCTAGGATGTGTGTATGATTTCCTTATATAAACTTGCCTGATTTGAAAGGGCAGACATAATCCATATCAGGGCATTTAAGTTTTCTGAATTCATTATACCTGTTTATAGCACCAATGCCTTTCACTTTAGCAGCAGTCTGGCATTGCCCATAATTAATTTCATCTCTTTCTTCATAAATTATATGACAAATATCTTCAGGAAGAGAAATATTATACAGAATCTTTTCCAATTGATTCATTTCTCTCACTATATCTTTATTTCATTTAGTATTTCTTGAGCATAATTTGCCAATTTCTTAGATAGATTAGCTTTGGCACGCATCAACTTGAATTTAACATCTTTGTTTTTTCCTTTAGACTGTTCTACTGTATTTAATACAAGAAAAGCTGTCTGAAGTTCTGACCAGAAGCATGCTCTATTCATAGCTTTCTTGGCTTCATTTATATCAGTATTAGTCAATGCTATATTCTTCCATTTCTGATAGTGTTGTGAACATAGAGCTATTTGGCTTTCTAGTGTCATATGTCACTATAAAGTAGTACCCATATATAAACTTTTCTATTCTACAGTAACTAAATGGTAGTGACTAAACTTCAAAAATTCTCTTATTAGCCAATGGAGCAGTGGCATCCCAACCTTTTTCTTTTAGCTCAGATGCAAACTCCTCTGTATGCTCGCCGTGAACACAAAAAACCTTGTCAGGATTCACTTTCTCTATAAAATCAAACAAATCAGTACGACCTAAATGCGCTGAAAAATCAAGCCTCTTTACAAACATCCTCATATCCAGATTAAGTTCTTTGTTGATGAATTTTCCTGTCTCCAACAAAACCTTTCCAGGAGTGCCTTCTACCTGAAAACCTGACAAAACTAGACTACAGTCACGGTTATCATACAATTTTTTGATGTAACCAACAATCGGACCACCTGACAACATTCCAGAAGTAGTCAGTATGACACAAGGCTGTCTTATAATCTTCTTTCTCTTTCTCTCTTCATTCACATACTCAACTTTTTTCAGTGCTCTATCCAAAGCATTAGGTTCTTTCATCAGATTCTTATGTCGGTTTATGATTGTTATTGCCTTCTTAGCCATGCCATCAATATAAATAGGATAATCTATTCCATATGAATCCAAAACAAGAAGCAACTCATCCAAACGGCCAACAGCAAATCCTGCTACCAGACACACGCCATCAACTGCTAAAGTATTTCTTATCGCTTCTACCAACTGTTTCTCCTGGGTCTTTCTGTCAGGATGATCTCTATATCCATAGGTAGTTTCAGTTATCAACACATCCACATCCGGCAAATCAGTGTCAGCTCCTTTCAACAATCTACTATCAACAGTCTTCAAATCTCCTGTATAGAGAATTGTCTTGTCTCCAGAATTTACAAATGGCATTGAAGATCCTGGAATATGTCCTGCGTCAAAAAATGCTATCTTAGAGCCTTTAAAATTAAATTGCTGCCTATATTTTACCGATATAAAATTGTCAATAGTCTTTACAACATCATGCTTGGAGAATGGAAGTTCTACTCCCTCTTCCCTGCTAATCTTTATAGAATCCATCCAAAGCAATTCACAAAGATTCTTAGTTACGTCTTTGGCATAGACAGGTATAGAATTACTATTTGCATTGAATAATGGCACAGCTCCCGAGTGATCCAGATGGCAATGTGATAATAAAACAGCATCAGCCTTTCCTTGTATAGTCAATGGAAATTTTGGAGGTGTTTCCTGAAGCTTTGTGCCGTAATCTAAAACAAGTTTTGCCTTTCCAGTGTCTACCAACACACCAGAACAGCCAACAAAAGAAAGTGCTCCTAAAAATTCTAGTTTAACCATCTAATCATCTGTTTTGTTAAATTCTATATTGTTAAATTACAAATTTAAAATATGGAAAGTTTAATGGATGGTGCAAAGACAGTAGTCACACATTGCTTGAACATTAAGCCGTATGAGAAAGTTTCGATTATTACTGACAGAAAACTCTTAAAAATAGGTCAGGCTATATATGATGCTTGTAGGGAGATCAACTTTGACACAGTCCTGATTGTTATGGAACCTACAGGAAGAGACGGTGCTGAACCACCTGCTGTGGTTGCACAGGCAATGAAAGCGAGTAATATAGTGATTGCTCCGACTTTTTATTCCATGACACACACAAAAGCTAGGATAGAAGCTGGCAAGGCTGGTGTAAAGGTATTGAACATGCCTGATATAAGTGAATTTTCATTTACAAAGGGTGGGTTGACAGCAGATTATTGGAAAGTGAAAAAATCCACTGAAAAAATGTTCTATGCAGTTAAAAATTCACATAATATAGAAGTCAAGTCAGAAAATGGAACTGATGTAACATTCTCTGTAGAAAATAGGGAATGGAAAAAAGATACAGGCATCATACACAAGCCAAGTGAAATCGGAAATCTTCCTGGTGGAGAAGTGTTTATTGCACCTGTGGAAAATTCTATAAATGGAACAATCGTATTTGATTCCTTCAAATTGTCAGACAATGGATTGAAGTTGATAGTAAAGGAAGGAAAAGTTGTAAAAACCATAGGAAATGCTGAAAAATTGATGAAGATTTTTGATGAGCTTGGTGAAAAGGCAAAACAAATTGCTGAATTTGGAATAGGAACTAATTACAAAGCAAAAATTATAGGAAACACTCTGGAAGATGAAAAAGTTTTGGGTTCAGTTCATTTTGCACTTGGAAGCAACGTATCATTTGGTGGAAAAAATAAGCTGTCATTTCATAAAGATGGTGTGATAACGAACCCGACTGTTAAAGTGGATAATAAATTAATAATTGAAAATGGTAAATGGAAGATATAGTGATTGAATGGATCTAGAAAGAAGATTGGAATTAATAAAAAGACCGCCTACAGAAGAGATAATTACTGAAAGTGATTTAAGACAAATTCTGGAAACAAAAAAAACACCTGTTGCATATGATGGATTCGAACCTAGTGGATTGATGCATCTTGGTAGTTGTGTACTACGATCTATTAAAGTGAATGATTTATTAGAAGCAAAAGTAGATTTTGTTCTCTGGATTGCAGACTGGTTTGGATATATCAATAATAAAATGGGTGGAAACCTAGAGTTACTGAAAAAAGTCGGAGAATATTTTATTGAAGGTTGGAAAGCAAATGATGTTGACATGAAAAAGGTTAAAATTATGTGGACAAGTGACGCGATAAAAGATCCTGATTATTGGAAAGGTGTCATTGATGTTGCAAAAAATGTTACTGTGCAGAGAACAATGAGAGCTAGTCCTATAATGGGAAGAAAAGAAAATGAAATGCAATATACATCACAACTTTTTTATCCAATGATGCAAACATGGGATCCATTTTATTTGGGTGCTGAAATTTTACAGCTTGGGATGGATC
>Ga0194125_10013492_pt1 | contig 10615 bp, 10 predicted proteins | sample TA2KigC250mmetaG_FD_148626 | JGI IMG/M metagenome (GOLD analysis project Ga0194125, IMG submission 148626) | Freshwater microbial communities from Lake Tanganyika, Tanzania - TA2015034 Kigoma Deep Cast 250m | ecosystem: Environmental > Aquatic > Freshwater > Lake | place: Tanzania: Lake... | reverse complement strand
TGGTAGGGCGAGTGCGTCCCGGCGAGCCGCTCGACGTGCGTGGAACACGTCCGACCCGGCTCGCTGGGGACAGGCTCGCCCTACCGTCAGGTTCATGGAAGGGGCCAGGTGAGGGGGCACGAAGCGTTCAACTACCGATGGCTGTGGCCTCAGAAAGTAGCGACGAATCACCGCCGTGGGTGTGGCGCGGAATCAACGCTGCAGATTCAAGTTGAGGCGGTGGCGGTCGAGGGTGGAACCTTCGCGAAACGCGTGCAAAGCTTGGGCGTTGTTGTATTCCGCGAGCGCACGAATTTCCTCGAACGACGCGGCCGTGAGATTCCGCTGGAGCTGGAGGACCTGAAAGGTGGTGCTCTTGCCGTTCTCCAGCTTCTTCTGTTCGGCATCCAACGCAGTGAACGCAAATTCACGCGCCTCGCGCGTCGCTTGCACGCGTTCGAAAGCGGATTGGACGGCTTTGATGGCGTCGTCAATCTGGACCATGATGTCCTGTTCGAGTTTCTTGAGTTGCAGGAGGGCCTGCTCCTTTTCAGCGCGGGTGGCTTTGTAGCGGTTGCGGGCGCCGATGTTTCCCAACGGAATCGTCAAGGAACCTCCAAAAGAATAGCTGGGATTTCGGTCGCGCGTGAGATCGCTGAGGACATCGCCATACGACGTGTTGAGCCGATTGCCGCTCACTCCGTACCGGCCAAACACATCCAGGGAAGGAAGGATCTGGTTCTTCTGGAGCCTGAGCGTGATGTCCCGCCGTTCCAGGTCCAACTTGGCTTGCTGAAGGTCCGGGCGCATCGCCAGGCCGCGCTGCCAGCTATCCTGCAAATTGAAGGCCACCGGCACTGGCACGAGCTTTTCCGCCGGGATCAGTTCCACTTCATGGAAGCTCTCATATTTGTCGGTGAGCAACGATTTCAGGACGTTCTCCTGAAAGGCGAGATTCTGCTGGGCGGCGATCAGGTCGGCTTTGCTGGCGGCGACCTGAGCTTCCGCTTGCTTTTCGTCGAGCGGAGCCAGAGCGCCGAGTTCCACTTTTTTCTTGTTTTCGAACAGGGTGCGCTGCGCCAGTTCGAGCGCCTTTTCCACGACTTTCACATTTTCACGCGCGAAGATGAGGTTGTAATACGCCTGCTCCACGCTGTGCACCGTGGTCATGATTTGGCCCTTGAGCATCGTTTCCGAAAGCTTGAGCACTTTCTTGTTGATCAGGATCGTCGCGCGGCCCGGATCGATCCAGAAGTTTTGCAAGAGCGGTTGCGAGAGCTGGATCGACCAACTTGCGTTGTAGTTTGAATTCTCATTCGTGCCGACGAGGCTGGTGGTCCGGGAAAGGCTCTCGGTGATGGAGTAACGGGCTCCCGTGGGCAAGATCGCGCCGAGTCCGAAGTTGATCCCGGGCAGGGTATCCACTTCCAATTCGCGATTCCCAATGTCGCGGCCAAACTGATCGACGCCGCCGGGCTGGGAGCTGAAGAAGTGCGACCCTTGCAGGGTGATTCCCGGTTCGTAGATCGCGTAGGAACTGCGCAAGTTGTGCTCGGCGATCAACGGATTGAAGCGTTGAATCTTTACGTCCAGGTTGTTCTCCAGCGCCATCTGAATGGCCTCCGCCAGGGTGATTTCGCGGCTCGGTTTGGCGGGCGGATTCTGGGCCTGAACGGCGCCGGCGCTGATCAAGGCCAGCAAGGAAAGGATTCGGGTCAAATGCATGGGGCAGCGAGAGTGCGGGATTTAGCCGAGTTCGTCAAATCATCGTCACCGGGTATGACTCTGAAGTGTCCCAGGAAGTTACGCGAAATCTAATGGCTCACCAGTGTCCCGACATTCTCCCCCAGCACGACTCGCTTCAGATTGCCGGGCTTGAACAGATCGAAGACGATGATCGGCATTTTGTTGTCCATACAGAGCGAGAACGCGGTCGAATCCATCACCTTGAGCCGTTTGCGCAAGGCTTCCATGTAGCTGACTCGCGTATAGCGTTTGGCGGCCGGGTTTTTCTTGGGATCGCTGTCATAAATTCCGTCCACCTTCGTGGCTTTGAGAATGATTTCTGCCCCGATTTCATTGGCGCGCAAAGCGGCCGTCGTGTCGGTGGAAAAATAAGGATTGCCCGTGCCGCCTCCGAAGATGACGACGCGCCCCTTCTCCAGATGCCGGATGGCCCGGCGCCGAATGAACGGCTCGGCGACTTGCGCCATGCTGATCGCGCTCTGGACGCGCGTGGCGACGCCAAGTTTTTCAAGGGCATCCTGCAGGGCCAGGGCGTTGATCACGGTGGCCAGCATGCCCATGTAATCTCCGGTGGTGCGGTCGATCCCGCGTTCGCTGCCTTGTTCGCCGCGAAAAATATTTCCGCCGCCCACCACGATCACGACTTCCAGGTTGAGCGCGCGCACCTGCTGGATTTGTTTGGCCATGTCATGGATGGATTCGGGGCAGATGCCCACGCCGGTTTCACCGCCCAACGCTTCGCCGCTGAGCTTGATCAAGATCCGCCGGTATCTGGCTTTGTTCTCACGTTTCATGGCGTGAAAGGGTGTCTGGGTTCGATGGGGAAAGCGCGTCCCTCAGCTCGAAGGGGCGGTTGGTGGCCAGCAACATTAGCGGGAGGTTCTAGCAACCGGCCTCGCCCCCGTCAAATGAAAGCCAGGCGGTGCGGCACTCCCAAAAGGAAAATCATCACGATCGACCATGAGACCGAAGGCAAAGTTGCTTTTCCAGCCGAAGAGGAATAGAAGTTCAGCATGAAATTCAGAAGGGTGAGGAGCTTCGGGCGAGAGAGGCGCGCGAATTCGCTTTCGATTTCGCTGACGGCGGGTGTTGCCATACTGGTGGTATTCTCCGATTTGTTGCCGGCAAGTCAACGGTGTCCAATTGCCTTGCGCAACGCCTGTCTGTGAACGGCGATGGAGCGAGACTCCCGCCGAGCCGTGTGTCGATGGTGACTGGCGAGGACGCTCGCCCCACCTTCTCTGAGATTAGGATCTGCGAATGACCTGCGCTATCCCGAAAAAACTTCGCCCACCTGGAACCGGATGAATCGGCGGATGGCCACGTCGTCCCCCACGCGTTTGGCCACGGCGGCGGCGTGTTCCTTCACGGTGATTTCGGAGTTCTGCTTCACGAAGCCTTGATCGAGCAGGCAGAAGCTCTGGTAAAACTTTTCCAGCTTGCCTTCGACAATTTTCGCCACGGCCTGCGGAGGTTTGTTCTTGGCCTGTTCGGCGGCGATCTCTTTTTCTTTGGCGACCACGGCCGGATCGAGTTGCTCTCTCGAAACGGCGATCGGGCTCGCCGCCGCGATTTGCAGCGTGATGTCACGAACCAACTGCTTGAAGTCGTCGTTCCCTACGGTCGCTTCCTTTCCCGCGCCGACCTCGACGAGGACGCCGATTTTGGCGCCGGTATGGATGTAGCCGGCGATCAAACCATTGCCAGTGACTTCCAGGCGTTGCGATCGGGAGATTTTGATGTTCTCGCCGGTTTTGGCCACGACCGCAGTCCGCAGCGCTTCGCAATCGGCAGCGGGATCGCCGGCCTGCGTTTTGGCGACTTCATCACAGAACGCGCGGAAACTCTCATTTTTCGCCACGAAATCCGTTTCGCAATTCACTTCCACCAAAACGCCGAGGCGGGCCCCAGGCTGGATGTATTGCGCCACAATCCCTTCTTTCGTCTCGCGGGAGGCTCGCTTTGCGGCGGCCGCAACGCCTCTTTTGCGCAGAATATCCACGGCGAGATTCAGGTCGCCTTTGGATTCGGTCAGCGCCTTTTTGCAGTCCATCAGGCCCGCGTTGGTCATTTCTCTGAGTTTGCCGACAAGTGCTGCTGTGATTTCAGACATAAAGGATCAGTTCTAGATAATGGTTCAGGGATTCCACCGTATCTCTCCGGAGAAGAAACGGCACGGAATGTGGCGCGCTAGGCCGTCACGGCAGACTCCGTCGCAGGAGCGGGAGCGGGCGCGGACTCCGCAGGAGCCTCAGCGGCAGCTTCGGTGGACGCCGCCTCGCTTTCTTTCCGCCGTCCGTATTTCGCGTCGTACTCTGCGCGAGCCTGGATGATGGTCTGCATGATGACGCTCAGGATGAGACGTACGGAACGGATCGCGTCGTCGTTGCCGGCGACCGGAAAATCGACGAGGTCGGGGTCGCAGTTCGTATCGACAATGGCGACAATCGGAATCTTCAAGCGTCGCGCTTCGGCCACGGCGTTGTGCTCGCGTTTGATGTCCACGACGAACAGGGCGTCCGGCAGGCTGTCCATGGCGCGGATGCCATCGAGATTCTTGATGAGGCGGGCGGCTTCGCGGCGGAGCGAGGATTGCTCCTGTTTGACGTAATTGTTGATTGTCCCGTCGGTCTCCATTTTCTCGATCTGCTTCAACCGGCCGACGGAACGTTTGATCGTCTTGAGATTGGTCAGCGTGCCGCCCAGCCACCGCTCGGTAACGTAAAACTGGCCGCAAGCTTTCGCCGATTCCTTGACCGATTCCTGGGCCTGCTTCTTGGTGCCCGCGAAGAGAACTCGTCCTCCTTTGCCGATGGTCTTTCCGAGGAAATCGCAAGCCGCTTCCAGTTGAGCGAGCGTCTTGCTCAGATCGATGATGTAAATTCCGTTGCGCGCATCAAAGATGAACTTCTTCATCTTTGGGTTCCAGCGCTTGGTTTGGTGTCCGAAATGGACGCCCGCGTCCAACAGTTCTTTGATGCCAATGCTCAGCACAAGTTTTCCTTTGTTCTTAGTTTGCCTTTGCGCAAACCATCCCGCGGAACACGGGATTCAATTTGATGTTGTTGTGGCCGCCTCGTTCACTCGAACGAAGGTCATTTCGGGCCGTTATGTCCTCAGTTCGCGGGTGTCCGAACCTCGGCCAACCCGGCGAAAAGGGCTGGCAACATAACAAAGCCAACTTCCGTCGCAATCTTTATTTTTCCCTTGCTTTCCCCTCATTTCTGCCCGGTTTTGGCTGCTCCCGGGCCGGCTTTGGTTTGGGCTTCGGGCCGGTCGGCAGGCCTCGCATGAGCTGCAACAGCAACCAACCCGCCACGCCGAAGAGCGCCACCGCGACCATGATGGCCAGCACCTTCAGAACGCGCGCCTGCCGGAGCTTCCGCTGTGTCCATTCCTGCCGGGATTGCTTGAACATCTCGAATTCGTGCTCGAGCGACATCTCGGGAGACACTTCGTCACGCAACTGCAGCGTGAACCAACCGTTGTCTTGCCGGCCAAAGCGCGGCGGGAGTTTCTCGAGGGCATTGGCATCTGCCTCCTGAAAGCCGTGTGCGCGCCAGAACGGGCTTGGGTCTTGAGTCCAGAGCCGCCACAAACCATGGTTTCGGGCAACGGATTGCACGCGCTCCCAAAGGGCTTGCTCCAGTTCGACGCGGCATTCGGGGGTGCGAAAGCACGGGGCGTGAATTCGGCCCTGCTGCGCTTCCAGTTGCAGTCCGATGCACGCCAGCAGGGTTCCATCGACGGCTTCGGCGACCTGAAACTCGGTCAACGACTTCTCCAGGCCGGAGTTGGCGCCGGCCGTTTGCGCCCAAAGAGAACGCAACCTGTCCAAATCCTCAATCGTCGCCCGGCGCATCTGATAGCTCTGGGGAGTCATGGCAAACTCTCAAGACGGAACCTTCAGACCGCGAATCGCGCAACGCGACGAAGCCGCGACCGAGGTCGTTAATGCGTTACAACGTTAAATCGTTAAATCAGTTAAACGGGCGAACGGGTTAGATGGGTAAAAAATACTGGCGAGTGGGCTGTGGGTAAAGTTTTTGGTGGAAATCCGGCGGCGTTTGGGAAATCAATCGCCCCATGAAAAACCTGAGCTTTATCCTCCGCGCGCATGGCTGAGCCGTCTGCGGACAAACGGCGCGTCAAACCGCGCAATCTGATCGGCGTCCTCCAGTTCCTCGGAAAGTATCCCAGACGAGTCGCGCTCTGTGTGTCGTTGCTGCTGGCCATCATCAGCATCGACCTGACGTTGCCGCAAATCATTGGAAACGCCATTACCCATTTGCGCTGGCGCCTGGAATGGGGCGCGGCGTTCGATCATTGGAATTTCGTCTGGTTGTTCGGCTCGCTGGTCTTCATTCGCGCCGGGCTGGCGCACATTCTGGGTCCCGCGCGGAATCGGCTGATTCAATACACGCTGGGGGATGTCCGGGCCGCGATTTACAATGCGATTCAGCGGCTGGCGTTTCAGTACCACGACAAGTCCAGCACCGGTGAACTCATTTCCCGTTCGACGTCGGATGTCTCGAAGCTGCAGGATTTCTTCTTCGCCTGCTTGCTGTTGAGTTTCGACATTCTGGTTTCGTTGATCGTCACGATCGGGTTGATTTTCGCCATCGATCCCACGCTCGGAATCGTGGCGGTCGGGACGATGGGGCCGACGATCGGCCTGCTGATTTATTTCGGCGGCCAACTCCAGCCTCGCTGGCGCAAAATTCACGACCTGCACGGCGCGATGATGACCGTGATCCAGGAGAACATCGCCGGCGTCCGCGTCGTCAAGGCCTTTGCCAAGGAGTCGGATGAAATCAGCAATTCATCCAGAAACGCGACACCTTGGTCACCACGGTGCTGGACGCCATCAATTACTGGGCTGCGCGCGTGCCGGTCGCCCAATTCATCTACGGCCTGAGCATGCCCCTCGCGCTTTGGCTCGGGGGCCAGGCCGTCATTCGAGGCGACCTCCTGATCGGCGACCTGGCGAAGGTGGTTTTGTATCTGATGGCCATTGGCCATCGCGTCGGCATGGTGGGCCAGTTCACAAATATCCTTCAGAACGCCAGCGCCAGCGCCGAGCGAATTCTCGAAATCATCCACGAGCCGCAAACGATCAAGAGCGGCAAACGCGACCTTCCGGCCGGACCGGGCGCGGTGGCCTTCGAAAGCGTGAGTTTCAATTACCGCGACGGCAAGGCCTCGCTCACGGACGTGAGTTTCGACGCCAAGCCGGGACGCACGTACGCCATCGTGGGACCGACCGGCTCCGGAAAAACGACCTTCGTGAACTTGATCCCGCGTTTCTATGACGTTGCGAGCGGACGGGTTTTGGTAGAAGGGATCGATGTGCGGGAGATGAACCTGACACAACTGCGCCGGAGCGTCGGCGTTATCTTTCAAGAAACGTTTCTGTTCAGCGCGACGGTGGCGGAAAACATCGCGTATGGCCGGCCCGAGGCCACGCGGGAGGAGATTGAAACATGCGCGCGCGCGGCCCAGGCGCACGAGTTCATTCTGGGGCTGGAGGAAGGCTACCAAACGATCATTGGCGAGCGCGGCGTGACCTTGAGCGGCGGCCAGAAGCAGCGCATTGCCATCGCCCGCGCCTTTCTGATGAACCCGCGCATTCTGATTTTGGACGACGCGACCTCCAGCGTCGATTCCCAGACCGAACGCCTGATTCAAGAAGCGCTGTGGCGGTTGAGCGCGGGCCGAACGACGTTCATTATTGCGCATCGATTTTCCACGGTGCAACGGGCGGACGAGATACTTGTGTTGAAAGAAGGCCGGATCGTGGAGCGCGGGAAGCACGGCGAGCTCATTCAGCGCCAGGGCTTCTATTGTGAAATTTTTGAGCAGCAGATTCGTAAATGTGAAACGTAAAACGTAAAACGTGAAACGTGATTCTATCAGGACAACTTTATGAATTACCAAGAATGGCTCGCGACAGTTCCAGCCGAGATCACGGCTGATTCCCTCTGGAAGATGGAAGCGTATCGACTCGGTTTGTTTCTCTCTGATCTCGCGTGGCACGATGCTACGAAACTAATACAGGACAAGAGGACCCAAGACTTGTCCGGGCAATTGTTTCGGTCAGTGGGATCGATATCGGCCAATCTCGCCGAGGGTTATTCGAGAGGGACAGGGAGAGATAGATCTCGTTTCTATGAGTACGCGCTGGGATCCGCGAGGGAAGCTCGCGATTGGTATTACAAAGCTCGCTACGTACTGACAGACACGGTGACGAACCACCGAACAAGATTGACGACCCAATTGATTCGTCTCCTTCTCGCCATGATACCCCAGCAGCGAGAGAGTGTCTTGAAGGAGAATTCCCCCGAATACCGAATTCCGAGTTCCGATCGCATCGATCCAGGAGCGCCGACCGCTTGGATGCTTGAAGAGATGCCGATGCCCTAATCACGTTTTACGTTTTACGTTTTACGTTTCATGGCTCACAACCTCGCCATCGAAGAACAGTTCGCTCAGAGGCGAATGACGAAGGCGACCTTTCTGAGGCTGATGCGCTACATCTGGCCGTACCGAAGGCGGTTTGCGCTCAATCTGCTCTTCACGGTCCTGGCCACGGCCTCCTCGCTGCTCGGCCCGAAATTGATCCAGATCGGGATTGACCGACATCTGACCTCGTTCACCTCTGCCCAGGCTGCCTTCCGAGGAATTTTCGTGGTGAGCTTGATTTACCTGGGGAACCTTCTCTTGGGCTGGTTTCTTTCCATCGCCCAGGTCACAAGCGCGATCGCAATCGGCCAGCGCGCCATGAACGATTTGCGGCTCGCGGTCTTCGAGCACATCCAGCGATTGTCTTTGAACTATTTTGACCGGACGCATCAAGGCCGCATCATCAGCCGCGCCGACAGCGATATCAGCGCGCTGGATAACGTGCTGACTTGGGGCGGCAATCAACTGCTTTCCAGCGTGCTGACGCTCTCAGGCGCCATTGTAATCCTGGTGCAGTATGATTGGCGCTTGTGCCTTGCGGTCGGCTCCGTCCTGCCGTTCCTCGCGGTGGGCACGCGGCTTTTTCACATCCACGTGATGAGCGCCTATCGGAAAATGATCGAACAAGGCGCCCGGCTGACTTCTGCGCTGGCGGAAAACATTTCTGGCGTGCGCGTCGTTCAGGCGTTTTCCCGCGAAGAGGAGAACCTGGCGCGCTTCGAGAAGATTCACCTGCTCTACGCGGAGACCGTGCGGGCCGCGGCGCGCATTTTTCACACCTACATGCCGTTCGTCGCGCTGCTGTCGGGCCTCGGCACCACGATCATCCTGGGCTACGGCGGATCGCTGGCCCTGCGCAACGAGATCACGGTGGGAGAATTGGCGGCCTTTATTCTTTATCTGGGCATGTTTTTCGGGCCGATCCAAACGATGGGCGATCTTTACAATTCGGTGTTGTCCGCCGCGGCCAGCGCGGAGCGCATCTTCCAATTGCTCGATACCCAACCGCAAATCATCAATCGGCCTAACGCCGAAGCGTTGCCGCCGGTGCGCGGACATATCGTGTTCGAGCGCGTCTCGTTCCGCTACGAGACGCCGCCGCCGGACCACTGGGTGCTGCGCGACGTGAGCTTGGAAGCAAAACCCGGTGAGACGGTCGCGCTGGTCGGCGCCACCGGATCGGGGAAGACCACGATCATCAGTTTGATCGCGCGCTTCTACGAACCGCAGCAAGGCCGCATTTGGATGGATGGCGTCGATCTCCAGACGACGACGGTCGAATCGTTGCGCTCGCAAATCGGCATTGTGACGCAGGAGAATTTTCTCTTCACGGGCACGGTGATGGAGAACCTGAAGTTTGGCCGGCCCGGCGCGACCGACCAGGAAGTTATCGAAGCGGCGCAAACCCTCGGCACGCACGACATTATTTCGCGATTGGAAAAGGGCTACGAAACCAAGGTCGCCGAGCGCGGAAACAACCTGAGCGCGGGCGAGCGGCAATTAATCACCTTCACGCGCGCGATGGTGGCCCGCCCTCGGATCCTCATCCTGGACGAGGCGACCAGCGCGGTGGATTCGCACACGGAACAACTGATTCAGCGCGCGCTGGAAAAGCTGTTCGAGCGCCGCACCTGCTTCGTCGTGGCGCACCGGCTCTCTACGGTGCGCAACGCGCATCAAATCCTGGTTCTGAAAGGCGGCGGGATCATTGAGCGCGGCCATCACGAACAACTGATCGCGCAGGGCGGCCACTACGCGAAGCTTTACGAGGAATTCGTGCGGCAATAGCCGGAAGAATCCGCTCCAAACGATCTGCGGCGCGTGGTAGAGAATCTCTTCGATGACTTTCGACCAAGCGCAAACTCGCCACGCGGAATTGTCAGAACAAATCTGCGCCCACGATTACGCGTACTATGTCCTGGCCAAGCCGGTCGTTACGGATCGGGAATATGACCAGCTTTATCGCGAGTTGCTAGAGCTGGAGAAAACGTTTCCGGAACTCATCACGCCCGATTCTCCGAGCCGGCGCGTCGGCGGACAGCCCTTGAACGAATTCAAGTCGGTTCATCACCTCACGCCGATGCTGAGCCTGGACAACACGTATTCGCAGGAGGATGTCCAGGAATTCATGAATCGCGTGCAGAAGCTCGTGCCGAAGGAATCGTTGGACTGGACGGTTGAACCCAAGGTGGACGGCGTCGCCATCAGTCTGCGATACGAGAACGGCGTGTTGACGGTGGGCGCCACGCGCGGGGACGGCGTGAGCGGCGATGACATCACGGCCAATCTGAAAACCATCCGCAGCATTCCTCTGAAGCTGAAGACGGGCGCGCATCGGCTGCCGGAATTTCTTGAAGTGCGCGGCGAAGTTTATATGACCCTCGCCGGTTTCAAAAAGCTGAACGCCGAGCGCGAAGCTGCGGGAGAG
>Ga0194125_10013487_pt1 | contig 10616 bp, 9 predicted proteins | sample TA2KigC250mmetaG_FD_148626 | JGI IMG/M metagenome (GOLD analysis project Ga0194125, IMG submission 148626) | Freshwater microbial communities from Lake Tanganyika, Tanzania - TA2015034 Kigoma Deep Cast 250m | ecosystem: Environmental > Aquatic > Freshwater > Lake | place: Tanzania: Lake... | reverse complement strand
CGCCGCGCCCGGTGTTCTGATTGCCGCCGCTCGTGTTCTGATTGCCGCCGCTCGTGTTCTGGTTGCCGCCCGGCGTTGTATTCCCGCGGCTTGTAACTTGCGCCGAACTGTTCGTGCTGGCGGACGCGAGTTGGTTGGTTCGCGCTTCCGCCACGATGGGCACGACCAATTGAATCGGCGGTTTGCGCAGACGCTCATCGCGGCCCACGGCGGCGAATTCGATCAGGATTTTGACCGCTTGCGGCAATGCGTTGGTTTGACTCTGGCCCTCGGTCGTTTGGAAGGACGTCTGCATTGTGGCAAGGTCCCACGTGTACAACCACGACAGACCGTCGTAGAACAGGAATTCGATCCGCTCCACGCCGTCGAGCAGCGGCTGTTCGACCGGCATATCTTCCATCACGGGCAAAAGATTGCGCGTGACCGCGCGCACGAGTTCCTTGCCCCATTGGTTGGTCGAGTAAAGAGGGTTCCGCAGATAGTACGACACCTTCTGGATCTCCGGCCAGGGTTTAATTTGTGTCTGATTGAACAGAACGAAGTTCGAGTCATCCGTGACACCGGTTGTGGTGCAGAATTGCAGACCGGAACTGGAATCGACCCCGCCCTGGCTCAGCATCGTGTTGTTGAACATGCTGCTCTGGATGCCGCCGGTGAACGTCCTGGCCAGCGTCCCTCCCGGCGGAAGCACCGAGCGCAGGTCGTTCTTGATCACAGAAACGGCGCGGTTCACTGGAATGGAATCCTCCACGATCCGCGAAGTCGCCGCGCGCAAACGCAGCCCGCTGAAGAAAACAACATTGATCGCCAGGATCACGACGGAAAACACGGCGACAGCCAGGAGCAATTCCAGCAGGGTGAAAGCGTTTCGGGGGAGCGCACGCGCCCCGCGTGCTGCAGTCGGCGCCCTCGCCGACCACCGTGTTTCGCTCGAACAGGTCATCATCAAGGCATCGATCGACGCGTTCATTCCGACCGGCGAGGCCCCGGTCGGAACACGCGAGGGCGCGTGTGCTCCCCTGCATTGTTGACTTCCCCGTGTCACATTCACAGCGGCGGCGCCAGGGTGCTCAGCACGACCCGATATTCTTTGTTTTGCACTTCGTAAGTGACCTCGACCGAAACCAGCCGCATCGTTTCGCGGCCCCAAGGCTCGCTTTGCACGCGCCAGCGGTATCCCGGCCACTCCGGGCTGAAGGTTCCGCTTTGCGCAGAATTGTACCAGTTTTTCGTCACAATCAGTTCATTGAGCAAACTGTCGGCCAACTGCGTCGCCACGCCTTTCCGCTGGGCCACCACGCCCGCGCGGTTCGCGATGCGCAAACCCTCGACCGCGGCCGGAATGACAATCGCCATGATCACCAGCGCCGCCAGGACTTCAGCGAGCGTAAAGCCGGCCCGGGCCCGCGAGACTGGTCTCCAGGGAGAGCCTTTGCCACGCGTTGGTTTGATCCACAATTTCATATCGAGTGTTGTCCCACGACTGCGCGATCCAGACCGTGTGCGGTTCGCGCCGTTTTTCAGGGTCTTCCTGCAAAAGCTTCAGCACGCGCAGGGCCGCTTCATCAATCGAACCGTCCGGCAGAAAACGGATCGTCACCACGCGCCCGTTGGTGCGGCTGTCGCTGCCTTCCAGTTCGAAGCGAAGATTCTGTGCCAGGCGAAAGGTCGGTTGCGTGGCAGCGCCTTTCTCATAGCCTTGCCGGGCCGGCGCCGCGGAATCCGGCTGCAGCGGGTCCAGATTGAATCCGTCTGGCTGGCGGACACCGTAGGTTCCCTCCACCTGATCCATCCACAACATCATGGGAACGCCCTCGGAGACAGCCTGGCTTTGGCCGTAGCGCGCCAGAGCCACGAAGCGTCGCGCTTCGGATTCCAGCTTGCGCCCGCGAAAGAAGTTGGGAAGCGAGGGCGCGGCAATCGCGATCACGACCGCCAGCAACGCCATGACCAGAATGAACTCGATCAGGGTAAATCCCCGTCCACCCCCTCGTGCCGATCTGCAAGCTTGCGGTATCGCCCGACATTGTAAGCCGCGACGATTTGGCTGGAGCGCGGCTCCACCGCGCTGCGCCGTAGCGCAGAGTTGCACTCTGCCGTATCGCCGATTTGAAATCGGCGCGGCTCCGGCAAGTTGCCGAACGCCCGACTTTGCCGGGCGCTTGCGGAATGCAATTCCGCGGTACAGCAGATTGCAAATCTGCGCTACGGTCTGGCGTCGCTGCTTGTCGTGCAACCCACACCGCAGAATTCGTGCTGCATTCGGCGGCAATGTACGATCCACTCGCATCGATCGTTCGCCTTAGCGTTTCCGATTCTGCCCCTGCGAATCCCAGTTGGTGATGTCGTCCTCGTTGCCCGTGCGGCCGTCCGGTCCGCCCGACGCAATATCGAAGCTGTCTTCGTTGTGCCGGCCCGGACACTCATAGACGTAAGGATTTCTCCACGGATCCACGGGGATATCTTTGAGGTACGGTCCGCGCCAATTCTGAGCGTCCTTCGGCGCCTGAACCAGGTCCATCAGACCGTCTTTGCCTTTCGGATAATAGCCGTTATCAACCTCGAAGGCGTTAAGGGCCACTTCGAAGTTGGCGATTTGCGTTTGCGCGGCTGTGATTCGCGCCTGTTCGGTTCGCCCCGCGAACTTGGGAACCACGATGGCCGCCAGCGTGCCGAGAATCACCAGCACCAGCAGCAGTTCCACCAGAGTAAACCCCTGTTGCACAGAGTGACGGTTAGTTCGGGAGTTCCGGGTTTGATTGAGCGCGGCCGGGTTCATGCACGTCCCGTTCCCCCTCACCCTGGCCCTCTCCCTCAGGGAGAGGGAACTGCGCTTGGGACGCCGTGGAACTTCGATCCCCTCAAGACCTGCTGCCGATGTCGCCGTGTTCTCCCTTTCCCCAAGGGAGAGGGAGCTATTTTTTCCAACGCAGGAATGGTCCTCGAATGGTGAATTGAACCACGGGCCAGGAAATGTTCTCCCTCTCCCCTGGGGAGAGGGCCGGGGTGAGGGGAACGGAGCCGTCGGACTGAATAGATACGGCTTAGCATAGAGGGCTGTCCTGCAGAAAGCCCATTCAAAATCCTTGTTCTGCGTGTTCAGTTTCATAAATCTCATCCGTTGTTTCTCACTTAATGTAATCTTGGATCGTAAAGATCGGGATCACCATGCCGATGAAGATGGTCCCGATGAAAGCCGCGATGAAGAACAGCATGAGCGGTTCCGCGAACGCGACCGCCGTCTTCAATTGCCGGTCCAGATCCGCTTCGGTCACGTTCGCCAACCGCACGAGCTCTTGGTCCAGCCGCCCGCTTTCCTCGGCCACGGAAACCATTTCCAGGACCGATCCGGTGAAAAGCTCTTTGCAATCGGAAAGGCTCGGCCCCAGCGCATCGCCTTCCTTCACGCGCTCGATGGAATTGGAAACGGCATCGACGAGAATCTGGTTGCCGATGGATTTGCGCGCCACGTTCAGCCCGTTGATCAACGGCACGCCCGCGCCCAGCAACGTGCCGAGCATCCGGCAAAAACGCGCCATGGCGAATTGCGCCAGCAACGGTCCGATGACAGGCGCCTGCAAAATCCAGCGTTCCCACGTGCGCCGCCCTTGTTCGGACGTGAGCCACGTTCTCACGAGATACGCCCCCAAACCCAGACCGAGGGCAACGTACAATCCGTAGGCGCGCACGACGTGGCTGATGGTCACGATGACTTGCGTGAGCAGCGGCAGCGCAGCGCCGAACCCGGAGAAAATCGCCTGGAATCGCGGGATGAAGAAAACAAGCAGAAACACCAGCACGCCGAGCGCAAGCACCAGCAGGATGCTCGGATAAAGCAACGCCGTCAGGACCTTTGCCCGCAATTCCTTCTCCCGCGCTTGAAAGTCCGCGATCTGCGCCAGCACCAAATCCAGAAAGCCGCCGGTCTCGCCCGCTTGCACCATCGCCACATAAACGCGCGGGAAGGTCTCCGGCGACTTGGCCATCGCGTCGGCGAGCGACATGCCATCGATCACCAAGTCGTGGATTTCTTTCCATTTTTCTTTGGCCGCGGGCGCAGTGGCTTCTTTGTGGAGGATGACGAGCGCGCGGCTGAGCGGCACTCCCGCGGCCAGCAAGCTGGAGAGCAAGCGCGTGAAATTCTCCAGCATTCGTCCCGTGACTTTGCCCGACTTCCACAATCCGGGCGCGGCCGTAGAAGCGATCTGTGCTTCCGGCTTCCCGTTGGCACGCTCCGCCAGGCTGATGGGCCGCAAGCCGCGGCCTTCGATCTGGCGGAAGGCTTCCTGCCGTCCGCCGGCCTCGACTCGGCCTTCGGCAATCGTGCCGTCGGACTGAAGGGCTCTATATTGAAACAGCGGCATAGTTTCGCGCCTTCGACAATTCTGAATTCCTGGGTGGTTCCGAGTCCCCTTTCCGCCCACCCCGGCCCTCTCCCCCGGGGAGAGGGAGCATTCTATCCTGCGCTGGAATGGGCCCACGCTCCCGGATCAAGCTGAGATCGCGACCGGCGAACCCTCTCCTGGGGGAGAGGGCCAGGGGAAAGGACGCGTCGTCCGGTCTGACGCGCGGGAATCCTGACCACACACGGAACAAATAACCGGCGCCTCGCCGGTCGAGAACATGCGTGCATTCAAAGGCCCGGCCGATTGCAGATCGGCGATACTGTAGGTTGCAAACCTGCGCTACGGCTCCTGGAATCTTGCGGTTCGGCATGCTCTACTTGGCTTCCTCCGTCTCCGGTTCAGAAAGCCCATTCAGCGCCTGGTCTTTGGTCACGCGCAGCACTTCTTCAGGTGTCGTCACGCCTTCGCAAACCAGCCGCCAGCCATCCTCCGCGAGCGTGCGCATTCCGCTGCGCCGGGCGACCGCGCCGATTTCGCCGCTCGAACAGGATTTGAGGATCATCTGCCGGATATCGTAATTCAAATCCATCATCTCGAAGATGGCGTGGCGTCCGAAATAACCGGTCTGCCGGCATTCGCGGCAACCGACCGCCCGGAGAATCGTCGCGCCCTGCAAGGAATCCACCTGTTCCTTGAAAGCCTGCGCCGTCTGCGAAGGATCTTCCTCTTTGCACTGCGGGCACAGCACGCGCACCAACCGCTGCGCTAAAACGCCTTCCAACGAGGACGCGACCAGATACGGCTCGACGCCCATATCGACCAACCGCGTCAGCGCGCCGGGCGCGTCGTTCGTGTGCAACGTCGAGAAAACAAGGTGGCCCGTGAGCGACGCCTGGACCGCGATCTGCGCGGTCTCGCGGTCGCGAATTTCGCCGACCAGAATCACGTCCGGGTCATGCCGCAGAATCGAGCGCAAGCCGCGCGCAAAGGTGAGACCGGATTTCTCGGACACCTGGATCTGGTTGACGCCCTTCAATTGGTATTCGATCGGGTCTTCAATCGTGATGATCTTGCGGACCGAGTCGTTGATTTCGCTCAACGCGGTGTAAAGCGTCGTGGTTTTGCCACTGCCGGTCGGGCCGGTGACAAGGATGATTCCGTGCGGCAAACCCAGCATTTTTCGGAACAGCTTGAGTTCGCGCTTGTCCATCCCCAATTCGGGCATGCCCAGCAGCGTGGCGTCCTGGCGCAACAGACGCATCACGACCGCTTCGCCGTGGAGCATCGGAATGACCGAAACGCGGATATCGACTTCGCTGTTGTCCAGGCGGATTTTGATGCGCCCGTCCTGGGGCAGCCGTTTTTCCGCGATGTTGAGGTGGCTCAGAATCTTGACGCGCGACACGATGGCGGGCTGGAAACGCTTGACCTGCGACGGCACGGGCACTTCCTGCAGCACGCCGTCAATGCGGTAGCGAATCCGCAACTCATCCTCGAACGGCTCAAGATGAATATCGGACGCGCGGAGTTCGATCGCATCCCGCAACACCTGGTTCACGAACCGGATGATGGACGCGTCCTCGGCGGCGGTGTCCAGGTTGGTATCCTCGTCGCGATCTTCATCCACGACCTGGAACGAAGCTTCTTCGCCGAGGGTATCGATGGTATCGGCGCCGACGCCGAGCCGTTTCTTCATTTCCCGCTGGATGGCTTCGCGCGGCGCCAGGACGGGCTTGAGCTTCAAACCGGTCAATGTTTTCAGCGTGTCGAGCCCTTGCGTGGCAAAGAGCCGGCTCGTGGCTACCTCGACCGTCCCATTGATTCGCTTGAGCGGAAGCACCTCCTCCTTGAGAAGCACACGGGCCGGAAAAAGCGAGAGAAGCTGGCGATCCAGCTCGACGTCTTCCAAATTAGTGAAGGACAAATCGTATTCCTCGGCCAGCCAGCGCAGGACGTCTTCTTCGGTTTGGATCGCAGACGCGGAGCCGTTCCGGCATTGGCGGGCCAGCGCCTCGGCGTCCATGGACGACAGTTGCTTGGCTTCGACCATTTTCTCCAGCAACTCTTTGATCGTCGGGCCTTGAACTTCCGCGGAATCCTGGGTCGAACCGGTGGACGAGGTTTTTGGCATGGCGTGGAAATGATTGGGCCGAGCGGGCGGCAACGGCTGCCACCCGTTCGGTTTTGGTTACGGCTTTGAGTTACGACTTCTCAATCGGTTTGAAACGCTAGTTGAGCAGGCCCGCCAACACGAGCTGGGCTTCTTGTTTCGGCGTCACAACCTTGCGAAGTTTCTCGCGGGCTTCTGTATATTCGCTTTCCTTTTTCTTGCGGGCTTCCCGATACGCCTCGAGCTTGGCCTTAACCTCGGCAGGCGTGCCGGACTCTACGGCCTTCTGCAGCGCTTCGACTTCAGCCGGAGGCGGTCCGCCAAAACCAAATCCGCCGCCGCCACCGCCGCCTCGGCCGCCGCCGCGTCCGAAAGCGAAGCCGCCGCCGCGGTTGAAGGCCGCCGTTTCCCGTTGCTTGGTTTGGACACCTTCGATCAGCGGTTGCACGGCCTTGAATTCCTCAGCGGTCATGCCGAGTTGCTCCTGGTAGCGTTCCATTATGCGCTGGCGCATTTCTTCGGGATCGAAACCCCCGCGTTGCGCCATCACGCTGGTCGCTCCTCCGAGCATCGCGCTGGCGACGCCTGCCAATACGAGTGATTTAACGAATCTTTTCATGTGATTATCCGACATCTGGTGTTTTGTTTTAGTTTCCCTGGCGCCAAAGCGCCGCCCAGGTGCTTTGCTTGCCACGGTTTGACTACACTTAAGCACCTGAGGTGCCATCACGGAATTCACGCCTTAAACCGTTCATTTCGAGAAGGGTTGCGCACTTTCTTCTCAAACCGCCACTTGGCTGTGCGCAGATTTTGCGCGCTTGACTCTTCGGAGACCCTGCCTACTATGCGTTATGAATGGCACGCAGCGTTGGAACGTCCAACAAACGGCGAGAGAGAAACGGCCGTCAGAACCCGCCTACTTCTAAAAAAGCATATGAAACTCCTTTCCTGGATGATCGCGCTTGCGGCGGTCCTGGCTTGGCAAACCCAAGCCGCTGATCCCATCCAAACGGCAAAACCCGGCACTACCATCAAGATCGACTCGGGAAATAAGGCGCTTGATGAAGCCAATCAAGCCGCTGACCAGGCGAACAAAGACGCCGCAGAAGCGGTGAAATATGCGTCGGACGCCGCGAAAGCGACCGCCGTAGCCACGGCAACCAAAGAAGCGAAAAAGGCGGCCGAGGAGTCCAGGAAAGCCGCTGACCAGGCGAAGCACTCAGCCGCCGAAGCGCGCAAACACGCCCTCGCCAAAGCCACGGACGCCGCCAAGAAGGCGGCCTATGTGACCAAGAAAGCCGCAGAAACTGCCAAGAAAGCCGCCGCCGATGCGATGGGAACCGCCGCTTCAACCTCAGTCCGCAAGCCGGTTGAAAAACCCGCGACAACCACTCCGCCTCCTGCGCCCACCAAGCCCAAGCCCTCCAACTGAGTCGGACTCACCTCAGACCAGTCCCAGCGTGCTCGGACTGGGAGACGCCCCGCAGAATACAATTCTGCGATACGGCAGAGTGCAACTCTGCGCTACGAGCTTTGTCGTCCATCCCGCGGACCAGCAGTAACTGGGGGGGATACAAACGTGTGGAACGTGTGGATTTTCCATTTGACGCGGTGTCAGGTCGCGGTTACTAGTCTCCCCGTGAATCGCATCGGAAACAACCTGCTGGCGCTGCGGCTGGCCCTGCTGTGCGGGGCGGCAGTCGGGTTGTAACGCGATTCAGAACCAGCTTTCCACCCCACTGCCGAACCCGGCAGTGGGGTTTTTGTTTTCTTGACGACCCTTAAACCCCTCACGGAAAAACCAAAGCTATGAAAAACAAACATATCCTCATCTTCGACACCACGCTCCGCGACGGCGAGCAGTGCCCCGGCGCTTCCATGAACTTGCGCGAGAAACTGGAAGTCGCCCGCCAGCTCGCTCGCCTGAAGGTCGATGTGATCGAAGCCGGATTTCCGGTGATCAGCGAGGGAGACTTCGAATCGGTCCAATCCATCGCCAAAGAGATCAAGGGACCCATCATCGCCGGGTTGGCCCGCTGTGTGGCGAAGGACATCGACGCCGCCGGCGCCGCCGTCAAACCCGCTGGCCGCCGGGCGCGCATTCATGTTTTTCTGGCCACGTCTAAGATCCATCGAGAATTCAAACTCGGCAAAGCGCAGCACGAAATTCTTCGCCTCGCAGTCGAAGGCGTGAAGCGCGCCAAATCGTACGTCGATGACGTGGAGTTTTCTCCCGAAGACGGTTCCCGGACCGAGCCAGAGTTTTTGATCCAGGTGTGCAAAGCCGCCATCGCCGCCGGCGCGACCACGCTCAACATCCCGGACACGGTCGGCTGGGCGGTGCCGGAACAATATGCCGCGTTGATTGGGCGTCTTTACGACGAGGTTCGAGAATTCCAAACCGGGCAAGCCATCATCAGCGTGCATTGTCACGACGATTTGGGTTTGGCCGTCGCCAATTCGCTCGCGGCGGTCAAGGCGGGCGCGCGACAGGTCGAATGCACCGTGAATGGCATCGGCGAGCGCGCCGGCAATGCGGCATTGGAGGAAATCGTGATGGCGATCAAAACGCGGCGCGATTTCTTTGGCGGCGTCCATTGCGGAGTCAACACGCGGGAGATTGTGAAGTCGTCCCGGTTGGTTTCGCGCATGTGCGGCCTGGTGGTGCAACGCAGCAAGGCGATCGTTGGCGAAAACGCTTTCGCCCACGCCAGCGGCATTCACCAGGACGGCATTCTCAAGAAACGCGAAACCTACGAAATCATGGATCCGCAGGAAGTGGGCTGGGGACATACGGATTTGCCGTTGACCAAGCACAGTGGCCGCGCGGCCGTCGCCGCGCGCTTGCGGCATCTTGGCTTCAAAATGACCGACGCGGACGTCAGCGCGATCTTTGCGCGCTTCAAAGAAGTCGGGGACAAGAAGAAGTTCGTCTATGACGATGATTTGACCGCGCTGGTCGAAGGGCACATCACTGAAGTGCCGGAGACGTGGTCGCTGGATTACCTCAGCGTCACCAGCGGCAGCCAGACGGTCCCGACCGCCACGGTCCGCTTGAAGCGGCGCAACGGCCAAAAGACGGGCGACGAAGTCTTGCAAGACGCCGGGATTGGCGATGGACCGGTCGATGCCACGCTGAAAGCGGTGGATCGCCTCACCAAGACGCGCGGCAGGCTGATCGATTACTCCTTGCGCGCCGTGTCTCAAGGCAAGGACGCGTTGGGCGAAGTAACCGTGAAGGTGGATTTCGGCGACGGCGAACTGGTCACGGGCAAAGGCGCGAGCACGGACGTGATCGAAGCCAGCGCGCGCGCGTATCTCAATGCGGTGAATCGCTTCCTGTGCAGCAATCCCGAGAAGGCCCGCAAACCGCCGCAGCCGTGAGTACACTGCCACCGAAATTTGACAGGAATCGGAGCCTCGTGACCTTGGCTGCTCCCTAAAGATTTTTCTTCTAAGAAAATTCCTCCCCGCCCGTTAACAAAGTGTGACAGGCTTGCGTCCAACTCCACGAAGCCAATGAGCAACAACGGGCATCTGAGCAAAAGCGAGTGGGTCAGCCAGATTATCGATCAACACGAAAGCTCGCTCATGCGGTATGCCTGGCTCACCGGTGATCCGGACCAGGCGCGTGACGTGGTCCAAGATACTTTTCTGCGCCTCTGCGCCGAAGATCCGGATGACGTGCAGACTTACGTCGTCGAATGGCTCTTCACGGTCTGCCGTCATCGCGCGGTGGATCTTGGCCGAAAGGAGAATCGCATGAAACCGCTGGCCGAACTTGAAACCGCGTCCCAGGCAAGCGACGAACCTTCCCCTGCTCTCGCGGCGGAGCGGGCGGACGCGGCGAACCACGTCTTGCAGGCGCTCCATGGTTTGCCGGCGAATCAGCAGGAGGTCGTCAGGCTGAAATTCCAGTGCGGCCTGAGTTACAAAGAAATCAGCCGAGTCACAAACCTGACCGTGACGAACGTGGGCTTTCTCCTGCACAGCGCTCTGAAAACCTTGCGGCGCGAACTCAGAACGGAGTTCGGCCTGAACAAAGTTCACTGAGGTCTTAGAGCGTGTCCGAAAATTCCGCGGGGTCCTGTTTTCGCGCCAAAGGCCGGATGGCGAGGCGCAACGAAGGAGAATATCCTCCCTGGATCTTCGACTGAGGA
>Ga0194125_10013482_pt1 | contig 10618 bp, 9 predicted proteins | sample TA2KigC250mmetaG_FD_148626 | JGI IMG/M metagenome (GOLD analysis project Ga0194125, IMG submission 148626) | Freshwater microbial communities from Lake Tanganyika, Tanzania - TA2015034 Kigoma Deep Cast 250m | ecosystem: Environmental > Aquatic > Freshwater > Lake | place: Tanzania: Lake... | reverse complement strand
GGATAGGGTACTATCGAGCAGACAGTGCCTCATATCAGGCGGAATTAATAAATGACTTAGAAGAAGGCGAAGTTAAATGGGCAATAACAGCGGATTTAGATCATGCGGTAAAGACACTAATGGCAACAATTCCAGATAATAAATGGAAAGAACCTGTAAAGGGGTGTGGTTATGAAATAGCAGAGACGGTTCACAGCATGGAAGATACAAGGAAGGCATTTCGTCTTGTAATAAAGAGAGAGTTACGGAAGCAGGAGAACTTATTTGAGATGGGGAAATATTTTCATCATGCAGTGGCAACGAATTGGGATGAAGAAGAAAAGGATGCAGCTGAGGTGCTTCAATGGCACAATCAGAGGGGGGAAGCGGAGAACTTCAATAAGGAACTAAAGAATGGCTTTGGTATGGAGCGTATGCCCTGCGGGCAGACGGAAGCCAATGCAGTATTTTTCAGAATAGGAGTAATAGCATACAATCTTTTTATAGGGTTTAAGAGGCTGTCGTGTCCTGAGACATGGATAAAACATACGATAGCAACATTTCGCTGGAAGATGGTTCAAGTAGCAGGTAGGATAGTGAGACATTCTAAAAGTATTATTTTAAAGCTGGCAGTAGATATAGAGAAATTAGAGTTATTTAAAGGGATAAGGAAAAGTATTTTTGAATTGAGTTTAGTTCTTGATGGATAAAAAATATTACTGCAATTATAAGCGAAACGAAAACGGAAGGAGTGGTATGCCCCGAAAGGGCAAAAACGATATAGATACAACGCAGTATTTCATTGCAAAAGAGATTATGGGGCTAATTTGAAAGATATGACCTCTGTATAGTTAAAAAGTTGCCCCTAAATCTTGCACATCGCACTATCTGTAATTTCTATATCGGGATTTGGGGTCCTCTATAAACCTTTCCATTGCCTCTTCTTCCTGATATCTTTGAATGTCGTCGTATGCAGACATATTCCTTAATATTTGAGTCTACCCGCTATTTTAAAGAATAATGCAATAATGCAATTTGGGCTAACAATCATTATACGAAGTTTCCCTTTCCTGCCGTAAATGTACCATAAGTTGCCTATGGGATTCAAACGAATCATAAATAGAATTAATAACTTCGGCTAAAGACCCTTTGCTTTATGTCTGCAATATCAGAAAAAAAGAATTTTGTATAATATCGAGTAGGTAAACGGGGGCTTTCGATTATGCAATTATATTTTCCTTCACTTGTCGAAGCACCTTTTGACATTCTGCAGTCTCAGCGTTGTTCGACAAGCGTGACAAAACTGAAATATCTCTCTCCATCAAGCCCTGTAGCTCTGCCATAGTATACCCCATCTCTCTTGTTATAGCCACCAAGACACTCCGCGCAATCCTTAGATCAATCGCCACGTTTTCGTGAGGTCATCTCTGCAAATCCAATTCCAGTGACCTCCTCAACCGCCCTGACTACTTTCTTCAATGGCAACTTTTTTATGGGCAGATTTCCTTGATTGAGCTTCATCTCAACTTTTTCGATAAATTTATCATCCCCTACTATCTGCTGTCCCTCTCTTTGATTTTTGATTAGATCGAGTTTTTTTATTATAGATTAAGTGTTCCCTTGTTTTATCGTGCCGTAGCTTCCTTTTTGGGCTGCAGCTTTATGACTAGTTTAAAATTAAGAGCGTCGGCGATTTTCCCCAATGTTTCGACGGTCGCCTTGTTAAAACCTCCCCCTTCAAGTCTGGCTATCGCGCTTTGCTTTGTACCGATCCTTCGCGCTAATTCTTTCTGAGATATCCCGGCCTGTCCTCTCGCTATAATCATCTTTTCCATAAGATCGAATTCAGGTTGCAACTCTTCCCATGCCTTCCTGAATTTCGGATTTTTCATAAGCTCCGCCTTATGTTCCTCTAAGGTTGTACCTTTTACATATTTCTTTTTCATCTATACCCTCCTATGTCGTCTACTGTCTGTTTATAAAATCCTGCATTCTCTTTTCAGCTATGTCTATTTCTGCTGGCGGTGTTTTGTCTGTTTTTTTCAAAAAGGCATGCAGTAAAACAAACCTTCTTCCTGTGTATGAAAAATAAAAGATTCGGCTATATCCCTTGCTGACCATTATTCTCAGCTCCCAAATCTTCCCTCTAATGTGCCGGGTATATGGTTCTTTCAGCAATACGCCATACTTTGCTAAAAGCTCAATTTTCCCGATTACTTGGGCCTGCGATTTCTCCGGAAGACCATCAATAAACTCTTTAACAGGCTCCTTATCTTTTGAATCTCTGTAATACTCAATAGTCCAGTTCATGTCACTTGCCCACTAAGTATAACATATATGTTATCTTCTCGCAAGACAGGCATGCGAATTTCCAGTAGCACACATCACTTTTTCACATCCTTGCAAAATTGTTTGTTAGATGAAGTACTTAATGAGGGTTTGAAATTTACTAAACTGCACATTCCTATGTGTACGCCTCGAATTTAAAGGAAGGATAAGGTAATCCTTTTAAAAAGCATAAAAAATACGGGGCGTTACTTCAGTTTGCCTTCCTTGCAAGGCGAAGGCCAACCCTGGACTTGATTCAGGGGAAGGCACGAGCTTGCCTCTCTACGAGTCGTAGACTGGCATGAGCTTGAAGCTGTAACCTTGTGGAAGCTTGAGAACCCTTGCAGGTGCTTACATGAAGCTAAAGCGTGGGCTTGAGCACCCCCGGTTTTTAGATACCGGTATCAGATCAAGTTTGATTGACTTCTTACCTTCCTTATCGATCATGACGCCTACCTTTTCCAATCTTGCCTTACCGTTCTTATTTCTAGACCTCTTCCATAACAAAGCGTAAATTTTCCCTTTCTTCCTCCTGCAATTGTGCTGGAGAAATAATTTGACTTTTATACTGTTTTGTAATATTATTCACATGGTGAATGATTTTCATTCAAAGCAAGAATTAATTTATAAGAAACGGTGGATAACCCCTCAGATAAAAGCTGCTATTAAGAGCTTTCCGGTCGTTGTTATTACAGGAGCAAGACAGGTTGGGAAAAGTACCCTTCTGCAAAATGAGTTCACGGATTTCAAATATGTCAGCCTTGATGATCTTTCCACATTGCAGCAGGCCCGAACCGATCCGGCCTCATTATGTATCGATACCGATCGTCTGATCATTGATGAAGCGCAGAAGGCACCTGAACTTTTCGCATCTATAAAGATAACAGTTGACGCAACAAAAGGAAGAAAGCGGTTTATCCTGTCCGGCTCTTCAAATATGCTCCTTATGAAGCGGATCAGCGAAACCCTTGCCGGCAGGGCGGTTTATTTTGAAATGTATCCCATGACTTACAGTGAAATGGAAAATAAGACCGAATCTCCGCTACGATTTCTTGATCTCTGGAATCCTGCTTTTAAAATCGAAGAATCACGATTGTCTCTTCTTGACCCTGTGCCTTTTATGTTGAAAGGATTTATGCCATCGCTTCTCACTCTAACCGAAAGGCGTGATGTCCTCCTCTGGTGGGAAGGTTATATCAAGACCTACCTTGAAAGGGATGTGAGGGAACTGACTCAGATTGAATCGCTCATAGATTTTAAGCGCGTCCTTGACTCGATCGCGGTAAGGACAGGAAATGTCCTGAACCAGACTGAGGTTTCAAGGGATACAGGCGTAAGCCAGCCGACTGTCCACAGGTATTTGAAACTCCTTGAGGTCTCAAACATTATAAGCAGGACGCCTTCATATTACCCGAGCAGAACAAAGAGGATTACAAAATCACCGAAATTATTCTTTATCGACCCCGGATTATGTATTTACCTCTCGGGCTACTATGACGAGGAATCACTCAGAAAAGCGAGAGAATTGGGCAGTTTCTTTGAGACCATGATTCATATGCATATTAAAATTGCTTCTGAACTCATGGTGCCGAAGGCAAAGGTGTTTTACTGGAGAACTACAAACGGAAAAGAGGTTGATTTTGTGATGGAACACGGGAAAAAATTATTAGCTATTGAAACAAAGCTTACACAGAATCCAACGTTCAATGACATAAAAAACCTTCTCACATTTATCGAGGAGTATCCTCAAACAGCGAGAGGTTTATTGCTTCATGCGGGGGAAGCTATTCAATGGCTGCATTCAAAAATACTTGCAGCTCCCTGGTGGTGGTTATGGGAATAAGAAATACAAAATGTGTCTAAAACAGCCCTCTATCAAGAGTCCTGTATTGAATCGCCTCTGAAACATGATGGGATTGGATATCTTCTGAGGCCTCAAGGTCTGCAATGGTTCGGGAGAGTTTCAATATCCTCGTATATGCCCTCGCAGACAGTCCAAGCTTCTGCATGGCTGTTTCAAGGAGTGATTGGGCATCAGGTCTTAACCTGCAATATTTTTTGACATGTCTTGTTTTCATCTGTCCATTAGAATAAATCTTTTTATCATCCTTAAAGCGTTCGAGCTGGATATTCCTTGCCGAAACAACCCGTTTCCGAATATCTTCTGATTTCTCTCCGGAATACTCTGTTGATAATTCCTTATAAGGCACTGCCGGGACATCAATGTGAATATCAATCCTGTCAAGAAGGGGACCTGAAACCCTGTGCCTGTAGCGATGTATCTGACCCGGAGTACATGTACACTGATGCCGTAAATCGCCCCAGAAACCACATGGGCAGGGGTTCATGGCAGCAACAAGCATAAATGCTGCTGGATATGTTATTGATGCGACTGCCCTGGAAACAGTCACTTCTCCACTTTCCAGTGGTTGTCTGAGAACTTCAAGGACATTCCTCTTGAATTCAGGCAACTCATCTAAGAAAAGCAGTCCATTATGGGCAAGACTCACCTCCCCTGGCTTCGGAATCTGTCCCCCACCGATTAATGCGACATCTGATATTGTATGGTGCGGTGAGCGGAAAGGTCTTGTTGCGAGTAAAGGCTGTCCATCCCTTAGAAGGCCGGCAACGCTATGTATCCTTGTTGTCTCTAATGCCTCATCAAATGTCAGACCTGGAAGGATAGTCGAAAGCCGCCTGGCAAGCATTGTCTTCCCAGAACCAGGCGGTCCAATCATCAGCACATTATGCCCGCCTGCAGCAGTAACCTCAAGTGCTCTTTTGGCATGTTCCTGGCCCTTCACCTCAACAAAATCATCCTCGTACATTGCATTTTCTTCCATAGCCTTATAAATATCTATGTCGTAAGGTTTCATGAAATTGCTATCCCTCATAAATTCAATGACCTCAGGGAGGCTTTTTAATCCAAATACAGGTATCCCCTGAACAACTGCAGCCTCTGGTGCATTCTCCTCAGGAAGGATAATCCCCTTTAAACCGAGAGCCCTTGCTCTCATTGCCATTGATAAAGCACCCCTGACAGGCTTGATCTTTCCATCAAGTGAAAGCTCACCTGTAAAGAGATACCCATCGACTGAACCAACTTCAATCACACCTTCTGCTACAATAATCCCAAGGGCAATCGGTAGGTCAAAAGATGAGCCCTCCTTCTTCAAGTCTGCAGGTGCGAGATTAACGGTTATCTGCTTGAGGGGAAAATGAAAACCGATATTTTTCAATGCAGACCTGACCCTGTCCCTTGACTCTTTCACAGCAGCATCAGGCAGGCCAACTAAAGAAAAATGAGGGAGTCCTCTCGATGTGATATCGACTTCAACAACTACAGCATGGGCTTCAATACCAATGATACTTGCACTGAGGACCTTGGATAACATGGGTAGATTATATTTTTAACCGAGTTCAAAATGCAATATGTTAAAATTATAAGATTTGTGCAAAACTATCTTAACCACAGAGAACACAGATATACAAGATGCAGGACAAATCCCCCTCAGTCCCCCTTTACTAAAGGGGGATTTAAGGGGGATTACAAAATCATGAATCATGTATCGTGTATCATATACTCTGTGAACCCTGTGGTGAGAATGAGGAGATTAGATGGCAAAGGTACCGGTAAGCATTGAAGAAGAGATGAAGTGCTCCTACCTTGATTACGCAATGAGCGTAATCATTGGGAGAGCACTTCCTGAGGTCAGAGACGGGCTGAAGCCTGTCCAGCGAAGAATTCTGTACGCAATGTTCAGGGAGGGCCTTCTTCCCGGAAGGAAATATTCGAAATCTGCTGGAGTGGTAGGAGAGGTCCTCAAGAAATATCATCCCCATGGTGATACAGCGGTTTATGATGCGATGGTTCGACTTGCGCAGGACTTTAATATGCGATACCCACTTGTAGACGGACAGGGCAACTACGGCTCAATAGACGGAGACCCGCCGGCTGCTTACAGGTATACAGAGGCAAGACTTGCAGCAATTGCCGAGGAACTCCTATCTGATATAGATAAAGAGACTGTGGACTTTATCCCGAATTTTGATGAGACAACAGACGAACCTGTTATCCTGCCATCAAGGGTCCCAAATTTAATCGTAAATGGCTCATCTGGCATTGCAGTTGGTATGGCTACAAATATCCCTCCACATAACAGTGGAGAGATTATCGATGGACTCGTGCTGCTGCTCGAAAATCCTGATGCTAAGCTGAAAGACCTGATGTCTCATATAAAGGGCCCTGATTTCCCAACTGGCGGGATTATTCACGGCACTGATGGGATTCTCCAGGCATATAATGAGGGGAGAGGACTTATTAAAGTCAGGGCAAAGGCAAGGATCGAACGTGAGTACAGGGGGGGAGAGAATATCATCATTACAGAGCTTCCATATCAGGTGAACAAGGCAAGGTTAATCGAGAAAATGGCCGAGCTTGTGAGAGAAAAAAGGATCGAAGGGATATCTGAAATAAGGGATGAATCTGACAGGGATGGTATCAGGGTTGTGCTGGAATTGAAACGGGGTGAGATGGCACAGGTTATTCTGAATAACCTTTATAAACATACACAGATGGAGAGCACCTTCGGGATAATCATGCTGGCCCTCGTGAATGGTCAGCCCCGCGTACTGGATTTAAAGAAACTTCTGAACTATTTCCTGCAACACAGGCGGGACGTCGTCCTGAGGAGAACCCGCTTTGAGCTGAGGAAGGCTGAAGAGAGGGCACATATCTTAGAAGGACTAAAGATTGCACTCGACCACCTTGATGAGATAATCGCACTTATCAGAAGATCAAAGACACCTGAAGAAGCAAGAATTTCTTTGATGAGGGATTACCCGTTATCAGAGATACAGGCACAGGCTATTCTTGATATGAAACTCCAGAGGCTTACAGGACTTGAGCGAGAGAAGATAATAAACGAACTCAAGGACATATTGAAAGAGATCGAGAGGCTCAAGGCAATACTGGGAAGTAAAGCACTCGTTTCACAGATTATTAAGGATGAACTTCTCGAGATCAAGAACAAGTATGCAGATGATAGAAGGACAGAGATTACATCAGAAACGAAGGAAATTACCATAGAGGACCTTATAACGGATGAGGAGATGGTCATTACCCTTTCTCACCAGGGATACATAAAGAGGAATCCCTTAAGCGCTTACAGGAGCCAGCGTCGCGGAGGAAAGGGACTTATTGGTATGGAAACAAAGGAAGAGGATTTTGTTAACGAGCTCTTCATAGGCGCAACACATGATTATATGCTTTTCTTCTCTAATCTTGGTCGCCTCTACTGGCTGAAGGCTTACCAGATTCCCGAGGCAGGCCGGGCTGCAAAAGGGAAGGCACTTGTGAATCTGCTTGCCCTTTCAGAAGGTGAGAGGATTACAACGGCACTCCCTGTGCGTGACTTCAAGGAAGGCTTTCTCGTGATGTTCACAAAGAATGGTATCGTAAAAAAGACCGCTCTTGAGAAATACAGTAACCCGCGAGGAAAGGGGGTTATTACCATTACCCTCGATGGAGGAGATGAACTGATTGCTGTAAGAAAGACAGATGGGAAAAGCGATCTTATCATAGGAACGAGAGGCGGCCTTTCAATACGATTTAATGAGGAGGATGTGCGTGATACAGGTCGCACTGCAATGGGTGTTAAAGGCATCAGACTTATGAAGGGAGATGAGGTCGTCTCAGCAGAAGTGGCAGGGGAAAAGACAGCCCTTCTTACCGTTACAGAAAAGGGACTTGGAAAGCGTTCAAAGATAGAGGAATATCCTGTTCAAAGTCGTGGAGGTAAAGGGGTTATCTCAATAAAAACTATTAAGAAGGGTGGTAAAGCAGTAGGACTTATGCAGGTAAGAGATGAGGATGAGGTTGTAATGATAACCAGTTCAGGAAAACTTATAAGAACCCTCGCAGGTAATATTTCCCTCCATGGAAGGAACACTCAGGGAGTGAGGCTCATGGATGTCGAGGGTGAAGATAAGGTTGTAAGCATCGGCAAGGTAGTTGAGAGGGATTGAGATGTGTTATCTGTGATGTCAATAACCATTCCGGATAAGATGTCTCTTTCAATGACCGCACTCAAAAGTCTGTTGCACATATAGCAAAATGTTACTAAATGTCATGCTGAACTTGTCGTAGCGACTCTCAGCGAAGACTCGCATCGAGTTTCAGGGTCTCATAACATATTGATTTTATTAGATGCTGAAATAAGCCTGCCCTGAAGAGATTCTGAACCAAGTTCAGAATGACACTTTCAGGGTTCAGCATGACATATAGCACTCTTTTATGACTTTTGCAAGAGCCTCACTTATCCCAAATCCCGATATAGAAAGTTGTCATTGCGAACGAAGTGAAGCAATCTCGCATTTCAGCGCTGAGATTGCCACGTACCCTTCGGGTACTCGCAATGACAGATAGATAAAGGGTCTCTGATTTCTATCTCTGTTTTTAAACTTATTCTGCAATTTATGACTTCTTGCATTATTTATAAATGGTCGCTGTCCCTCTTTCCCCCCGCATTTCTATCTCTGTATTTGGATATGGAGCCTCCATTGCTTCACATATCCTTCTTATGCTATCTTTTAAATAGATATTTTCAAAAAGCAACAGGAGGTGAAAAATGCAAAGCATAGCAAAATCCGCAAAACCCAAATATCTGATTGACGAAAAAGGAAATAAAAAAGGAATTGTCCTTAACTTCAGGGAATACAATAAAATCCTTGAATTGATTGAGGACCTCGAAGATTCAAATGACCTTCTCAGGGCAGAGAGGGAAGCAACCTCTTTTATCCCATATGACAAATTCCGCAAGACCTGGCTTAAAAATTGATTTATAAGATAATAATTGAAAAAAAAGCTCGTAAAGAAGCGGCCGATATCCCTGAGAAATATAGAGCTTCTATTGACAGTGGAATTCTTTCTCTCGCATCCAATCCAAGACCCCATGGGGCTAAGAAGCTCACTGAAAAAGAAGGCTATCGTATTCGTTCCGGTAACTACCGCATCCTCTATACGATAGATGATAAAGCAAAGATTATTGTTGTTTACAGAATAAAAATTAAAGGTAAATCTACTTACAAATAACATAAAACTTGCTCCTTCTCCGTTTCCCTGTTGTTGTCTCTATTTTCAACCTTTATCCCTCAACCTTCATCCTTTCCTTTAAATCCTTAAACTCCTGTTAGAGCACCCTTCGACAGGCTCAGGGTGACAATTCAAGACTTTTGCAAGACCCTCATGTGGTTATTATACATAGCGTCATAAATAATGCCGCATTATTGTCATTCCCGCAAGCGAAGCGTGTCGGGAATCCTTCTTAAGAAGCAGAAAGATTCCGGACAAGCCGGAATGACAGCCAAAGATTATGACGCTCTGTATAAAACGCTTTTAAACAGTAAGTGCCCTGGAGATGTCTGATTTGTCAAGAACTCTGAGAAATGCCTCAGCCGCCCTGGGGTCAAACTGGGTACCACTGTATTTTTTCAGCTCTGATATGGCATATTCTTTCCCCGGGGCTGGCCTGTATGGCCTGTCTGCTGTCATTGAATCAAAAGAATCAGCCACATGGACTATCCTTGCAAAAAAAGGTATCTCTTCACCCCTGAGTCTGTCAGGATAGCCATTGCCGTCTATCCTTTCGTGGTGATGCCTGATTATCGGAAAAATTTGCTGTAACTGCCTTACAGGTTTTAGAATCTCCTCACCTTTTACGGGATGCATCCTGACAAGAGCTAATTCCTCATCATTGAGTCTTCCAGGCTTGTCGAGGATTACATCATAAGTACCTATCTTCCCTATGTCATGAAGAAGGGATGCTATCCTGAGAGTTTCAATATCCTTCGCCTTTAGTCCTATCTCTTTAGCTATAGCTATAGCATAATTTGTCACCCTCTCAGAATGGCCTTTTGTCCAGCGGCTCTTTGCATCTATTGCATTTGCAAAGGAAAGGATAATGGCTTTGTATATCTCCTTAAGCTCTTTATAGGAATGATCGGTTTCGCGTAGCATGTTTAAAAATGCTTCCCGGCTCTTGATGAGTTTGTTTTCTTTGATTTTTGTTTCTGTGATATCAATAATTGAAGCGATATAGGATTTAATTCTGCCATCTTCACTTAAAACAGGTGTTATGCATCCCATAAAGTGTCTGTTCAGACTTTTCTCGAAATACTCGACTTTCTCAGTCTTTTCCATAGTTTTCGATTTCAATAACGGACAGGCTTCTATGGGTTTGCTGCCATTATGCATAATCTCATAACATCTCTTCCCGATAATTTCCTTTATCTGAAGACCTGTTACCTCTGA
>Ga0194125_10013480_pt1 | contig 10619 bp, 8 predicted proteins | sample TA2KigC250mmetaG_FD_148626 | JGI IMG/M metagenome (GOLD analysis project Ga0194125, IMG submission 148626) | Freshwater microbial communities from Lake Tanganyika, Tanzania - TA2015034 Kigoma Deep Cast 250m | ecosystem: Environmental > Aquatic > Freshwater > Lake | place: Tanzania: Lake... | reverse complement strand
ATTATTCTAAGACAGGATTTTTTAGACCTTTATTCCGTTCGTTCGATTAAACTTGTTGAAATTTTACTTCTTGATCTTTTAAGGGATCGTGTTGGTTCTTCTGTTTCTGTTGCAAACTTGGCCCGTTATCTTCAAGTCGACCCAAAGTCTGTGCAAACCTGGCTTTCTATGCTTGAAAATATTTATGCGATTTTTCGCCTTACGCCTTATCATCAAAATATTTCTCGTTCTTTGGTGAAAGAACCAAAATTTTATTTTTATGATATTGGCCGTGTTACAAATGAATCAGCACGGTTAGAAAATTTGGTCGCCTGTGCTCTTTTAAAGCGATTACAGTTTTTGGAGGACACAGAAGGCCTTAAAACAGGGCTTCATTATCTTAGAACAAAGGATGGGAAAGAAATAGATTTTTTGATTACATTGGACAACAAACCGTTTCTGTGCATGGAAATCAAAACATCTGATGATACGCCATCTTCTAACTTTAAGTATTTTAGGAACCTTTTGGGCCCCATTTCCTGTGTTCAGTTAGTTTTAAATTTAAAGAGAGAGTTTGATACCCCTGAGGGAGTCCAAGTCCGAAACCTCGTGTCCTATCTGTCTTCTTTAAGCGCAGTCCTCAAAGAACCATCGCCTGAATCTTCTCTATAACCGCCTCTACACTCAGTGTTTCCATAGGGTTTATTCCTTGTTTTGCCTGATCAAAGGCATCTTCAAACGAAAGAGGTGTACGGATCAGATGGGCGTTTGGACCCCAAGGTCCATAAAGGGCGTCGTCACTGGGACCAAAAAGCCCAAGGGTTGGGGTGCCCATGGCGGCAGCCAGATGCATCAATCCCGAATCATTCCCCACAAACAAAAGACTTCGTTCAAGAATGGCCGCAAGAGTGGGTAAATCCACCTTCCCAACCCAATCAAGAAGTTTGTCTTGTGGCAGAGAATCAAAAAGCAGATCTAAATCTTGCCGTTGAGAAGACGCTCCAAGGATCGCAATTTTTGCCTCAGGATACAAATCCATTACCTTTTGTGACAAAGCAACAAAAGAAGGCAGCGGCCAAGATTTTTTGTCCCAATTAGCCGTTGGGGAAAGGCAAATGATCGAATGCCCCCTGCTCCATTGTTCTGCGTCTTTTTTGTGCTGATCATTGAGGTGAATTTTGGATGGCGGGGTGTTTTGAAGCCCCATCCATTTGGCCAGTTGATGCACCCTTAAAGTACGGTCATTCGTTTTTTTCCAAATGAATCTTTTTTTTGCGAACAAGGCGTAGCTTAACCCTGTTCCCCGAACGTCTACAATAATATCCCACGGCGTTAAAACGCACGCCTTCCAAAGTTTTAGCCAATGGAGACTGTAGGGTTCCTTGTCAATCGCAATCAGACGCTCAAGCTGTGGCATTCCCTTAAAAAGAGGAAGCGGAACACGCCCCGCTGCAATCGTGAACTGGGCGTTTGGGTATTTTTTCCGAAGATCCTCCAGTATGCCCGTTGTGATAATCGCATCCCCAAGATAGGTTGAGCTAATAAATAAAATTTTCATGAGGCTTATCATGGGGAGAAATGAGAAAAGCGTCAAGTGGACGAAATAATGATCTGGAAAGCACCCTCTAGTTATTGTATGAATATTACTCTTACTGTCATCATCGCGAACGCGAGGACCAAGTCAGACCCCGGACTTGATCCGGGGGCAAGAGCATTAAAATACACAAGGTTTTTGATATTAATTAGTTTTGTTACAACTTTTGAGGAGTAGTCCCTCGCCTGCGCGGGAGTCTACTGGGTTCCTGCGTTCCCCCTACGCTCCTACGAAGCTTCGGCGAGACAAGCCGCGGGGACCTGTCCCCCGAAGCCTTGGCGCAGGGGGATGACAATCGTTGGGTCTTATCGGCCCACTCTTGCTTCAACTGTGGAAACTATATTACCCACTTATTTTGCATAAGAGCCATTATTTGATTCGTAATTTATTAGCTGTATCTAAACTTTCCAATAAAAATCTTTTAAAAAAACTCGTCAAAAAAATAATTTTATCGTAGGGTATAAAAATTATGAAAAATCACTCTTTTACTGCGATTGTTTTGGCTGCGGGCCAGGGAACACGGATGAAATCATCTACCCCGAAGGTCTTACATCTTTTGGGCCACCTGCCACTTATTCATCATGTGGACTGTTTGCTCGAAGCCTCAAACTGTCAAAATCGAATCCTGGTCACCGCCCCCTCAATGGAAAGCGTTCGGGAACATTTTCCACAATATCATCATGCGATTCAAGAAAACCCCTTAGGCACGGGACATGCAGTAAGGGCTGCCGAACCCTTTATTAAGGATAATGAAGATGTTGTGATTTTATACGGGGACGTGCCTTTCGTAGCCAAAGACACCCTTCAGGCTATGATGGAAGAAAAAGCATCAAACGCCGCCGATATTATTCTTCTCAGTATGATGCCAGAAGATCCTGGAGCCTATGGTCGCCTTATTATAGATGACGAAGGATTTGTTGAGCGAATTGTTGAATACAAAGACGCAACGGAAGAAGAAAAGGAAATTCCCTTTTGTAACTCTGGTATTCTTTTAACAAAAGGATCGTTACTGAAAAATCTTTTGAAGAAAATTAGCAACAAAAATGCAAAAAAAGAATACTACCTAACGGATATCATTGGAATCGCCACCCAGGAAGGTTTTAAAACTTTGGCCCTCGATGGCGCAGAAGAAGAATTGATGGGTGTAAATTCCCCCGAAGATCTGGCTCTTGCAGAGGCTCTGTTCCAAGGATATTGCCGTCAAAAGTTTTTAGACCAGGGGGTACGCTTCTTAGACCCTGACACGACCTATTTTGCTTATGACACTGAAATTGCAGAAGATGTCACGATCGAGCCCAATGTATTTTGTGGCCCAGGCGTTCAAATCAAGAAAGGGGCTCATGTTCGTGCCTTTTCGTATCTAGAAGGGTGCACGATTGGGGAAAATACGGTGGTCGGGCCTTTTGCCAGAATTCGCCCAGGAACAGTTCTTGAAAAGAATACGAGGGTTGGGAATTTTGTGGAACTTAAAAATTCGACCATTGGAGAAGGATCCAAAGTGCCTCATTTATCTTATGTGGGGGATGCCACGCTTGGTCGCAAAGTAAACGTGGGTGCCGGTACAATTACCTGTAATTACGATGGGTATCAAAAGCATAAAACCACGATTGGTGACAACGTCTTTATTGGATCCAATACATCTTTAATCGCCCCTATCACCATTGGTGACAATGCCATGGTTGGGGCGGGAAGTACCCTTACCCAAGATGTTGCCAAAGACTCTCTGGCCCTTAGCCGGAAGGAACAATCTAACATTGAAAATGGTGCCCAAAAATTTCGGGCTAAACATCGAAAGGATTAAACGATGTGTGGAATTGTTGGTATTATTGGGAAAAATCCGGCCACCCCTCTCTTGCTCGAATGTTTGAAACGGTTAGAGTACCGGGGGTATGATTCTGCTGGGATTGCCATTCTAGAACAAGGACAAATTGATCGGTATCGTGCTGAAGGCAAAATCGTTCACCTGCAAACCCTTGTAGAAAAATCGAACCCCCAAGGAACTGTCGGCATTGGCCACACCCGTTGGGCAACGCACGGCGTCCCAAGCGTCAGGAATGCCCATCCCCATGCCACAGATTTGGTTGCAGTCGTTCATAATGGGATTATCGAAAACTTCCGTGAACTTCGAGAAATGCTCGAAAAGAAAGGGCATATTTTTACTAGCGAAACAGATACCGAAGTTATTGCGCACCTTGCTACCGAGTATCTCAATCAAGGGGAGTCTGCCAAAACTGCTACCCAAAAAACACTTCAACAATTACATGGCGCCTTTGCCCTTGCTCTTCTGTTTAAGGACAAACCCGATACTATTTTCTGTGCCAGACGCGGAAGTCCTCTTGCCATCGGGCTTGGAGAAGGCGAAATGTTTATAGGATCGGACGCCTTGGCTCTTGCCCCCCTCACTCAAAAAATTTGCTATTTGGAAGAAGGCGACTGGGCTGAAATTGGAAAAACCACCTTCACGGTTTATGATGAAACGAATCAGAGTGTCACTCGCCCTATCAAACAAACGGCCTTAACAGGGGCCATGATCGGCAAAGGGGACTATAAACATTTCATGCTGAAGGAAATCTTAGAACAACCTGCCGTCATGGGAGATGTTTTGCATGCGTATTCAAATCCCCATACAATGGATTTTGCCTTTCCAGAGTTCCCCCTGCCCTTTGAGGCTATTGCGTCCCTTAGAATTATTGCTTGCGGGACTTCCTATTATGCAGGATTGACCGCCCAATATTGGATAGAAAAATACGCAAGAATTCCAGTAACCGTGGATATCGCCTCCGAATTTCGGTACCGCAAACCCCCACTCCCTAAAAATGGCGTGGCCCTTTTTATTTCACAATCAGGCGAAACTGCGGATACCTTAGCTGCCCTTCAGTATGCAAAAGACCAAGGTCAAACGATTATTGGCATGGTCAATGTGCCTGAAAGTTCGATTGCACGTCTGAGCGATGTTGTTTTGGAAACCCATGCGGGTCCTGAAATTGGCGTCGCATCCACCAAAGCTTTTACGGCGCAATTAATGGTTCTTGCATGCCTTTCACTGCATCTTGCCGGCAAAAGATCTTTGATCAAGGAAGACGAGAAAAAAGACCTATTTCAGGCGTTGCTGGCTATTCCAGAGGCTATGAACCAATTGTTGTTGGAGGAGAGCCCTTTCATTCAATGCTCTAACTTTTTGCTTGATGCAAGAGACGTGATTTATATGGGCCGTGGCACCAGTTTTTCAATTGCCATGGAAGGGGCCCTAAAACTGAAAGAGCTTTCCTATATTCATGCTGAAGGCTACGCTGCTGGCGAAATGAAACACGGACCTATTGCTTTAATTGATGAAAAGGTTCCCGTCATTGTCGTTGCCCCCAGCGATTCTTTGTATGAAAAAACCGCCTCCAACGTGGAAGAAGTCATCGCCCGCAAAGGCCAAGTCGTTTTCATTGGAGACAAGGATGGTATCCATCCCTTTAAGGACAAGGCAGCAATCACCTTGGAAATGCCAAAGATCCATGCCTTTACGGCGCCTCTTCTTTATGCGTTGCCGATGCAAATGATCGCCTACCATACCGCAACGCTTAAAGGCACGGATGTTGACCAACCTAGAAACTTAGCAAAGTCCGTTACGGTGGAGTAGAAAAAGGAATTCGGGAAATTTGGTTAGAAAATTTGGTTGCGGGGGTAGGATTTGAACCTACGACCTTCAGGTTATGAGCCTGACGAGCTACCGGGCTGCTCCACCCCGCGATACGTTAAGTTAAAGTATATGTAACACAGGTTCTTTGGAAATCCTAGGTTTTTTTTTCAAAAAATTTTCACCTAAAATCTTTTTTATGGGACAATGATTCCCTTTCACAATGAATATTATTATGACTATAATCATTCTATACTGTATATAATAATATACATTAAGAGGATAAAATGCCTAGAAAAACCGCGCGCCTCTCTTTTGCCCTAGAGGACATTTTGAAAAGAGTTGGAGAAAATATCAAGCTTGCACGCCTACGGCGTAAAATTACAGCCGCTATGTTAGCTGAACGGGCAGGCATGACACGCATGACGCTCTCTAAGGTCGAAAAAGGGGACAGGGCAGTCACTTTTGGCGCCTATGCGAGTGCCTTATTTTCCCTTGGTCTTGAAAAGGACCTTCTCCTGATTGCAGGGGATGATCCCTTAGGAAGGCGTCTACAAGATGCTGGGCTGATCCACACAAAACAACGCGTTCCAAAACGGAAAACACCTGCAGGTGCCCTCCCATGAAATAGTGCTCATGAAAAATTCTTTCCGTGTGGTAGATATTCCTTCTTTATAACCATTTGCCAAAAAGTTGAAAAAAAATTACTATCCCTTTTAGTAAATAAAAGGACATTAATGAACCCTTATTTTAAAAGTGCCTATAAACGATGGTTGTGGATGATTATTCCACTCGCTTTTCTATGGGCCTTAATTTTAGGGAGTGCCCGTTAGTGGAAAGCCATTCCAAAAAGATTCTAGTCGACCACTTAACCGTTACTTATGGCAAAACTGTTGCCCTTGAGGATATAAGTGGCGCTATCGAGCCGAACAGTTTAATAGCGATCTTTGGTCCCAATGGAGGCGGAAAAAGTACGTTTGTAAAAGTCCTTGCGTCTTTGATTAAACCAACAAAGGGAAGCATTACGCACCATTGTCAAAGCACCTGCCAACCCGCCTATCTTCCTCAGCAATCAACCATGCACCGTTCTTTCCCCATTACAGTTCGTGAAGTCGTTGCAATGGGCCTTTGGCATACGGTTGGGGCCTTTAAATCACTGACAAAAACGCACCAAAGCCTAATTGACCAAGCGTTAGAGCGTGTTGGGCTCCAGGACTATGATAGCCGGCTGATTGAAACCCTTTCAGGGGGGCAATTTCAGCGTATGCTTTTTGCGCGTGTCATTCTAGAAGATTCATCACTGATTATTCTTGATGAACCTTTTACAGCAATTGACATTCATACATCCCAAACGCTTTTAGCGTTGATCCAAGAATGGCACCAAAAAGGCAAAACCATCCTTGTGGTTTTACACGATCTTGAGATGGCTCGAAAATACTTTCCTGAGACCATCCTCCTTTCAAAGCATTGCCTTGGATGGGGCCCTACCTCAAAAGTCCTGACAGACAAAAACATCATGAATTCCTACCATGCCGAGAAAATAGACCGTAAGAGGAACCATGTTTAAAGAATTTTTCTTATCTCCGTTCCACTACGAATTTATGCGCAACGCCTTACTCAGCTGTTTTTGCCTTAGTTTGGGCTGTGGGCCTGTTGGGGTTTTCTTGATCCTTCGGCGGATGAGCTTGATGGGGGACGCCCTTTCCCACGCCATTCTCCCAGGGGCGGCAATAGGCTATATGATCGCAGGCCTATCCCTTCCCGCTTTAAGTTTGGGCGGATTTATAGCGGGTCTTTTGGTAGCCTTGCTGGCAGGGCTTGTGTCAAGAACGACCCTTTTAAAAGAAGACGCAAGCTTTGCAGGATTTTTCTTAATCGCCTTGGCTCTTGGGGTTTTTATTATTTCTATGGGCAAAAGTTCCATCGATTTGATGAATATTTTATTTGGGTCTGCCTTGGCCGTAAATCATCAAACCTTGCTTCTTATGGGAACCATCACAACCTTTACCCTTTCAACCCTTGCAATCATTTATCGCGCTTTAGTCGCTGAGTGCTTTGATCCCCAATTTTTTGGACGTGTTCATGGGCATGGGACATTTTACCATATTCTATTCCTTATGCTGGTTGTTTTAAACCTCGTGTCTGGGTTTCAATCTATGGGAACGCTTTTATCCCTTGGAATGATGATGCTTCCAGCAACGGCCGCCCAATTCTGGACCCGCAAGATTTGGCCCATGGGAGCAATCGCTGTTTTGATTGGGCTCGTTTCTGGCTACAGTGGTCTTTTAGTTTCTTACCACATGAACTATCCCACCGGCCCTTCAATTGTCTTAATTGCAGGACTTATTTATATTTTTTCTCTTTTATTTGGAGCCAAAGGCAGTATTCGTCACTATATTACCAACAGAGTTAAACAATCATGACCCGCGTTTTTTTATTTTTATTTTTAACCATTGCTGGGGTTTTACAGGCAAAGCCCCTGTCCGTTGTCGTAAGTTTTAGCATTTTAAAAGACTTGGTCCAACAAGTGGGTCAAGATAAGGTACAGGTTGAAACCATTGTCGCACCCGATGGGGATAGCCATGCATACGAACCAACGCCCTTTGATGTTAAACGGATTGCCCAAGCAAATATTGTCTTTATCAATGGTTTAGGGTTTGAAGGGTGGATTGAACGGCTCGTTCAAGCCTCAGGCTTTAAAGGCCCCCTGATTACTGTTTCAAAAAAAATTCACCCTCGCTCGGTATTTGAAGGGCGCTTGGTCGAAGACCCACATGCCTGGCATAGTGTTCAAAATGCGATTGTGTACGTCTATGCAATCAAAGAAGCGCTCATTGAGGCCGACCCTGATAACCAGGCATTCTATGAAAAAAATGCAAACGCCTATATTACCCGTCTTATGGCTCTAGATGAATCCATCCGCCGTTCTTTTGCCCTACTGCCGCCAGAACACCGAAAGATCATCACCGCCCACGATGCCTTTGGATATTACGGCAATAACTACGGTATTGAGTTCTTATCGCCCGTTGGAACGAATACAGAGTCAGAGCCTTGCGCCAAAGATATTGCAGGATTGATCGATTCTATTAAACGCCTCAAGGTTAAAACTATTTTTATGGAAAATATTACGAATCCAAAATTGATTGAACAGCTTGCTCATGAAACGGGAGCCAAGGTGGGCGATGTTATTTATTCGGATGCGCTATCAGAGCAGACAGGCCCTGCCCCAACTTATGAAGCCATGATCCGCCATAATACAGATCTTTTCTTAAAAGCTATGCAGGAAATGGGAAATCAGTGCTAAGCCCTTTGATACCCTACATCCTTTGAACGGACTGAACCGAAAACAAAAACCGTAGAAGTCCCATGAGTCTTTCAATGTGTTCTTTGTCTTTGACTTGAAGGTCCATCATAATATCAAAAGAGTCTTTATACCGTTTTAAAACCCTAATATTCACTAGTTCCACTTTTTCTTTAGCAACCAGTGTTACAACATCTCCCAATGCGCCAATAGTGTTTTTAAGGGATACAAGAAGGCGTCCAGAAAAAAACAAATTTTCTGTTTTGCCCCAATGAATATCAAGTGCTTTTCCGTTTTCTTCTTGCTTGCTTTTGAAAAGATCACACTGATGACGATGGACGACCAGTCCTTTTCCCTGAACAACCACGCCAATAATCTTATCTCCGGGAATAGGATGGCAACACCCAGCGTAATGAATGGGCATCTCTGAAAAAGGCCCTTGAACAGCCCCCATTTCTTTTTTCGGGGAATTAAGGTATTCATCGTCTTTTGGTAATGGTCTTGTCAGAAGCTGGGCATTTTGAATAACGTTCTTGACCTCAGCAATCGATACCCTTCCCTCTCCTAGAAACGCTAAAAGATCATCGAAAGAGTGCAAAGAAAAGTACTTCAAGACACGTGATTCCGATTTCACATAGGTCTGTTTTTCACTTTCTTCCAATTCTTTGGTGTAAATCTGTTGACCCAGTGCCTTAAACTGTAGGCGTTTTTGCATTCTTAGAAAACGACGGATATTAGCCTGGGCTTTACCACTAATTGCATACTGCTCCCAATCAGAAGAGGGTTGGTAATTCTGCCCTGTTATAATCTGAACGCTATCCCCTGTTTGAAGTTCGGTTTTTAAAGGAACGACGTGCCCATTAACATAAGCCCCCGTACATTTGTTACCAACTTCTGAGTGAACATTATAGGCAAAGTCAATGACTGTTGCGCCCCTTGGAAGACTGATCATGTCTCCTTTAGGGGTAAAACAAAGAACTTGATCTTGAAACATTTCGAGTTTTGTTTGTTCCAAAAATTCTTCAGCGCCCGATGTTTTTTCTAAAATATCCAGAAGACCCTGCAACCATTGATATTTCTTAACATCATGCGCTGGGGCCCCTTGTTTATAATGCCAGTGAGCGGCGACGCCCCGCTCTGCGACTTCTTCCATGTATTTTGTTCGAATTTGTATTTCAATACGCGTGCCATGGGGCCCCAAAACCTTCGTATGCAGGGATTGATAGTGATTCGCTTTTGGCGTTGAAATATAGTCTTTGAAGGTATTGGGTATAACAACTTTTGCATGATGAATAAGACCCAATGCCTGATAACAATCAGCTTTTGCCTCTACAATAATCCTAAATCCAAACAAATCGGATAGTTCATCAAAATTAATATTTTTCCGCTGTATTTTTCGCCAAATAGAATAGGATTTCTTTTCACGCCCGTAGACATAGGCCGCAAGCCCTCCTTCTTTCAAAATGGATTGCAAATTTTCAACAACACTTTGAACGATATCCTTTCCCTTTTCATGAAATTCCTCAAGACGAGCAACAATCGACTGATAGGATTCAGGATGAATAACAGCAAACGCTAAATTTTGGAGTTTTTCCTGAACGCCTGACATACCAATTCTTTGAGCCAAAGGGGCATAAATTTCTAAGGTTTCAAAAGCCACGTGTCGCCGACTTTCTTCTGAAGGCAAAAAATGAAGCGTTTCCATGTTGTGGAGTCGATCCATCAATTTCACAATAAGCACCCGAATATCTTGGGCCATTGCGATAACCAGTTTTCTTAAATTTTCTGCTTGTGCGTGACTTTTGGTCTGAAAGTTAATTTTTGATAGCTTTGTAACGCTACTCACCAAAAATGCAACTTCGCTTCCAAAGATTTTTTCAACATCTTCAAGCGTTGCCACCGTATCCTCAACCGTATCGTGCAAAAGACCTGCAATAATCGATGAAAGATCCAATTTAAGATCAGCAAGCATGAAAGCAACGGATAGAGGGTGCGAAATATAAGGATCGCCTGAGGCTCTTTTTTGCTCCTTATGATGACTTTCTGCAAAATCGTAAGCTTTTTGAAGCAAGGAAGCATCAAAACCACTGTTATAAGACCTTATTTTTTCAATAAGGCCC
>Ga0194125_10013472_pt1 | contig 10622 bp, 8 predicted proteins | sample TA2KigC250mmetaG_FD_148626 | JGI IMG/M metagenome (GOLD analysis project Ga0194125, IMG submission 148626) | Freshwater microbial communities from Lake Tanganyika, Tanzania - TA2015034 Kigoma Deep Cast 250m | ecosystem: Environmental > Aquatic > Freshwater > Lake | place: Tanzania: Lake... | reverse complement strand
CAAGCTTAATTGCAAAGCGTTTACCCAAGGCAGATAATACGCAATTACCTTTGTGTATCGATTGCTCAAATCCCATACTCGAGTATTAGGATTCCACCCGTAAAACCAAGCTAAGCAGGAATCCGTCTGCGGGTAACAATCTGGTAACTCATCCATCTCTATATGGAAAAAAGGATCATATACATCAAAATTGTTCCAACCAGCTATGCTGTAAAGCATCTGGTTGTTAAGTGAATAGCCCGGCAAGTCAACGTAATTGGGGACATTAAACTGGTTTGTGCCATCATTAAAGATGAACTGATGATAGCTATTATATGCTGTAAAAAAATTGGAATTAAGGACTGTGGCGTTGTTACCGATAGTATTAGCGGGATGTATCACATAACCTGCCGCATTAACCATATCCGGAAGAGTCCTTGATAAATCCCTTATGGGAAGATTAACACAATTCTGTCCATTGCCTGCAGAAATCTGGCAATTTGCGAAACCAATATGCAGGTTACTGTCATAGGAGTGAGTTTGCATAGAGTATTCACGTTTGATTATGCTTAGGGAGTCGGTTAATATTGCTCTAATATCTTCACAACCCTTCATATAGGTTAAGTGCAAGGGATGGTTTGGATTACGACTTGGGTCGCTGATGGATTTGCTATTATTGTATATTCCTTCATTAGTCCACAGAACTTCTCTGCCTGCACCACTGATAAAGAAATATCTGGCGTCTAATTGTGTGAATGCCTTCCATGCCAAGGGAACGGCAATGTAATCATCGTTCGGGTGCGGAACAACGATTATTATTGGTTTTGTTGCTGAAGGATTATACACATAAAGTCCCCATCCGTAATGGAAACTACCGGATTCATCATCAGTAGTAGTTTCAGTACCATTGTCATCAAAATAATCGGATAGTCTTTCTCTCATCATGTAATAGACTCTATTGTTATCTGTATCAGTGAATTGAACTACGTCATAGGGAATATCGTTTAAATTAATCTGGTTCTGTACTTCGTTCCAGTTTTGGGAGATATATTCATTGCTTATATCTTCCCAAATCTGCAAATGATTACTTTCCGGAAGCAAAAACTCTCCGAATCCAATAGTTTGTCTATCCCAGGGTGGGTAGGCATTATAACCTGGTAAAGCAAGACCTTCGGAAACATGTGACACCCAGTTATCATAAGAACAAGCTGGTTCAGTTCCCATCAGAAACTGAAAGAATGACCCTGTTTCATAAATAATGCCGCTAATCGAAAACGATAACAACAGAAAAAATAATAATAAAATAATCTTTCTTTCCATATCTCTCACATTGAATCTGTATAATTTATTATAAAACCGTGTCCTAACTTTTCATAACTTATACACACCCTTATATCTTGTCAATTATAACTTTTTTTCAGAGTTCTTAATCGCTGATTATGGTACAGTTACATTCATCAAATAATATATTGGGAAACTAACAAAATGCAAAACAGGACAACAATATTTTATGCGTCTTCATATTCGCTTTACGATATTCTGTTACAAAATAAATCGGTGAGGAATAATAATTGCACTTGATAAAAATCCAGATGTTTATATGTTTGTTTCAAAGCAGGAGGAAACAGATGCTGAAAAGAATTACAGTCCTTATAATAATTGGTCTTTCGTTGTTCAGTTGTGCCAAGAAGAGCACTGAATGGAATGAAAAGCATATAATGAACTTAATTGTCACTATACCATTGATGGGCAATCCGATGGATTTGGATATAGCAGGTCAGCACGTATATATTGCCGAAGACCAAGGTGGTCTTTCCATCGTAAATATATCAAACTACACAAAAAAATGGATGAACCGAATAGTAAGCATTGATGGCGACACTTTGGATCTTGTTAAGACCAGGCGTCTGTCTGTGGATTTGTCTATGAACCGCCTTTTCATCAATGAAACCGAGGGCTCAGACGAGATAAGGGTAATTGATATCACCAATCTTGATTCCCTGAAGATCATTGATAGAATTTCCGGCGGAACTCAGGATATCAATTATATGAAATTCAATAAGATAACAGATGTAAATAACGTGTATTTCTATGAGGGTATATTCTGTTCAGGTAGAAACGTCAATTATGGCAGACACGGTTTTCATATTACCGGTATTCCGCCGTTTTTCGCTGTAGACCTTCCGATTGAAACTTCAGCAACAGGCAGAGGCGCATTCCTTGGTAATCAATATATTTATGCAGCAATTGAACAAAGAGGTCTGGCAATTTACAATAGAACAAATGGCGCTTTAATCAGCGAGATTGATTTACCGGGAGAAGCCCAAAAGGTTGTTGTAAGCGGTAATTATGCCTATCTGGCTTGCCGTCAGGATGGCTTGCAGATAGTAGATGTTTCCAACCCTGCTGTGCCTGTGAAAGTAGGCAGTTACGATACTTCCGGATATGCTACAAATCTCGACATAAGTAATAATCTCGTGGCGTTGAGTTCAGGTGGTGGCGGAATATACTTGTTTGATGTTTCCAATCCTGCCAAACCTGTTCTGAAGGACAATATCACTTCCTGTGGTTATGTCAATAATGTAAAGTTCTATCAGAATAAGATTTATGTCGCAGCCAGAGACAAAGGACTGCTGGTCTATAATATCGTTCCTTAAAGATAACTACTTTCTCAGCAGCGCCTGAACGGTTTTCATCGCATAGGGACCGCCCTGTTCGATGGCATCAAGGATTGCTCCTCCGCCAGTAAAGAAGTAATACTGTGTATTATTAGCCGCTTTCATCCAGATATCCGGCAGTAAATCCTTAAACTCCTGAATGGTATCCCCACCACCAAACAGCTTGAGTGCGTTTTTGTTTTTATCAATCAGGGCATACATTGATTTCGTGCCGTCTTTGAAAAGAGTTGTATAGCCCATCACAGCGTTTACAAATATAGTTCCGGCATCACTGAACACTTTTTGGATTGTCTCATCGTTAAAACTCTCAGATGCCGCATCCAGAACATAATTCAGAGTTGTTCCCGGTTGTAAATCACTTACTTTGTGAATGCGGAAAGAACCATCTTTCACTTCTTCAAAAGAGTCAGATTCCACAATATATGGCAGTTCCACGATTCTATCGATGTATTTTCCGGAATCCTGGATAAACTTACAAGCCATCTGCACGTCATCATCACCCAGTCCACTGATGGTAAAGTTATACTTGGCGGCAAGATAGGCATTATACAAAACGCCTCCGAGCACCAGTTTGTCACTGATTTTTATCAGAGAACTCAAAGGTCCTATTTTGGTATCGAACTTGGAACCGGCAACCGCCGATACCAGCGGTCTAGCTGGCTCAAATATCTGCTCCAGATGCTTCACTTCTTTTTCCATCAATAGTCCTGCATAAGAGGGCAGATACTGCGTTATATTATATGTGCTCACATGCGGTTGCCATGAGCCGAAAGCATCGTTGATGAAGACATCTGCCAGTCGTGAAAGTTCCATTGCCAGTGTTTCGGAAGCTTCGTCCTTTGTCTCTTCACCTTTAAACCAACGGGTATTGGGCAGATACAACATCTGAATCTCTCCCTTCTTCAGTTTGGCTACATAAGGCATAATCTCATTCAATTCAGTAATTCCGTTCAACTCTGTGGGTCTCACTTTGGGGATTTCAATAGTTAGTGCAAGTTTATGAGTTAGATAATCCACTATCGGCTGGACTGATTCATCTTCCGAAATTGTGATATTGCCTGTTTTCTTGTCATAAGGTCTGCCCACATGCGTCATCAGGATAGGTTTCCCGCCTTTTCTGTAAATGTGCAGGATAGTCGGAAGCGTGGCTTCAATCCTCATACTGTCCTTGACTTTACACTTCTTTACAACGTTGTGGTCAACTCTAACCAACACAACCTTATCCTTCAGGTCTGCATTCAGAAAAGTGTTTAATTGCTGCTTGCTCATATTATCCTCTCGTCTTTAAGTTTTGTTTATTTTTAACTTTTGTGATTTTAGCATAAAAGTCAAGAGAATTGTTCTGTTTTGCTGTATAACGATGAAACCGCTGTTGCAGAGGGCTTTTACTGTAAATCCAACTTGGCATCTTCCTGGGCTTAGCCCAAGAGGACCCCAGGAGGATGCCAGGATGCAATTAAGAAAGAAATTGCTGATGCAAGGACTTTTTTACCTATTTTAGAATAAATAAAACACTGTCAGACAAAATGCTTGACGTAAAAACGGTGTCCAAAATTAATGATTTTCAGGATTTAGCTGACAGAAATGTCAGCATTTTTGTTATTTATTTGTTTGCATGTAATAAGTTATGCTGAAAAGCGAGGTTGGATAGAAAATGGAAAAGTATCGTTCACGGATTGAAGACATATGCCGTAAGATAGCGTCTGAAATGCATCTGGCAGTATATGACGTGGAAGAAAAGACTACTGCCAAAGGTAAAGTCATTGTAGTCTTTGTTACCAAGATTGGCGGAGTGAATCTTGATGAATGCGCAGACTTCAGCAGGAAACTGAGTGAAGAGCTTGATTTGCTTGATTTCATCCCGGAACGCTATTATCTGGAAGTGTCGTCACCGGGCATTGAAAGACCTTTGAAGCTCAAAACGCACTATCTGAGCGCTATCAATGAACTCGTGGAAATTGAATGGAATCTGGAAAACAAACGCACCAGAACTAAAGGTTGGCTGACGGAAGTTAATCCCGATTCAATCGTTGTCAGAGACAGGGATGAAATGGTGGAAATTCCGATGCCAGCCATCCATAAAGCAAGAACCTGCTTTTCTAATATGAAAACAAGGGAGCAGCTATGAGCGCTAATATAATTGATGCAGTAATCAAACTTGCTGCCATTAAACAACTTGATAAGGACGAGATTCAGCAGATAATCCTTGATTCAATCACCTCTACACTGAGCAAAAGAATGAGCCCGGAAAACGAACTGGTAGTGTCTGTTGATGAAAATACCGGCTATATCAAAGCCAAATTTAATTGCACGATTGTAGAGTTTGAAAAGAATCTGGATGAAGTATCACTGCTCGATGCAAAGCAGATTTTCGGCAGGCATGTGAAACTTGGCGAGCTGTATGTACGGGAAATGTCTTTGAGTGAATTTGAACCCAAAGTAGTGAAAACTGCTCAGAGAATCATTCTGGATAAAATCAGATTCCTCGAACAGGAGAGAATTAAAACGGATTTTGATAAACTTAAACAAACGATTGTTTCGGGAAGAGTGAAAAGCATTGAAAGCATTGCAGGATACAAAGTTGACATTGGCTATTCCGAAGCTTTGCTGCCACCCGATGAGCAGATTGATAACGAGTTTTACAAAGTCAATGATATGATAAAAGCTTATGTGGTCAATATCCGTGCCAAAGATAACAACGTGGTCATCATCCTCTCCAGAACTAATCCGGAATTCGTCAAAAAGCTGTTTGAAGCCGAGATTCCCGAAGTTTATAACGGACTTGTAAAAATCAGAAAGATAGTGCGGGAACCGGGTGTTCGCACCAAAATAGAACTGGAAAGCACAGATCCCAAGATTGACCCTATATCTTGCTGTGTCGGCAATAAAGGCACCAGAATTGATTCCATCCGCCGTGAACTGCACGGAGAACAGATTGATATCGTCATCCATAGCGATGATGCGGAAACAATGATTGCGCATGCGCTGGGAATTGAAACTATTAAAAGAGTTGTCATAGAGCGTGGTAAAACTGCTGCTGTCATAGTTTCTGAGGAAGAAAAGGTATGCGCCATCGGTAAACAAGGGAAAAATGTCAAACTGGCTGCTAAACTCTGTGGATTTAAGCTTGATATCTATACTCAGGATGAGTTTGAAGAAAAAATGGCAAAGGAACGCCGCACCATCAGCCATATCAAAGAACTCGACGGCGTGAATGCCAAGATTGAAGAAATCCTCAGAAAGCACGGTTATACCTCTGTGGAAGATGTGTTTTCCGCTTCAGTTGATGAACTATGTAATCTGGAAGGAATCGGTCATAAAACTGCAGAAAAACTCATTGAGGCAGCACGGTTGTTCTGATGCCGAATAAGAGCGTAGATAAGAAGCACATACCGGTCCGAACCTGTGTTATCTGCAGGCAAAAAGACGATATGCACAAGCTGCTGGGTTTTTATCTGCTGGAAAGAGAGATTGTCTATGATATCAACAGAGTTGTTCAAAAAAGAAAAATGTATGTCTGCCATACGGAAGATTGCTGCGGTAGTCTTGATAAATGGCTAAAGAAATTCCTGAAAAGGCACGTTTCGAAAAAGTGAATTGTGACATTAGTTATATGAAAAAGAAGCATGTTTCAGTACAACCGGATGAACAGTTTTCCGAACCTCAAGCAAAGGTCTTAACGCTAATGCAATTTGCACGAAAAGCGGGAAAACTGGTCTACGGTTATGAACAGTGCATTAAACAGATGGAAAAGAATAAGATAAAGCTGTTGCTTTATACGACGGATTTATCGCAGAATACAAAGAATAAACTGATGAATTATCTGAAACATTCAGACAATATACTGAAGATGAAAGAGTTTGGCACTCAAGAGGAACTGAGTGCTTCATTAGGGTTGCCGTTTACGGGAATAATCGGTATCCTTGACAATAACTTTGCCTCAAAAATTATTACTTACTTAAATGGTTAACATTGGATGGAGGAACCTTGATTCGTGTTCACGAACTGGCAAAAGAGCTTAAAATAAGCACTATGGCTTTGAAGAAACACCTCACTGATTTAGGTGTTGTCACAAAAAGTCATATGAGCTTTATTGAAGACAATATTGCCGAAAAACTGCGCTCTAAATACAATGAACAGATTAGTGCTGAGAAAAAAGCGGAAAAAGACAGAAAGCACTTTATTGAAATGAAGCATCAGGCTGCAGTTAAGGCAAAACAAGAAGCAGAAGCAGCCGAAACTCAGATTCATGTAAAAGAATCCCAACAGGTTTCTCAGGAAATTTCAGAACAGGTTTCAGATGAAATACAACAGGAAACTCCGAAAGAAGTGCATGTAACTCAGCACATAGGTCAGACTACTCACAAACGTGAAGTTCCTCCAAGGGATGTGAGAGTACCCTACAAGCAATATAAGCCGGAACCACAGGCACAAGCTGCCAAGCCCAGAGGTAAAGGGCAATATCAGGAACAGAGAAAAAGGTATTCGGATAGTCCACAACAAGGAAGGCAGGGACAGGGAAGCGATGAAAGAAAAGCAAGAACCGGACAGGGATACGGTCAGGATCAAAGGAAACGTCCTGAATACCCTCCCAGAAAGCCGGTAACGCCAACAGCAGTTCCCTCCAAGAAACCTGCTGAAGGAGCAGCTCCTGTTGCTACTGGCAAAGAAATTGAAGTAAAAAAATTCGGTAAATCCAAAATCAGTCATGAAGAGCTAGGCGATAAGAGCAGACACCGCAAAGCATTAATACAACAAACCAAGAAAGGCAAAATTGTAACTCCTGAACCTACCGAATCTGAAGAAGCCGAAATCACCCGCAGTATCAAACTAACGTTAGCTAAAACTCAAAAGAAAAAGAAGTATCACAAAGAAGCGCAGCAGGTAATTGACCGCTCAGTTAGTGAAATAGTAATCCGCGAATATACTTCAGTAAGCGAATTGGCAAAGATAATGGACATTTCTCCGTCAGAGATTATCACCAAGTTCTTTATGATGGGTCAGTTGGTCACTATGAATCAACGACTGGATAAAGACTCTCTGGAGATGATTTGTGATGAGTTTAGCTTCAGTTTCAGGTTTGAGGATGAATATGGTGCAGAACTCTTTGAGAAAGAGAAAGAGCAGTATTCCTGTGCTGAATGTATCCAAAGACCTCCAGTAGTAACCATTATGGGGCATGTAGACCATGGCAAAACTTCTATTTTGGACTACATCAGAAATGCCAATATTGTTGCCGGAGAATCAGGTGGAATTACACAGCACATCGGAGCTTATCAGATAGAAGTAAACAAACATAAGATAACCTTTCTCGATACACCTGGTCATGAGGCTTTTACTGCAATGCGTTCACGCGGAGCAAATGTAACCGATATCGCAGTGATAGTAGTGGCAGCCACGGAAGGCGTAAAACCGCAAACTGTGGAAGCTATTGACCATGCCAAGGCAGCAGGAGTTTCCATAATTATTGCTCTTAACAAGATTGATTTACCGGATACCAATGTTGACAAGACCATTGCTCAATTGCTTGATTTGGGCATTTATCTGGAGACATACGGTGGAGAAGTACCCTGGTGCAAAACTTCTACTGTAACTGGAGAAGGCATTCTGAACCTGATAGAACTAATCTTGTTAACTGCAGAAATGAAAGAACTAACTGCTCGTCTGGAAGTACCGGCAGAAGCAGTTGTAATAGAGGCGGAAAAAGACCAGAGAATGGGTGCAGTCGTCACCATATTAGTCAGAGAAGGTCAGCTTAAGAAGGGCGATATAATCGTTTGTGGCGCTACTTATGGCAGAATACGCAAGATGGAAAATGAACGGGGCACTGAGATAAAAGAGCTTAATCCCTCTGATGTGGCAAGAATTTTTGGCTTGAATGATGTTCCCAAAGCCGGTGACATGCTCAATCAGGTGGACAATGAAAAAACAGCCCGTTCCATCAGTTCGGAGCGTCAGCAGATTCGCTTGGAGCGTGAAAAATACCAAAGCAAGACTTCTTTACAGAACATCTTTGACCGTATCAAAGAAGAAAAACTTGGAGAACTGAGGCTGATTATCAAAGCGGATACCGACGGTTCGGTAGAAGCTCTTGCAGACTCATTCCAAAAGCTTTCCAATGAGGAAGTGATGGTCAATATCATTCACAAAAGTGTGGGTGGTATCAATGAAGCAGACGTTAGCCTCGCTTCAGCTTCAGATGCGGTGATTATCGGCTTTCACGTGCGTGCCAATCAGCAGGCTAAAAAGATGGCAGAAGATGAGCGTGTGGATATTAAGACCTATCAGGTTATTTACGATGCGATAGAAGATGTCCGCAAGGCATTGGAAGGCTTACTAAAACCTGAATTCGAGGAAAAAGTTCTCGGTTCTGTAGTTGTGCGTCAGCTTTTCAAGATAAAGAAGTATGGAACAATAGCCGGATGTTATGTGGAAAAAGGTTCTATCCTTCGTAACTGTAACATCCGTCTGTATCGCGACGATGTTTTGGTTCATCAGGGTAAACTATCATCCCTAAAGCATTATCAGAACGACGCCAGCGAAGTCAAAGCCGGCAGTGATTGCGGTCTAACCATCGATAACTTCCAGGATATCAAGGAAAACGATGTAATTGAATGCTACACCATGCAGCAGATAGAGAAAAAACTGGTCTGAACCACAATATGAAATCTTTCCGAGTAGAACGCTTACAGAACGAGCTCAAGAAGTTAATGAATAACTCGCTTAGTACCAAACTAAACGATCCCAGACTTGAGTGGGTAATCATTTCCGACCTTGTTATCTCCAAAGACCTGAACTATGCCAAAGCTTATTTTACTCATTACAACAATCCTTTATCCCACGATGAAATCAAAGAACTTTTATATAAAGCATCTGGTTTTTTTAAGAAACAAATAGCAGGAGCACAAATTATGAGAACAATACCTGAAATCACCTTCTTCTATGACGAGACAGAAGAGCGCGCATCCCGTGTTGATGCGTTATTGGCATCTGTTAAAGACGACTTTGAAGATAACGATGATTATGATCCGGATATTGACTTTGAAGATTATCTGGATGATGATGAGATTTTCGATTTTGAAGATGACGATGAAGATTTGGATGACATTGAAGAAATTGATGAAGAAGATGAGCTTTAGTTTGAAAAGACAAGATAAGCAGGGCAGTTTTGAGGCTGCCCTTTTTTTATTCAGGGATTTTAACTGAGTGATTTTTATAGCCAATAAACTTGCTTGCAACTTGGGATCCTCTTGGGGTCCTCTTGGGCTAACCCCAAGAGGATGGCAGGCGGTGATAAAGCAGGAAGGCAGTCCGGAGGGACTTTTATACATTGTAGAACCATGTGATACAAAGGAAAGAAAAGATGATTGTTGCAAACAAAGCAATTGAATTTGGCAGCAGGATGCTTTCGGAGATTCAAACAGCAAAAAAAGTATGTCTTACAACTCATATACATCCTGATGGAGACGGGCTTTGCGCTTGTCTGGCAGTGAAGAGGATTTTCCGACATCTGGGAGTGGATGCAGATTTCGTGGTGGATGATCTGAACCTCGACAGATACGCATTTCTACAGGTTTACGATAATGTGAAGGCATTTGATAAAGATATGCAATATGACCTTGTTTTTGTCATTGACCTGCACGATTATCAGCGTATGGGGGAGAGACTCCAACTGGTAAAAACGGCAGACAAGGTGTTTGTGCTTGACCATCACGAAATAGAAGACGATATGATGGATTGTGCCGCTAACTGGGTGGATTCCGACGCTGTTTGTTCGGGTTGGATGCTGTATGAGATGTTCAAAGCAGAAATCAGCAAGATGGCTGCTGAGGACAAAGTCTATGTCGGAAATTGTCTGTATACAACTCTGCTGAATGATACGAATAACTTTACCAACGCTAATACGGACGCCAATGCCTATGACCTTGCCAAAGCGGTTTGCGAATATGGCGTTAAATCCTATCA
>Ga0194125_10013470_pt1 | contig 10624 bp, 7 predicted proteins | sample TA2KigC250mmetaG_FD_148626 | JGI IMG/M metagenome (GOLD analysis project Ga0194125, IMG submission 148626) | Freshwater microbial communities from Lake Tanganyika, Tanzania - TA2015034 Kigoma Deep Cast 250m | ecosystem: Environmental > Aquatic > Freshwater > Lake | place: Tanzania: Lake... | reverse complement strand
AAGATATTTCCTGGTATATATCAAGCTTTACATAGTCTCCTTCTGTTATCTGTGGAGTTAGCCTGAGTGTAATTCCTACATCTTTTCTTTCTATGGTGGTAAAAAGAGATAGAGTTCTTGTTGGATCAGATTCTCTTTTGCTCACCATAGGCACATTCTCACCCACAACTATCTCTGCTTCTTTATTATCAGAGGTAAGTATCTGGGGAGTTGAGAGGACATTCACAACTCCCTGAAACTCACTAATGCTGAAGAGTGCAGCAAAACCAGGAACGGTGATGTTCGTAGATGTCCCGTCAGAGGCTGTTACAGGTATTGACAGATAATTTCCCATGCCTCCAATTGTAAGACCTGAAAGTCCACTGATTATAGATTGAATAGCAGTCGAATTAATGGCTCCGACACCACCTATTATCACAGGTTCACCCTCACTCCTCCCTATAGCCCTCCAGTTTGTTCCAAGCTCCCTCAGTTTATCCATAGATGCTTCAACGATCATTGCCTCTACAAATACCTGTTTTCTCCTCTTATCGAGTTGTTTGATAACCTGAATGAGATTTTGATAATCAGCAGGTGATGCAACAATCACAAGTGCATTCGTCGCTTTATCAGGGGTGACAGTTATGACACCGGCTGCCTCGAATGGAGTGACAATTGGAGCACCCGGGACACCTGTTGTAGGTTGTCTTGTTGCCTGGGTGCTTTTTAATATTCCTTCTAATACCTTGGATAACTCTGTTGCATCGGCATTCTCAAGGAAGTAGACATTTATTCTCCCCTGTGCCTCAGGTGAGGGTATATCAAGAAGAGCAATGAGTCCCTTCATGGATTCTCTGATCCCTTTGTCCCCAAAGAGGACGACAGCATTCAACCTCTGGTCAGCTACAGCCCTTGCTTCCTCTGTCTGAATTTGCTGGCCGGGAACAGCTCTTATTTTTCCACGGCCAAGACCTTCATTCAGTATCTTGGCAATGACATCAGCACTTGAATATTTGAGAAGAACAATTTCGGGTTCCTCTCTCACGGATGGTTGGTCTATGATCTCGATGATAGAGAGGATTTTCTCGATATTCAGTCCCGAGTCGATTACTAAAAGCAGGTTACCGGGGCCAAATGTGGATATATGGCCATCTTTTGAGACAACAGGCTGTAAAAACTTGAGTGCATCGTCTGAAGATATACTATTCAAAGAAACCAACCTTGCTATATAGCTCTCATTGACCGGTAGTTTTTCTGTCGTAATCTGAATTCCACGCTGTTTTGCTTCTATGGCAGGGATAATCTTATATGCGTCTATGCCGGATGGGACAACGGTAAAGCCTTTCAGCTCAAGCACAGATGTGAAAAGACTGTATGCATCCTCAACAGATAATTTAGAAGGGGCTATAATGGTTATTTTGCCTTTTACCCTTTCATCAAAGATAAAATTTTTCTTTGTAATTTCACTTATGAATTTTGTTACGGTTGACAGGTCAACATCAACGAAATTGAATGTAACCTTTTCAGCCTTTTTTGTTTCAGCAAAACAGACGGTAACAATGAATAGACAAAAAGTAATGAGTAACAAGTAACGAGTGACAAGTTTCATAAATACTCCTTACCTAATCTGGTACGTCATAGTCATTTTTGCTCCGGACCTTATAATGTCCAGTTGAACCCTGTCCATTCCCTTGAGGGCTGTGAATGCTTGTAGAGCAGCCTCGGGATTAGAAATATTATACTCATTTATCCTTAAAAGGACATCCCCATTCTGAAGTCCAAGGCTCTGGTATATTCCATGAGGCTTCACCTCTCGGAGCACAAATCCGTCCTGTCTTCCTTCGACAATATTTGGTAAAAGGCGGGCATCAGTCATAATCTGATTTGGATTTTCTATCGCCTGTTGAACTCTCTTCTGGTCAATGGCATATGTTGACTCACCCATTTTTTTTGCAAATGACTGAGGGGTTGTCTCGCTACCCGTAAACTCTTTTATGGTGGCTATTTCCGCTAATGGAATCTCCGTGATCTTCCCGCTGACATTTACAAAGACCTTTTCAGCCTCTATTTTTTTAAGGGTCCCGAGGCTAAAGATGGGGTCTCCTATCCGAAAGACCTCCTGCTTGCCTGTCTTGTCCGCAAAGATTGCATAGCTGAAGTTTCTTGGACCTGCAACAGTCCCTATTAAGGTTATATCTACAACTCGAGGTGTCTCTGTAGATGTACTGGTTATCGGTCTTAACTCACCTGCGGGGAATCCAAATGGATTGTTCCTGAGTATTCCGGCATAATCCTGGAGATTATGTTTCGTCATATCCTGGGTCTTCCCTCCAGATTTAATAACTTTTTCCACGGGGCTCAATGAGATGAATACAATATCCCTTATAAAAAAGAGGATTGCTATGATGAGCAGGAAGCCCACGATAAAGGGAAGGATGGGGGATGAGAAAAAGGATGAAGGATGAGGGATAAAGGATGAAAATTTTTTATTTATCATCTTATCTATTCCCGATTTTATTTATATTTCATCCTTCATAATTGCCTTAAAAAGCATAACAGAAGAAGTTGAGGTATGTCAAAATATGATAGGGCAGGGAATAGTATTTGTTCTGAAAATGTCATTCTGGCTTGTCCAGAATCCTTCTGAAGAAAGATTCCCGACGAGCGGGAATGACAGTTGTGTAGAATGTGTAAATATTGTTCGGGATTAGCGAGAATGAGCGAAAATACTATTACCTGCCTATAAAGAGCCTGTTGCACAAATGGCAAAAACTTACAAAATGTCATGCTGAATTTATTTCAGCATCTAAATATCCTTATAAATCAAAATGTTGTTAGACCCTGAAACAAGTTCAGGGTGACAAATTTCGTATTTGTGCAACAGTCCATAAACTGAAATGCTTTAAGGCAATGTCCCGTCTATGGGCGTTACATCCACCCAATCAATGTAGATATGTCCATTCATTGGATCCGGGGGACCAATACCGTTTCCACCACTACCTTTGACAACACTGATAAGTGCTGCTGTATTTACTGTAACAGCCTTTTCACTAAAGAGGTCAACGATGCCTCCGTCACCATTTGTTCCTGTGCCCATGGCATTCCCGCCATTGCCATAGATATTTCCTGAGTTTGTTACCTTATTCCCTGCATATATGGAAACGAAATGAGAATCTCCGCCGCTGGCATTTGTCCCCGTGCCTGTACCTCCATTTGCTGTTATGAAACCTGTATTCAGTACATCATAAGAGCTTATGATCTCTATATTATCATCAGCGCCTCTACCACCTGTCCCTGTTGTGGCAGAGGCGTTTCCACCGTTCGCTGTAATGGCTCCAGTATTTTGCGCCAGATCGTGACCATAGAAGTAAATCCCTCCGCTACTACCACCATTGTCAACTCCGTTGCCACCAGAAGCATCCAATGAGCCTGAGTTTATCAGCTTTGTGCTGGTTGCATAGGCATTACCTTCTGCTTCCATTTCAACATGCCCTCCATGACCACCATTTCCAGATACTGTGGCTGCACCACCCTTTGCCACGATTGAAACATCATTGAAGATTGAACCTGTTGGTTGATCCATTCCACCGAAGTTGGCATCTTCTGTATATGCAAAAAAGCCACCACCATTGCCTCCACCTTTTGTGCCGTCACCTCCATTGAGGTTTATTATAGGTGAGCCATTATAGCCAATGAATTCAATAGTACCTGTTGGTCTGAAATCATCAGAACTGTAGTGATTTTCTGCTTTTATATGTCCACCACTCCCACCATGTGAGCCGCCTCCACCTTTGAGTGATATATTCCCTGTAACCTGTATGGGACCTGGTGCTATTTCTTCGGTGTATTTATAGTCTTTCCCTTTATAGCTTGAGATTTCTAAAGAGCCTCCGCTACCACCAACAGAGCTGGCTCCAGGACATGTGCCCCCATTTGCTGTGATGGCACCTGAGGTCTTCATGCTGCCACCATAGGGTACAAAATATATAGTGCCACCGTCGCCACCATTCCCATTGGTTGTTGTATATCCTCCATTTGCTGAGATATTACCTGAGTTGGTTATATTTCCTGCAAAGGTATCTTCCGCACCGTATATATCTATACAGCCTCCGTTTCCGCCACCTGTTGTTCCGTTGCCTCCATTTGTTATAAGTTCAGCAGAATTGTATATGCTGGCAGAAGAAGAATACATGTATATCCCCCCATTCGTAGAAGCAGCTCCCCCTGCTCCGGCACTACCAACTCCTCCATTACTCCTGAGCATAGCGGTATTATAAATACTCTGGCTGGCATCGAATTCAATATATCCGGATTCACCGCCAGTTGTTCCATTCCCACCGCTTGAATCAATGGGTGCCCTGTTTATGAGAACACTGTCAGAAGATATATAGATGCCTGCACCGAATCCACCAATATTCGTTCCAAGCCCATTCCCTCCTGTGGTATCAATGCTTCCACCATTGAGGAAGACGCCACCATTTTTCGCAGAGAGAGATAAACTTCCCCCGTCTCCTCCTCTGCCTGGTTCTGCTCCTGTAGCGTCATCCCCACTAATATCAATCTTGCCTGTTGTTGCCATTACAATCCTGTAGGCATTGATGGACAAACTCCCCTTATCATGTATAGTTGCAGTTTCTCCATGCCGTGTATCGACAACACCTCCCCCAACCGTTCCTGTAGTAAGGTCTTTGGTCTTTATTGTGCCGAGTAAATAGAAGTCATTGGCTAAATTGATTTGTGCCATATCCTGTCCTGTATTCCCATCTGTATTCATGTTCAGGCCGGGGATAAGTGTCACCCCAGCATTTACCTGAATCCCGGTAACAGGAGGCTCATCAGCAATCATGCCATCGTCATCTGAAATATAGAGGTTTTTGTCGCCTGAAACCATATATGGGGTTTTAGCAGCAGGGTCGTCTCCTTCTGGCGGGATCACATTAATTGTTGTATTCGTAGCAACGATAAGGGGCTCTGTTCCAAGGTCTATCGGGGTAGGGTATGTTGGAACTGTAAAGCTTGTATCAACTGTTCCGGACTGGGATATTTTAATATCAAAGTAACCTTTTAATGCGTCTATGTTACCACCATTGCCACCAACTCCATCAACACCGGCACCACCTGATAGATTGATGGTGCATGTCGCAACCGGTGCTGTTTGCGTGACTCCTCCGCCACCATCTCCCCCACATCCATACACGATAAAGGAGAGTAAGAATAAAAGTATGCCTGTTTTATTGAGAAAGGCTCTCACCTGACTGATTCCTTTTGAGCCTATCTTGTCTTTCTGCACGTATTTTCTCTATTTCCTTTCTCCTTTTCTCCCTCCTCATCTCCCGCTCCTTCTTCCTCTTTTCCCTTTCAGCTTCCTTTGCCTCGAATTCTTTTAGTCTGCCCTGCGAGGCAGCAATCTGTCTTTTCCTCTCACGTGCCTTAGCCTCGAATTTTTGTTTCCTTAAAAGTCTCTTTTGGGCATGATCCTGTTTAACCGAGGATAAGGTTGAGGCTGCACTCGCTGGAGCTGGTGGTATCCGAAAAGTTGCCTCTGCCTTTGATTGCTCAAATATCCATACAGATTTAACAGATCTGCCCTGATAGACGAAAGCACTATTCAGAGGTTTGATTATCTGCTTGATGGCATTATCAATTGGCTGGTTCTTAATATCAACAAAGACCCTTCTATCAAGGGAAGGATTTATGTAAATATTCATCTTTGTCTTTGCGCATATCTCGGAAAAGAGTTCACTCAGGAGCTTGCCTTCAGATTTAACTGAGAGGAGATTCTTGCTTGAATCATACATTACCTGCGGAAAGACATTAACTGGTATGAGAACCAGTAAGATTGCTGCTAATAAAATATTTTTACACATGATGTTCCTTAAAATCTCCCCCATCCCCTCTTTTCCAAAGAGGGGTATTTTCGGGTCAATGACCTAAAGACTGCAGAGGTTATTTACTAATAAGACCACAAGTAATACCACATCCTTTTGATGATTTCTGTCATTGCGGCTTGTCCGCAATCCTTCTGACTTGTCGTTCGACTGAGCTCACGCCGAAGTCCACAATCGTTCAGAAAGATTCCCGACAAGCGGGAATGACATATAGTGACCTTACTCATGAACTCCTTAGTAACTGTCTTTATCAAAATCTATAGTCCCAAATATTTTATAATACGCCATGCATAAAAAGTCCATCATTTCCTTCTGTATCGCTGCAGGAATTTTTATCATTACCATAACCCTCTATTATCTTGGCGTCCTTGAAAGAATGGAGTTTGTTTTCTATGACGCAGAGACAAAGTTAATACGTGCTCATAAGGAACCACCACAGAATATAAAAGTTATTCTCATAGATGAGGCATCTATAAAGGCAATGGAAGGGATTCTGGGAAGATGGCCATGGCCAAGAGAGATATGGACTGATCTGCTCGAATTTCTCTCTATCGGAGGCGCTAAGGCTGTGCTCTTTGACATACTGTTTACGGAGAGACAGGGTGGTGCCCATGACAGTGCCCTTGTGGAAGCGACAAAGACCTCCGGAAATGTGTATCACAGCATGATGATTTTGAGAGAGGAACTCATTGATGAAGAAAACAGGTCAGGCATCAACAAACCTATCCCGGAGGATTTTGTAAAGAGGTTTTCCCTCAAGGGGGTTCATGGCTCATTTATTACAAAACCCGGTCCGGAAAGCAATAATTATACAATTCCATTCTCTGACCTTTATAGAGTTTCAAAAGGCATCGGAGTTGTTGAGTTTACACCGGACAGCGATGGTGTATTCAGAAGGACAAGACCTTTGAGGGAGTATCAGGGGGAATATTATCCTGTGCTTGGCCTATCTCCACTTGTAGATGAAAACACCGGGATAGGAATGAAAAGGAATGCTATCTCCATAAAAAATCGAACAATGCCTATTGATAAAACTGGGAATTGCCTCATCAATATGTATGGAAAAGTAGATGCTTATTCCATAAGCGGGATATTTGCATCCATGCAGAAAATCAGAAAAGGCGAGGTTGAATCCCTGATAATCAATCCGGAGGAATTTAGAGACAGCATTATATTCGTTGGTGCAAGTGCAGTTGGTGTAGAAGATCTCAAGCCCACATCTATTGGCCCGAGAACCCCGGGTGTATTACTTCATGTATCCTTTCTAAGTAATTATCTGTTGAATGATTTTCTCCATCCACCAAAGAAGATTATTACCATCATTTCAGTACTGATCGGAGCATTCCTTACAACATATGGTGTGCTTTTTCCAAAGAGGTATCTCATAAGGACCGTATTCCCGGTTGGTATGTTTATCCTTTATAGCGGGTATTCCCTTTTTGCATTCCAGATGAACTATATCATAGAGGTTGTACCTTTTGTCCTTTCTCTGGTCTCAAGCAGTTTTATCTCTCTCGGTTACCTGACGTTTACTGAGGCAAAGGAGAAGAGAAAGGTTTCACAACTGTTTGCTCAATATGTCTCGAAGGATGTACTTGATGAAATAGTGCGTCACCGTATGGATTATCTGAAGGCAGGTGCCGGTTCAAAGGTTGAGATAACCGTGTTATTTTCTGATATCAGGGGATTTACAACCTTTTCAGAGAATACAACGCCTGACAGGGTAGTTGAGATGCTGAATTGTTATTTTTCCAATATGGCTGAAATAATACTTAAATATAATGGAACCCTCGACAAATACATTGGTGATGCAATAATGGCATTCTGGGGTGCACCTGTCCCTACCACTGATCATGCAGAAAGGGCAGTACGGACAGCCATAGAGATGCTCAATGCCATTGACGAGGTGAATAAAATCCTTAAAAGCAAAGGATATGAATTTGAACTCAGAATAGGCATCGGGATAAACACAGGTATTGCAACCATCGGAAATATTGGTTCTGAAAAGAAATTAAACTATACAATTGTAGGAGATGCAGTGAACCTTGCATCAAGGCTGGAAGGGTTGACAAAAGAATTCAACAGTAGTCTAATAATATCGGAATACACACATGAGAGGATTAAGGATAAAATTGCCTGTAAGTCCCTTGGTAACATTAAGGTGAAAGGCAGGGGAAAACCGATAGAGATATATACACCTGAAAAGAATATTTAAAGAATAAGCTTTCTGGAGAATGAGGGAGGGATTTGTTATGGATGAATATGCTACAAAAAAGGATTTAGAAGGGTTTAAAGAAGATATAAAACGGTACATGGGAATCCTTGTTGAGGATTTTCAGCATAAACTTGATTTTGTTATAGATGGACAGGAAGATATAAAAAGAGAAGTAAGGGAAGTAAAGGAGGATGTGGCAGTTTTAAAAGAGGATGCAACCGTTTTAAAGAAAGATGTGTCCGTCCTGAAAAAGGATGTAGCTGTATTAAAACAGGATGTGGCAGATATTAAGGTAGATGTTAAGGAAATTCGTAAAGATCTTGAAGAACACAGGAATAATACAGAAGTTCATATTCAACAGGCAAAAAGAAAACGCAAATAAATAACTGGAGGTGCCTCATGGTAAAAAAGATTTCACTATTGACAATACCCTTTTTGATACTTTTATTCACCACATTGCTCATTGCAGAGGATGTTTATTATGTACAAAGTCTCAAGGCAAAGGTTATGTCGGCTCCTTCGTTTAAATCTGCAGTTTTAGGAGAGGTCAGCAAAGGTAGTAAGCTTGTTGTAACCGGCAGGGAGGGTAATTGGTTAAAAGTAAGATATGATGCAAAAGAGGGTTATGTTTCGTCCCTTTTATTGTCAACCCATCCACCTATTGAAAAGCAGGCTTTTCTCAAAGGTGAAGAGCCTGAGATTAAAGAGGGTGTACGACGCCGTGCATCTACATTTGCAAGTGCTGCTGCAGCAAGAGGGCTTACACAGGATGACAGAAGGAGAATAAGCAGGGAAGAGAAGATTGATTATGGATCGCTTGAGAAGGTTGAGGCCCTTTCTGTGAGTACAGAAGAGGTCATGAGATTTATGGAGGGAAAGTAAGAAATGAGACTATTAAAGTGTTCACTATTTACAGTTAATCCCCCCTTGCCCCCCTTTAGAAAAGGGGGGGTGGGGGGATTTTATTTATTGTTTATTGTTTTTATTCTCTTTATGACTGCATTGTATTCAGCTCTTTCTTCTGCAGAAAATAATTGGAGGCAGAGGGAAACAGCAGGAGAAGAGGTTAGTAAAGCAGATATCACAGAAGAGGTCATCTTCGGCAGGGAGGTTGCTGCAAGAATACTGGGCAGGTATAGTCTTTACGACAATTCTCAGCTTATGAAATATGTAACCCTTGTTGGAAATGCAGTTGCATTGAATACAAATAGACCTGAGATAGAATTCCATTTCGCTGTACTTGATACAGCAGAGATAAATGCCTATGCAGCGCCAGGCGGATATGTCTTCGTAACCAGAGGTGCACTTTCTCAGATGAAGGATGAATCAGAATTGGCAGGTGTTCTTGCACATGAGATAGCACATATAACAGAAAAACACATTGTTAAGGAACTCAATATACGTGGTACAGAGGATTCGCCGGTTTCAGGGCTTGCAAGGGCAATAGGCGGAGCAGGCTATGAGGCAGCAAAGGTTGCCTTTTTCCAGGCAGTTGACAAGGCTTTGGATGTGCTCTTCAAGAATGGCTATAAGAGAGAGGATGAGATTCAGGCAGATAAGGATGCAGTGGTATTTTGTGCACTCACTGGTTATGATCCATCAGCGCTTTCAAGGTATCTCAACAGGATTAATGGTATGAAAGGAAAACAGACGGGAGTGCTTGACAGGACACATCCAGCGTATGATACAAGACTCAACTGGCTTAAGGAGACGATAAGTAAAGAGGGAATGGATATTGCAGGAGGCAAGACCAATAAAGAAAGGTTCACTGAGACAATGAAAGGAGGTAAATAAAATGCTCAATTCGCTTATTGCAAGATATAAAGGATTATTGTGCCTTTTAATCCTTACCCCTTTAATTCTCGCCCCTTTTAGCGTTTCCTTTGCTGATGAGTACCATTACAACAATATCCTTGTCGGTGATAGGGCATCAGGTATGGGAGGAGCATACACCGCAGTTTCAGATGACCCCACAGGGATGTATTACAACCCTTCAGGTATCATGTATTCAACAATGAGGAATCTCTCTGCAAGTGTTAATGCGTATTACAATCTAACAAAGAAATATGAGAGTGTCATCGGCGGCCATGGGTGGGAAAGGAAATCCGCATCATTGCTACCGAACTACTTTGGTATCATCCAGCCTCTCGGCAAGCTCAAGGTTGGTTTTTCCTATGCTGTGCCAGACTCCATTCAGGAAGACCAGGATCAGACATTTTATAATCTGCCCCTTGACCCAACAGTAGAAAAGTTTAATACAGGGGTAAAAATATCAAAATATATTATTAACTTCAATAACGATGACAATATATATAATTTTGGCCCATCTATTGCTACAGAAATTGCAAAAGACTTCTCAGCAGGTTTAACACTTTACATTCATCATAGGAGATCGCACCTAATAATCAACGAATTCTTAACCACAAGCAATGATGGATATGCATGGATTAATAATTACTCTGAAACAAATGAATGGGGTGTAAAGCCTATCCTTGGGCTTATGTGGTCACCTATAGAGAAGATTTCTATTGGTTTGGCAATA
>Ga0194125_10013467_pt1 | contig 10625 bp, 14 predicted proteins | sample TA2KigC250mmetaG_FD_148626 | JGI IMG/M metagenome (GOLD analysis project Ga0194125, IMG submission 148626) | Freshwater microbial communities from Lake Tanganyika, Tanzania - TA2015034 Kigoma Deep Cast 250m | ecosystem: Environmental > Aquatic > Freshwater > Lake | place: Tanzania: Lake... | reverse complement strand
CGCCATCACGGTCGCTGTTCGATCAGAACCTGTCCCGGCCGTGCGCATCCGCGGCAGTGGAATAGGCCTCCAGGCCTGTTTCTCGCTGCATCGGCCCACAGGCAAGAAGGCCTATTCCACCGGGCTGGGGCAAGCTGAAGGCTTCCCCTACCAGGTCAGCCGCAGTCCGAACTGGAGCGCGCGGGAGCTGTTGCCGGAAAACATGGCGTTGATCAGCCCGCTGTAGTTGTTGGGCGTCTTGGGGATGCCCGGCATGTTGAGCACGCCGAAGAAGTCGATGTTCAGCCGGAAGTACACGCGCGCGGTGACCGGGATGACCTTGAACAGCGACGTGTTCAGCCCCCAGTTGTACAGGCCGGACTTGTATTGATACTGCCAGGCGTTGAAGTTGGTGTTGAAGCTGGTCCGCTGGAGGGTCCCGTTCTTCAGGGTCACCCATCAGCACCTGGAACATGCGTCCGCTGACGGGCAACTGGTCGATGCGGGCGCGGTCGGTGATGGCCGCCAGCGTGGGGGCCGTGGTGGTCACCAGCGGCGCCACGTTGGCTGCCACGGTGACTTCGGTGGCCGTGCCGCTGACGTTGAGCATGGCGTCCACCACCGCGGCCTGACCCGTCTGGAGCAGCAGTTGCCCCTTCCAGGTATCCATACCGGCGGCGGTCACGGTGATGGTGTAGTCGCCGCTCAGCAACGAAGGAAACAGGTAGAAGCCGACCTCGTTGGTGATGGTCTCGTTCAAGCGTGCGGTTTGAGTGTGCATGACACTCACCCGGGCCGCGGGTATGACCGCCCCGGTGGCGTCCTTGACGGTGCCCTGAATCCGGCCCGTGCCGGTCTGCGCCACGAGCGCCTGCGCGGTCAGCAGAGCGAGGGCAATTCCGATAGCGAAACAAGTACCCCTGTGCATAACAGTGGCAATTGTACCGCACGGGACGAGGCCCCGCCAGGCGGTGCGGGACTCCCAGGACGGGGCGCGGTGTGGACTCTCCCGTGCTAGAGTAGCTGGGCGATGGCAAGTGCGGGGCAGGTTCGGGTCACTTTGACACGCCCGGGGCATGGGGCCGGTTGCAGAGTGGTTCTCGCGTTTCACTACGACACCTGTCCGGCAGCCGGCCGGGCTTGCGCAGACACCCCGGTGGGGAGGCTGCATGTCGGAACCGCCTGAGAACCATCTGCCGGAGGACATGCTCGAACTGTACGCCTTGGACCGGCTCTCCGGGGAGGAATGGGCGGCGGGGGGGCAGCACCTCGCTGGTTGCTCCCTGTGCCGCGACCGGCTGGAGGAGATCAAGGCCTATATTGCCACGATGCGGGAGGCCCTCAGACGAATCGCCGACGCCGGGGAAGAGCGCTGAGCGGTTGCCTGCCGGCGGCGGGGCCGGCTCAGAAAGCCCGGCTGGAGCGGATGCCGGCCGCCCCCAGCGATGCGCTGAGTTTCTCGAGCGCCGCTTTGTGGATCTGTGACACCCGGCTCTCGTTGACCCCGAGCACGCTGGCGATCTCGCGCATGGTGAGGTGCTTCAGATAGTACAGCGCGATCATCTGCCGGTAGCGCGGGGACAGCGTTCTCAAGGCTCCATTGAGCAAGGTGCGGAGTTGCGAGCGGGCGCAGATGGCATCCGGCCGCGTCTCGGGCCTGGCGGGGAGTTCACGCGCCGGCAGATCATCCTGGCCACCCCGGGTTTCGGAAGCCGAGATCAGAGCGACCTGCCGAATATCCGCCATCATGTGCTGCCAGCGCTCCACGCACATCCCCATCCGTTCGGCAATCTCCGCGTCCGTGGGATAGCGGTTCAGGATGGTCGCCAGTTGGCGGGCCACCGCCTCGATACGCCTGTGCCGGCGGCGCAAGTCACGCGATGCCCAGTCGAGCTCCCGGAGGCTGTCCAGCATGGCGCCTTTGATGCGGTGCTGGGCGTAGCTGCGAAAGGCCACCTGCTTCTCAGGCCTGTACTTCGTGACCGCATCGAACAGCCCCAGGGTCCCCGCCTGCACCAGATCGGCGAGATCTACCTGGATTGGAAGGGTTTCGTGAAGGCGAAGCGCAATCGCGTGCACCAGCGGGAGATGCTCCACTACAGCGCCATCGCGCCTGGCCTGCTGCACCTGAGCACTGGATAAGCGTCTATGAGGGGGCTGGCCGGTTCGGGTAGCTTTCTTCATGATAATTGCAGCAACCCGGCTTCAGCCCTTTAAGGAATAGTGCGGCGCGGGCGTCAGGATTCTCACGCCATCCCCCCATTTCCTGGCTCCATCCGGCGGCGAGTGTGACAGGCCGTGCGCGGACGCCCCAAGGTGGGCGCAACTCGTAGCATAATCAAGGCGATGAAGGAACCTACCCGAAGAAACCTCCTGACAGGGGGCGCCGTTGTCGCGGCTGCTCCGCTAGCTGGCTGGCAAGGACTGCCGCAGGGCGCATCACTCGAACAGCGACTCTTGCTCCCCCAAGGCCAGGTCAATGCCGTCGTCGATTCCGACACTTACAACGAGATCGACGACCAGTTCGCCGTGGCCTACGCCCTGCTCTCGCCAGCCCACATGGAGATCGAGGCGGTCTATGCGGCGCCGTTTCACAACGAGCGCTCCGCTTCGGCGGGAGACGGGATGCGGAAGAGCTACCAAGAGATCCTGCGCATCCTCGCGCGCCTGGGAGGCGATCCGAAGGGCTTCGCCTTCGCCGGCTCGGAGACATTTCTTCAGCAGGCCGGCAAGCCAGTGGACAGTCCCGCCGCCCGCGATCTGGTGGCGAAGGCGCTCAAGCCCCGCACGGCGCCTCTCTATGTGATCACCATTGGAGCCCCCACCAACGTGTCCTCGGCCATCCTGATGGAACCCAAGATCAAGGACCGCATCGTGGTGGTCTGGCTGGGAGGCCAGCCTTACGACTGGCCGACCGCGCGCGAGTTCAACCTTCAGCAGGACCTGCACGCCTCGCGCGTGCTGCACGATTCCGGCGTTGCGCTGGTCAACATCCCCACCCAGAACGTGTCCGAACACCTGCGCACGACGGTGGCGGAAGTGGAGCGCTTTCTGAAGGGGAAGTCGCCCATTGCCGATTACCTCTGTTCGGAATTCGTCGCCTACGCCAAGTGGAAGTCGCCGGGCCCGGACTTCGCCTGGTCCAAAGTGATCTGGGACATCTCGGCGGTAGCCTGGCTCATCCAGCCCAAGTGGATTCCCACCAGGCTGGCGCCTAGCCCGGTGCTGACCGACGACTACCGGTACCGGACCGAAGCGGGGCGCCACCACGTGCGCGTGGCGGTGGATGTGAACCGCGATCAGGTGTTCAACGATCTGTTCCACAAGCTGGCCCGCGCCAATGCGCGCTGAAGTGACGCGCCGTCGGGGGAGCGCGCCGTGAGTGTGGGACTGCTGGTCTTCTGCCTGCGGAGCCTGTACCGGGAATACGGCGTGGCGTTCCTGCGCCGTGTGATGCTGGCGCACCCGCTGGCCACGCTTCGCGGGATGGTGCACTTTCTGCGCCAGCCGCCCGCCCGGGCGGCGGCGTGGCAAGGCGGCGCCGGGAGCCTGGTGGGCGTAGGGTTTTGCCTGAAGCCGTTGACGCCGGCCTGTCCTTCCGGCCGGGCCAATCACGACTGCGCTTTCTTCGAATCCAACCCCCAGCTCGATGAAGGGGCCTGGCCCGCGCCGTGCCGCGACTGCCTGATCCGGGTAATCGGCCGGCAGGCTCTGGCGGGCGCCAGCACGCTGTATGTGATGACTTCGGCGCAGGACATCCTGTTCGACGTGCTGCTGCCCGCGCTGGAGGCCCGCCGGTTCAGCCGCGCCCTGCTGACCATCTGCCGCTTCTCCTTTGAACCCATCCGTTTGGCGCTGGCCATCGCCGGTGTCGAGGCGCAACTGATTCCCTTTGTGCACGGGGATTGCCGCGAGTACGCCACTTGGCGGCGCGCCGACATCGGCGACAAGCCCGAACAGACCACCCTGGAGCAGGCCGATGTCAGGGAACTCCAGGAGACGCTCTCGCGGTCTGCGCTGCATGCGTCTCCGCCAGGGCGCTTTCGCAAATCCCGCCACCTCTTCGAACCGGTGTAGACGGGTGCACCCAGTGGTGGGCGCGGCAGGACTCGAACCTCCGCGTACGTGGTCCCTGCGATGATGGATACGCTAATAGCGTATAATGGAGGACGTGGATCCCGCCCCGATGAGAAGGCAGACCGCCAGAAAGACACCCGTCCGGAAGCCAGGCGTGGGCCAGGAGATCATCACGAGTCTGAAACAGGCTATTGCCTGGGCCAGTGGAGAGGATGTGCCGGTACGCGTCACAACCGTGCGGGTTCCAGCCGTCGATGTACGGGACGTGCGCCGGAAACTCGGCTTGAGTCAGACGGAGTTCGCCGCGAAGTATGGCTTCCAGCCAGCCACGCTGCGCAATTGGGAGCAGGGGAGAACGCGCCCGGACGGTCCCGCTCGCGTGCTGCTGGCGGTCCTGGCCAAGCATCCCGAGGCGGTCGAGGACTCCCTCCGAACGAGGCCTTGAATGGTGGGCGCGACAGGACTCGAACCTGTGACCTCCTGCGTGTGAAGCAGGCGCTCTAACCAACTGAGCTACGCGCCCGGTCGAATCTTGATTGTAAACCAGGCGAGGCGGGCGCCTCAACCGGCGGTATCATAACAGTGATGGCGGAGCGGGCCACACCCCAGACCGTGCCCGCGGCGCTGGCGCGGCTGCCGGATCTGGAAGCGGCGGTGGGCGCGGCGCTGCGGGGCAAAGCGGAAGCGGTGCGGCTGGCGCTGGTGTGCCTGCTGGCGCGAGGACACCTGCTGATCGAGGACGTGCCCGGGGTGGGCAAGACCACGCTGGCGCAGGCGCTGGCGCGCTCGGTGCGGTGCCAGTTTCAGCGCCTGCAATTCACCTCCGACATGCTGCCCAGCGACGTGCTGGGGGTGACCATCTACAACGCCCGGACCGAGACCTTCGAGTTCAAGCCCGGCCCCGTGTTCACCAATTTCTTGCTGGCCGACGAGATCAACCGCACCACGCCCAAGACGCAGTCGGCGCTGCTGGAGGCCATGAACGAGCGCCAGGTGAGCGTGGACGGCAGATCCCATCCCCTGCCGGAACCCTTCATGGTGCTGGCCACGCAGAACCCGGTGGAGCACCACGGTACCTACCCGCTGCCGGAGTCGCAGCTCGACCGCTTCTTCCTGCGCATCCGCATAGGGTACCCGGACGGGGCCAGTGAGCGGGAGATTGTGCGGGGCGCGGGCGGCTTCACGGTGGTGGTCGAGCCGGTGCTCCACGCCGGGGAACTGGCGGAGCTGCAAGCCTGGGCCGGCCGGGTGCGGGTGGACGAGGCGCTGGTGGATTACATCCTGGCCATCGTCGCCGAGACGCGGCGGCACGAGCTGCTGGCGTTGGGCGTAAGCCCGCGGGGGGCGCAGTCGCTCTACCGGGCCACGCAGGCGCTGGCCCTGGTGGAGGGGCGTGACTACGCCATTCCGGACGACGTCAAGCGTCTGGCCGCGCCGGTATTCGCGCACCGGGTGGTGGTCAACACCAGGGCCGCGCTGGCGGCGCGTGGCGCGGAGCTGAGCGACCGCATCCTGGAGGAGATCCTCGCGCGGGTCGCAGTGCCACTCTGAGTGGCGCAGGCCATCGTCTTGTGTGGCCTGCGGAAAGCAGACGAGGAGCCATCGTCTGCCCCCCATGGAGACAACCTACAGTGCCTCCGACGCGCAACGCTAGACGCTGCGGGCCCGGCTCCGCGCCCTGGGTCCCTGCGAGGCCGCCGGCTTCTTGGGGGCCGGGCGGCGCAGCAGCTTGGTCACCGCGCGGATCAACTGCTGCACTTCGTGGGAGCTCTTGGGGATGACGGCGTCGGCCCCGGTGTTGGACTCGTTCAGCCCCAGCGCCTCGGCGTAGCCGGAGATCAGGATGATGGGAACGGCGGCGTTCAGCTCCCGGACCTTGCGGATCAGATCCAAGCCGTTCAAGCGGGGCATCTTGTAGTCGGTGATGAGCAGGTCGAACTGGCCGTCGGAGAACAGGTCGAGGGCCGCTGCCCCTTCGGTAGCTGTAGTGATGCGGTGTCCCATCTCCTCCAGCACCGCCTTGCGCGCGATCAGGCCCAGCTTGTTGTCGTCCACCAGAAGAATGCGCGCCGAGGCACCCGCGGGAGCAGGAGAGGAAACCTTCATGATGAAGGCGAAAATATCAGAAGCCCGACCAGCCTGTCAACACGATCGTAATGGCCTGTAAACAAGCCACATTCATCGCTTGACTTCGCGGGTGAACAAGTTCATAGTCCGCGCGGCTCACTCCACCTCGCGCGGAGCGGTGTAGCCCGCCTTGGCGATGATGGTGTACTTGATGGGCCGGTTCCGCTCGTCGGTGATCCTGAGGGGCTGGCCGGTGGCCGGATCCACCAGTTCCACCTTGATCTTGCGGTACTTGCCGTCGCGAGCGGTGTTGTTGGGCGCGTAGGAGATTTCGTAGCGCATGCGCAGGGCCTCCGAGATGGCGCGAAAGATGCCCGGGAACTCACCGTAGAAGCGTGGGAAGAAGGCCATGCCGCCGGTTTCCTTGGTGAAGGTGCGGAGCTGGTTGTCGGCCTGTAGGAAATCCAGGCGCGCGATGGGGCCCAGGTAGCCGCGGGCGTCGTACCACTCGCGCAGCGCCTGCATCAGGCCGAGGGCGTAGATCGGGACGCCGGCATCCTGGAGGATCTTGCGGGTCTTGTCGAAGGTCAGCTTGCTGAAGGTGTCCATCCCGGAGGAGATCAGCACTATGGCCTTGCGCCCTTCGATGCCCGACATGCGGTCGGCGGTGTCGGTAATGGCGTCATACAGGTTGGATTCCGAGTAGGCGGCGATCTGGAGCCGCCGCATGGCCTCGTAGGCGGCGCGCTTGTCGGTGGAGAAGTCCGAGAGGATCTCGGAACGCAGGTCGTAGGCCACCACGGCCACGTAGTCTTCCGGCTGGAGGGTCTCCAGGAAACCGTAGGCGGCCGTGAGGGTCTGGTACCAGGTCTCGCTCCAGTACTGCTGAAACAGGTTGCTGAACTCGATTACCAGGGCCACGGTCATGGGGGCTTCGCCAGTGGAGAAGCCGCTGATCTGCTGCGGGACGTTGTCCTCGAGGATGCGGAAATTTCCCCGCGGGATGTTGGGAATGGGCTGGCCCCGGTTGGAGAGCACCGAGACATCCACGCTGATGGCGGTGACGTCGCTCTTGAAGGTGGGGACGTCGCCGGGCAGCGGCTTGGCCTTCTTGCCGAACTCGGAGGGGATCTTAGGCCCCGCGGGCGTCTCGGGGGCCTCTTTCTTGCGCGGGCGGGCGACGGTCTCGCTGCCTTCCTTGCGCGGTCCTTGCTGCGCCGGAGCCAGCTCGAGAGCCAGACAACCCGCCAGCAGCAGCGTCATCCAGGTGGAGGTTCTCATACGTGCCCCTAGGACCAGTATACAACCGGGGGCGCGGAGGGTCTCAGTGGACCCAGCGGTCGCGGTCCTGGTCGTGGTCGTGCTTGCGCAGGTAAACCTGGAATCGCTTGCGGGCGCGCGCCAGCTTCCACTCCCGGTAGCGGCGCTGGAGGCCCGCCAGCAGATTGATCCGGGGCAGCTTGGCCCCGAGGTAAAGGTAGCCGAAGATCATCCCGCCCAGGTGGGCGATGTGGCTGACGCCGCTGCCGGTGGAGAAAGAGCTCATGAAGGCGATGGCGCCGATGATCATGACGAAGTACTTGGCCTTGATGGGAAACAGGAAGCTGAACAGCACCACCCGGTTGGGATAGAGCAGGCCGAAGGCCAGCAGCAGGCCGTAGACCGCGCCCGAAGCGCCGATGGTCCGGATGCCCATGCCACCGAACAGCGCGCTGGCGACGATCACGCAGACCCCCGCGCCCACTCCGCACAGGAAGAAGTACTCGAGGAAGCGCCGCGTGCCCCAGTCGCGCTCCAGGTCCATGCCGAACATCCACAGCGTCAGCATGTTGATGAGGATGTGCCAGAAGCCCCCGTGCAGGAACAGGTAGGTCACCGGTTGCCAGAGGTAGCCGCTGAATAGCGCCTGGTGGGGCACCAGCCCGAATACGCGGAACGGATCGCCGCGGAAGAGCACGTGGGCGAAGTAGTCCATGACGAATACCGCGGCATTGGTGAGCAACAGCCACTTCACCCCCGGCGGCAGCCAGCCGGAAGCGCCGCTCGGGCGGTACCTGGTGTAGTACATGGAAGGGACCACCCCTCTATGCCAGAATAACAGAGGGAGAGAAGACCTCGCGCATGGGGCCAGTTCACAAGCCTCGGGTGCGGCCGCGCGGTGTGCTGGAGGCGTGGCTGGAGCGGCTGCGGCGGCGGGAGCAGAGGCTGGTGCGGGCCTCCGCCGAGGCGCCCTTGCTGCTGCTCAGCTACCCGCGCGGCGGCCGGGCGGTGGCGGAGGAGATCGAGACAGCCTGCGCCCGCACTTTCCCGCGGCTGAATCCCGAAATCCGCGTCCCGTACGAGGGTGTCTTTGAACGGCTGCCCACGCTGGTGGTGGTGCTGCTGCGCCCGCGCAACCTGTGTGATTGCCTGGGCCATCATCATCCCCGCGGCACGGAGTCGCGCCTGACGCGGCGGCTGGCGGCAGACTTGGGCAGCCCGGTGGGGGAGATTGACCTGGCCTATGAAGCCATACGGCGGTGGGAGCCGCAGCCTCTGGCGGCCATGGCCGTGGGCGATCTGGGTTCCCGGCTGCCGGACCTGCACTTCCAGGCAGCGCTGCTGGCAGTGTGGCTGCACGAACTCGAGCACCTGGCCTTTGCCCGGAGCGCGGAACACGAAACCCGCACCCGCAGCAACTGGTTCTACACCTGCGCCATGGCGCAGTTGGTGGCCGAGGAGTCCGGCGCGGCCTATGGAATGGCGGCGTCGCTGCCGCCCCGTCCGTAGCGGCTCAGCCGCGAGGCGCAGGTTTGCAGCACCACGGCCAGCCCGATCCACACCTGCCAGTGGGAGAACAGTCCCCGCGAGATAGCGAACTGCCCGGTGAGGTCCAGATCCGCCGCCAAGCGCCAGCAACCCAGCGCCAAAGCCATGACCGCGGCCGGACTCAGCAAGGCTCCCGCCGCCGCGGCCAGCCGGCTCATACGCACCACCGCGCGGCTCAGTCCCGGCTCCAGTCTGACGCGAATCTTCAGCGCCATGCCCTCTTGTCCACTCCTGTTTTCAATTTACCAGCAATTGCGCTAATCTGTCTCTTGTCGGCAACGGTATCATCGTAAGGAAAGGATCCAAACTGTACCCTATGCGCAAGATCAAGACTGCTGTGATCGGCACCGGCTTCATGGGCCGGGTACACACGGAAGGCATCCGTCGGCTGGGCAACGTGGAAGTGGTTGCCGTGGCGGACGTTACGGCGGAGCTGGCCCAGCGATTCGGCCAGCAGTTCGGCATCGAGCGTACCACCGGAGACTACCGCGCTCTGCTGAGCGATCCTCAGATCGAGGCGGTGCACGTATGCACGCCCAACGCCCTGCACTACCCCATGTCTAAGGAGATTATGCAGGCCGGCAAGCATGTGCTGTGTGAGAAGCCCCTGGCCATCTCATCGGCCGAGGCGGAGGATCTGGTCGAAGTCGCCAAGGCCCAGAAGGCGGCCAACTGCCTCAACCACAACCTGCGCTACTACCCCGTGGTGCAGCACATCCGCCAGATGGTTGCCAACGGCGACCTGGGCGACGTGCTGGTGGTGCAGGGCACCTACTCGCAGGACTGGCTGCTCTATGACACCGACTGGAACTGGCGCATCGACTCGAAGGACAACGGCCCGCTGCGGGTGATGGGCGACATCGGTTCGCACTGGATGGACATGGTGCAACACCTTACCGGGCTGAGGATCACCTCCCTGTGCGCCGACTTGCAGATCTTCCACAAGACGCGCAAGCGGCCCAAGGTGGCGGTGGAGACCTTCGCCGGCAAGACTCTGCGCCCCGAGGACTACCACGAGATCCCCATCGACACCGAGGACTTCGGCGCGGTGCTGGTGAGGCTGGGCGAGCGCGCCCGCGGCGCCTTCACCGCCAGCCAGGTGAACACGGGCTGCAAGAACCGCCTGCAAATGGAAATCTACGGCTCGAAGGCGGGCGTCATCTGGAACCAGGAACGGCCGGACGAGCTGTGGATCGGGCAGCGCAACACGCCCAGCTACCTCATCATCAAGGACCCGGCGCTGCTGGCCGAGAAGGCGCGCGGCTTCGCCGACCTGCCCGGCGGGCACGGCGAAGGTTACGACGATGCCCACAAGCAGGTCTTCCGGCGCTTCTACCAGACGGTGGCGGATCGCTCGGCCCCAGTAGACTACCCCACTTTCGCCGACGGCTACCAGATGATGTGCCTGCTCGAGAAAGTGCTGGAGAGCCACAACCAGCGGGCCTGGGTGGAGGTGTAGCGCCGCGACCGCTCGTTCAGGGTTCTCGGCTCACGCCACCGAGCCGCGACCGTCAGGGAGCGGTCAAGACCACTCGCTCACCCTCGTGGCTCGGTCAGAGGCGCGAATGCCGCAACCGAGATGGGATGAGAAGGCCGGCCTCCCGCGGGATGCGTTAAGCTCCCAATGGATGGCGCACTCGAAGGTGCAATCAAAAGGAGGACCGGCCCATGAAGAAGGGTAGCACAAGGAAGGC
>Ga0194125_10013463_pt1 | contig 10627 bp, 10 predicted proteins | sample TA2KigC250mmetaG_FD_148626 | JGI IMG/M metagenome (GOLD analysis project Ga0194125, IMG submission 148626) | Freshwater microbial communities from Lake Tanganyika, Tanzania - TA2015034 Kigoma Deep Cast 250m | ecosystem: Environmental > Aquatic > Freshwater > Lake | place: Tanzania: Lake... | reverse complement strand
GAGACCCTATCTGTGGTGGCTACGGGATTGGGTGTTCGTCTACGAGGCGCACGATCTGGAAGTTCCGCTGCGAGATGGAGAACCAGTGGCGTACGACTATGGTTCATCCAGGACAATGCGAACCGCACGTGCGCTTCAGAACTACGACCTGGTATTGGCGGTTACAAAGGAGCTGGCGGAAGACATCCAAATCTTCACCCAGGGTGGTGTAGAGCCTAGGGTCGTGCCTCTTTGCACTGGCTTACAGCGGCTCCAGAGACCGCCGGTTGTGAGATTCTCACCAGACCGGGTTGTGTTAGGGTACATTGGCACGGCAGATCGAATGCGTGGAGTTGATCACGTATTGGAAGCTTTACGCTTCTTGCCAGATCGGATTCATTTGCGTGTAGTTGGCAGGGTTCGGTACAGTAGCGACTCAGGTGATACGACCGCTTGGCTCTCTGAGTTGTTGAGCGACCCAGACATAGCGAGTAGGGCCGAGCTTGATCCACCTGTTCCTTACGCTGAGGTGGCAGCGCAAATTGATGCCTGTGACATTGTGCTCCAGCCGGCGGGTTTGAATACTCACACGTCTCGCTATGCAGCTCCGCTAAAGCTCTTCGACTACATGGCCCGTGGCAAGCCTATCGTGGCGGCAGGTGTGCCTTGTCACCTGGAATTGCTGCAGGATGGGGTCAACGCCCGCATCTACCGACCGGGCGACCCAGAAGACCTGGCGGCGTGCATTATGTCCTTAATAGAGCACCCCCAGCAGGCAGAGGCCATGGCGCGAAGAGCCTGGGAGCAGTCAGCAAACTATACTTACGAGGTCCGGGCCAGGCGCGTCCTGGAATTGGTAGACGAGGTTTGGGAGGAACGACATGCCAAACGCTCAGCGTAGCTCTGGTTGGCGAACTTTGCGCTTCAAGGCTGCAGATTGCGTGTCTGTGCTTCTGATGGGAGGCATTGCACTCCTTCTGCTTCTCTTCCCTGCCATAGCGCAGTCCATTTGCCTGAACAAGGCGTTCATAGCCGCCTCGTCAGCATTGATTGAGCCTGCTGAACGGTCGCATCAATACGATGGCTGCCTGCCTGGCGGTAGCCAACTTCTAGCCGGTGACCGCGGGCGTCTGCGGTTGTTTCAAATGAATCTGGCGTTCGTTGGCCCTGAGGCGGCTGAAGTAGTCCTGAGCGAGCTCTCACCGGAGAGTTCCGAGAGTCGTCTGGCCCATATCAAACTGGGTCAGGCCTATCTGCTGGCCGGCGATGGAGACGCGGCCATTGCCATCTGGAGTCGGGTAGACGCTCGTCCACAACTTGTCGGCGCTGGCAACGCAGCCTTTGAAGACGGTGACCATCAACGGGCCGTGAAGTTCTGGGAAGCGGCTCGCGCGCTCTGGCGACAGAACGGTTTGCACACGAAAGCGGAAAGGGAACAGGCGCAGAAAGTGCTTGGCGACCTTGCTCAAGTCTGGACAGAGAATGGCGCCTTCCATCTTGCCGCTGATGCCTACGCTGAAGCGGCTCAGTTGGCGCCACCGCACCTGGATGCGTACATCCGTGCGGGCAAGACGTACGCTACGGCAGGCGATTGGGAAGAGGCAAAGCGCTGGTTTGAGGCGGCCAGCGAAATCTGGCCGACTAGTGCCCATCCCTATTGTCAGCTTGGTTTGGTGTTCGGTGCTGAGGGCCAATGGGATCGGGCTGCGTCCTATTTCGAAACAGCCGTTGACCTCGATCCGAGTGGCCACAGCGCGTGGCAGTGGCTGGGGACAGCTTACGAACGGTTGGGACACTATGATCTGGCCTATGATGCATATACCAGGTTGCAGGAGCTTCTGCCTCGGGATCCCTACTCCTACACACGTCTGGCAGGCGTGTCATCGAAGATGGGCGAATGGGAGCTAGCCATCGGGTATTATCGGGAGGCCATGAAGCTCTTACCGCAGCGAGCGTCTGAGTTCTGGCTGGAAATAGGTCGGGCGTACGGGCACCTCGGGCAGCAGGCGTCGGCCTGTGAAGCCTTTCGCCAGGCACTCAAGCTGTCTCCTGAAAGTCAGGTCGCTCAACAGGCGCTTGATGCCGCTGGCTGCGGATCCGAATAGATAGCGGCCTGTGTGGCCCATGTAATCAGGAGATTTGTACATGCCAGTTGGGGAGGATGTGGTATTGGGAGATGAAGTGAAGATCTTTCACCCCGATCTCGTCAATCTCTATGGTTGCACCATTGGCGATGAGACCAAAATAGGGATTTTCGTCGAAATCCAGAAAAATGCCGTGGTGGGCGCACGATGTAAAATATCGTCACACACGTTCATTTGCGAGGGCGTGACTATTGAAGATGAGGTCTTCGTCGGGCATGGGGTGATGTTTATCAACGATATTTATCCTCGTGCAACAAACGAGGATGGTAGCCTGCAGACCGAAGCCGACTGGCAGCCGGTGGAGTCTCGAGTTAAACGTGGCGCCTCAATTGGTAGCAACGCAACCATCCTGGGAGGCGTCACGATTGGGGAAAATGCACTGGTCGGAGCTGGCACGGTGGTCACCCATGATGTCCCTGACTATGCCATCGTTGCTGGCGTCCCCGCCCGAGTGATTGGCGATGTACGTGACCGAGAGGAGCACCGACCGAGATGAGTAAGCATGGCTTGCTGTTGGTTGGGCTGAGCGCCCTGTTGACCGTGGCCTCAAACCTGATGCTGCGAGGCGGGGTGACCAGGGCCGGCGGGTTTGCCTTGTCGCCAGCGTCGCTCATCAGCGACCTGCTACGACTGGCGCATCAGCCGCTTTTTATCGCTGGCCTGGTGTTATACGCGACGGCGGCCCTGGTGTGGTTCCGGGTGATCTCCACGGAGAACCTGAGCAGCAGCTATCCGTTGTTGGTGAGTCTCACCTTCGTGTTGGTCACATTGGGGGCTACGGTGTTCTTCCGTGAACCGGTTTCGTGGCAGAAAGTGTTGGGGCTGGGAGTGATCCTGGCTGGTATCGTGTTGGTGGCACGGGCGTGAGGAGGGTGAGATGATCCGGGTTGGCGTGATTGGCTATGGCTATTGGGGACCGAACCTGGTGCGCAACTTCGCTGAAGCACCGGGCTCCCAGGTCGTGGCAGTAAGCGACCTGCGACCGGACCGGCTTACCCCGGCGCGAAGCCGTTATCCAGCGATTGAGGTGACAACAGACTATCGTGATCTGCTGGCCGATACCCGCATTGACGCTATCGCCATCGCCACCCCGGTTTCGACCCACTTGGAGCTGGCCTTGCAGGCATTGCAGGCCGGCAAGCACGTGCTGGTGGAGAAGCCGCTAACGACAACGTCCGAACAGGCCATCCGGCTCATTGAGGAGGCCAACCGGCGCAACCGGGTGTTGATGGTGGACCACACCTTCGTCTACACCGGCGCCGTGCGCAAGATTCGAGAATTGGTAGCAAGCAACGGACTGGGTGACATCTACTACTACGATTCGGTGCGCGTCAACCTGGGGTTGTTTCAGCACGATGTGAACGTGATCTGGGACCTGGCCGTGCACGATCTTTCGATCATGGACTACCTGTTGCCTTCACGACCATGCGCGGTGTCTGCGACAGGTATCAGTCACGTTGCCGGTGAGCCTGAGAACATCGCGTACCTGACGTTGTTTTTTGACGGCTGTTTGATTGCCCATGTCCACGTCAACTGGCTGGCACCGGTAAAGGTGCGTCGCACGCTGATCGGCGGAAGCCGGAAAATGATCGTCTATGATGACCTGGAACCCAGCGAGAAGGTCAAGGTCTACGACAAGGGGATTACGGTCAACAACGACGCCGACAGCGTGTACCAGATGCTCATTGGCTATCGCACCGGCGACATGTGGGCACCGCAGTTAGACATGACCGAAGCGCTGCAGACGGAGGTGCTACACTTCATTCACTGCGTCGAGGAAGGCGCACGCCCCATCACTGATGGAGCGGCTGGGCTGCGGGTGGTGCGGATCCTCGAAGCCGCCACTCAGTCCATGACAGAGCGGGGTCGGCTGGTAGAACTGGATATGGCGAGGGTGACGGCATGATCCCATTCGTAGACCTCAAAGCTCAATACCACAGCATCAAGGACGAGATTGACGCGGCCATCGCCAGGGTATTGGAGAGCAGTCAGTTCGTCTTGGGGAACGAGGTGGCAGCCTTCGAGGAAGAGTTTGCTGCGTACTGCGGTGCTCGCTACGGCATCGCTGTCAATTCAGGCACCAGCGCTTTGCACCTGGCATTGCTGGCAGCCGGCATCGGCTCCGGTGACGAAGTCATTACCGTGCCTTTCACGTTTGTGGCCACGGTGGCCGCAATCTGCTATACAGGTGCCCGGCCTGTGTTCGTAGACATCGAGCCGCGATCGTATACGATGGACGTGAACCAGGTTGAGGGTGCCATCACAGAGCAGACGAAGGCGATCCTGCCTGTGCACCTTTATGGTCAGCCGGCTGACATGGATCCCATCTTGGAGATTGCCCGGCACTATGGTCTGGTCGTGATCGAGGATGCTGCCCAGGCTCATGGGGCCGAGTACAAAGGCCACCGGGTGGGCAGCATTGGCGGCCTGGGCTGCTTTAGCTTCTACCCCAGCAAGAACCTGGGCGCTTATGGCGAAGGGGGCATGGTGGTGATGAACAGCCCTGAATACGCCCGTATTATCCGTATGTTACGCGACTGGGGCCAGGAGCGCAAGTATTACCACGTGCTGAAGGGCTACAACTACCGCATGGAGGGCATGCAGGGGGCGATCCTGCGGGTCAAGTTACGCCACCTGGAGGCGTGGACCGAGGCCCGCCGGGCGTGCGCAGCGCGGTATGATGAACTTCTGGTAGGCTCTGGAGTCCAGAGCCCGACGGTGATGCCTTACAGCCGCCATGTGTACTACATCTACGCGGTGCGCATGCCGCAGCGGGATGCCCTGCAGCAGGCCCTGCACGCTCAGGGAATCCAGACTGGCATTCACTACCCCATCCCAGTGCATTTGCTGGAAGCCCATGCCGACTTGGGGTATCAGGCCGGCGACTTCCCCTGCTCGGAGCAGGCAGCAGGTGAGGTGCTTTCGCTGCCGATGTATGCGGAATTGACATCTGACTTACTGGGTCAGGTGGCAAGTGCGATTCGTCAGGCACAGGGGGGCGACAGATGAGAGACCTGCGTCCTGGACTGAATCCTCGCCGGTTGGTTACACTCATGCGCGCTGCTATCGAGCGTTGTCAGCTTGACCTGTCAGGTAGCATAGTGCTGACCGAGGCGGCATCAGGAGCCTATGTCGTGACGCCAGTCTTGGCCGTAATGGCGGGGGCCGATCATGTGTACGCACTGACGCGCTCGACACGCTACGGCACCGTAGAGGAAGTTACGGCCCAGACGCTTGAATTGGCTTGCATGGCGGGAGTTCAGGGTCGAATCGAGGTTATCGCGCAAAAGTCCCGAGAGGTGGTATCGCAGGCCGATATTGTTACGAACAGCGGTCATGTGCGCCCCATTGATGCCCAGATGATCAGTTGGATGAAGTCAACAGCGGTTATTCCTCTGATGTACGAAGCGTGGGAACTTCGTCCCCAAGACATTGACCTAGATGCCTGCCGCCGGCGTGGTATTCCTGTGGCTGGCACTAACGAACGCCATCCGGCTGTAGATACATTTTCGTTTCTGGGCGTTATGGCGATCAAACTATTCCTAGATGCCAGCATTGCAGTCTATGGCACCAATATCTTGTTGCTTTGTGACAACTCATTTGGCTCGTTCATCGAACGGGGCATGACAAGCGTCGGTGCCAACGTGGATGTGGCCGAAACCTTGGTGGCAGTCCCCAACGATGGAGCGTACGATGTTATCTTGGTTGCTTTGCAGCCACGACCAGAGCCAGTGCTTTCGGCTGCGGAGGCGGCTGAGATCGCAAGCCGCTGGCCCGGAGCAATAGTTGCTCAGTTCTGGGGTGACGTAGACCGGCCTGCTCTACTGGGTGCGAACGTGCCTGTTTGGCCGACTGAGGCCCCGTCACCCGGGCACATGGGTATTCTGCCATCCGACGTAGGGCCGGAACCGGTTGTCAGACTACAGTCAGCGGGGCTCAAAGTCGGCGAGTTACTCTGGCGCGTCCGATCAGCCCAGGGTTCTGTTGAAGAGGCACTTACGGCGGTCGAGCATTCCGGTTTCGGTCAGAGAATCTGCTTCAGTGAAACAGAGGAACGCTCGCAGGGATCACGATTGGCCAGTCATCCCATCGAGTTGTCATTTCAATGCATTGTGGAGGAGCACGAATGTACTTGTCGCAATTGAGAAGTGCGGTTTCGATCACCGTCCTGCGCGATGGTCAATTCAATTCGTTGGGGTTGCTTTCGCACGATGCAAACAAAATGCTTGTGGGATTCTATGATCCTGATTACTTCGATCAACTCATCGCGAATCCCCACATCGCCTGTGTCATTACAGCACCCGAGCTTGCTCAGCAGTTACCAGCGCGTCTGCCTGTCGCTGTATGTAACGATCCCAAAACTGCGTTCTATCAAATACATAGCTATCTCTTTAGCCAGACTGATTTCTACTGGACGGATTTTGATTCGGCGATATCGCCTGAAGCTTTCATCCACGAGCGGGCTTACGTAGCGCCAAAGAACGTGCGCATCGGGCGCGGCACCATCGTTGAGCCCAATGCAACAATCTTGGAGAGAGCTATCATCGGCGAAGACGTGGTTATCCGTGCTGGTGCAGTCCTTGCGGGAGAGGGCTTTGAACCCAAATTCGTGGGGGGTAAACATGTCATTATTCCCCATGCCGGGGGCGTGTTGCTTCATGACCGGGTAGAGATTCAGGCCAATAGTCACATTCAGCGCTCGGTCTTTGGTGGATTTACTGAAGTGGGAGAAGATACGAAGGTGGACGCTTTTGTGCATATCGGCCACCACGTACGTGTCGGTCGCCGTTGCGAGATAGCCGCCTGTGCTATGCTCGGCGGTAGTACCATTATCGGCGATGATGTCTGGATTGGTCCGAACGCAACAATATCCACTGAGCTACGGATTGGCAATGGGGCTTTCGTTACGCTCGGAGCTGTTGTCACCAAAGATGTCCCCGATGGTCAGCGGGTCAGTGGCAACTTTGCCATTGAGCACTCCCGTTTTATCTCTTTCATCAAGAGCATCCGCTAAGATCACTAGCCATTGGAGAGTTCATGGACAAGATTGGAGAAGCGGTCTTGGTCACAGGAGGCGCCGGCTTCATCGGCTCCGAGTTGGTGCGCCAGCTTGCGGCTCAAGGTGCTAAGGTTGTGGTCGTTGACAACCTGGTCAACGGCCGGCGCGAGAACCTGGATGGGCTACCTGACGGCCAGGTTCAACTGGTCGTCACGGACATTCGAGATAGCCGACGCATGGTGGATCTGATGCAGGGAGTAGACATCGTGTTACACCTGGCGTGCCTGGGCGTGCGACATTCGATCCACTCTCCTCAGGAGAATCATGAGGTCAACGCAACGGCTACTCTAAAACTGTTGCCAGCAGCAAAGGCAGCGGGGGTGAAACGTTTCGTCTATGTCTCCAGTTCTGAGGTCTACGGCACCGCCCGCTGGGTGCCAATGACGGAAGAGCACCCCACCTTTCCCACAACCGTGTACGGCGCCTCCAAGCTGGCTGGGGAGTGTTACACCCGAGCCTTTCATCGAACCTACGGCTACCCAACGGTTGTGGTGCGACCCTTCAACACCTACGGGCCACGCTGCCACCACGAGGGAGACAGCGGCGAAGTGATCCCCAGGTTTCTGCTGCGCTGCCTGGCCGGGCGCCCGATGGTGATCTTCGGCGATGGCAACCAGACCCGGGACTTTACCTACGTCAGCGATACGGCCAGGGGCATCCTCATGGCAGGATTGGCCGATGATGCCGTCGGACAGACGATCAATCTGGGCAGTGGACGGGAGAGTGCCATCAATGAATTGGCTCGTGAGGTGGCGGCGGTGGTGGGGCGACCAGATGCAGCGGTGATTCACGATGATCCTCGTCCTGGCGATGTGTTGCGTCACTGTGCCGACACCACGAAAGCATGCCAATTGCTCGGGTTCGAGCCCAGGGTTACATTGCGTGAAGGGCTGACCAGGCTGAAGGACTGGTACTTGAGCCTGGGACAACCGCCAGAGCTGCTGCTGGAGCAGGAGATCGTGCGTAACTGGGAACTGAAAGGAGTCAGGACAGATGCCTGGTGAGGAACGTTTCATTCCGGTTGCCAAGCCCTGGATGGATGAGCGGGAGGCCGAGGCAGTGCGCCGTCCCCTCCTGTCCGGTTGGGTCACCCAGGGGCCGGAGGTCGCGGCGTTCGAGCGCGAGTTCGCCGACTACGTGGGGGCGAAGCATGCCTGCGCCGTCTCTAGCTGCACCACGGCCCTGCACCTGGCGCTGCTGGCTGTAGGCGTTCAGCCGGGCGATGAGGTCATCACCGTCAGCCATTCGTTCATTGCGACAGCTAACAGCATCCGCTACTGCGGCGCGACGCCGGTCTTCGTGGACATCCAGCCGGAGACCTTCAACATGGACCCGGCGCTGATTGAGGATGCAATTACTGAGCGTACGCGGGCTATCCTCTGTGTACATCAGATGGGGATGCCCTGCGACCTGAAAGCGATTTTGGATATAGCCCATCGTCACTCTCTGGCCGTGGTCGAGGATGCGGCCTGCGCCATCGGCAGTGAGATCCTCTGGAGTGAGAAGTGGGAGAAGATTGGCAAGCCGCATGGGGATACATCCTGCTTCTCCTTTCATCCTCGTAAGCTGCTCACGACCGGTGACGGGGGAATGCTTACCACATCCAACCCAGATTGGGACAAGCAGTTTCGTCTCTGGCGGCAACACGGCATGAGTGTGCCAGACACGGTGCGCCACGGAGCGAAAGAGGTTGTCTTTGAATCCTATCCGGTATTGGGCTATAATTACCGCATGACCGATATCCAGGCGGCGGTCGGACGCGAACAACTCAAACGTCTGCCGGAGGTCACAGAAAGACGCCGTTTCCTGGCAGGACGATACCGTGAACTGCTGACGAACGTGCCTGGGCTGAGAGTGCCGGAAGAACCATCCTGGGCCCGCAGCAACTGGCAGAGCTACTGTGTGCGCCTGCCCGATGGTTGCGACCAGCGTCAGGTGATGCAGTTCATGTTGGACAGGGGAGTGGCTACCCGCCGAGGTGTCATGTGTTCTCACCGTGAACAGGCTTATGCCGATTTTGGTCATTCTTGGCTGCTACCTGAATCAGAGCAGGCTCAGGATCACAGTATCATCCTGCCGCTGTATCATCAAATGACCGAGGAAGACCAGAACTACGTGGTGGAAGTGCTGAGGGAGGCGTGTCAGGCAGCATGAGCGGTATAGCAGTTGGGGTGAGCGAGAGGACACTAGGGCTTGAGGAGAGCACAGTCCGGCGGCCACTTCTCACCATTGTGACCCCTGCCTACAACGAGGCAGAAAACCTGCCAGTGCTGTACCAGCGTCTGCGACAGGTGCTCGACAGCAATGACACTAACTGGGAATGGATCGTGGTGGACGATCATTCTACGGACCGAACGTTCGAGGTCTTGACAAATCTGGCGGAGCAGGATGGCCGGCTGCGTGGCTTCCGCTTTTCTCGCAATTTTGGCTCACACACTGCCATCACCTGTGGCCTCCATCACGCCCGGGGAGACTGCGCCATCGTCCTGGCGGCTGACCTGCAAGACCCGCCGGAGGAGATATCGCGCCTTCTGGCTGAGTGGCAGCATGGGGCACAGGTCGTGTGGGCTGTGAGAGCGCGGCGCGAGGGAGAGGGTGCCACTTATCTGGGGTTTGCTCACCTGTACTACGCCCTGATGCGCCGCACGGGCGCGTTGCGGGACCTACCTGCTGAGGGTGCTGATTTCTTCTTGATTGATCGGGCTGTGATAGACGCCTTCAACCAGTTTCGCGAGAGCCACGTCAGCATCCTGGCCCTCATCACCTGGATGGGCTTCTGCCAGGCAACCATCAGCTACAGCAAGCAGGCTCGCCTGCACGGTCGTTCAGGCTGGAACTTGGAGAAGAAGCTGAAGCTGGTAGTGGACTCGATTACTTCGTTCACTTACTTTCCCATTCGCTTGATGTCCTATGTAGGTTTTATCACCGCCCTGCTCGGCTTTCTATATGCCGGGCTTGTGGTATTTGATGCGCTACGTGGCCTTCCACCCCAAGGATGGGCATCTCTAATGGTGGTTGTGCTCGTACTTGGTGGCATCCAAATGGTAATGCTGGGTGTGCTGGGTGAATATCTGTGGCGCGCCCTGGACGAATCCCGGCGCCGTCCACGGTATTTGATCGAGGCGACAACCGGAATGACAGAGCAGATATCGCCGGAAGCCTCTCGTGTAGGTTCATCACTGTGCAACATTAGGACAGCGAAATGACCCACAACTTCGCTTCGATGGGCGGGAACATGGACGGGCGGCACTCCATTGACATCACATCGGCTCTTTTTGTGATGGCAGCAGCGATGTTTGTCGTCAACATTCTTCCCTGCCTTGCCGTTGGTTTCTATCAGGATGATTTCAAGAGCCTGGACTTGTTTCAGGATTGGGGCTGGAATCTCTGGCGGGCGATTCAACAAGATGGTGTATCCCAAGGGTTTCGTCCGTTTACGTTTGTC
>Ga0194125_10013459_pt1 | contig 10630 bp, 9 predicted proteins | sample TA2KigC250mmetaG_FD_148626 | JGI IMG/M metagenome (GOLD analysis project Ga0194125, IMG submission 148626) | Freshwater microbial communities from Lake Tanganyika, Tanzania - TA2015034 Kigoma Deep Cast 250m | ecosystem: Environmental > Aquatic > Freshwater > Lake | place: Tanzania: Lake... | reverse complement strand
TCGACAATGTTGGGTCGCCCTTCGTGCATTTTCAGAATAGGCTCGGATTCAATCCCATGCTCTGCGAGAAATCTGCTGGTACCGTTGGTTGCCTTTATTTTAAAACCCAGCCTGTAAAATTCCTGAGCCACATCGAGAACTGCTGGTCTTTCCTCTTGTGAGACCGTGATTAAAACCGTTCCTTCAGAGGGAAGTACCTGTTGGGCTGCCTCTTCTGCCTTATAAAAGGCGAGGCCAAAGGAGTCTGCCATTCCTAATACCTCTCCGGTGGAACGCATCTCCGGCCCTAAGATGGGGTCCACTTCGGGAAACATATTGAAAGGGAAGACCGATTCTTTAACACCAAAGTGTCTGATAAATTTCGGTTTGAGATTGAGAGAACTCATTTTTTTACCAAGCATCAACTGAGTGGCCAATCGTGCCATTTGGATGTTACAGACCTTCGAAACGATGGGTACCGTACGAGAGGCACGAGGGTTTGCTTCCAAGACATAAACCCGATCGTTGGCAATGGCATATTGCATATTCATTAATCCGATGACGTTGAGTTCGGTTGCGATCTTCTTCGTATAGTCATAGATGGTCTCCGAATGCTTGGGTGGGATGCTGATGGGCGGGATGACACAGGCAGAGTCTCCGGAATGGATGCCAGCCAGTTCGATATGCTCCATCACGGCCGGAACAAAGGCACTGGTTCCATCGGAGATGGCATCTGCCTCAGCCTCGATGGCGTTTTCTAAGAATTTGTCAATCAGGATCGGCCGCTCTGGTGTCACACCCACAGCCGCTGCCACATACTGTTTGAGCATTTCCTCATCATGAACCACCTCCATGCCCCGTCCTCCCAGGACATAAGAAGGCCTGACCATGAGAGGATAGCCGATTCTCTCAGCCACTGAAATCGCCTCCTCGAGATTGCTGGCCATGCCTGATTCTGGCATTGGAATCCTTAATTTAGCCATCATCTGGCGGAAACGATCGCGATCCTCTGCGAGGTCAATCGTCTCAGGTGATGTTCCGATAATCTTGACTCCGGCCTGAGCCAATTCATTTGCAAGGTTGAGGGGAGTCTGGCCTCCAAACTGAACAATCACCCCTTCGGGTTTCTCTTTTTCATAGATGCTAAGAACATCCTCTACGGTAAGTGGTTCAAAATAGAGTTTGTCGGAAGTGTCATAATCCGTTGAAACGGTCTCCGGATTGCAGTTGACCATGATGGTCTCATATCCTTGATCACGCAGAGCAAAGGCAGCATGCACACAACAGTAATCGAATTCAATCCCCTGCCCGATACGATTTGGCCCTCCTCCCAGAATCATGATCTTGGGCCTGTTGCTGACCTTTACCTTATCTGGAGCATTGTAGGTTGAGAAATAGTAGGCGGCGTTTTCCACACCGCTGACCGGCACAGATTCCCAGCCCTGAACCACGCCCAGAGCGATACGCCGTTGTCTAATTTCTTTTTCAGATAGGCCAAGGAGTTTAGTGAGATAGCGGTCTGAAAAGCCATCTTTCTTTGCCTTTATCAATAACTCATCGGGAAGGGTTTTACCTTTATACTTAAGAATCTTTTCCTCCAGTTCCACCAGTTCTTTCATCTGTACGATGAACCAGGGTTTGATATAGGTTTTATTATGAATATCCTCTACGGTGGCACCTTTGCGGAGGGCTTCGTACATGATGAACTGCCTTTCACTCGAAGGCTCGGCTAAAAGGCCCATGAGTTCATCAAGACTCTTTTGATGAAAATCCTTAGCAAAGCCGAGTCCATAACGGCCGGTTTCAAGGGACCGGATCGCTTTCTGAAAAGCCTCTTTGTAATTTTTGCCAATACTCATGACTTCGCCCACGGCGCGCATCTGTGTGCCGAGTTTGTCGTGGGAATTCTTAAACTTCTCAAACGCCCACCGGGCAAATTTAACCACCACATACTCTCCCGATGGAGTATATTTTTTCAGTGTTCCCTCTCGCCAGTAGGGGATTTCGTCCAGTGTCATTCCGGCAGCCAGCTTTGCTGAAATTAAGGCGATTGGAAAACCTGTTGCCTTTGAGGCGAGGGCAGAGGATCGAGAAGTTCTGGGATTGATTTCGATCACTACCACCCTGCCGGTCTCGGGGTCGTGAGCGAACTGAATATTGGTGCCACCAATCACCTGAATGGCTTCGACAATGTCATAGGAGTATTTCTGAAGACGTTTCTGTAATTCCGGAGAGATCGTAAGCATTGGAGCCGTACAATAGGAATCTCCAGTGTGGACACCCATGGCATCCACATTCTCAATAAAGCAGACGGTGATCATCTGGTTTTTTGAGTCCCGAACCACTTCGAGCTCCAGCTCCTCCCATCCAAGTACCGATTCCTCAACCAGGATCTGACCGACCAGGCTTGCTGAGATACCACGGCTGGCAATCGTTCGCAATTCCTCCACATTATAGACTAACCCTCCCCCTGTCCCTCCCATGGTGTAGGCTGGGCGGATGACCACCGGGTAGCCGAGTTCTGCGGCGATCTCCTCAGCTTCTTCCACGCTAAAGGTGATTTTGCTTTTTGGCGTTTCAATACCCAGTCGATTCATGGTTTCCTTGAAGGCTAACCGGTCCTCTCCGCGTTGGATGGCATCAATATCCACGCCAATGATCTTTACTCCAAACTGCTTTAGAACGCCGGTTCGTGACAGTTCCGAAGAGAGATTCAAGCCTGTCTGCCCTCCAAGATTCGGCAGTAAGGCATCGGGCCTTTCCTTTTCGATAATATCCTTCATCCTTTGGAGGTTAAGCGGTTCGATATAAGTGACATCGGCCATACCCGGGTCTGTCATAATCGTTGCAGGATTTGAATTGACCAGGACGATCTTATATCCCAGACCCCGAAGGGCTTTGCAGGCCTGGGTGCCGGAATAGTCAAACTCACAAGCCTGACCTATGATAATAGGACCTGATCCGATGATCATCACTTTCTTGATGTCGTCACGTCTCGGCATAAAGGTTCTCCTTGGAAATGGGCTGTAAAGGTAGTTGATTGGAACTTGATTTGACCGAAGGAAGTATAGTTTGGCTGAACAGGAGTGTCAAGACAAAAAGAAGGGATTTCTTGGGAACCCAGAAATCCCTGATTACAGTCCTGCCTGCCGGCCCCGGTCCCGACCGAGGGCGGGGTAGGCAGGGATTTAAAAACTGATTACACAGATTAGAAGGAGATGGAAGAAAGCCTACAAAGTTCATAGAAATTTAACTAAGAGGGCAATGATCAAAGCAATAAGGCTTCCTGCTACTACTACCCAATCGGACCATCTGAAGCGAGGTTCGTAGCGGAAACGTCGGCCTGATATTCCGAAACCCCGTGCCTCCATCGCCTCTGCCAGTTCATCGGCAAATTTGAATGATTGAATCAGTAGGGGCCCCGCAAGCGCAGGCAGGTGGAGAATGCTTCTCAGGCCTCCTTCAATGGGAATGCCTCTTGCACGCTGGGCATCACGGATATTTCGAGTACGGCGGATGAGAACTGGGATAAATTGCATGGATGCAGTCAATACGAAGGTGAAAGGGTAAGGAAATCCTATCTTGAGCAGTCCATTGGAAAGGATTTCAGGCGGGGTCGTCTGGAAGAAGAGAAAGAAGACCACACCGATCGTAAGCAACCGGAGTCCTGAGATGATTCCTGTTGTCAGGTCAAAGGCAAGCCAGGCGATGAGGAAAAAGGTGAGGACGGCAAAGCCTAAACCTTTTAAGAAATTGAACCAAGGCCGAAAGAGGTGAAGCGAGAGAACAAAGGCGACCAATATCACCAGGGAAATGATGAGGAAGGCCCATTGACTGAAAGTCATCAATAGAACCATAGCCACAAGCGCAAGTACAAGTTTGGATCGGGGATCGAGAATCGATTGTTTCAATTCTTATTCTCCTCTAATCGTTTGATGGCCTGGATCAATTGAAATTGCTGGGTGGGCCTGAGCCCGGCTTTTGACATGGCGGTTGCTTCCTCCATCACTCCATCCGGAGATCCATCCGCAATGATCTTTCCATCTGAAAGGATGAGCCAACGATCTGCGTGCTCGGCTGCAAATTCGAAGTCATGGGTTACAAAGATAACGGTTTGTCCTTCCTCCCGTAGCTGGTGAAGATAAGAGGTCAATTCCCGGCGATAAGGTTCGTCCTGTCCGGCGGTAGGCTCATCAAGAACGATCAGGTCGGGCTTGACAGATAAGGCAGCCGCAAAAGAGACTCTCTTCTTCTGCCCCTCACTCAGAGCAAAGGGAGAACGATCGAGGAAGGGAAGAAGTCCAAATCGGTCGAACAACCCGTCACACCAGAGCGGGTCATAAGAATGAAATATCTTTGGACCTGTCAGAACCTCCTCTCGCACAGTGGGCCGAAAGATCTGGTCATTCGGATTCTGCCAGACCAGACTGACATTCCGGGAGAGTTCTGAGACGGATTTTTTCCGGGTGTCGGAACCAAAGATTCTTACGAGACCCTTCTGAGGTTTGAGCAGACCATTTAAATATTTTATCAGCGTAGTTTTGCCAGCTCCATTTCGACCCAGGAGAGCAACAGATTCTCCTTTCTGGAGTTTGAGGTTAATTCCGCGAAGAAGGGGAGTACCGTTGTAATTAGACCAAAGGGCTTCTATCTCAACCACTGGATGCGTTGTTTCTGTACGAGGAACAAAGGGATTGAGTGACTGTTTAATGAGGTGCTGATAGAATGGAGTTAAAAGATTCTGAGCTTTTAGTTCCTCTATTGCTTTTTCTATATCAAAGACCGTTATCTTGAGACCGAAATCCCTGAGGAGCCGTAACAGTGGCGGGAGGTTGAGGCCATAGCCAGAAATATCTCCGGAAAGAACCTGATGGGGTGGGCCCTCTGCAATACTTCTTCCTCGATTAAAGATGATGATCCGATCTACGTCTTGAATAATTTCATGAAGCCTGTGCTCAACGATGATGATCGTGATCCCTTCGGACTTCAGCGACCGGAGAATTTTTCTAAGCATCTCTGTTGCTTCGGGGTCGAGGTGTGTAAAGGGTTCGTCAAGAAGAAGAAGTCTGGGGCGAAGAGTGAGAATGGCTCCTAGAGCAACCCTCTGTTTTTCACCGCCGGAGAGGGTATGGGGTGAGCGGCCCATGAGGGAATCAAGTTCTGTCAGGTTGCTTGCCCAGGCCAACCTCTTTTCAATTTCAGACGATTCTAATCCCAGGCTCTCCAAGCCATAGACCATTTCCGCCTCAACGGTCTGGTTGAAGAGTTGAGCATCGGGATTTTGAAAGACTAATCCTGCGTGGCGAAACAGTTCATGAACAGGATGCTTGCCAGTATCGAGCCCGTCCACAAGAACCTTTCCGGTTAATTTCCCATGATGAAAATGGGGGACCAGTCCAATACAGGCGCGGCAGAAGGTTGATTTTCCGCTTCCACTTGTTCCCGCAACGAGAACGCTTTCTCCTGAATGAATGGTCAGGTCAAGGCCATCCAGAGCCGGAGTTTCTATACCGGGATAATGGTAGGTCACTCCCTCAAACCGGAGAATCATTCGATGTTCAACCTCATTCCGTTTTTAGTTTCGCCAGGCCAGCTCGTTCGAGGAGCTTGAGTCCGAAGAGGCCAATGATTGCTCCCGTGATTGTGCTTCCAGAGAAAGCAATGATCAGGGCTCCGAGGGCAATAGTTTTTCCCATAAAGACAGGGGCAACAATCAAGGCGCTCAAAATGGCTCCCAAAAGTCCTGTGCCAATTATTTCTCCCAGGGCTCCAAGATAGATATTACGGCTATAACGATAGGCAATGCCCGCGAGGAAGGCACCGACCATCCCGCCCGGAAAAGCGAGCAGTGTGCCTGTGCCAAGTCCATTACGAATGATGCCAATGATGAAGGCAATACCAGTTGCCCACCATGGACCAAGGAGGATGGCAGCGATGACATTGACGAAATGCTGGGCTGGATTGATCTTTGCAATACCAATCGGAATGCTGGTAAAGGGGGAGATGGCAACACCTATCGCAACAAGGATTACTGTCCTCGCAATGATTCTTGTCTCCATTTTTTCCTCTTTTTTTCTAGTCATGCCGAACTTGGTTCGGCATCTCGTTCTGGTTTTTACCCCAGACCCTGAAACAATACTGAAATGAATTCAGCACAAGGTTCAGGATGACAAATTTGAGAGATTTCAAATGTCTTTGTTTAAGATTTTATCCTAATCCCTTTTCGCATCTGATCGGGTGTTAGTGAAAAGAGGCTATCTAAAAAGGCGGACTTAAATGTCCCTGGCCCTTTTGCAAGAAGGGCTGCCTGTTCTCCAGCCAGACCGAAGAAGGCTATTGCACTCACTGTAGCCATTACTGGGTCCTTCTCCACGGCATTGAAGGCTCCGAGGACTGCCGTGAGCATACAGCCCATACCCAGGACCTTTCCCATCATCGGGTGGCCATTCTCCACAATCACTCTCTTTTCGGAAGAGACGATCAGATCCTGCGGACCACTTGCCACAACAACTGCACCTGTCATTTTAGATAGATGCTGGGAGGCCTGGTTCAGGTCCTCTGGACCGGTAACCGAATCCACTCCGGCTAAATGGCTCTCCTGACCTGCAAGTGTTCCGATTTCAGCCTGATTTCCCCTAATCACCGTAAGCCGCAGTATGGATAAAATCCTTTTACAGGATTCTATGCGAAACTTGGATGCAGCCGCTCCGACCGGGTCAAATAGGACCGGATGGCCATCCTTGTTCGCCTGAAGGCCTGCCAGAAGCATGGCTTCAATGCGAACCGGTGAAGGGGTTCCCAAGTTGAGCACCAATGCATCTGTCCTTGAAGTGATCTCCTCAACCTCTTCAGGAGCAGTGGCCATGATGGGTCGAGCGCCAATGGCCTGAAGTGCACTTGCAACATCATTGGCCGTGACCCAATTGGTGATAGCATGGACAACAGGTTTCTGTTTTCGAACAGTAAGAGGGACTTGTAGGAGGCGTTCGGCCTGAAAGATCATGGCTCTCTCCTTTAACAGTTGCTGAAAAAGGCATTCTTCCCAAGGTGCTCAAAAAAGCCAGGATGCAAGGCTCCCGAAATCCTGAGAAGTGAGGCGTACTTGGACGTACGCCGCAACGACGAAGGATGAAGGAAACGCCGCAGACTGACGTTTTTCAGCACCTTGTTAGAAATAAAAAAACCGGCCCCGGAGGGTCGGCATCTTTTTTAAGTAATCTGTCGATCCCTCCGCTGGTATTATCCAGGTCAGGTTCAGCGGGTCGGTGACTGTACGGTCACCCTCTCAGCCAGGTCCATCCCAACTCCCCGCGACAAGCTGATGAATTTTACCCCGTTAGAAAGCCCCGATGCTTGCCCCGTACGAAGTTCTACTTCTATCGGGGGTGAGCCTTTCCGTTAGAAGGGCGATGCTCTTCTAACGGGGTTTACTAAATATATAGGACAGGTTGAAGATGAAGTCAAGTTAGTCGTAATGAATAAGGGGGAAAGGGGAAGGGGATGATGGAGATTGTAAAAAAGGCTCCAGTAGAGATACCTGGAGCCTTTTTCGAAGTTTGAAGATTTTTTTGTTTTAGCTTACCACAACAACATTTGTTGCCTGGAGCCCCTTGGGACCCTGGGAAACCTCGAACTCGACCTCATCGCCTTCATAAAGGGATTTGAAACCATCCCTTTTAATGGCGGAGAAGTGAACGAAGACATCATTTCCGTCGTCTCTGGAAATGAACCCGAAGCCCTTCTTCTCATTAAACCATTTTACTTTACCTTTGGCCACTACAACTCACCTCCTTTCCACTTTAGACTAAAGTAAGTTGTAATAGCCTTTGGCCCTAAAAAAAAAGCCACAAAAGTTTTCAGAAGCACTTTTGTGACCTTTCGCTGATCCAAAACACATACTTCTTACAACCTACATTTATAGTATTGCACAATACTTCTTAAAAGTCAAAGCTTTTTTTAAAAATCTTTAAAAATTAGAATAAGCTATGATATCAGTAAGATAGCTATGCCTGAGTGTCTCTTTTAACCTCTCGATTTCAAAAGTGACCGCATGGAGTGTCTTCGATATCAACTGTCCTGGATTGATCGCTAGAGTCTCGCCAATCCATTCGAAATACGAACCTGAGAGCTGTGGGGATTCATGGATATGGCCATTGAGATTGAGCAGAGGTTGGTGCAATTCAATGAAGGCTTTGAGAGCACGACTTCCTGCTGATTTTCCTCCCTGAACCTGATCAAGCCGTGTCCCAAATGGAGGGGAATGCGTCAGATAGATCGCTCTCTTCGGAGAAACAGGTTTTGGGAGTTGGTCCAAATCTTCCTGAATCGTTTCTCGATTCCTAAGGTAGAGATAGGGATCGATCGGGGTTAATTCGTCACTCTGGTCAGAGGTTCTAATATAAGATGGGTTCTTCTGAGGGGGCCAGGCTGCCTCGGCATCATCCATCTTTTCGTAATCCTTTGGCCGAAAAGGGGTTGGGGGGACAAAAGGGTAACCGATGATTTCGTATCCGTTTCTAAGCTGGTAGATTTTCTGATTGAGATCGACTATTCCCTCCACAGGTTCTTTAAAAAAATAAGGATAACCCAGGTCCCAGTTTCCGGGAATAAGAAAGAGATGTTTGACATCGGTCATTTTCATTATTCTTTTAAAGAAAGAAAAGAGAAACTGGTCGATAAAGGTCTTCTGGTTGGGAATCATGTCCTCGTAGCGTTTCGTTGGAGGGAAGGACGGGAGGAGGTCGCCCCCTAATAGGATGATCTCTGCGGATGAAGATTGGGTTAACTCCAGGAGTTGTTCGTAGAGATAGATCTCGCCATGAAGATCGGAAGCATATAACCATTTCATTTCGATCATTGATCCAAAAGAATGAATCTATACCTCATAGTCCTCAACAAGGATCCATTTATCTTTCCCCCTGATCAGTTTGAAGGATACTTTGCAGAAGGAACAGAGAACAAAGTCCCCTGGTCTTTCATCACCATCCAGGGGAATATCGGCATCACAAATCGGACATTCTAGTTCAATGGACATCGATCATCTCCTTTAAGGATAAACGTATTTGAAATAATTAAAAAAATCAAGCTATCATCCTTTTCCCCTAAAATGTAGGGGGTGAATATTTTTCTTGCATCGGGGTACAAAATCTTATAAATATTAATACATAGCAGGAGGAATTCCTATGGATAAGAAATTAATTATTCTCTTTTTATTGGTTACTATCTGTGGGATGGCCATCTTTTTATGGGGTTGCCCGCCCCGAGTGGTCCATGTCAGGCCACCCGAACCCAGGGTTGAGGTTTATGGACACCCTCCCTATCCTGACGCTGTCTGGCGGCCAGGACACTGGGAACATCGTAGAGGAGATTGGGTCTGGGTTCCGGGTCACTGGCATAGACGTCCGCAGCCTCACGCTGTCTGGGTCCCGGGACACTGGGAACCGAGAGGAAGAGGCTGGGCCTGGAGACCAGGTCGCTGGGAATATCGCTGAGAATAAATAGTTCGGAGTATGGAGTTCGGAGTTAGGAGTAAAAAATAGAATATAGGTTTCATTTTCTTAGTCTCCGAACTCCGAACTGACAACTCCGAACTTGTGGGGTTAAGTCATGTTCGGTTTGGGATTGCCTGAGATCCTGATCATTCTCGTCATCATCCTTGTCCTCTTTGGGGCGAAACGACTCCCTGACATCGGCGAAGGTCTTGGAAAGACGGTTAAGGAACTGAGAAAGATAAAGGGAGAAAAGAAGCCGGAGAAGGGCCAGAGTGATCAGAGGGGAGGAGTAGTCTCCGATATTAAAAAAGAGATAGAGGAAATCCCTGGTTTGAAGGAAGCCAGAGAGATTAAAGAGACTGCAGATAAGGTAAAGAACATTACAAAACTTTTAAAATAAACCATTTGAAATTTCCTGGATCGTCATCCTGAACCAGGCCCTGAGCGTGATTCACTATCTTCCGGTTTCAGGATCTTCCCGCCGTAGCCCTATTTGTAGGAAATAACATTAATCCCATCGAAATAGACTCAGGAGGTCAAAGATGAAAAAGAAACTAACTCGGTTCGATCTTCAAAAGATGAAGGAATCTGGCCAGAAGGCGGTCTGGGTGACCGCTTACGATTTCTGGACTGCCCAGTTTGCTGAACAAGCAGGCATGGATATGCTGCTGGTGGGCGATTCCCTTGGAATGTGTGTCTATGGCTACGAGGGGACCGTTCCTGTCACCATGGATCAGTGCATCTATCATTCGGAAGCAGTGCGCAGAGGCGCTCCGAATACTTTTATTATCGGAGATATGCCTTTTCTCTCCTATCAGGTCAACACGGACGAAGCTGTTCGAAATGCCGGACGCTTTTTCAAAGAGGCGAGAGTGGATGCCATCAAACTTGAGGGAGGCCGGAGAGTCTGTCCCCAGATCAGAGCCATCTCGGATGGAGGGATGCTCGTCATGGGCCACATTGGCCTTACCCCACAGAGCTCCGGACAATTAGGTGGATTTAAGGCTCAAGGCCGAACTGTTGAAGCAGCACTGGAGTTGATAGAAGATGCCCGAGCTGTTCAAGAGGCAGGAGCTTTTTCCATCCTCGTGGAGGCGGTTCCACCAGAGGTTTGCAAGATCATTCGAGACGATTTGACCATCCCGGTTTACAGTATTGGA
>Ga0194125_10013450_pt1 | contig 10636 bp, 9 predicted proteins | sample TA2KigC250mmetaG_FD_148626 | JGI IMG/M metagenome (GOLD analysis project Ga0194125, IMG submission 148626) | Freshwater microbial communities from Lake Tanganyika, Tanzania - TA2015034 Kigoma Deep Cast 250m | ecosystem: Environmental > Aquatic > Freshwater > Lake | place: Tanzania: Lake... | reverse complement strand
CGAGAAAGATGCTGTTGCCGTTCTCGCGCGGTTTCCTCTGCAGCGGCAGGGCGATCAGATTGCCCAGTCCGCCTTTGGGGAGGGTATCCTGGCTGGGGAAGAAGCGGTCATAGGAGTCCAGGCCGATCTCCGGCCGGCGCTCCATGGTTTGCGTCAGCAGGAAGGCGCCCATCTTGCGCGCCAGCGCGGCTGGAATGGGTTCAGAGAAGAAGAACCAGCAGTGCCCACCGTTGCCCGAGCGCGAGCGCTCCAGAGCGGCTGGAACCCGGTAAGCCTCGCATGTCTCCAGAAACGCGCGGGCATCCGCCAGCCACGTCGCTTTGTCGAAGTCGGCGGCTAGAAACCAACAGGTCTCGTCGGGCAGCATGGGATAGACGCCCATGGTAAAGTCGCGGCCAGGCCGATCCTGCGGATCGAACCCCAGAAGATGGTTTCGCACCACATCGTCGGTGACGGGCAGGTACTCGCGGAAGCTGCAATCATCGCAGCGCGTTCTGGGCTTCTCGCAAACGCCGCTGACCCATTCATTGCGGCAGACGGGCTGATAGCCTTTCTTCCCTGTCTTCAGGCTTTCGAAGCGCCTGGCATAGACGTCCTCACGCCCCCGAAACAGGCGGCGGAAGAGCGCGACTTTGGCTTCCTGCGCAGAGCGATTAGACACAGCGCCCGACAGCGCAAGCGGACCCTCGGTTGCCCGCGTCTCAAGAACGGCCGCCCTTTCCTGCTTCAGGCCCACCACCTGCGCCAGCAGTTCAGCCCGATGCGCGTCGAGCTGCTGCAATTCGCCTTCGATGGCCGCCAGGGCCTGGTTGATCTCGCTCAGCGTCCTCACCCATACCTCGCAGCGTAGGAACTCTTCTGGAGAGCGCGGCCTGATAGGTGATTCTCGTCTTGGATGGTGAAGATCGAATCACAGCATATCGGTCAGTTCAGCCTGGATGCGTGCTATATGCGCATCAGCGCCCTCACGCCGATAACCTTCACCCGCCACATCGGCGCGCGTCTGCGCCCAGGCGGCCGCGATCTCGCACTCGCGCAGGTCGTCATAGCGAGCAAGCTCCATCACGACATAACGCGGCTTGCCTCTGACACTGATCACGACTTCCTCTGCGTGCCGGAGGAGGCGCTCGATAGTGGAGATACTTTTTGTCGTGAGATCGCCGGCGGTGATGATGGTCACGCTTGCCTCCACCGATCAGGTCGACGCGCTGTCATAAAGCGACCCTGACCGTCCGCTCGATCTTCTCCAAGTCGGCGCGCGTGGAAATCAGAATGTCATTTGCTTCGGCATAGACTCGTGCGGCCGGCGTGTAACCGCTCCGGCTGACGCACCAGGGGCGGGCGTTCAGGGTCCGGGCTTTGGCAGCCAGCGCGATCAGCTCCTTCTCGCCGACAACCTTGCTCTGCCATTTGAGCTCGACGGCCCACCGCTTACCACTGGCCGTTTCAGCCAGGGCATCTACCTCTACCTGACCGTCGGCGGAGCGGTACGGCGCGACGTCCTTGACGATGGGCAGCGTCAGGCGTCCACCGCGCCCGAACCAGGCGGCATCCGCCTCCTGGCCGGCGAAGGCGCGCAGCGCCTCGCGCAACTGGCTCTCGCGGGCGCGACCCAGTTCGGACGACAGCCGGGCGTGTTGAGCTTCAAGGTCGGTTAGGAGCGGCGCCAGCGCCGCGCGGCTGGCGAGCGGATCCACCTCGATCCCGCGCGTCATAGCCGCCACCCAGTAGCGCAAGACGGGATCGCGGTAGTAGTACTCCCCGCCGTCCTCGATCAGGAGGTCCACCTCCTGTAAGGCGCGCAGATAGCCGCGCGTGCCCGGGGCGCCCTTGCGAATCCGGCGGGCCACCTCGGTGAGGGTCAGCCCTTCTTCTTCGGCCAGGGTCTGGAGAATGGCCTTCAGAATGCCGTAGCCGCGTGCCCGGCTCAGCGAGATGTCGTACAGGTAGCGGCAGTAGTTGTAGATGCGGCCATCGCGCGTCAGTATCTCCAGCAGGAAGGCGCGTTCGGCGTCTTCCGCGGTCAACGCGCTGGCCGCAGGAACCAGGTCGCCCATCCGTGACGTCACGGCGTAAATGTAGAACGGGTGGCCGCCGGTCAACTCGTGCAGGCGTCGGCCGGCGCCAGCCCCTGGCGTCGCGCCCAGGATGCGTTCGCTGAGAGCCAGGGTCGCATCGAGTGGAAAGCGCGTTACTTCCACCGGTTCGAACTGCAGAAAGAGCGGTGACTGGCCATCTTGGACCAGGTGCTGCATCGCACTGATAGCCGAGGCCGCGACCACATACCCCAGGCGGCCCTGTCGCTGCAGCGCGGCCCGAAACAGTTGCACCGGCCGGCGCACTGCCGGGTAGTTGCCGAGCACCGCGAGCTCCGTAAATTCGTCCAACAGCAGGAGGAGATAGCAGTCCAACTCTGCCGCAAGCTTCTCGGGGAAATCGAGCGCAGCACTGACCTGCAGGGCCGGGTCGTCACGCGCGCTCTCCAGGGTCGCCAGCGTCTGGGCGACACAGCGCAGGCCCGCGGCCGGGCCACCCAGGAGACCGGCTGGCGTTAAGAAGCTGTCGCGATCACCTTGCCCACCAGTCAAAGCCCAAAACGTCACCAGGCCCACGTAGCGCCGGCTGAAAAGCTCCGGCGATGTCACCAGATCTTCCATATCGACGTACACGGGCCGGACGGCGCCGGACGGCGTCCCTTCTACCAACCGCGTCAGGTGCTCCAGCAGCAAGAGCGTCTTGCCGATGCGCCGCAGGCCAAACAACGCCAGATGCCGCGGTCGGCCCTCCGTCAGGCTAAGCGTGGCCTGCTCAAGCACAGCCAGCTCGCGTTCACGGTCGGTGAACAAGGCCCGCAGGTGTGGTGGATAGAAAGGCGTGGTCATGGATCATACTCCGGTATAGTGTTTAGGGCAATTGCATTATAATGCAATTGCCCTAAATCTACCACAAAACACGCTTACCTGTAAAGTTGCTCCGCTTGTCTAGCGGCGCGGCAAGAGCGTCGGATCCGAATCATCAGGCGTCTCACGCGCCTGGAAGCGTCGCCGTCCTACGTTGCGCCTCGATCTCGGCGCGATGCACTGGCCCACAGAACTGATCATGGTGCATCCGCACCGGATAGAGTTGCCAGCAGTATCCCTCCATCCTCAAGAATCCTTCGAGTTCCGCGCTGTCTTTCCACTTCTCAATACCAGTGAACTCCGGGGTGTCGTGATGTTCTGTGGTCGGCGCGGGCACGATCTCGTTCGGAAAGAAGTAGCCCGCAAAGCCTTCTATGTCCACGGCGATGTACACCAAGCGCCTGGGACTGGTGGGCAAGGGAAGGCTCCATTCTTCCACGAACTGCAGTGGCAGGCGGTAAGGCAGGGTGTAGTAGATCGGCCGGTAGTCCATGCGGTACTTGATCCGATAGTATCGCTCGATCCACAGATCGGAGGCGACCGTATGGTTGACGCTGTCGGGCGCGCGCCGGGCCAGCTCGCCGAGACGAGCTGTCTGATAGGCGACAAGATCCGGCAGCTCAACCACTCCCTCCAGGATGGTCAGGGGGGAGGTCTGCAGCGCAGCGGCGATCTCGACGACGTCGCTCACGAGGGCGCGGGTGCGCCCCAGCTCCAGGCTCAGAATCTTCTGATCCGAGACCCCGAGCCGATCCCCCAACTCCTTCTGGGTGAGCTTCGCCTGTTCCCGCAAAAAGCGGATCTTGGCGCCGATGATTTCGTTAACGTCGGCGCTGTTTTTCCCTGTCTTGGGCATGGCAGACATTCTCCGTGTGCTTCTCGTGTATTTGACAGGCTAATAATGTTGTGGTAACATGTTATTATCATGGTAAACCACGTATAACGTGGCTATATCTGGTCATACCGTGCCTATGGTGCAGTCACATCCTTATCTTAGCATAGATATGGACTACCACCAAACCGTCAAATTCGAATTGGCGCTAGCCTGCGGCAACGCACAAGTGGAGGCAGCGTGATGCAAAGATCCCCATTACCGCTCATCGAGTGGTTGGACTCCTTACCGCCCAATACCCAACGTTCGTATCGGGCGGCCTGGGAAGACCTCCTGCGCTTCACCGGCAAATCGTTAGCTGAGCTGACAGTGGAGGATACCGCCAGATGGCTCTGTGACCTGGCGCAGCGTTCAGTCGTAGGGGTGCGCCGCGGCAAGCGCAACTGGCAGCGCCGCGGCTACGCCGAGACGACCATCGCACAGTGGTGCGCGGCGATCAGTGCCTTTTATGCTTCCGCCTATGCCGCCAACCAGGGCTGGCGCAACCCGATCCTGGCGATCGCCCGGCCCAAGGTGCCCAGCTATGCAAGCGCCCGCTTCCTCACCGTGGACGAGGTCAGGGCCTTGTTGCGCGCGGTCAGGGAGGAATCCATCATCGGCCGACGCAACTACGTTTTGATCCTGATCCTCATCATCACCGGCCGGCGCAGCTCCGAGGTCTGCCGGATGCGCTGGGGCGATCTGCGCCGCGACGGTGAGCGCGTGTGGTGGCTGCGGCCCGGTTCGGCGGGCGGTGAGGCCGAACGCCTGCCGCCTTCCATCTGGCGCGCGATCATCGACTACCTGGCGGCCGCTGGGCGCCTGCAGAACATCCAGGATGAGGATTTCATCTTTATGGCTGTGACGCCTAACGCCAGCCGGCTGCCCTCGGTGGGCGAGCGGGACGCCAACGAGATATGTCCGCTTTCCGAGCGCGAGGTTGCCCGCTTGATCAAACGCTATGCCCAGCGCGCCGGGTTGGATCCCCGCAAGGTGACGCCGACAACGCTGCGGCATACGGCGGCGAAACTGCGCCGGGAGGCCGGCGATTCGGTGAGCGGCATCAGCGCGCTGCTGGGCATCTCGACGGCCAGCACCCATGCGCTGCTTCGGCGGGCCGCGGAGGCTGGGCAAGGGGCCTGGGTACGAGTGGAGGCGATACCCGAGCTGAGGGCGTCTACGTCACCCTGAACGAGATCAACCCGGCGTTGCTGGCGCGCGCCTGCAACCGGCTGGTAGATCGGCTGAAGCCCACGACGGGCGATGCGGATATACTGCGCCGGCGCGTCTTCTACGTGGACGTGGATCCGGTCCGTCCTGCCCAGATCAGCGCGACTGAAGCCGAGCACGCCCTCGCGCTCGCCCGAACCCGGCAGATCAGCGAGTATCTGCAGGAGCTGGGGGCGCCGGCGCCGCTCCAGGCCGACAGCGGCAACGGCGGCCATGCACTGTGGGGCATTGATCTGCCGGCGGACGACGGCGGCCTGGTGCAGGACGCGCTGCGGGCGCTAGCGCGGCGCTTCAGCGATGCGCTGGCCAAGGTGGACGAGACCGTCGGCAACCCGGCGTGTATCGGCAAGCTCTACGGCACCTGGGCGCGTAAGGGCGACAGCATGGCGGATCGTCCCCACCGGCTGGCCCGGATACTGGCGGCGCCCGAACTCCTGGCGGAACTGTCGGTCGCGATCTTGCATCAGTTGAAGGGCACTCTGCCGGCGGCCAAACCCGCCCGGCGCCACGCCGGGACAGGGCAGACGGCGGCCAAGGGGGCTTTCGACCTGAAGGCGTGGGTTGAGCGCTATCTGCCGGAGGCCGGTGAGCCGAGTGACTGGGACACTCACACCAGCAAGGGCCGCAAGTGGGCTATCGCGTGCCCCTGGAACCCCGAGCATACCGGCCGCTGCGCCTGGGTGGCCGAGTTGGGCAACGACGCCATCACCGCTGGCTGCCAGCATGATAGCTGTCAGGGCAGGGGGTGGCCCGAGCTGCGCGCCCTGCTCGAAGGCGCTCATCCGTACCGCAGAGAGGACGACGCGGAACGTGTTGAACCGCAGGCGCTAACGCTGCCGCAGTCAGCCGATGCCACACTCGGCGACAAATTCCGCGATCCCGACGGGCGTAGAACCGATCGGGCGGAGCCAGAGTCTGCGGTGCTGCCCGGCGGGGCCGTGGTTGAAGGCGCTGGTGAACCATTCAGTCCGGGACGCCCGCCCGACGAACCGCCACCGTGGCTGGGGGCGGATGGCACGGACAGCGGGATACCCCCACCACCGGCCAAAGCCGCCCCGCGCAAAACAACCCGGAAGAAGATCACGAGCCGCTACCTGATCAACTACCTGGCGGAGCTGGGTTATGCGTTCCGCCTCAATTTGTGTGACGACTCGGTGGAGGTCGGCGGTGAGCGGCTTTCGGACGTCAGCCGGGCGCAGATGCGGTGCCAACTCCGCGACGCCGGCCTGGGCAAGTATCTGGCGGCCGCCGATGATGCCGTGATCGCCAGCGCCGCCAGCCATCCGTACCATCCGGTGTGCGACTATCTGAAGAGCCTGCGGTGACGCTGGCGCGTGACCTGCCGGGCTGGGGCTTCCGCCTGCTGCCAGGCAACCCGCGCAGCGGCGAGGCCTACATCTTCATGGCCGCCACCGGCCGGCCGTCTGATGCCATCGCGCAACTGCTGCGGCCCCTGGCGGCGGAGGTGGATCTGTTGCTGCTCGACACCATGCCATCGAAGGGCGCCGGCTTCCGGGAGGTGCTGTTCGCGGTGGACTGGGTCCTGGTCCCCACCCAGCTTGAGCGGCTCAGCCTGGAAGGGGTAACGTTCCTGGCGCAGACTTGCGGGGAGCTGGCGCGCGAGCGTGGGCGCGGCCCCCGGCTCCTGGGTGTGGTGCCGAATCTGGTGCGCCGGCGCACGGGCGAGCACCAGGCGCAGTTGGCGGAGCTGGTGGCGGCCTTCGGGCCGGCGGTCTGGCCGCCGATCCCGTTGAGCGTGCGCGTGGCCGAGGCGTGCGCCTACGGCACGACGGTGTTTGCGCACGCGCCGCGCGATCCGGCCGCCGTCGCGCTGCGGCTGATCGGCCAGCGGCTGCTTGAGAACCTGGAGGGATGAGCATGGCAGACAAAGCGAGGGTGGGCGGGGTGCGGATTGATCCCGCGGTGGCAGCCTTTCAGCAGAGTGCCGCGACCAACGTGGCCGCGCTGAGCCGCAAGCAGTTGGCCGACCGGGCGCGCGTGCGGGTCAAGGCTGACGTACCGGTCGAGGTGAAGCAGGCCGTGGCCGCGGAAGCTGAGCGGCTGGAGACCAGCGAGAGCCAGGTGGTCGCGTTCCTGCTGGCGTGGGCGCTGCACGAGCTGCATGCGGGCAACGCAGAGCTGGTCGAGGCGCTGGAAGCGGCCCGAGTTTACAGTCGTGCGTTGAGATTTCTATACAGTTACGAGATTCCCGACGCTTTTCTGGCGGATCGCTGAGCGACGGGGCTGCCGGCGGGCACAGTGGTGGCCCCGCCATGGCCCCGCCGATGTGCCCATAAAATGACCCCGCCGGTGGGGATTTTGCGAGGCGCTACGTTGGCTTCTGCCGTTTGGGCCGTAGGAGAACCTGGGGCCGAAATCGGTGCTCAGAAGGCCGTACAATCGCTGCAGGCCTTCCACCATCCGGTGTGGAGAACGCTACTTTTGGCTGCACGCGGCCGACGCCCGGGCTTCGGTACAAGTGATAATCGCGTACGCCGGTTCTCGCCGGGCGAGCTGCGACAGCAAGACGGGCGTCGCGATGTTCAAACATCAGGTGTACGCGGGCGACCGAATGTTCAAACATGGCTCCGAGGATAGCGCGATGGCCACGTGCGCCGATGTTTGAACGTCGCGGCGATGTATGAACATCGGCCAAAGCCTTTCGTGCCCCGCCTCGCTGATGTTCGTACATCGCCCTGAACCTGGGAAAGGACCCTTGCATGGCTGAGCCGAAGATTCTTGGGGTACGAGAGATCCTCAGCAACTTCCGGGCGACGCTGGCGACAGCGCGCCAGACCGGGGAACCGGTGGTCATTGCGCTGCGCCGCCGCCAACCGGCCGGGGTGCTGCTGGGATACGAGACCTGGCAGGCGTTGAAAGCTCAACTGCCCGCCCAGTCCGACACATCTGTCTTGATGGCGGAGCTCGCTGCTGAGAGGCAGAGGAACGGCGAGCTTGCCGCCAGGCTGGCGGACGCGCAATGGCGGGTCGAAGACATGGGCCGTGACCTGGCCGCGGCGCGCCAGCGCGTGGCGGAGTTGGAAGCGCAACTTGCCAGGCCGCCGACGGCCAGCCAGCATGGGGACGCGTGGGGCATCGAACAGCTGCCGGCGCCAGCGCATGAATCGTCCGAGATTTGGCCCAGCCAGACCTGGGGCAGTTCTTGGGAAACCGAAGCGTCGGTCGAGTCGGGCTGGGGGCAACGATGACCGCAAGGTGCACCGATTTTTCTGCAGCCAGAAATGGTATCCGGTCTCTGGCAGCCATAAACCGGCGCCCCATCGCGCGCTCACAAATCGCGCTCCGCCGCCCACAAATCGGCTCTCAAGGTGCTTACCCTCTCTCTTATGAGTATGCTTTGTGTGCGCCACGCTCCGATGGGTAGGGTGGGTGTGCCACCATTCACCGCGCCGAATCCCTGACCTTCTCTCTCTGGCGGATCACCGGGGTGGTGAATGGTTGACCGGTGGGGGACGCGATCTGGCCCCACCGGAGTGGTGGGGCCAGATCTGATACAGTTGCGGTCACCCCACGCGCCGGCAGGCCTGTGGGCCATTCAGGACGGGTATGCCTGGCGCCGGCACGGGTACGTCTGCGGGGATGCGACGGTAACGCGCACGCCCTCCCGCAATCAGTGAGTTGGAGGATAGCACGGAGGTTCGCTTTGGGCAAGTCGTCGGCCGTGACTACGCGGGAACTTGAAACTCTGGCTGAGGCCGTCAGCAGGCTCGCCGCCACTCGGAGCCGCTGTGACCGGCGTCGGCGGTCCGTCTGGCGTGCGTGGCGGGATGACCTGGTGGGGCAGGTGCACCGCGCAGTGAAGCCGGCCGTCCGCCCCTACGCCGGCAAGGTGTTAGTCGGCGTTGCGGCCAGTCTGCTGGCGGATCTGGAGCGGGCCTGGCGCTGGGCCGATGAGCTGGACGAGCTCATCGACGCGGCGGAAGGCGAGCTGGCGGCCGTGCGGTTGCAGCGCGCCCAACTCGAGCGCGAGCAGCAGGAAACGGCCAAGCGGATGGCAGCGTTGGAGCACGAACTGGCGCAGACGCGCGCCCGCCGTGTCGGCGTGGCCCGCCGGCCGGCTGCAACCTCGCTGGTGTTGCCGGCGCAGAAGATCACGGTCGAGTCGCCGATCCAGCGCGAGGTCTTGCGCCTGCTGGCGGTCGAGGGGCTGGGCCGCGTCTGGCGCATCGTCGAGCGGGTGCTGGACAGCGAGCTGACCGGCAACGCCAACGTCATCCGCAACGCGGTTAACCGGCTGGCCGAGCGCGGTCTGCTGGCCAACTACGAACAGCACGGCAAACCCGTCACCTGGGCCTACAAGGCGGGCGGCGCACGTCGGCTCGTGCAACTGACGCCCACGGGCCGCCTGTGGTGCCGGGGCGCTTTCGGCCGGGAGCCGGTCGAGTCAGAGATCGCGGTCGCCGCGCGGCGGCACAGGTCCATCGCGCACGGCGTGGCCATCCTGGAGGCGCGCGATCTCCTGCGCGGCTGCGGGATCGCGGTGGACGACGACCCGGCCGCGCTGCTGGCCACCGCCGAGCGCTGGCACGCCCGCGCGGAGCCGGACCTGGCCATGACGCTGGCAGATGGCGTGTGGCCGATCGAAGTGCAGAAAGAGGTGGCCGGCCGGCGGACGGACAAATGGGCCAAGACCCTGGCGCTGGCGGGCCGCCTGGCGCTGATCCTCTTCTCGGCCGACGCCGCCCGGAAGCAGGTGGCGATCCTGCAGAACGATCTGCGCAGTTTGCCGGCTGGCGTGATCCGCGTGACCAGTCTGGAGGCCCTGGAGGCCGGGGACTGGGACTGGCTGGAGATCGTCGTCCCGGAGTAAAACGACGACTGGTTCTGAGTTGGGCCGCGGGGCCGGCCTGGCTCCTGGTGCCGCTCACCGCCGTTGCGCCATGACCACTCCCCCTTCGCTCATCACACGGTTGGTGAACGGCTGCCCGAGTGGCTGCTGTTACGGCGCACATCCGTCCGGGGCGGCGCACTGTGACAACGGCTTCCCCAGTGCAATCTCATTTGCAGCGGACATAGACTGTGGGGTATAATCCCGTCCAATAATGCACGAAGCCGGCAGGTCGCAACTGGTCGGCTTCGAACCCGTCTCCTGCCAAAGGGCCCCCAGGATCGGGCGTTGCAGCCTGCATGACGAAGTGCTGTGCCAGAAAGTATAGCACGGCGGTTCGTAGCGAACAAGCAAGGCCGCGGCCCCATTCATGAGGGCTGCGGCTTTTCGTTTTTGGAACAGTGAACTCATAGCCATGACATCGAGTCCCGCGTACACTGCAACCCTATCGGGCAAGAGCACCTTGCTCGCGGAGACGTTTGCCGTGCTGCGCGAGCTGGATCGCGGCCACACTGTCGCCGCGGTCAAGGCGCTGGTCATGGAGGCCGATCTGCTCGGCAAGCTGACCCAGAGCACCCGCAAGTCGGTCTGGGATCACCTCCACACGCGCTATCTTGCGGATGAAACACAGGCGGTCACGCTGGCGCGCATGGTGACGCGCGCGCCTGACCGGCAAACAGCCTCTCTGGTGCTGTACTTCGAGATGTGCCGGTCGCTGCCTGTGCTGCGCGATGCCGTGATCGGCTGCATCTACCCGCGCTATGCGGCTGGCTTCAGCGGGGCCGG
>Ga0194125_10013447_pt1 | contig 10639 bp, 9 predicted proteins | sample TA2KigC250mmetaG_FD_148626 | JGI IMG/M metagenome (GOLD analysis project Ga0194125, IMG submission 148626) | Freshwater microbial communities from Lake Tanganyika, Tanzania - TA2015034 Kigoma Deep Cast 250m | ecosystem: Environmental > Aquatic > Freshwater > Lake | place: Tanzania: Lake... | reverse complement strand
AGGACATAATCGCCCTTCCGGACGGGATCGGGGTCGCGAATGATGGGCCGCTGGGTGCGGCCGATGTCGCCCGAGAACAGCACGTCCCGCCTCTGGCCGTTCCCTTGCACGTTCACGTTGATGAACGAGGAGCCGAGGACGTGGCCGGCGTCGCTGAACGTGGCGTGCACGCCGGGGGCGATCTGCACCTCCTGGCCGTACGGGACCGGCGCGAACAGCGGCGCGCAGGCCTCGGCGTCCACCACCGTGTAGAGCGGCTGATCCCCGTAGGGGCCTTCGCGGCCTTCCTTCTTGTGGCGCTTGCGCTTGTAGGCCGCGTCTTCTTCCTGGATCTTGCCGGCGTCCAGCAGGATGATCCGCGCGATCTCCGCGGTCGCCGCGGTACAGTAGATCCGTCCGCGGAAGCCCTCCTTGACCAGCTTGGGCAGCAGGCCGCTGTGGTCCAGGTGCGCGTGCGTCAGCAGCACGGCGTCGATGCCGGCCGGCGGCACGTCGAACGGCTCCCAGTTGCGCGCGACAAACTGACGCTCCTGATAGAGACCGCAATCGACCAGAATCCGGGTGCCCTCCGCCTCCAACAAGTGCCGGGAGCCGGTCACGTTGCGCGCGGCCCCCAAAAATCGCAGTCTTGCCTGCATGCCGTGCTCCTGCCTGTCGCGTTATCGGTACGAAAATAGCATTCTACGAGCGTCCGCTCCTCGGGTCAAGAGTTTGCCCGCCATGACAGAGGGCGCCCAAGTATGTCATTGCGAGGAGCTTCAGCGACGAAGCAATCATGTCATTGCGAGGAGCGCAGCGACGAAGCAACCTCCTCCCTATCGTCTCAGGACTTGCGAAATGTCGTACCAGTTCAAACTCGCCCGGATCGGGGCAACACCTCGACAATGTGCAGCGGGTGGCCGCATCCAGCGTCCCTTGTGCTGGTAGTGTGCCCGCCAGGGCATGTCTTGAAGAGAAGGCCTTGCGGCGTCACTACAAACAGCTTGGACGCTGAGGCCCGTGCCATGCCTACGCCTCGCAGGCATATCTGCACAAAGCCGTAGACATGGCACCCAAACCACCAATTTCCTGGGAGTTGCCAAGCCCCTGCGCGTCTGGGTGGCATCGTCAAGCGGAGTCCTCGGAGCTTGGCGATGGCGGATTGCCCGTGCGCCGGACCATCGCCAAGGCCTATCGGCCTTGACGATGCCACCCATCTCACTCCTGCCGGGTCTCCAGCCCTTGAGGGGATCGTCGCAGAAAACGCGGCCGGGCCCCAAGGCTCTGCCGCTGGTTGCTTTTTGCAGCTTGCCCGCCTCGATGGCCGCCCGCAGATGGAACGGGCGAAAGTACACCGGCTCCGTCAGGATCACCATCTCCACGTTTTCGGCGGCGTTGAGACAATTGGTGGTGTCGTACGTACCCCGTCCGCCGCAGCCGATTAGGCCGAGCCGGATCTTGTCCGAGCCGCCCGCGTCGTCCAGCAGCCGAAAAAGCAGAATGTCCCCTTTTCCCGGGCCCGGATGCGTATCGCTCTTGACTTGGGCAACGGCTGCCAACTACGATGGGGTCTGAACTGATGGTATGGGATTCTTACGCTTTTATCAGAAGGCAACTCGTGGCAAAGCATGGCGGCATGAAGAATCCTGCCGGGGCTGTCCCCCGGCAGGTCAAGAGCAGCAAAGGCAAAGGAAAGGGAGCGGCCTTCCTTGCTTTTGCCTTTCTCCTTTTGCCTTTTTCCTTTCTCTGGAGCGGTTGTGCGCCGCGGCCGCAGGCCGTCCGACTCCGCTTGTACGCGGGCGCGGGGCTGCGGGATGCGGTCGAGGCGTTGACCGCCGCCTTTGCAGAGGAAACCGGGATCGCGGTGGACGCGGATTATGCTGGCAGCGGCGTGTTGATCTCGCGGGCCAAGGGCGATCCGCAGGCCGATCTCTTCCTGCCGGGCGATGTCTGGTATGTCGATCGTCTGGAAGAAGTCACGGGCAACATCGCCGAACGGGCACAGGTCTCCTATTTCGTGCCGACGATCATCGTGGCCAAGGGCAACCCCAAAAAGGTGGCATCCCTCCAGGACTTCGCCCGCCCCGACCTGAAGGTGGCGCTGGGCAATCCCCAGGCCTGCCAGATCGGGCGGCTGTGCGTGGACATCTTTGCCCAGGCGGGCCTCGACAGCACCGCCCTGAACGCCAAGGAGTCGTTCACGGTGAACGAGCTGGGGCTCTGGGTCCAGATGAAGGATGTGGACGCGGCCGTCGTGTGGGATGCCGTGGCCCAGGGCATCCGGGACGAGGTGGATCTCATCGAGATCCCCGAGGCGGTGAACCAGATTTCGACGGTGGTGTGCGCCCGGCTCAAGAGCGCCCCGCGCCCGAACGAGGCGCAGCGCTTCCTGGAGTTTCTGGTCAGTCCCGCCGGCCGGCGGATTCTGAATGAGAACGGCTATCGAACGGAGCGACCCTACCGATGAGCGAAACCTGGCAAGAGGCTTCTTCCGGCGCGCGGCCGGCCGCCGGGCCGAGGACCGAATCCCGTGTGGCGCGGGCCCCGGAAGCACCGCTGCGCATCGTGGGCCGGCGTCTCAACGGCCTTTCTGTGCTCTGTGGCGGCATGCTGGTGTTCTGTCTGCTGGTGGTGGTCGGGCTGGTAACGGCTGACCTCTTCTATCTGGCGAGCCGGGATCTGCCGCCAGCCGACATCTGGAGGCTTTTCACCGGCCGGGCTGTGATGCGGGCGATGAAGCTGAGCCTCCTCACCTCGTTGGGCACCCTGGCGCTGGTCGTCGTCACGGCGATTCCGGCGGGCTACGCGCTGAGCCGCTTCCGCTTTCCGGGTCGCGCGCTGGCCAATGCGCTCGTGGATGTTCCCATCTTCCTGCCGCCGGTGGTCGTGGGGGTATCGCTGCTGGCGTTCTTCGGCTTCGGTCTGGGCAGCAGTGTCAAGCAGGCGCTGGCCGGCCTGGGGATCTCCCTGGTTTCGTGGATCGGCATCATCATGTGTCAGTACGTGATGACGATGTCCTACGGCATCCGCTCCATCAAGGCGGCGTTCGATGCCGCGCCCCGAGACCTGGAGCAGGTGGCCTGTACCCTGGGCTGCTCGCCGTGGCAGGCCTTCTGGCGCGTCTCGCTGCCCCTGGCCAGGCCGGGCGTGATCGCGGGCTGTATCCTGGTCTGGGCCCGTGGGATCGGCGTGTTCGGGCCGCTGATGGTCTTTGTCGGCACGGGACCCCGCGTGCAGGTGATGCCGACGATGATGTGGCTGGAGCTGAGCGTGGGCAATATCGGGGTCTCGCTGGCGATTGCCGTGATCATGCTGGCGCTGGCGGGCACGGGCCTGACCGTGGTGCATTTTCTCTTGGGCGACAGGAGTCTCTTTTGAACGCGCTGGAAGTCATCGACCTGACTCTGCGGGCCGGTTCGTTCACCGTGCAGGATATCTCGCTCACGGTGGCCGAGGGCGAGTACTTCGTTCTGATGGGCATGACCGGCTGCGGCAAGAGCCTGCTGCTCAAGGCCGTCTGCGGTTTGGCGCAGATTGCGCGGGGACGAGTCCGGCTTCGCGGCCGCGATATCACGGGCTTGGAGGCCCGCTTCCGGAACATCGGCTACGTGCCGCAGGATGGCGGCCTGTTTCCGCACCTGGACGTGCTGCGCAACATTACTTTCCCGCTGACCGTCGCCGGCATGAAGCCCGTCGCGGCCCGGTCGGCCGTGGAGGGAATTGTGGCCAGCCTCGGGCTGGAAGAACTGTTGGTCCGCTCGGTCGCCTACCTGAGCGGGGGCGAGCGGCAGAAGGTCGCTCTGGCGCGGGCGCTGGCGCGGAAGCCGGAACTGCTGGTGCTCGATGAGCCGGTTTGTGCGCTCGACGAGCCGACCCGGCGTGACACCTGCCGCGAGTTGCGGCGCGTACAAGAAGAGTTTGCGGTCGCCACGGTGCACGTCTGTCACAGCCGGGACGAAGCGGCCCTGGTATCCGACCGTGTGGGCGTCATGTGCGAAGGCCGACTGCTGGACACCGGCACGCTCCAGGAGTTGGCGACCGGATCGAATCATGAGGCAGTGCAGAGACTCTTGAACTGGAATTGAAAAGGAGAAGCCATGCAGACAGGTAAAAAGGAAGAAGGGAAAAGGCAAAAGGAAGAAAGCACGGAGCAGGTGGAAGGCAGAAAGAAAGAGGGAAGAGCCCGTCTCTTGGCGCTCTTACCTTTTTCCCTTCTCCTTTTCACTTTTTCCTTGCTTCTGTCCGGTTGTACGAAGAAGGACGCGGCCGGTCCGCTGCTGTGCCACGTGGGCGGCACGATGCGCCCGGTCCTGGAGAAACTGGCGGGACTCTACGAACAGGAGACCGGCCAGAAGATCGAGATCAACTCCTCTGATTCCGGGGAATTGCTCGCTCATATCGAGCTGCAGAAGGAAGGCGATCTCTACGTGTGCCACGATCCGTTCCTCGACGTCATCATGAAACGCGGCCTGGCCGTGGACGGCTGGACGCTGGCGGAGATCAGCCCGGTCATCCTGGTGCAGAAGGGCAATCCCAAGAACATCCGGAGCTTGCCGGATCTGGCCCGTCCCGACGTGCAATTGGCCTTGACCGACCCCAACGCCTCGACCCTCGGACGCATGCTGCCCACCATCTTCGCCAAGGCCGGGATGGATCTGAATGCGCTGATGCAGCAGAAGAACATCATCATCCATCGCAGCGGTTCCTACGTGGCCAATCTCCTGCAGATGAAGAGCGCCGACGCCGCCCTGGTCTGGGGGGCCGTGGCTCACCTGCGGGCCAAAGATCTGGACAGCGTTCCCATCGTCCCCGAGCATCTGCCGGTGCCCGATGTCGATGCGGTCACCAGCGCGACCGGCAAGACCTACACGCTCACGCCGGTCCGCGTGACGATCTGCTCGCTGCGCTGCAGCGACCAGCCCAGGCAGGCGCGGGCCTTCATGCAGTTCGTGGTCTCGGACCGGGCCCGGGCCATCCTGGAGGAGTACGGCTTCGGCGTCTCCGAGCGACTGCGCCGCCAGGAGTACCTCAACGGCAGGCCCTTGACCCCGCCGCGAGTGCGCCAGTGAGCCCAGATCTCGTGCGGCTCACTCGGCGAGAACGGCCGCGCCGCTGAGAATGGGCGGGGGCTTCAACTCCTGTGGCGGATAGCCGGTCCGACCGCACGCTCGTGATCATTGGGCGGCCTTTCGTAGGGACGGGTCCTGCGATTGTCCGGACGGCCTTTGCCGCCCCGCGATCGCGGGGGCCACAGAGCCGCCTATACCCGCCGGACATCGACGCAGCGGGGCTGGACGTTGGATCTCACCAGGACCAACTTTGGAGGAATCTATGAGAAATGCAGACTCTCTGGTCTGCTCGTTGACACGTCGGGACTTCCTGAGAACCTCGGCCGTTGCGGCGGCGCCTGGCGCGTTGCCGGCAACGGCGACGCGAAATCCGGCGGCGGTGCCGATGCTGCACGTGACGGACCTCTTCCGCCCGCACAACGATCCCGACGATCACTGGGATCTGGCGTGCGTGTACGCCCTGGCGCACGCGGCGCTCTTCGATTTGCCCTGCCCGATCTACTGGATGCCGTGCTTCGAGGAGCGGCCGGGCCAGGACACTTGGCAGGTGATGGAGTTCGGCACGTTCTACCGCTTCCTGCAAAGCGATATTCTGCCGCATCTGTTGCCGCACCTGAAGAACTTCTTCGCTTGGATGTACCAGCACGGGCGCAGCGCCAAGAGCGACCCGCCGGCGGGCTGCGACTGGTTGCGCTATCTGCTCGGCCCGAACGATGAGGCGTTGCTGGCCCGCCAAGGTGCACTCCCTCGTAATATGTGGTGCACCGGCGGATTCCTCCACGCCACCGGTCAGACCGTCACGCGCGAGGGACGCATCGTCCCTCTCACCGGCAGCGGGCAGGACGCGGTCTTCGCATTCGAGCCCATCCGGGTGCAGTGCTCGGACGGCGGGGTGACGCAATGGACCCCGAACCCACGCGCGCAAGACCGGTTCCTCTTCCGGGTCCGCGATCAGGAGAACTATGCCTCTGCGATGACTATCGCCATGAAGTCGCTGCTACAGTCGATCCCTTGAAAGGCTGCGTGCCTCACGCTGCCGTGCCTCCCTGGCCGTCCACGTAGCCGGCCGCGAGTACGGCATTTCGCAAGTCCTGAGACTACAGGGAGGAGGTTGCTTTGTCGCTGCGCTCCTCGCAATGACATGATTGCTTCGTCGCTGAAGCTCCTCGCAATGACATACTTGGGCGCCCGGTGTCATTGCGAGCGAGGCTCGCCGAGCGCGGCAATCTACCACCCATAGTCGCGGTGCTTGTGAAACGCGGTACTATGTACAGCTACGTGCTGTCGTCTGCCAGGGCGGCCGCCTGCCCGCAACCAGGCGGGACAATGGGATTGGGTATTGGTGTTGGGTGACAGTCCCGTGATCCGTGAACGGTGATCCGTCCCCCTGATCCGGTTCACGGGCCACGGGCCACTTCCTCCGGGTCACGAGCTACGGCCAGCGCCGCAGGTGCGCCTGTTCTGCTTTCCAATACTCGCCCATCTGGCCGCGCTGGTCGAACGATGCTTCCAGGCAGCGCCGGCGGTACAGAAAAGGGTGGGCGAGGCTCGTGCGTTTGAGAGCCTCCAGGCCCTCGAAGCGGTCCAGGTACCCGCGGTCCACGACGTAGTAGTAAGACAGCATCCACTGCAGCTCCGCATCCAGGGAATCGTCCCGGGCCCGCGCCTCGGCGAGGCGGAGGACCTCCTGGACGGTTTCCGGGTCAAGGTCCTTGAGGCCCGTGATCAAGTGTCCGATCGAGCGCTGGGCCCAAACGAAATACAGGGCGCGCTTCAACGCCTCCAGGTCGCCCGTGCGCGCGAGGGCCGCATAGTGCCCGAAAATGTCGCGCCAAGCGGCATAGACCCCGGCCTGCTCGTACAGAACCTCCCGGTCTCCGACGAGCCCGCGCTGTGTTTTGAGCCACTTCTCCTCCAAGGTGGCAAGCTGCTGAACATTCATGCTTGACCATCCTCCAACCGCCGTATTTGTCGCACGATAATCCTAAAGTATGGACGATCCGTGAAAATGGGTAAGATCAGGAAAATCCTTGTTTTGCACTCAGTGAACGACTTAGCTTCGTGCGTCACTTGCGTCGAGGCATAGGACGGGATATGACATTGTCTTTGCCTGCGCTCCACCTGGAGTGGCGGGTTGGTATGAGGTCCAGCGTAAGGGTAGACGATGGGAGACCACACATGACCCGAAGCAGTGTTACGTGTGAAGTGGGAAGTTCAAGCGGTAAGAGGAGTCTTGAGTTTGAAGTTTCAAGTGTTAAGCAGGAGAGACTGCCGGTCGGAACTTCAAACTTCACACTTTACACTTTAAACTTCCCACTTCAAACTTGTCTTCTGGCGGCGATCGTGGTAGGTGCGGTGGTGTGTTTGGTATTGACAGGCTGTAAGAGACAGCCGGGCGGACCGACCGAGACCCGGTCGCGTCCAGCGGCAAGCCGATCGAGCTTTCCTACAGCATCTTCTTCCCGCCGACGCATATTCAGGCCCAGACGGCCGAGGCGTGGGCCCAGGAGATCGAGAAACGGACCAACGGGCGCGTGAAGATCACGCTTTACGCCGGTGGCACGCTGACGCCCCGCAGTGCTATGAGGGGGTGGTCAACGGCATCTCGGACATCGGGATGAGCTGCTTCGCGTACACGCCGGGACGGTTCCCGCTGCTGGAGGGGCTGGATCTGCCCCTGGGATACCCGAACGGGGTCGTGGCGACGCGGATCGCGACGGAATTGACCCGGAAGTACCAGCCGGCGGAAGTGGCCAATACCCATATTCTGTACGTGCATGCCCATGGGCCGGGACTGCTGGCCTCCAAGAAGGCCGTCAGGAGCCTGGAAGAGCTCAAGGGGATGAAGGTGCGCGGCACGGGCCTGTCGCTCAAGATCGTCGAGGCGCTGGGTGGAGCGCCGGTGGGGATGTCGCAGCCGGAGACGTATGAGGCGCTGCAAAAAGGCGTGGTGGATGCGACCTTGTGCCCCATCGAGACGCTGAAAGGCTGGAAGCAGGGCGAGGTCATCAGCTCGATTACGGACGCCACGGCGGTCGGGTATACGACGGCCATGTTCGTCGCGATGAACAACAAGAAGTGGGAGGGCCTGCCGCCGGAGATTCAGAAGGTCTTCGCCGAGGTCAGCCAGGAGTGGGTGGCCCGGCACGGCACGGCGTGGGACCAGGCCGATGCCGACGGGCGCGAGTTCGTCAAGGGCTTGGGACGCGCGACGATCGCGCTGTCGCCCCAGGAGCAGCAGCGGTGGAAGCTGGCGGTGCAGCCGGTCCTGAACGCCTACGTGGCGGCGGCCAAAGAGAAGGGACTGCCGGGCGAGGAGTTCCTCAAGGACGCCCAGGAGCTGATCGCAAAGTATTCCCGGCCGGCCGGGCAGTAAGGGACGCCGGGTTTCATGCAGATCGCAGCCGGGCAACAGATTTCCGGAGGCTATGCGGCCTTTCTGCGCCGAGCGGTCGCGGCTCTGGCGGTCGTGGCGGGCGTAGCCGTGGCCCTCATGATCGTCGTGACGTGCGTGGACGTGATCGGCCGGCGCATGGGACGGCCGCTCAAGGGCGCCTACGATCTCATCGAGTTGTTAGGGGCCATCGCGATCACCGGGGCGCTGCCCTACACGACGGTCAACAAGGGCCACGTGGCCATCGAGTTTCTCCTGCAGAAGCTCTCGGGCCGCGGGCGGACCCTCTTGATCGTGCTGGCGGAGGGGCTCTCTCTGTTTCTGTTTGCCTTCCTGACCTGGCGGTTCTTCCAGTATGGCGGAGAGCTCCGCGCCAGCGGGCAGGTGACGCTCACCTTGCGCTGGCCGGTCTTCTGGCTGCCCTAGTGGATGGCCTTGTGCGTGGCGGTCCTGGTCCTGTTGCACGTCAACCGGCGCATGGCGCTGCTCGTCACGGGCGCGGTCCTGCTGGGCGTCCTCTGGGCGGCAATTCCGCATGCGGGCCTGGGGGACCTGTTGGCCCGCCTCTCCGGGAGCCTCTCGGCCCTGACGCGGGAACAGAAGGGCATCATCGGCTGCGTGGCATTGGTGTTGCTGCTGTTCAGCAGCGCGCCGGTGGCGATTGCCATGGCGGTCGTCGCGATCCTGCTGATCCTCCTGCCCGACCTCGCCCTGCTCCTGCCCCGCTGGATCCACCCGTAGGCCGGTTCGTAGTGACGCCGTCAGGCGTTTCTCCGGGAGTTTCAGGTTCCACGCGCGAAGTGGGAAGCGGCGCGAAGACCGCTCTCCGACTTCAAGTCTCAGCCCGTGCGTGGGCGCCCGCGAGGTCTCCGGGTGGCAGCGGCAAGCGAAGCTTGGCGATGGTCTTATCATCTCGTTTCCTGTTGGGAAGGGTAGGACGTACTCCGGAAGGCGAAGCCCGCTGCGGTTGTCCTCTTCAAAGAGTTTCACAAGAGGCGGTTCAGGGGGGTGGCGAGGTGGTTCTTTGACAAGTCGGGGGCTTTGCCTCGCGTGGACGCGTCGGTTCCGGTCGGGAGTAAGATCTCCGGGAGGCCCTTACGTGCCCGGAAGGAGAAGAGACCGGGCACAAGCGGTCGAGGCCGGAAGCAGGAAAGCGAAGCTGGCAACGGAAGCAAGGAGAAAGTAAAAAGGAAGAAGGCAAGAAGTCGAGGCCGAAGCAGGAACGCGAGGCTGGCAACGGGGGCTGGAATGGTCCGTCCACCTTTGTCGCCAAGGAGACCTGAAGAAGGCTATGCCTTCGCGGGGTCGCTAAGACTCCGCTCGCAGAGCCTCCGACCATCGGCCGTCTTCAAAAGGGTTCGGCCGATGAACCGCAGGCAGTTAGTCTGCGGATGGGCCGAAAGAGGCTCCGCCTCTTGGAGGTTGTCAGAAAGCTGAGCATTGTACGGGAGAGGGGACGTTATGCCACTTCCCTGAACCGGCCTTGTGCGTACCATAGTGACCCGACAGTGAAGTGTAAGGAAGCGTTGCTTCGTGCGAAGCAGCTTGTGCAGGGAGGCGACTATGGGCAGGGAAGGCAACGCAGAGCGTGTGGTGGGTGAGGAACGGCAGGGGGTGCCGGTGGGACTCGGATCGGGTGCTTTGGGTGGACCGGAGGGCGATGGGTTGCGGTTGCAGCCATATGGAGTGGGTGTTGATTGTCATTCGAAGTCCAGGGCCCCCAGCGAGCGACCCTTTGTCTCTATTTCTTTGCATTCTAGATCAGGCGACGCTTCGCGTCGCCTGGTTACCCAATTCTGAACCAAGCCGAATCTTGCGTTGGGGACCCCAAGCCCAAGCCACGGCCAAACGACTTCTAACACACCTTCGGAGACCCGGTTGGAAGCAGAAGGGGGCTGCGGTCCTTGTCCGCAGCCCCTGGAGGGAATCGTCGCTGACGATTCGAGTTCAACGAAATCTGAACGGTGTTTCGGCCTATTTCAGCCCGCCGCGGATCTCGCCGGCGGGGAATTGCAGCGTGTGCACGTTCACGTACGCCCGGTCCTCGCGGATCGCGGTCAGCAGATCGGCGAGCGTCTTGCCGGCCAGCGGCCCGACGAGATGTGCGGCTGTGAAGACACCTTCGCTCAGCACGCCGGTGAATTCTCCGAGAATGGTCGCGGCCGGCGGCGCCGCCGGATACAACCAGACTGCCGGC
>Ga0194125_10013446_pt1 | contig 10640 bp, 7 predicted proteins | sample TA2KigC250mmetaG_FD_148626 | JGI IMG/M metagenome (GOLD analysis project Ga0194125, IMG submission 148626) | Freshwater microbial communities from Lake Tanganyika, Tanzania - TA2015034 Kigoma Deep Cast 250m | ecosystem: Environmental > Aquatic > Freshwater > Lake | place: Tanzania: Lake... | reverse complement strand
GGAAAGAAACTCTTTTCGTTCTTCACCCATCTCTTTGTAGTAGCTCTTTTGCTCAATCAGGGAAGCCTTGGCAAATTGGGTGCACTGGGGGCAGATACGCCGTACCATTCTCTGGGCAACGACGCCGATGAGCGCCGAGGCCACCAGGAAGGGCTCAATGCCGAGGTCGATAAGGCGGAACACCACCCCGACGGCATCATTGGCATGGATTGAGGAGAGCACCAGGTGGCCGGTGAGCGCCGACTGGATGGCGATGCGGGCTGTTTCCGCATCACGTATCTCGCCGACCAAGATAATGTCCGGGTCAAGGCGCAGTATGGACCTGAGCCCGCTGGCGAAGGTGAGGCCGGCTTTAGGATTGACCTGAATCTGGTTGATATTCTGGAAGCGGTATTCCACTGGGTCCTCAATGGTGATGATGTTCCTTTCGGTGCAGGCCAGGGTGTTAAGTGATGCGTAGAGGGTGGTGGTCTTGCCGGCGCCGGTGGGCCCGCTGACCAGAATCATACCGTAAGGGACTTTGAGCATCTCTTCGTACTTGGATAAACTCTGTGAAATCAAACCCAGTTCGGTCAATTTCATTACCGCTCTTGATTTGTCAAGAAGGCGCAATGCCGCCATTTCACCATATACCGTTGGCACCATGCCCACGCGAACATCCATCGCCTGCCCGGTTCTCGTCTTTACGGATAACTGACCGTCCTGCGGGCGGTGATGGTCGGCGATATTCATATTGGCCAGAACTTTAATGCGCGAAATGATGGGGCTTGCCGTCATCAAGGGCAGGGAAATCATATTATGAAGAGTGCCGTCGATGCGGAACCGCACCTGCAGTTTATCTTCCTGCGGTTGAAAATGAATATCAGAGGCCCGGGCTTTCACCGCCTCGTCAATAATCAGAGCCAGTGCTCTGGCCACCGGAGCATCGGTGACTGTATCCAGTCTGGCCTTGGCTTCGGTATCTTCCGTGTCTACGGATAGACTTATAATTTGTTCCTCTATCTCTTCGTATGATTGATAATTGAAATCAATAGCTTCAATTATTTCCTTGGCATCAGCTTTTTCAGTGACAATATGCATCTGACTGCGTGCGACAAGAGCTTCCAAGGCCACAATATCGGAAGGGTTTGCCATGGCAACATGGAGCACGTTGCCTGATGCCTCCAGTGGGATTACGGTATGTTTCCGGCACACTGATTCCGGTATGAGTTTCAACAGCTCAGGTTGAATCAGATGTTTTCGTAATTTTTCCGCGGGCCTTTCCGCCCAGCCTTCTCTCATTCGTGAACCTGACCTTTTATCACCTTCCATTTGTTATCTCCCTGCTGTTTCTAGAAACGAATATTTTGGCAAACATGTGTCCATTACTTCCGGCAAAACATAGCCATACCTAAATCGCTAGTTTTCCAGATTACCATTATTGATAAAGCCATATAATTCATCTTTCCTGAATCTGATTACTTTTTTAGGTCCAAGGCGGTATGATTTCAGTTGCCCTCTTTTTTCCCAGCGCCTTACGGTGCCGGGATGGACATTCAGGAGGTGGGCAACTTGGTTTACGGTAAGCATCTGGTCAATATAATCTGGCGCCGCTGACATAGGTTTCATAGTTCCTTTCGCTAACATTATTGAACTTATTTAATCATGGTTAATCACGGGTGAACTTTAGTGTACAGGCGCTATCTTACAAAAGCAATAGGAAAAGCCCTTTTTAAAATTACAGAATTGTTACAGCGTGTTACAGAATTATTACAGCGCAGGGTTAAGGAGCTATGGTGGTGTAAATTAATAAATTAAATATGGAAAAGTTTTAGCCGCACTGACCAGGAGGTCTTTTCTCGTGTGGCCCTCCTGGGAGGCATAAGCCGGTGTCCGGCTATTCTAGTCCAGGCGCGGCCAGCATCATCTTTGTGGCGGCTTATTACTTTCTCGCGCCCCTATTTACCAGCACTCTTTGGAAGACAAGAATCCACCAGAGAATTGAGGTACAGGCTGTGGAGAGGGCCGCCAAGTATAGTTTCAGAGTGGCCAGGCATGCTATGAATATGGTGAGTATAACCGAAGTGGGAATGCTCGTCAGGAAAGGCGGCTTCTCCCTGGCCCTGACCATAGGTATGATGGAAATCCAGAGTATCATGCCTCCAGCCATCAGCACATAGTCCTGCCAAATCAATTTTCTGTTTCTCCTTTAGAATCGTTCCAATAGAAGGTCGGCCTCTCGCTACCAGTTGTGGCCTGAATTTAGATTAGCGCCTGATATACCGCCTTCTCAAATTCCTGGTCCAGGCGGAACCCGGGTTTGAATCCAAAACCAAATACCTGAGACAGAGCAATCGCAATTAACTCTTCCCCGGGGTCAATGAAGAATTGCGTGCAGGCGGCCCCACCCCAGCCATAAGTACCGACGGAACCAATCGAGGCAGATTCAGTCAAATCGGTGCGCATCCCCAGGCTAAAACCGTAGCCCCAGCCGTATCCCCGGACGTAAATAAACAGGTCGCCGGTGTGATTTGAGGTCATCAGGTCTATTGTCTTCGGGCTTAGCAGGCGGACACCTTCAAGCTCGCCTTTATTGAGCAGCATTCGGGCGAATCGCAAATAGTCGGCAGCGGTAGAAAGAATCCCGCCATAATCGCCCAGTCCGGAGAACACATCTTTTGGTCCCACTACCTTTATGCTGTCCCGGGGATGGTCATAAACTCTGAGGTTCCAGGACTCGTCCCAGGTATATGCTGTCACCAGGCGATTTATCTTTGCCCTGGGCAGTAAAAAGGATGTTTCTTTCATAGCGAGTGGTGCAAATACTCTCTCCTGGAAGAACTCCTCAAGGGATTTTCCAGAAATAGTTTCAATAATAACACCCAGTACGTCATACTCTTGCCCGTACTGCCAGGACGTTCCCGGGTGGAAACTGAGCGGAATTCTGGCCAGTTTTTCTACGGTCTCTCTTATTGAAATCCGGGGACTCGCCGTGCCATCTTCGTGGGGGAAAAACAAAGACCCTTTAATGGCGTCGGAAAGGTCGCCGACAAAAGCAATCGGGGTGAGTCTGGGTGATGCCAGCCCGGCGGTATGGGTGAGCAAATCCCTGATGGTAATCTCTCTTCTTGCCGGCTCAGTATAGATGCGCCCTGGAGGCGAGTACCTGGCCTTGCCTTTTGGCGGCTGTGGTACTATCACCACAGGATTGGCGAAGGCGGGTATGAACTTAGACACCGGGTCATCAAGCATCAGGCTGCCGGCCTCGTATAGCATAAGCACGGCAACGGCGGTGACCGGCTTGGTCATGGAATACATCCGGAAGATACCGTCCTCCGACATGGGTTTCTTTGAGGCAATATCCATGAAACCAAGGGCACCATGGTGTATTATCTTGCCCTTGCGCATCACCAGGGCGACACTGCCGGGTATATCGCCCCTGTCAATATATTTCTGCATGACCTGATTTATACGGTTCAATCGCTCGCTTGAGGGACTCAATTCTGGCTCAGTTGACGCGGTAAATTTCTGCTTAGCGTTCATAATTGTTTCCTCTCAGAAAATCGGGCCACTGTGGCCACAACCTAGCTAATTGTTAACGGGTTGAGATATTGAGGGAGACTATCGTTTCTTACGGAATTTCTGAATGGTGCGTGCCCCCCGGTCTACCTTACCAAATGCCGTAGCCACCTCGCCAACGTAGAGGTCGCCGCGTGAATCTACTCCTATCACATGTGGCCCCACCAGTAAGGGATTGTCCAGGCTATGAGATTCATTTCCCCAGCGCGATAATAATTTCCCATCTATGTTGAAGATGCTTATTCTCCGGCAGAGCTCTGATATATATACGGTCTCATCCTTATCCATATAAACATGAGTAGGGCGCAGGAGGTCTTTCCATTGGAAAAGGAACTCACCGTTGACATCAAATACCTGCACGCGGTGGTTCTCGCGGTCAGCAATCCAGACGCGGTCCTGTTTATCAATCCAGATGTTATGGGGCAGGCGAAACTGGCCCGGTTCAGCCCCTGGGATGCCCCATGAGAGAAGCAGTTTCCCGTCTTTACTGAACTTGTGAACACGGGCGTTGCCGTATCCATCGGAAATAAAAATATCACCGGAAGAGGCTATGGCTACCCCGGTGGGCATATTGAAAGGTGGCCCAGCTTTACGAATTGAGGAAATACGCTCAAAGATATCAAGTCCTTGGCGATGCCCGGTATCCGATGGCTGGTCTTTCTTGCCCAGCGTCATGAGCAATTTGCCATCCTTGGTGAATTTGTAAACCACATGGCTATGGTCATCCGTTAAGAAGATATGACCCTCGGGAGTCATTATGCTGCCATGAGGGCGTTTGAAGAGCCCTTCGCCCCAGGAGGATATCTCATTACCATCTCTATCAAAGATAATCATGGGGCGCCTGCTGCGATTGAAGACATATAAGTTATCGTCCGGGTCAATAGAGAGCCCGACAACATCTATGAAGGACTCACCCGCGGGCAGCTTGGCCCAGTTATCCACCAGGGTATAGGCATATTTACCGCTTCCGTATAGCATGTTTCTCCTTCTGCATGAATTCTGTTTAGATTATTTAAATAGTATAGTCAAAACCGAAGGTCGTTTCAAATAATTGCAGAGTTATAGAGTTCTGGATACGGTCGGAGCATAGGTCATCCGATAAAGTCTCGTATATAAACCTCCCCGTGCCAGAAGCTCTTCATGGCGGCCTTTCTCTACAATCTGTCCGTTATCCAGCACCACAATGAGGTCGGCATCTCGTACCGTGGACAGGCGGTGAGCGATGACCACCGTGGTTCTACCTTCCAGAAGACGTTTGATACCCTGCTGGAGAAAATATTCGCTGTGCGAGTCGACACTGGCGGTAGCCTCATCCAGCAGGATGATAGCCGGATTGGCCAGAATGGCCCGGGCGAAGCTGATAAGCTGGCGTTGCCCCATACTTAAGTTTTGTCCGCGCTCCTGAAGTTCGGTATCGTACCCATTCTCTAATCGCATGATGAAATCGTGGGCGCCCACGGCTCTGGCGGCGGCCTGTATTTCTGCCTCGGTGGCCTCCAGATGACCATACTGGATGTTATCCCTGACCGTGCCCGAAAAGAGGAAGGGGTCCTGGAGCACCAATCCCAGTTGTCTCCGGTAGCTGTACCTTTCAACATGGCGCAGGTCATAGCCATCGGCCAGGATGCGCCCTTTGGCAACATCATAAAAACGGGCGATGAGGTTGACCATGGTGCTCTTGCCGGCGCCGGTCGGGCCGACCAGTGCCACCGTTTTTCCCGCCGGGATATACATGTCTATATCATGAATCACTTCAATACCCGGCTCATAGCTGAAGGAAACGCCCTCAAACTCGATGTCTCCCCTTAAACGGGTTACTTTACTGCTGTCAGGGCTGTCTGCCATCTCAGGTTTGACATCAAGGAGTTCAAAGATGCGGGCTCCCGAGGCCATGGCCCTCTGGAGCTGAGTATACTCCATGGTCAAGGTTCGGATTGGGTCGAAAAACCGCTGTATATAGAGAAGGAAGGCCAGCAAAGTACCTATAAGAATAGTGCTGCCCAGCACACCTGCCCCGCCATAGAGAATGACGACGGCTATCGCCAGTGCCATCAGCAGCTCCACGACCGGCGTCATGCTGGCCGAAAGCCGTCCTGCCTTCAGGTTAGCCATAAAATGAGCGCGGTTGACCTGGTCAAAATACTGAGAATTCAGGTCCTCCCGGGACAGGCTCTGGATGACCCGCACTCCGGAGATGTTTTCCTGGAGGGCCGAATTCACCAGAGCTATCGCCTGCCTTATCTTTATAAAGTAGCGGCGCGCGTTGCCCTGCCAGAATGCTATAAATAGAAAGAGCAGAGGCACCACGGATAAGGTCAGCAGTGCCAGCCTGAAGTCCATAATGAATAGGGCAACCATAACCGCCAGCAGGCTGACTACCTCACCGGCCACCCAGAAGGCGCCGGAGTCCAGGAAATCTCCCAGCTCGCCCACGTCGTTCTGCACTCTGGACATGATACGCCCGACTTTGTTACTGTCGAAGAACTTAAGAGAAAGGCGCTGCAGGTGGTCAAAGAGCTGGCTGCGTAAATTAAGCAGAATGCTCTGCCCCAGGCTCGCCTCTGCTCTTATCTGGGTGTAATAAGATGCCCAGTTGACCAGGGCATTGCCCAAGAAGAACAGGACTATCATGTTCAGCCCGGTCAGGTTACCAGCAACGATATACCGGTCCTCAGCCAGACCAACGAGGTAAGGGCTAACCACCGTCGTGGCAGTAAAAAGCAGGGTAGCCACAATGGTCAGGGGCAACGCCACCTTATAGGGCGTAAAATATCTGGCCAGGCGTGAAACAACGCGGGAATCATAGGGCTTGCCGAAAACAATATCGTCCGATTCATCCAGGCTGCTGGTCAGGCGTTCGCTCCGGATATGAGTCGTCTGCTGACCATTGGCATCAAGTAGTAAGGGCGCCATCACCGGCTCTATTGTCAAAGCCGGAGTGACTGGCTCGGTGGGGGCTTCTTGTAATTGAAATTGCAGGCCGTAGAGCTGCCGGTATAAGCCATTTCTGGCGAGGAGTTCCGGATGCTTGCCCTGCTCAACAATCTGTCCGTCCTTCAGGACCAGGATGAGGTCGGCCATCTGCACCGAGCGCAAACGATGGGCGATAATGAAAGTGGTGCGCCCGACTGGCAGTTCGGCCAGGGTCTGCTGGATGAGGTATTCGGTCTCGGTGTCCACGCTTGATGTGGAATCGTCCATAATCAGGATGCGCGGGTCGAGCAGGATAGTGCGGGCAATAGCCAGCCGCTGTTTCTGCCCACCGGAAAGGGTTATTCCCCTCTCGCCCACCCAGGTCTCATAGCCATCAGGCAAACTCATGATAAATTCGTGCAGCCGGGCTATCTTGGCGGCTTCGGTTATGGCCTCTAAACTGGCGTCGGGCCTGCCGTAGCTGATGTTCTCGCGTATGGTCGCCGAAAAAAGAAAGGTATCCTGATGAACAATGCCAACGTGCCGCCGCAGGGAGGCGAGGGACAGGTCCCGTATGTCTATCCCGTCAATGGTGATGCGGCCGGAGGTTATATCATAGAAACGGGGTATCAGATTGGCTATGGTTGACTTGCCGCTGCCGCTGGCCCCAACCAGAGCTATCACCTGCCCCGGTTGAGCCTCAAAGGTCACGTTCTTCAAGATGGTGCCGTGAGAGTCGTAGCTGAAGGAAACATCTTCAAACCTGACCAGCCCCTTCACCTCATTGATATTGATAGCATCAGGCTTCTCTTTTATCGGGGACACCTGGTCCAGGATTTCAAAGATACGCTGTCCGGAAGCCATCGCCCGGGAAAAGAGTATGGTCAGCCATCCCAGCATCCTTATCGGCATACTGAGCATGACCAGATAGAGCAGGAACTGGGCGAGTTCGCCCTGGGTGAGAGCGCCGGTTACCACCAGCCTCCCGCCGTACCACAATATGCCGCCCATGGCCAGAGAAAGGGCAAGGCTCATCAGCGGACTATTGGCGGCCAGAAGATTATTGGCTTCTATCTCCTGTTGATATATGATTTCAGCCTGTTTGCGGAATTTCTGGCTCTCAAAATCCTCGCGAACAAAAGCCCGGACCACCCTTACCCCGGTGAGGTTCTCCTGCACGATGTTCCCCAGCACGCCCAGGCCCTGTTGAATCTTCATCCATAGCACACGCAGTTTCCGGTTTATGGCCACAGTGCGGAACGATATGAAAGGGATAACGCTCAGGCTGATTAAGGCCAGCTTCCAGTTGAGCAAGAGGAGCACGACGGTTATGGCTATCATTAAGACGACGAAGTAGACGCCGCGCAAAAGGGCAAAGCCGACGAACATGCGTACCCCTTCTACGTCGGCGGTAGCCCGGGACATTAGCTGTCCGGTCTGGGAGCGGTCATGAAAAGAGTAGCTGAGCCTCTGGAGGCGGTTGTAAAACAGGCTGCGAATATCATACGCCACTTTCTGGGAAAGGTACTCAGATAGATAGCTCTGCCAGTAGGTGAGCATGCTGCGCAGGAGGCCCACCCCGGCTACCGTAAGCGCAATGAGCAACAGCGAATGGTAGTCGCCGGAACTCAGCGCCAGGTCAATGGCCTGGCCGGTAAGGCGGGGAATGAGCAGGGTAAGCCCGGCGCCGACAAAGAGGCAAACATATACTATCAGCGCCCGCGGCCAGTACTTCCAGAATAGCGCCACAACACGCCGGAAAATAAGCATTTTGTCTCTCTGTTTACTATATTATCACCATTGGCTGACTGGTGTCTTTCCGCAGGCTGCCCGGTGAGGGCAATCGCATGAGGCTGATGCCGGGTGATTGACAAAAATAGGGGATGGTCGTATCATTTTGGCGTCACTGATTTAACCTAAAGCGATTAGGCATTAAGACACTGATACAAATTTAGGAGGTGATAATAAAAGAGTGGTGAAAAGGCGAGACGAGCTCCTTCAGGGTCCCAGGGAGAAAGCAATTGCCGCGCTTAATCAGAATAAAAAGGGCCCAGCCTTAAAGTATATCCAGGAATTGTATGAGGAATTCCGTCCCATCCATGATAGATACGTGGAGAGCATAAATTCGTTATTAACGTTCGTTTCCCAAAAGCTCGGGGAGGAAGCCGTTGCCGAAGCCGCCCGGCACTACGTTGAACAAACGACCGCCGGCATGTTTGCTAGAATGAAAACGTTAAACCATGAACAACTGGTCAAGGCCTTCGCTGACCTGCACAGGAAGCATTACAGCCGCTTTTACGTAGAAGAAAACGACGATAAGACCGTAATCACAGTGGCCGAATGCAATGTCGGCGCCCGATTACTAAAGGACGGCATCGCTCAGCGAGAAGGTGGCCTGACCAAGAAAGCGTGGCCCTGGTCTTTCAACAGTACTGGGGTGCCTTATTATTGTCTCCACGCTCATGTCTTCAACAATCTCTTCCGGAAGCTCGGGATACCTGTGGTGGTCGAGTGGGGCAAACAATACGATGACGAGGGCAAGGCCACAGGTGAACCCTGCCGCTATATCATCCGTAAGAAAATTAGTTAGCTGTTGGGATGCCGGCCAACCACAGGTTATGCGTTCTTCGTCTAACCTTTTTACATTGAGTCCGTTTTCCAAGCGGTGAGAGGAGAAGACAATGGCAGCAAATGATGAGAAGAAGGTACTCGCCTTTACCCCGGCCTATGAGCTTGCCGAGATGATAAGGGCGAAGAAACTCTCGCCAGTTGAGCTCATGCAGGCTATCCTGGAGAGGATAGAGGCGCTTAACCCGAAGCTGAATGCCTACCTCACCGTGGCTGCTGACGAAGCCATGTCGCAGGCCAAGGCGGCGGAGAAGTCGGTCATGGGCGGCGGCAGGCTTGGCCCGCTGCACGGCGTGCCCATCTCCATCAAGGACCTTTTACCCACCAGGGGCATGCGTACTACCATGGGCTCCTGGGTGTACCGTGACTGGGTGCCCGGTGCCGAAGGGACCATGGTGCAGCGCCTGCGGGCTTCCGGTGCCATCATTGTCGGCAAGACCAACACGCCTGAATTCGGTTTTGCCTGTGTCGTGGAGAACAAACTGGGGGACTATTGTCGCAACCCCTGGGATACCGGCAGAAACTCGGGGGGTTCCAGCGGAGGGGCAGCGGCGGGCGTGGCCGCAGGCATATGTCCCCTGGCCCAGGCGAGCGACGGCGGCGGCTCCACCCGCATACCTGCCAGCTTCTGCGGGGTTTATGGCCTCAAGGCAAGCTATGGTCGTGTACCCAAGGAGGTCCAGCCCTGGGGCGTCTCTCACGTCTCCTGTCTTGACCCCATGGCGCGCAATGTAAGGGACGCTGCCCTCATGCTGCAGGTCATGGCCGGGCCAGACGGCAAGGACTATAGCTGCATACGGACTCGGCCCCCCGATTTCGTCAAGGCAGTATCGGAGAAGCCGAAAAAGATGCGCATTGCCTGGAGCCCTGACCTCGGCTACGGCGTTTGTGTTGAGCCTGAGGTGAAAAAGGCCGTTGAAATGGCCGCCGCTATCTTTGCCGATATGGGTCATGCCGTTGAGGAGGCAGCGCCCGTGACCGGAGATACCTTTGACCTCTGGGATGTGCTCTTTGCCTCTCGCTATTATATCTACCTTCGTCCACTTCTTGAGGAACACCCTGACGACCTTATGGACTACACCCGCATTCTGCTGGAATGTGCCCGGGACTTGAGCGGCCTTGACGTAGCAGCCGGGTGGGCGCGGCTGGAGAGGCTGCGCGGGTTGATGCACGATTTCTTTGAGAAATATGACCTCCTGCTCTGTCCGACCACGGCGGTCACCGCGCCGCCGGTGGGCAAACGTGGGAGAGGCCGTGGCCGTGGTTTCATTGACTGGGACTTCATCCCGTTCACCGCGACCTTTAACCTGACCGGCAACCCGGCGGCTTCGGTGCCCTGCGGCTTTTCCGCTGATGGGCTACCCATAGGGCTGCAGATGGTGGGCAGAATTGAGGACGAGGTCACCGTGCTGCGCGCCAGCGCTGCCTTTGAAGAGGCAAGACCCTGGGCGGACAAGTATCCGCCTGTTTCCTAGCTGAACCAGCGGTGCCTGCCTTGGCCAAACAGGACTTCCGCTCTATTCTATATGGGTATATGGGGA
>Ga0194125_10013445_pt1 | contig 10640 bp, 10 predicted proteins | sample TA2KigC250mmetaG_FD_148626 | JGI IMG/M metagenome (GOLD analysis project Ga0194125, IMG submission 148626) | Freshwater microbial communities from Lake Tanganyika, Tanzania - TA2015034 Kigoma Deep Cast 250m | ecosystem: Environmental > Aquatic > Freshwater > Lake | place: Tanzania: Lake... | reverse complement strand
CCTGTGCGCGCCGCAGTAGTGGATCGCCTGATGGATCGACGGCGCGCCGAAGTCCTCCCCCGCGTGGACGGTCACGTTGATGTTGTTGTTGAGGATCTCGTAGAACGCCTTCACATGGTCCTTGGCAGGATAGTCCTTCTCGGCTCCCGCCAGATCGAAGCCGACGACCCCCTTCTTCCTGTAAGAGACGGCGAAGCGCGCGAGCTCCAGGCTCACCTCCGGGGAGATGGTCCGGATCCCGCAGAGAATGACTCCGCTGACCATGCCCAGCTTGAGTTCGGCGTCCCGAAGCCCCTGAAGGACAGGATCGACGATCTCCGGGAGCGAGAGGCCCCGCCTCGCATGGAGGATCGGGGAGTAGCGGACCTCGAGGTAACGGATGTTCTCCCGGGCCGCGTCCTCCGCCAGCTCGTAGGCGACGCGGCGGAGGGCCTCGGCGTCCTGGAGCACGGAGATCGCCGGCTCGAACATCTCGACATACTCGCCGAGGTTCGCGCCCGTCCTCGGGGTCAGCATGGCTCGCAGCTCCTCGATGCTCCCGGCGCCCAGCTCGATCGATCTCCGCTCCGCAAGCTCCCAAAGGGTCTCGAGGCGGAGCGAGCCATCGAGGTGGCAATGTAGATCGGTCTTTGGCAGGGACTGAATCAGCGAGATCGGGATCGACACCTGGCCTCCATTCGTTCCTGGATCTTATGCGCCGCCTGGCCCGCGTCGCGGAGGATCGTGGCTGCGGGGAATCCCGCCATGCGTCCCCGCTTGACGATCATCCGCCCTTCAACCCAGACCTGCTCGACATGTTCCCGGCCCGCCCCGTAGAGAACGCGCCCGTGCGGGTCGGGGCCGCTCGGGCACATCCCGGGAGCGGCTGCCGGATTGAGGATCGTGAGGTCCGCCGCCTTTCCCGGCTCGATGCTCCCGATCTCCTGCTCCATCCGCAGAAGGCGGGCCCCATCGATCGTGCCCATGGCGAGGATCTCGGAGGGATCCACGGCGGCGGGTCCGTGGAGCGCGGCGATCGCGGAGGCCGCCCGGCGCATCTCGTCGAGGAGATCGAGCCTGTTGTTGCAGGCCGCTCCGTCGCAGCCGATGCCGACCGGGACTCCAGCCCTCCGGAGCGAACGGACGTCGGCCGTGCCCGAGCCGAGCTTCGCGTTGCTGCCCGGGCAGTGGACCACGGCCGAGCCGGTCCGCTTGAGCACGGCGCGATCGGCCGCCGACAGCCAGATCGCGTGCGCCGCGCGAAGGCGCCGGCCCGCGGCGCCGATGCGGTCGAGATAGACGAACGGAGTCGATCCCGTCTTCCGGCGAACCATCTCGACCTCCGTCCGCGTCTCGCACGCGTGGGTGTGGATCAAGAGATCGTGGCGCCGGGCCATCGCCACGACCGCGCGCCAGCCCCGCTCGCTGACGGAAGGGATGAATCGCGGGGCGAGGCAGAGGCCGACACGCTTGGACCTCTTCGCGCGCAGCAGGCGCTCGGTCTCGGCGAGGGCGTCTCCGACTTCCCGCAGAAGCGAGCGGGGGACGCCCCGTCCCTCGTCCATCAAGGCCGTGCCGGTCACGACTCTCAGGCCGGACCTCTCGGCCGCACGCAGGATCGCCTCGGTGTGTCTTGTGGTCCCCATGTCGAGGATCGCTGTCGTTCCGCCCGTGGCCAGCTCGAGGAGGCCGAGAGCCGCAGACGCTTCCACCGTCGATGCGTCGTGGGCGGCCTCGAGGGGCCAGATGCGGCTCCTGAGCCACAGGGAGAGCGGAAGGCGATCGGCGAGGCCCCTCATGATCGTCTGGCAGAGGTGCACGTGGGTCTGGACGAGCCCGGGGATGGCGATCCGACCCGGCAGGAAGACCTCTTCCTCGCCGCGGGATCCCCCGCGCCCCGGGGGCAGAAGGGCCGCGATCCGGCCCCGTCGATCGATCCTGATATCCGCCTCGATGACCGTCCGCTTCCGGTCCATCGTGAGGCAGGTCACGCCCCTCAGTATCAAGCTTCACTCCCCATAGACCGCCCGATTGCGGTCCTTTACACTGCCTGAGGCTGCCGGATGGATCTCTTGGCGTGCCGGTAACCCTGGGATGCGAGTCGGACAGGCAAAGTACCCCGGAGGAGGGGTGCGGGTCAACGGCCCGCGCGGAGGCTGAGACGGAGGTCCTTCTTACAGGCGACCAGATCGAGCGGCGGGTCCGCGAGCTGGGAGAGCAGATATCCCGCGACTACGCGGGGCGCGTTCCCGTCCTGATCGGCCTGCTGAAGGGGTCGGTTCTCTTTCTCTCGGACCTGGTTCGGATCCTGACCATCGACGTGGAGATCGACTTCATCTCCATCTCCTCCTACCGGAACCGCTCAACGACCTCCGGCTCGGTCCGCCTCTTCCGGGATCTCGACAGCGACATCCACGGGCGGGATGTGCTGATCGTGGAGGACATCATCGACAGCGGGCTGTCGCTGGACTACATCTGCAAGATGCTCCTCGCTCGCTCCCCGCGGTCGTTCGCCATCGCGGCCCTCCTGGACAAGAGGGTCGAGCGCCGCGCCGAAGTGCCGGTCGATTACATCGGCTTTCCGATTCCCGACCGCTTCGTCGTCGGCTACGGGCTCGACTACCGCGAGCGCTACCGCGGGCTTCCCCATGTCGCCGCTCTCGACGCCGCGGAGCTGTCCGGGGAAGAGGGGGGATTGACGTGAGCGGCGCGAGCGGACGGGGCATCTACGTCGGGATCTGCGGCAACATCGGGGTCGGCAAGACCCGCCTGACGCGGGTGCTGTCCGAGCGGCTCGGCTGGGAGGCGTTCTACGAGCCGGTGATCGCCAATCCCTACCTCGAGGACTTCTACGCGGACATGGCCCGCTACGCCTTCCACCTGCAGGTCTTCTTCCTCTCGGAGCGCTTCCGGGCGATGCAGACCTGTGTCGCCGCCGGCAGGTCGCTGATCCAGGATCGGACCCTCTACGAGGACGGCGAGATCTTCGCGCCCACCTTGCGGGACCTCGGCATGCTGAGCGACCGCGACTACCAGAACTACCGGGCCCTCTACGAGACTCTCCTGACGACCGTCCGTCCTCCCGACCTGATCCTTCTCCTCACCGCCCCGACCGATGTCCTGCTGGAGCGGATACGCCGGCGGGACAGGCCGTACGAACGGCACGTCGACGCCGCCTACCTGGAGCGTCTCGAGCGGCGGTACGAGGAGTGGGGAAGCAAGATCGAGCAGACGGTGCCAGTCCGGCGGATCGACACCTCGAAGCTCGATCTCGAGAAGGGGGACGGGTCGCTCGAGAGGATCGTCGCCGATCTGACCGCGTGGGCGAGGGGGGAGGGATGACGACGCAGGCGCCGCCGCGGCGCACGCTGATCGGAATCGCCGGCGGCACGGCGTCGGGGAAGTCGTTGGTCGCCGTGCGGATCTTCGAGGCCCTGGGCGGGCGCCAGGTCGCGGTCATCCGGCAGGACCACTACTACAAAGACCTCTCGCATCTCTCCTGGGAGGACAGGATCGGGACCAACTTCGACCATCCCGACGCCTTCGATACCGAGCTTCTGCGCGACCACATCCGCCGGCTCCTCATCGGGGAGGCCGTGGATCAGCCGAACTACGACTTCACGCGCCACATCCGGCTCTCCGATGCGACGCGCGTGGGGCCTCACCCGATCTACGTCCTGGAAGGGATCCTGATCCTCGACGACGAGGATCTGCGATCGATGATGGACATCAAGGTCTATGTCGACGCCGACAGCGACGTGCGGCTGATGCGCCGCATACGGCGCGACGTGACCGAACGGGGACGGACGCTGGAGTCGGTGCTGGATCAGTACGAGCGCTACGTCCGCCCGATGCATCTGACCTTCATCGAGCCGTCCAAGCGCTACGCGGACGTGATCATCCCGGAAGGGGGGCACAACAGGGTCGCGATCGATCTCTTGAAAACCAAGATCGCGTCGGTGCTGGCCGAGCGCTGGCCCGTCGAGGAGGGTGGGTCTTGAGCCACGATCTCCCGCAGGGCACCGGATGGATCGAAGTGATCTGCGGCCCCATGTTCAGCGGCAAGACCGAGGAGCTGATTCGAAGGATCCGCAGGGCGCAAATCGCGCGGCAGAGAGTGGCGATCGTGAAGCCCTCGACCGACGACCGCTACGGGGCCGACCACATCGTCTCCCACAATCAACAGAAGATCCCCTCGCGACTGGTCCGGAACTCGGGGGAGGTGCTGGCGGTGGCGGCCGAGGCGGATGTGATCGGCATCGACGAGGTCCAGTTCCTGGATGCAGGCATCGTGGAGGTCTGCGAGGAGCTGGCGAATCGGGGCAAGCGGGTCATCGTCGCGGGGCTCGACCAGGACTACACGGCGCAGCCCTTCGAGCCGGTGCCTCAGCTTCTCGCGATGGCGGAGTACATCACAAAGACTCTGGCGATCTGCGTCCGCTGCGGGAATCCCGCCAACCGGACGCAGCGGGTCGGCCGGGCCACGGGCAGGATCGCCGTCGGCTCGGGAGATCTCTACGAGGCGCGGTGCCGGCGCTGTTTCGAAGAGCCCAAGGAGGAGACGACATGAAGACTGCTTCCCGTTGCCCGCTGCATCGGCGGCCGGCGAAGGCTCCCATCGGCCGAAGCGCCCGCCTCGCCCTGGGGATCCTCCTCTGCGGCGCGCTCCTCGGATGCGGGGGGGGAGATCGCAAGGGATCCGGCGCGGGAGGCCTGCACGTCGGGCTCGTCTTCGATGTAGGCGGAATCGGCGACAAGAGCTTCAACGACTCGGCCTATCGCGGTCTCCTGAAGGCCCGCGACGAACTGGCGGTCACGGTCGACTATCTGGAGCCCGCGGAGGGGACCGACAGGGAAGCCGCGCTGCGCCAGATGGCCGCGGGCGCTCCCTCGCTCATCCTGGGCATCGGCGCGCTCTTCACCGATGACATCAACGCCGTGGCCTCCGAGTTCCCCGGCAAGAAGTTCGCCTGCGTCGACTACACCTGGCAGGAGGGGATGGTGGTTCCCCAGAACGTCGTCGGGCTGAAGTTCCGCGAGCAGGAGGGGTGTTTCCTGGTCGGGGCGGTCGCTGGCCAGGTGACGCAGACGGGCGTCGTGGGTTTCGTCGGCGGGATGGACAACGCCCTCATCCGCAAGTTCGAAGCCGGCTACAGGGCGGGGGTGGCGGCCGTGAATCCCGGCTGCAGGGTCCTTGTCAACTACGCCGGAGTGACCGCGAACGCCTACAAGAATCCCGCCAAGGGGAAGGAGCTCGCCCTCGCTCAGTACGATCACGGCGCGGACATCATCTTCCATGCCTCCGGTTCGACGGGCCTCGGAGTCTTCGAGGCGGCCCGCGAGCGCGGCAAGCTCGCCATCGGCGTCGACGCGGACCAGCAGGCGGAGGCCCCGGGGCACATCTTGACCAGCATGATCAAACAGATCGACATCGCTGTCTTCGAGACGATCCAGTCCGCGAAGGAGGGGACCTTCGCCGGGGGAGTTCGCGAGATGGGGCTGGCGGAGGGGGCTCTCGACTACGTCTACGACGACAACAACAAGCGATGGATCACCGATGAGATCCGCGCGCGGGTGGAGGGACTGCGGGCCGATCTTCTCGCCGGGCGGATCGCGGCCCCGATCCGCTAGACTCTGGCCCGTGGGCGCTGTCGTTTCCTTTCGGGGGATCACCAGGAGGTTCGGCTCCCTTCTCGCGAACGACGCGATCAGCTTCGACGTGGAGCGGGGAAGCGTCCATGTCCTCCTCGGAGAGAACGGCGCCGGCAAGACCACGCTCCTCTCGATCCTGGCCGGTTTCCTGCGCGCCGATGCCGGGGAGATCCTGATCGATGGGCAACCGCTCGAGCAAGGGAGCCCGCGCGTTTCGCTCCGGCGGGGGATCGGGCTCTGCGCCCAGCACTTCCTTCTTGCGGGCGCGCTGACCGGGGCGGAGAACATCCTGCTCGGATCCCCCGAGTGCGTGGGACTCCGGACCCTGCCCAGGGCGAGGCTCGATCGCCTCCTTGGCATCGCGCGGGCGAATGGACTGGACGCGCCGCTCGATCTGCCGGTCGAGGAGCTCTCGGTCGCGGAGCAGGAGCGGATCGAGATCCTGAAGCTCCTCGAACGCGACTGCTCGATCCTGGTCCTCGACGAGCCGACCTCCGTGCTCGCCCCATCGGAGGTGCGGCCTCTCTTCGCGACGCTTCGCGCCCTCGCGGCGCAGGGCAAGACGATCCTCCTCGTGACGCACCGCCTCGCGGAGGTGACGGAGATCGCCGATCGTGTGACCGTCCTGCGGGGCGGACGCGTCGCCGGCGAAGCGGCGGCCGGCGAGATCGATCGGGACCTTCTGGTGCGGTGGATCGTCGGGGAGGAGATCCAGCCGCCGCTCGCGCGCCGGGAGGCCCGACCGGGGGAGACCGTTCTGGCTCTCCGCTCGCTCCGGTGCGGAACCGGCGCCTGCGCGCCTCAGGACGTCAGCCTCATGGTGCGCGCCGGCGAGGTCGTCGGCATCGGCGGCGTCCTGGGGAACGGTCAGACCGAGATCGTCCGGGCGATCACCGGCCAGATCCCGATCCAGAGCGGCGAGATCGAGATCCTCGGACGGAGATGGGGAGCCCCGCAGCGGACCCGACTCGCCGATGAGATCGCTTGGATTCCCGAGGACAGACGCGCCGAGGGCCTCGCCCTCGAGATGAGTTGCGGCGAGAACCTGCGCGTCGGATTGCCGTGGCGTCTCTTTCCGGGGCGGCGCGCCGCGGTCGATCTCCTGCGCGGGTTCGACGTCCGCCCCCTCGACCCTGAGCTTCCCGCGGCCAGTCTGTCGGGCGGAAACCAGCAGCGCCTTCTCTTGGCGAGAGAGATGTCGCGGCGCGCGCGTCTGCTGCTCGCGGTGCACCCCACGCGGGGCCTCGATCCGGGCGCCACGGCCTTCGTGCACGAAAGGCTCCTGGCCGCGCGCGCGGCGGGAACCGGCATTCTCCTCGTGACCGGGGATCTCGCCGAGCTGCTCGCCCTCTCGGATCGGATCGCGATTCTCTTCAGGGGGAGGGTCGGCTACGCCGCGGAGGCCTCGGGGGTGGACGGCCAGGCGATGAATCGAGCGCTCGTGGGGCTCTCGCCGTGACGAGCCGCCGCCTTCTGTTGCCGGTCGTCGCCGCCGCGATCGGCCTCGTCGCGGGGGCGCTTCTCGCCGGGCTCTTCGGCGCAAGGCCGGATCGGTTTCTCATCCTGCTTCTCGGGGAGACGCTCGGATCGGGTTACGGGATCGGCCAGGTCCTCTTCAAGGCCACGCCGCTCATCTTCACGGGACTCGCCGTCGCGCTTCCGTTTCGCGCTGGGCTCTTCAACATCGGGGCGGAAGGGCAGATGATGGTCGGCGGCTTCGCGATGGCCCTCGCGGGAATCCACCTGGCGTCGGTTCCGGGCCCGTGGCTCTGGCTGCTGTGTGTGGCGGCGGCTTTCCTCGCGGGAGGGATCTGGGGGGCCATCCCGGGTCTCCTGAAGGCCCGTACGGGGGCGCACGAGGTGATCGTGACGATCCTGTTGAACTTCGTCGCCGCCGCGCTCGTCAACTACTTCCTCTCGCGCAGCTACGCGCTGCCCGACACGGTGCGAACGGCGACGCTGGGAGAGGGCGCGTGGATGGCCCGCGCCTCCGACGCGTTCGGCTTCTTCCGGGGCTCGGGCCTCTCGACGGCGCTCCCCTTCGCGCTCGCGGCCGCGATCGCCTGCGATCTGCTCCTCCTGCGCTCGCCGCTCGGATTCCACTGGAGGATCCTGAGCGGGGGACTGCGCCGCGCCCGTTACGCGCGCCTCTCGCCGGGGCTCCTGAGCGCCCTTTCGATGGGACTTGCCGGGGCGATCGCCGGGGTCGGGAGTTGCTACTACGTTTTGGGTTACAAGCACTACTTCGAGGAAGGCTTCACGTCAGGATCCGGCCACGTCGGAATCGCGGTGGGCCTGCTAGCGCGCAACCGCCCGGCCGCCATTCCGGTGAGCGCCCTCCTGTTCGGCGTTCTCTCGCAGGGTGGGCTCGTCGTCAATCAGCTCGTTCCGAGGGAGCTCGTCGACGTGATCGTCGCCGCGATCCTCATGATCTTCATCTCGCTCGACGCCCGGAGCCGGGAAGGAGGCCTGCGGTGGATCTCCTCCTGAGCGCGCTCGCCCAGATCGCGAGGATAGCCGTCCCCTACGCGCTCGTCGCGGTGGGGGGGACGCTGTCGGAGCGCAGCGGCGTCGTCAACATCGCCCTCGAGGGGATCCTGCTGAACAGCGCCTTCGGCGCCGCGGTGGGGACGATCAGCACGGGTTCGCCGGAGGCCGGCGTGCTCTGCGCGATCCTTGCCGGCGCATCGACGGCGTTGCTTCACGCCCTCGTGACCGTCAGGGGGAGGGCGGACCAGATCGTCTCGGGGCTCGCCATCAACATCGGCTCCTTCGGCGCGACCCGAGCCCTGCTCAAGGCGCTCTACTCGAGCGCGAGCAACTCGCCGCGCATCCTGGAGCATCCGATCGAGCCCGTTCCGCCCTTCGGCCTTCTCGGGCCCCTTGGAGATGTGATCGGGCAGCCCCTCTTCTTGGCGGCCCTGCTCGTCTGTCTTGTCGTTCACCGGCTGCTTCTGCGCTCGGGCGTCGGCCTGCTCGTGCGGGCAGCCGGGGAGCGCCCCGCCGCCCTCGACGCGAGCGGCGTCGGCGTGGTCGGCGTGCGGACGATGGCGGTGGTCCTCGGCGGAGCGATCGCGGGCCTCGGAGGGGCCTGGCTCGCCTTTCAGCAGAACTCGTTCACGGACGGAATGTCCGGGGGAAGGGGATACATCGCTCTGGCTGCCATGATCGCCGGGAAGTGGAAGCCCGCCAGCGCCGTTGCCGCCTGCCTGTTGTTCGCCGCGGCCGAGACGGTACAGATCCGTCTCGCGGGACGCGGGATCCCGACCCAGTTCCTCCAGATGATCCCCTATCTGGTCGCGCTCGCCGTCCTGGCCGGATGGGTTGGCCGGGCCGTCGCCCCCGCGGCGATCGGGCGTCCCTACCGCAGGGGCCAGGAGGAAGGATGAGCGACGCCAAGCGCGCGGCGGAACATCTTCGCGGGTGGATGGGGACCGCTTCACCCTCGCTCGCCGTCGTCCTCGGTTCGGGCCTCGGAGGGATCTCCGAGTCCCTCGAAGAGAGGAAGACCATCCCCTTCACCGAGATCCCTGGGTTCCCTTCGGCCGGAGTGGCGGGCCATGCCGGCTTCCTCCACAGCGGAATCTGGGGCGGCAGGCCCGTTCTCCTCTTTCAGGGGCGCGTCCATCTGTACGAAGGGCATCCGCTCAGGACCGTGACGCTCCCCGCGCGAACGGCGGCGGAGCTGGGAGTGAGCCGTCTCGTCCTGACGAACGCGGCCGGATCGTGCGACCGCGAGATGTCCCCCGGGACGCTGATGCGGGCGAGCGATCTGATCGATCTCTTCTTCCGTCGGTTGCGGGAAGGGATGGCCTCGCCCAGGATCGGCGCGGCGCCTCTCCTCGACCCCGCCTTGGGCGAACTTCTCGATCGCGCGGCGTGCCTTTCCGGCGTCGAGCTCCGAACCGGCGCTCTGTGCGGCAGCAGCGGCCCGTCCTACGAGACGGCGGCCGAGATCCGCCTATGGCGCCGGCTCGGGGCGAGGGCGGCGTGCATGTCCACGATTCCGGAGGCGTTCGCGGCGCGGAGGGCGGGAGTGCGGGTGGCCGCGATCTCCCTGATCACGAACTACGGCACGGGGATCGCCGGCCGTCCCCTCTCCCATGAGGAGGTCGTCGAATGGGCCGCGGTCGCAGGAGAGCGGCTTGCGCGGCTGCTGCGCAAGGCCGTCGAGATGGACGGATGACTCGGGCCCGAGAATCGTGACGCTGGGCCGGGTGGAGATGTAGTATCTCCCGAGAGGCGAAATCGAGGATCCCCGGCGGGGGACTGACCATGAAGGAGGAAGATCGATGTCGAGAGCGATTGGAGGGAGACGGAACGGGGCGGGCGTCCTCCTGGGATGCGCGCTCCTGCTGGCCGCGATGGGATTCGGGGGTTGCGGCGACGATGATTCGGGACCTCCGGTGGTCCCGCCCGACAAGCTCGCGCCGCCCACCAGTGTCCTCGTGGTCAACGGCGACCTGTCGATCACGGTTCGCTGGACAGCGAGCCCCGATGAGTCGGCCGAGGACTTCAAGCAGTACAACATCTACCGTGGGACCTCCTCGCTCCTTTCCATCGATCCAGGCCAGCTCGAGCAACTGGGCCACAAGATCGGAAGCGTGGGGAAGGGGGTCGGGACGATCCAGACGGTCGTGGCCAACGGCACCCTGTACTACTTCCACGTCCGGTCGGTGAACGAGGACAGCGAGCTGAGCGACGCCTCCAATGAAGTGATGGGCGCGGGCCGCGCGGAGGGGCAAGACAAGATCATCGAGGAGTTCTCATCGAGCGGCGACAGCGGTTTCGACTTCTCGGCGGGCAACTCCGTCGCTCTCAGTCAATCGAATCCGGATCGGTTCACGCTGACCGACATCTACCTTGGGACCGGCGCGGCGGACGATGATCCCGGCTCCGTCCTCTCCCTGAAGAGCCCCGAGCTGCTCGCCCGCTTGAACACGGAGTGGGCCAGCAAGCGCGCCGGGGTCAAGTTCCTCGGCACCAACTGGGAAGCGAGCACCGCGCCC
>Ga0194125_10013444_pt1 | contig 10640 bp, 14 predicted proteins | sample TA2KigC250mmetaG_FD_148626 | JGI IMG/M metagenome (GOLD analysis project Ga0194125, IMG submission 148626) | Freshwater microbial communities from Lake Tanganyika, Tanzania - TA2015034 Kigoma Deep Cast 250m | ecosystem: Environmental > Aquatic > Freshwater > Lake | place: Tanzania: Lake... | reverse complement strand
CGTCTTTAACTATTAATTTTTCAACTTTCAACCTACAACTTACAGCTGACCAGATTAATATATATTTCCCTGTTTATGGCTTTGCTGTCTGCTGGCTGTCATAAGATCGACGAGCCGCAGGCGGGTGTCATCTCGCGTTCAGTGCCGCCTCTGCGCGCCTCGATTAAGGCGCCGGAAGTGATTGTCTGCTGCACCGGTGAAGCGTTGCTGGCATCGGAAGGCGCAGCGAGCGAGCGCGTGAGGCTGGCGGCGATTATCGACGCACTCGGCAAATGGGCGGCGAGCGATTTGACCAGCACATCAATCGACGGCGGTCAATCTGCGGGGGCTGACGGCGAGGTTGAGAACACTTCGCCACGTTCTCAAAGGCGAACGGTTAAGAAATGGAATGATTTACACATTGCAAAGTCGGTGGAAATTTATAACGGCTGCATCCTTGAGGATCGAATCGATGTAACTCTGGCGAGCAGCGAATCGAATCGCACTTTTTTCTGGCGGGTCTGCAATCTCGAACTCATTGAACCGGCGCAATCGGATGCGCTGCATCCGGATGTTCTTGAGAATTACTTAGAGCGTTTTGGCGTCGTCATCGACGCCGGCGAACATTGCGGTTTCAGCCTCTGGACGCACAAACTAACCTTCCATCGCCGATTGATGACCGATATTGATAGTTGATTTCTGATAACCATAGTATGAAGGACGTCATCACCATTGCTTGCGGTCAGTTCCAGCCGGTTTTCGGCGACACGACCGCCAATTTGCTCAAGGTCAAAGACTTCGTCGAGCAAGCCGCAGCCAATTTGATTATATTCCCGGAACTCTGCGCCTCCGGCTATGAATTCAAAGGCCACCGCGAATTGCAGGCTTTGGCGCTCGCGCCGGACAGCAGCGAGATTCGCTGTCTTAAAGAAATCGCGCGCGACTTTAGAACGCACATTGTATTGGGGCTGCCGGAAAGGAACAGCGGTAAAGTATATAATTCCAGTATTTTAATTGAACCGTCCGGTAAAACGACAATCTATCGTAAAATACACCTTTTCGACCGCGAGAAGCGCTTGTTTGAGCCGGGCAATGCAGAACCTTCGGTAGTGAGAACTGAAATCGGCCGGCTTGGAATGATGATATGTTTTGATTGGATATTCCCGGAAGTCGTGCGTATTCTAGCGCTTAAGGGCGCGCAAATAATCTGCCATCCTGCCAATTTAGTGCTGCAATTCTGCCAGCGGGCGATGTTTGCGCGCTCAGTCGAGAACGGCGTGTTCACGGCGACCTGCAACCGCGTCGGCGCTGAGTCGCGCGCCGGCCGGACGCTCAACTTCACCGGCGCCAGCCAAATTCTATCCAACCGCGGCGCGACTTTAGCGCAGGCCTCGGATGAAAAGGAAGAGGTGATTAAGGCCGAAATTCGTCCAGCCGAGGCGGACAATAAGATGATCACGACGCTGAACGATGTGATTGGAGACAGAAGAATCGATTATTATAAAAGCCTCATAGTTTGAACATTTAAGGATTGTCGAATGCTATACATAGCGACATTATTCTTTGCGTATGCTTATATATGTCATCCTGAACGAAGTGGAGGATCTCGTTCCCGCTTCCCCAGACGAGATGCTTCACTGCGTTCAGCATGACATCCGCGAAATATGCGAATTGAATTATGACGCTGTGTATAGTCATACGAAAACGTTTTTATCCGTTCCATCAGTTTTATCCGTTGTGAATTCTCAGAGATTTAGTATTACTTTGAAAGCAATTTTGTATAATGGGAAACCAATTTTCGATCTATACGCTGCGCGCCAACTCGAGCAATGATTAAGAAAGAAAATCAACCGGATTTATTTACAAATAAAACAGAATTCAAAAGTTATCTATGCGTCGCGAAATACCTCTTATCATCACTTTTATCATCGGCGTGGCGCTGGTCGTCGCGCTGTTCATACCGCGCCGGCCGTTTCCGGAACTAGATGCGGAGTTCTCACGCTGGTTCGACATTATTGCGGTTTTCGCCTTTGTCTTAGGCGGCGGCAACCTGTTGCAAGTCCATGTGGACCGCATCACCCGCAAACACCGGGACCGCTGGTATTCGGTCGTTACTTTAGCCGGTTTCCTGCTCACGCTCGGTATCGGATTGCTTAAGGTCGGCGGCGATGCCGGGCTGAAAGGCAACTATATCGCTGAAGGCACATGGTTCAAAATTATCTACGACGCGGTCTTTACGCCGCTGACGGCGACAATGTTCAGTCTGCTGGCATTTTTCGTAGCGTCAGCGTCCTACCGCGCTTTCCGCGCCAAGACCCGCGAAGCGACTATTCTACTGATTGCCGCCTTTATTATACTCGTCGGTCGAACACCGCTGGGTTACTACCTGACCTTCTGGCTGCCGGAGCCGCTGCAGTTCCTGCATATACCCAATCTTTCGGCCTGGATTTTATCTAATCCAAATTTAGCCGGCCAGCGCGCCATTATGATCGGCATTGCGCTGGGGATTATCGCAACATCACTCAAACTCATTTTAGGTATTGAGCGAAGTTACTTAGGAAGGGAGAAATAAGATGGCATTATTAGAAAAACTATCTCACATTGATCGCCGAATTATCTTTGTCCTCATCGCATTAGCGGTCATAATTCCAATGCTGTTCAATCTAGTCTTCATCGTCCGCCCTTCGCCGATTGTGGAGGCGATCTTCGAAAAGATTGAGTCGCTGCCGGCCGGGTCGAAGATTTTACTGTCCTATGACTATGGGCCATCGACCGTGCCGGAGAATCAACCGATGGCCGACGCTCTGACCCGTCACTGTCTGGTCAAAGGGCTGAAAGTCTATATAATGGCCGTCTGGGCGACCGGCGAAGCACAAGCCAATGTAACCATCGATAGTGTCATCCGAAGGGAGTTCCCGGATAAGGTCTATGGCGTTGACTGGATCCACCTCGGCTATAAAGCCGGCAACCAGGGACTTATCAACGCCATTTTCACCGACTTGAAAGGGATGTATACGACCGACGCCGCCGGCGTTGACATCAATACCTTTCCGATGATGGCGTCTATACAGGGTCTGCGCGATTTCGATTTAATTTTATCGTCGGCATCCGGCAAACCCGGTCTGAAAGAGTGGGTGCAGTTCGCCGGCGACCGCGGCAATATTCCCGTTGCCGGCGGCGTAACCGCCGTCGAAGCCCCGCTGCTGTATCCCTACTACCCGCGCCAACTGCTCGGGCTGATGGGCGGCTTGCAGGGCGCGGCGGAATACGAAGCCGTGGTTGTGCATAAATACCCGCAGTTCAAAGCCACAAGCCTCACTGCCGTAAAAAGTATGGGGCCTCAGACCGTCGCGCATCTGGTCATAATATTCTTCGTTGTTGTTGGGAATGTGGCGTTCTTTCTGCAGAGAAGGAAGGAAAAGCGCGCAAGAACGGCTTGAGTCAATTTGAAATGCGATGGAAAGAACCTTACAAATTCTAAATGACCTTGTCGAGACCGGCGTAATCAAAGGCTATGCCATCGGTGGCGCGATTGGAGCGTTCTTCTATGCTGAGCCGGTTACGACTTTCGATTTGGATGTCTTTATCGAACTGCCTCAGACTAAAGGCTGTATAGTTACTTCATCGCCACTCTACGAGGCTCTAAAAGCACATGGATACCGCGAGTCAGGTGAATCTGTGAGCATCGAGGGCATTCCGGTGCAGTTCCTGCCTTTGTATAATGCATTGATAGAAGAAGCCTTCAGCACAGCCATTGAGAAACGATACGGACAGACCTCCACACAGGTTTTTAGAGTCGAATACCTAATCGCCATCTGCCTGCAAACTGGCCGTGATAAAGACCTTACTCGCGTCAAGATGCTCCTTGAACAGAGTGATATAGACCGGAACTTACTGAAGGATATTCTGCTGCGGTATAATCTAATCGTAAATGGAATCAGATAACCCAATAGACCCTGAACTTCAGCGCATTCTTGCCGCAAAGAGCATGCGGCGGAAGGAGTTAGCCGCCTTGCCCATCGAAGAGAAAATCCGTATCTTAGTCCGGATGCAGGAAATGGTCGCGCCGCTAATCAGGGCTAGAGGGAAGGAGGCGGTGGTCTGGAAAATCGACGCCTAAATACAGGATTTAATGAGCATTGCTGACATATTAGGACCGCGCTCCATCGAGGAAATGATCGAGGAGCAGGTTCGCAAAGAGGGCGGGCTGAAGACCAAGCCAATCAAGCCGCTCGGCGCGCCGGTGCTGGCGCAGTCCCACACGCCTATCTATAAGATGCATCGCTACTGGGCTCGCCGGCCGCATAATGTCTTCGCTCACATCATCCAGCACTACACCAATCCGGGCGACCTGGTGCTGGATCCGTTCTGCGGCGGCGGCGTGACGGTGGTCGAGTCGCTGCGCCTCCGGCGGCGGGTGGTCGGTGTGGACATCAACCCGTTAGCGACCTGGATAACCCAGGTCGAAGTCGAGCCGGTTGACTTGGACGAATTGGAAGCCACCTTCAACGAGTGGTATGCCTGGTGCGTCGAGAAAATCACGCCGCTGTTCCAAGCCCAGTGCGGCAAGTGCGGCAAAGACGCAACCGCCGAATGGTTCGAGTGGTCGAATGTAGTGGTCTGCCCGGTCTGCGGTTATGAGGTGGTGCTGGCGGAGGCGGAGAAGGAGAGAAATGCCTTTTACATCTGTACCAATCCCAGGTGCCGCTCTAGATTCCAGCCGACCGGACTAGACCGTATGCCGGATAAAATGGTCAATGTGAAGACCAAATGCGCCGAGTGTGGCGTAAGTGATATCCACAAGCCTCTGCCGTCGGATATCGAACTGGCTAAACAAATTGAAAAAGATGAAGTGGAAATTGTCACGCGAGAAAAATTGTTCATACCAGATGATGAATTCCCGGATATGGACTTAGCACGAGACCATCCACTTTTTAGGCGAGGGATAAAGACATTTAAAGACTTCTTTTCGCCAAGACAAAGAATATCAATTGCAAAATGTCGTAAATTTCTTGAGATAAAGAGTTTTCGAGGAACTTTAATTAATTCTCTAATACATATTTTTACTGGTTCGTTAAGATATACAAATAAAATGGTTTTTCGAAATGAAGTATGGCGCGGAGATAATCCTCTTGAATGGCCGGGGCATATGTATTGGCTTCCTTATTCATATCTTGAAGCATCTCCACTATTTTCTTTAACGAATCGGAAATCGGCGTTGAATAGAGGTAAAAAATGGCGTGAAACTGAGATTGGCGATTATTACAAAAAACCCTCAAAAAAGAAACCCTGGGAAGGAATAATCTGTAACGCTTCGTGTTGGTTAGTCAATAATTCATCCGATGATATCCCACTTGAAGCTGGATCAGTCGATGTTGTCATAACCGATCCCCCATTTGGCGGGAATGTTCAATATCTGGAACTATCCGACTTTTATCTTGTTTGGCTGCGAAAACTGGTCGATTGGGGTGGTTTAACGGAAAAATCTAAGGAAGCCATTCAAACCCGCCATCAAGGCTTCGAAGGTGCGAAAGACCTGAATCATTACGAAAATATGCTGACAGCGATTTTTCGTGAGTGCCATCGAGTATTAAAAGAAAATAGCTGGATGGTGATGACTTTTCATAATACTGATATCTATGTTTGGATGGCTCTGCACAGGGCTGCGCACAAAGCGGGATTTAGACTACCAAGTTATGAAGAATCACTCAGTCGAGGAATGATATATCAGCCCGCGATTAAAAACTATACCCAGACTATTCACCAAAGAGCGACCGGCTCGCTTTTGGGCGATTTTATCTTATCATTTAAAAGGAGCGAAATGCCAACGAGCGAAGATTTACTTCGACAACAGTTATCGTTAGAGCAAGAGCGTCATATACATGATAAGTGCGCTCAAATCATCAAGTATCACGGAGGTTTGGACGAACCATCGCTTTGGTCGGCAATTTTACCTTTCCTGATGGATAATGGCTATTTTCATCGAATTGCCAATTTTAACTTCAAGATGCTTTTAGCGAATGGTCCTTTTGTATATCTAAAGGACTATAAGAAGTGGTATCTGCAGGATATGGTGGAGAATGGCCGGCTGCGCACTTTAGAGTATATTCCGGCCAAAGAAAAGACCTATAGGCTTATATTCAGTTATCTAAGGGATAATAAACAAGCAACGATGGACGAACTCCTACAGATGGTTTATTCGCAGCTGGTCAATGCGCAGTTACCGCAAATTGAGACTATTAAGGAAATTCTTGATAAGTATTGTCACAAAAAATACTCAAAAAATTTATTACGAGATGTATATATTTGGGCGCCGGGGAAGAAATCGCTGATTGAGAAAGAAATAATAAAAGCCCAGCAGAATTCACTTGTTGGGACAAAAGCGGTCCCACAAAAACATGATGATATTATCCTCCACCTTGCCAGAGAAGCCGTTTTAAAAGAATTCGATGTTCACGCCGGTAAGACCGAACAGCGCAAATCTCAATTATTACGCGATTTATCATTACGAATTACCGGCGCTGAAGTCGGTTTATCGCCAGAAACGTTCAAATATATTCGTGAAATCGACCTTCTTATCCTTCAGAACAACAACATCCGCGCGGCGGTGGAGGTGGTGATGACCATTTCAACGCTGAACAAAGCCTTGAACGACCGCTTCCGCAATCTGCTGCATTTAGCGCCGAATTTGAACATCCCGCTCGTTGCAGTGGTTAGGGACGAGGACTACCCGGCGGCTGTAGAGGAACTGTGCACACCAATTAACCTCGAAGACGGTCTGCCGGACAAAGTGCGCCTGGTGCAGCTGTCGCAGTTAAGCGCGGTGGATTCGATTGAAGTATTATTATAAGTGCTGATGCTGATGGTGATATCAGACAGTCATCATCATCATTATCATCATCATCATCATCATCATCATTATCATCATCATCATCATCATCATCAAAGAACAATAATGCCATTATCCCAAACCATCACTCTCTGGGTCGGTGCAGCGCTGACCCTGATGATTTTCAGTTTCCTTTACAAGGACAATCCGTTTTATAAGTTCGCCGAACACCTGTTCGTGGGTGTGTCGGCGGCATACTGGATGACCGTCGCGTTTTGGACGACCTTCATCCCCAATCTCATTGCCTACCTCTATCCGCCGTCGATGGGCTGGTTCGCGGCGCGCCCGGAAGAGGCGGCGGTCGTGGTGCAGAACCTCTACGCCCTCGAATGGTGGCAGCGCTGGATGCGGCTGGTTCCGCTCATTCTGGGCTTGATGATGCTGACCCGCCTGACGCCCAAGTGGGCGTGGATTTCGCGCTGGCCGATGGCGTTCATCATCGGCTTTTCTGCTGGCACGAACCTCACGCGCTACTTGCAGTCGGACTTCATCGCCCAAATTCGCTCGACGCTCATCCCGCTGCTTGTCTTCGACAGCCAGGGTTTCAATTTCGGAGGCTCGCTGTCGAATCTGATCATCGTAGGCGGTGTGCTTGCTTGCTTGGTTTATTTCTTCTTCTCCAAGGAGCATAAAGGCTGGTTCGGCTCGACGGCGCGGGTCGGAATATGGGTGCTGATGGTCGCCTTCGGCGCGGCTTTCGGCTACACCGTAATGGCGCGCATAAGCCTGCTGATAGGAAGGATGAACTTTTTGGGAAGATGGATAGGCAGTATCTTTTGAGGAATGAGGGATGAAGGATGAGGGATGATAAAGGCTGTCAACCCTCTGCGGTTGACAGCCGTCTCCACCGCCGTCGACTCGCCGTAGTCGACGGCATAACATTGTAATTCAGATATATACGCTGCCGACCACGGCGGATCGGCAGCGGAAACTGACATTCCCGGACAGCCTTGGACACCACGTCTGCTAATTTATTGAAGTAATATTCCGAGTATTTCACCTATTCAAAACTAAAATTTCTAATGTAATAAAATGTCAACCAAAGTAATACTTCGTCCACGGCGGCAGTTGACCTTGCCGTCAGAGGTAATAAAGGAACTCGCAGTGCAGGACGGCGACGAGTTCCTCGTCAACGTTCAGGATGGAATTCTCTGCCTTCGTCCTGAGGTCACCGTTCCCCGCGATGAAGCCTACCTGTTCACATCGCATTGGCAGCAAGCGCTGCAGGAGGGTGAACGCGAATTGGCAGATGGTGATTATGCTGAGTTTAACTCGGTTGATGACCTAATAGCCGACCTGAACCAAAATTGGCTGTCTACTTACAAAATTCCATATAAATTTAGGATATATTAGTGTTAAGCGACTACATCCAAGCCGCGCTCAATCATTCCAGTTATGAACTGATGAAAAACGGGCGCTTTTTCGCCTCGGTGGAGGGCTTGAAAGGACTTTGGGCGGATGGCGACACGCTTGAGGAATGCCGGCGGAATCTCATCGACACACTAGAAGACTGGCTTTTTATAAGCCTAAGCGAGAAGATCCCAATACCGACTATAGACAATATCGAACTTATCCCAAATCAATCGCTCGAAGTAGTCGATGCTTAAACCTATTTCACGAGCAAATCCTCACAGCAAGGATATCGATGTTTCGCTTTTATAACAGGTGCTGTGAGAAGTCGAAATATCAATCCTTGAATGGAATGCAATCGAATTTAAGAAAAATCCACTATAAAGCAGAATCGAGGAAATCAAATGAAAATCAATCATCTTTATTTCGCAACCTCTTTTATATTCTTGCTCTACAGCGTCGGCTATTCGCAGCCGGACACTGTTTGGACAAGAAGTTATGGAACGCCTTTAATCGACAGGTGTGTATCCGTTTCAAAGGCGACGAACTCCGGTTATTTCTTAGGTGGTTTATCTTCAAATGGCGACAATTATTTCTGGCTAATAATTCGAGTCGATTCATTAGGCAATGAGTTATGGCGCTATACAGATCCTCAACAAGGTTCATATTGCGCTCACACGATTGCGATGCCGGATGGAGGATGTATAGCAACTGGGGCTAAAATTATCTATCGACGCGGTTATGATGCTAGAATTCAAAGACTTAATAACGATGGAGATGTCATCTGGGACCATTGCTATGGCGGTCAATTTCAGGATAGAGGAGTGAAAATAATACGGCTCGTAAATGGTGAGTTTCTTATGGTTGGTGGTTTTGAGCCGGGGATTATAGATTTTGACACCTGGATTTTACGGTTTAATGAAGATGGGGATAGTCTAGATTCTTACATTATCGATGATCGGGCTGGATTTGCAGGAGCAGCAGATTTTTTTATAAATGGCAATGATATTACGGTTTCTGGAACATATGGTGCAGCCGGAGCCTGCTTGGCTAAACTAAATCTTGAAGGCAATATTCAATGGATTCGTAATTATCCACTTTGGGAAAGAGTATCAATAAGGTCTTCAGCCCCAACACTTGATGGTGGTTGTATTTTAGTCGGTTTCAACACTCCTGATAATGAATCGAATGCCGATGCAATTATGATACGAACTGCTGAGAATGGCGACACGCTTTGGACTCGTATCATCGTTGAAGATGGGACTAATTTGTTTGCATCAGTAATCCCGGTTCAAGGTGACGGACATCTAATTGCAGGTGTGAGTTCTATCGTTGACCCTGATGGCGACGCGATTCTTTATCGTCTTAGCGAAAATGGTGAATTGCTCTGGCAGCAGAATTACGGATTGGAAGTAGCGGATAGATTTTATTCGTCGATTCAACTGGCAGATGGCTCATTTGTTAACGGCGGAAGCATTAATATTAATAATGGCGATTTCTGGCTCATTAAGACAGAATCCGATCCCAATGAAATTTCTGCTCCCCATAATGTCTATTTGCCGGATAAGTTCTCAATTCTCTTCGCCTACCCCAATCCTTTCAACAGCGTAACCAAATTCGATTATCAAGTTTTCATCCCGGGGCAGTTCGACTTAAAGATATTCAACCACCTCGGTCAGGAGGTCTATCGAATGAACCGGGGCTATCATACTACCGGAGTTCACAGTCTAATTTGGAATGCGCAGGGATTTGAGTCAGGCTGCTATAATGCTGTAATTCATAATGGAAATAGCGTTTCTACTTCGAAATTAATTCTCATCAAATAACAATCACCTTAAAAACAGGTTTCCTAAATGAAACCCTTAGTTTTATTAACTCTCGTAATCACCACAATCTTCCTCTCCGGCTGCGGCTCGACCTTGCAGGTTGACCGGGGGACGGTGCAGACCATCGCGATGCTGGACAAGGAGCAATACGAAATCACCGGCGAGGTGGCTGGGGAAGCGATTGTATCGTGGGTGTTCTTCTTCATTCCGCTTGGCGACAAACCGCAGCGCGGCGTGCTTTACAATCCGGCGATGATTTGTCCTTTCGGACAACCGGGCGGACCGGTCGAAGGAATGGCAATCTACAATGCCATCGAAAAATCACCCGGCGTCGATATGATTGTTGCGCCGCGCTTTGAGTCGGAAATTACCGGCTTCCCGCCGCTCTTTTGGACTGTCAAAGTCAAGGTCAAGGGTAAGGGGCTGAAACTGAAATAAAATACTAATGTTATGTCAATTGTGCAATGTCGCATGTCATCCTGAACGAAGTGAAGGATCTCGTCTGGATAAGTAAATCTTTAGGACGAGATCCTTCACTTCGTTCAGGATGACGACATCTACGCTTGAAATAGCGCTATCGCTGCATCACGGTTTTT
>Ga0194125_10013440_pt1 | contig 10643 bp, 17 predicted proteins | sample TA2KigC250mmetaG_FD_148626 | JGI IMG/M metagenome (GOLD analysis project Ga0194125, IMG submission 148626) | Freshwater microbial communities from Lake Tanganyika, Tanzania - TA2015034 Kigoma Deep Cast 250m | ecosystem: Environmental > Aquatic > Freshwater > Lake | place: Tanzania: Lake... | reverse complement strand
TGGAACTCAAAAAATCAAAAGCACGGAACTGAAAAGTATGCAGTTTTGAGAGTGCACTTTTGAATTTTAAACAGTGCACTTTTGATTTTTAGCTAACAAGATACATTTTTTGAATCAATATCACCCCCAACCACTTTCTTTGCAAACCTTGCCAGATACTCTACCCCAAGCCCCCCACCACACCCAATCTCAAGAACCTCTTTATTTTCTGCCAACTCCCTTACAAAGTCATATCACTGATAAATTCTTGCTATCTGCTCCTGGGTTGCCTTTAGACCTGGTGATTCAGTGATCAACGAATAATCAGGAATTTTCTCTGTTAAAGAGGGGCCTTTTTTGTTTTTCATCTGGTAACTTTGTTACGAATAAATTCTCGTATTCCGACTCCTTTAGCGGCATAGTGGCTCTGTGAATCGTGTATTGCCAAAAACATAACCTTTCTTTTACAGTATCTTAACTGAAACCTGATCCTTTGTGAGGCCTGATTTTTTCCATATATTTTTTTCTAGGTCAGGACTCCCTGCAAGAATTGCTCCTTCATCGGGATTTCACATCGACGCCCAATCGGTAATCCCGGGCCGGACAGTTAGAATTACCTTCTCTTCCTCAGTATATAAATCTGTAAATTTCTTTACCTCGGGTCGCGGGCCAACAAAACTCATTTCACCTTTTAAAACATTGATCAGTTGCGGAAACTCGTCCAGCTTGTACTTCCGGAGGAATCTTCCGATTCGTGTGATCCGAGGGTCATCATCCGACGTGGAGGAAGCTCCTTGGTTCTCTGCATTCAATACCATGGTTCGGAACTTAAAAACCCTAAAAGGTTGGCCATTCCGACCTATCCTCAACCCACGGTAAAAAACAGGTCCAGTGTCTTCAAACTTTATTAATATAGATAGGACCAAAAATAGAGGGACAAAGATACATATTCCAAGACATGAAAAAATTTTGTCAAATAGATACTTCAACAAAGGATACATCCCTTATTATCTTTAGAGATAACTTTTCTTAATTTTATATATTTGACTGAAAAATTCAGTTAGAAAGTTATTGGAAGGGAGTTTACTGCTCCTGAGCCAATTCGCAGACTTCTCTTAACGGTTTGGAGAGAGGGGAGTCTTCATTGATTCTATAAAAAATTCGGTTTTGGGACACCTTTTTCTTGATGATTCCCAAATCTACAAGGTTACTGAGTTCTCTCTGGACAGCCTGAAGGGAAAGACCGGTTTCAAACATGACCTCTCGCTGATAAAATGATTTCCCATCATAATTATAGAGGAGGGTGAGAATCCGTGCCCTGGAGGTAGAGCCAAAAAGTTTTACCAACTCCTCTTCTTTGTTGGGTTTAATCTTCATCGATTGCAGCATGCCCTATCTATTTTGCTTGTCTTGTCTGCTTCTCTGCTAATGCCCTCAGGTTATAAATCTTATGATTCTGACTGAAAAATGTAGTCAGAAGGCTTGGATTAATTATTTTTCAGAAGCCAGAGATTAGATAACAAAGCTTCTTAGAGAGAAAAGAGCAAAATCATTGCCTTCGTTGGATAGGCTATTTATTTATGATTTTTAGTTGACTGAAAAATTCAGTCAACTACTTCTTACCTATCGCATAAAGAATCTTGAAGTCTCTATTTACTTTGTCAGTTGGAATTTCAACGGGGGTTTCGTAGGGGGCCATGCCTTCGGTAATTTCAGGCGGCAACAGAATAAGTTTTCCGATAAAAATTCTTTTCAGGTAGGATCTTGTTTTTCTTTCCCTTTAAATATAGAGAAAAGCTTCCGAAAACCTTCACGCCGTGGGCCCTCGTTGACATTTGATCGGGAGAATCGGGTCAACTGGATTGCCGTGTAAGACGTCGGATGCGAATCCCGCTTTCGCTGATGACGATGAAATGGTCTAATATCTTGTCGGGGTTTTGTGTAAAAACCGTTTCCAGAGCAGAAATTTTGAGGGCTGGTCCCTCTTTTTGGAACCGAAAGAGGATCACCCCTTTTGAAGGTAGATTTTGGTAATAAATGAAGAATCCGAATCCTTTATCATTGGTTACGATGATTCTACTGCCCTGGTAAGCATAATCGAGTAACTGGAGATCTTCTCTGCCCGGAAACTCTTCTTTGGTAACGACAACGTCATGACCTTTCCCAATGAGATAGTCGATAACCGATCGACCTACGTTTTCATCCACTAAGAACTTAAACGCGCTCATTGGTTTATGCCAAACGAAAAGATTTCTTCTTCCTCGAGGACTTTTTCAGCATAAAGAAGAGCCGCCCTAATATCTTCTTGCTTGAGAGCAGGATACTCCCTCAGTATGTCTTCATTGGCCCATCCTTGGGCAATCAATTTCACGATCAACTCGATAGGGATACGCGTTCCTCGAATGATCGGTTTACCAAGTAGGATTTTAGGATTTATTTCGATACGATCCAGAATATTAATCATTCGTCTGAACTCCTTTCTTCCGCAAGATATTGTCCATGCTTGCCGATTCTCCATCCCTGATACAAATTTTACCAGATTCACAACTCCTGTCAATGCCCTTCATGAACCTATGAATCCCTGAAGAATGAGGCAAGATTAAAAGAATGACAAAGTGACTCTTCGAATACATTCTTCCCGGTTAGAAAGGACGACCGTTTTCTGGGAGTTTAAAAGAGATCGAAAACTTCAAACAGTACAATCTCAGAGAACCGGATTCTATCTGGTGTTTCGAATGTGAATTTGACTGAAAAAATCAGTCAACTACTTCTTTCCTACAGCGTATAGGATTTTAAAATCTCTATTTACCTCATCCGTTGGAATCTCAACAGGGGGTTCATAGGGGGCCATGCCCTCAGTGATTTCATGCGGCAGAGGGACCAACTTCCCCATAAAAATCCTTTTCAGATACGCCCGAGTTTTCAGAGTTCCGGGGATGAGATGGAGCTTGACCGCCGACCTTTTCATCAAGGAGATGATCCCGCTCTTTGCTCCCTTAGAATCTACAGGAAAGTCTCCATAAACGTTGAGGTCGAAGAAGCTCTTTGACATGAGATCGGAAAGCTCGGGCGAGGTACTATTGGGTTCCATAAAGGACGCGCAGAATATTTGACTTTTGTCCAAGTTTCCAGTATCTTAATTTTAGAGGTGGTTAAAGATGGAAAAAAATATCTTGATGAACGAGATCAAACTGATCGAACTCAAACTCAATCTTTTGAAAGCCAAAATTGCTGGTGAAGAGGCTAAAATCAAAACCATTACGACTGCGGACCTTTATGGCCTTTTGAAGAATAGCGATGATATAACACCAGAAGATATCGATGCCATAAAGGTCAGGATGAAAAAGGATACTGAGTGATAATTGTCACCGACACGCATCCCTGGATCTGGTTTTTAGCAGCAAGCTCAAGACTGTCTGCGGACGCAAAAGCTGCTCTTTCTGACCGTTCTAATTTAATCATTGTGCCATCGATCGTAATGCTGGGAATAAGATACCTTTACAATCGAAAACGTATCTCCGTCTCCTTTGGGGAGGCCTTGCAGCGCGTGGAGACCACAGCAAACATCCTTCTTCATCCATTGGATATCTCTGTTGTGACTTTTGCGCCGGATGAATTCGAAATTCATGATGCCATTATTGTGGGAACTGCTCTATACCTATCGGACGAACTGAAGGAACCCGTGCCCCTCGTAACCCGAGATAAGACCATTTCAGATTCAGGGCTGCTCCCAGTGATATGGTAAGTTGTCCTTTCTACTGTTGACTCCATCCGTACCACCCTTCAGTGTGCATTTTTTACTCCAAAATGAAGCGGGAAAGACCTCTGTCAGTCAGGCCTGCTTGTAATACTCTTGTATTGACTGAAAAATTCAGTCAGGGGTGAAAGTCTCTACACCTCCGAGGTGTAAAAGCTTCATTCCCCAATTTCCAAAAAAAAGGCAGGGTCAAAGAATAAACCCTGCCTTTTTTACTACTTAAGATGTTTATAGAGCTATTGTTCTACAGGCTTTCGAAGAAGCGAGAGCGCCCTCAACCCATCGCTCCTTCTGCCCCCATACCTTCCCAGCCACCTCGGATAACGAATCGGAACGATGCTAAACAAGAAATGAATAAATGAAAAGACCGCAAATACCCTCATCAAAAAGATAAACAGGGCCTGACCCCACAGCAAGGATAATCCCCAGAAGAGAAACGTTAACAACAAAGAGGCAGCCGGGCCGCTCAGGGTGATCCCAAGGTATTGCCTATCCGTAACCTCTGCCTCGTCATACTTTACAAAACCGAAAAAACCCGAAAACAGGTTTACGATGATAGATAAACGCTCTCTTTTAAAAAGAAACCCCTCCCCCCATCCCCCTATAAGAAGGGTGACCTTCAGAGGGGTCAAATGGAGGACGGCAATGGCATGGGCCAGCTCATGGAGAAAGGTGATAATGGGTAAAACAATTCCCCAGATCAGGATGAGTAATACACCGTACCCGACTATCAGGTCTCCCATCATTCCTCAACTTAAATGGTTTCTCTGGTTTATCTGGTTTATCTGGTTTCTCTGGTTTGTTTGGTTTTTCTGGTCTCTCTGGTTTCTTTAGTTTCTCTGGTTGGTTTGGTTTGTTTGGTTACCTTTACCATTTCACAATTTATTATCTGAACCTATCCCCAACTTCTACCTAATTATATTGGAACCATCTCTTTAATCTTTTTAATAAAAACAGGATATAACTTTTCTGCTTGGTTAATGAAGTTTCTTATTCTGCGCCACTTAATATCAAAATAGTCATGAGCTAAAATATTTCTCAGGGAGGCAAATTCAGAAAACTTTTCGGCAAAAATGGAATCTCCATACAATGTCCCAAATATCTTTAATGTATCTTTATAGGTTTGGGGAATTTCTCTTTTCTCTGAAGCCAGTACAATCTTAACAATATCCAAGGCACTCATCACTAAATTTTCTACCCACCTTTCAATGATCTTCCTCTTGAAACTGTCCTGAATATAATCCTGCCAGCTAAATTCCTTAATCTTATCCATTTCACTGAATTCGTTTTCTAAAAATCTTAAATATTCCAAAACCCTTGCTCTTTCTTCCGGAGGAAAGGATTTCGCCTTTTGACTGATCTTCCAGAAATCATAAACAAAATTCCACCATTCCACTGCCTCATCGCTTACTTTACAGAGAAGGTCGAGATAAAGTCTTCTATCTCTTATGATCAGAGGAGTCCCCGTCCTTAAAACATTGTAAATCAATGAAGCTCGAACCCTGTTTAATACAACGAAGTCGACCTCGTCCGTTTCTAAGAGGTCGATCAAATCAGACCAGATTTTATTCTCACCAAGATATTCTCTTTCGGTCTCTATTTCCAAATACTCTGCTGGTTTGAAATAGACTCCAATATCCCAGTCGGAGATTCCCCCTTCGTTTCCCTTTGCCCGTGAACCAAACAAAAATGCTAAATTGACCGAAGGCTCTTTCTGAAAATATTGAATTAGGGCTTCGATTTTATTAACCATTATCTCGACATCCTTTTTGAGGTAAACATAGCATAGCCTTGAACCCTTGTCAAAAAAAGACCCAATAGAGAAAATTTATGGTTTTTCTGGTTTGTCTGGTCTCTCTGGTTTGTTTGGTTTATTTAGTTACCTTTTCCCTTTTACCTTTTACATTTCACATTCTTTGGTTTTCAGCTTTCCCCATTGCCTATTGCCCATAACCCATAGCCTATGTACACCCGTCTATTGCCTCTTGCCTCTGGCCTATTGCCTCTTATTTATTGCTTTACTTCTTTTCTAATCAAAGCGAATAGCCTGCGGCGCGGGCATCGTCATAGAACATCTTTACTGTTTCAAGGGAGAAGTCTTCGAGATCTTTTCCAATTAAGTTAAGTTTCTTGAGAATGTCGTTGGTCACAGTAATAACATGGCAGCCGATCTCATCGGCCTGGAAGATATTTATAAGCTCGCGAGGGCTCGCCCAGATCAGCTCGGCGTTGGGAACGAACTTCAGGGTCTCCACAGCCTTCGCCATGACACGCACCGGATCCCTCCCCGTATCAGCAATCCGGCCAGCAAAAACAGAAATATAGCAAGGAGGGCCTCCTCTAACGCATTCCGCCACTTTTTTAACCTGATCAAACGTCATCAAGGCCGTTGCATTTATTCGCACACCCGCTTTCGACAACCTCTCCATCAATGCATACGAGGCTTCACGCCTTGTGTTCGTAATCGGGATCTTTACAAAAACCTGGGATCCCCATGTAGCCAACTCTTTCGCCTGCTGCTCCATCACATTAAAATCGTCTGAAAGGACCTCAAAAGAGATCGGACGGTCTGGAATGGCCTGGAGGATATCTTTTGCAAAGGCGCGGTAGTCAGAAACACCTGCCTTTCGCATAAGGGTGGGGTTTGTCGTAAATCCCTTGATATACGGTTTGGCATACATCTCGAGCATTCCAGCTTTGTCCGCCCCGTCAGCAAAAATCTTAATCTTAAGGTTATCGATTCCACCCATATTCGCTCTCCCCTCTTATCACTATCGCACCCCTCGTTTATGAAAGTTTAGGCCATGGGTGACGGTTTTGGATGATAAGGTCAGCGCCTTCCTTAAGAGATTTCACACTGAAATCGCATTGAACATCCTGGTTGTAAAATCTGCTCAACAGAATGGTTTTGCAGCCCCCGGCTTTGCCAGCTTCCATGTCTTTCCAGGTATCGCCAATCATAAACGAAGAGGAGAGATCGATATTCCATTCTAATGCTGCCTTCATTAGCATGCCTGGTTTGGGCTTTCGGCAAGAACATTGATGATAATCATCATGAGGACAAATACGGAAGTCATCCACAGGAATATTTTCCCGGATATGTTCTATCATAAGGTCGAGACTGGTTTGGGATATTTTCCCCCTGGCTAAATCGGGTTGATTGCTCACCACTATTATTCTAAACCCATGATCCTTCAGCCTCCGGACGATTTCTTGGATTCCTTCAATAAGAATGAATTCTCTAATATTTCTTGGAGATTCAGGACGCCCCTCCCTCCATACTATTTCATTAATCACCCCATCCCGATCTAAAAAAACAGCTTTCTCTGTCACCTAACAGACTCCCATTTCATCTCGGAAACTTTAAGTGAAGGATGTGATACGATCAAATGCAGAATCACGCTCTGGAAAGACTCTGTGTGGGGAGTAATGGTTTCGGAATTAACAGCCGGCACGATAATGCAGGCATCCGCTAACTTGGCAGTATAGCCTCCATCCCTTCCCACGATACCGAAGATTTTGGCTCCGATCCCTTTTGCATAATCGAGGGCACGAACCAGGTTGACACTGATATTTTTTTCGGAATTTCCGCCCCCCACGGAAAGAACAAAAACGCCATCGTTCTTACTCAGTTTACTTCCTTTCAACCAATCAACAAAAACCGATTCCCAGCCACTGTCATTTGTCCGGGCAGTCAATTCGGATACGTTATCAGTAGGCGTATAAGCCTCGATGCCACAAATCTTCCGAAAATCATTCACCGCATGGGAGGCATTGGCAGCCCCTCCCCCCACCCCAAGGAAGAAGACCCGACCACGGTTTTTTTGGAGATCTGATAAAAAACCTACTATTTGATTGATCCGAACCCTATTAAGTTTATTTAAAATGTCTGTTACCTCAAGGAGATAGGTTGAGGTGTGGTCCATTTCTGATAATATCCTCCTTAAAAATCTTTATTGACAATACATATTATTTTGTACATAATTAGCATATAATTGGCATTAATTGGGAGGTATTATGAAGACTACTTTAAACATACCTGAAGACCTTATCAAGACGGCAATGTCATTAGCAAAGCATCGTACAAAGACAGAAACTGTCATTATTGCCCTTCGGGAGTATATTCGTAAAAAGAAGATTGAAAAAATCCTGGGGCAAGAGGGCATGCTGCAATTTGAAGACCTATGGAAGGAAACCCGTCATGCCAGATAAAGTGCTTGTTGATACCTCTGTATGGATCGAATTTTTCAGGAAAAAGGATTCCTCTGTTTCTCAAAAGCTTAGGGAATATTTAAAACTAAACCAAGCGTGCTATACAGGGCCGATTGCCATCGAACTCTATCAAGGAGCCAAAACGAACAAGGAAATTGAAGTGATCGATCACCTTCTACAGACCATTCATTATGTCGAGATCACACGCACGCACTATCAACATGCTGGCGAAGTTAGTCACCATGCTGCCCGAAGTGGAAAAATCTTCAGTATTGTCGACCTGATCTTGGCCGTGTTAGCTCATGATGAACAACTCAGACTATTTTCTCTGGATGTCCATTTCAAGGAGATCTCTCAATTTTGCCCCTTGCAACTTGAGACCCCTTAATTTCCCTCCAAAAAAAAGACAGGGTTAAAACAACCCTGCCTTTTTAATCCTTATAATGCTTATCGAATTATGGCTCTTCAGGCCTTCGAAGAAGCGAAAGCGCCCTCAACCCATCGCTCCTTCGGCCCCCATACCTTCCTAACCACCTCGGATATCGAACCGGAACGATGCTAAACAAGAAATGAAAAAACGAAAAGATCGCAAATACCCTTATCAAAAAGATAAAAAGGGCCTGACCCCACAGCAAGGATATTCCCCAGAAGAGAAACGTCAACAACAATGAGGCAGCCGGACCGCTCAGGGTGATCCAAAGGTACTGATGATCGGAAACCTCTGCCTCGTCATACTTCACAAAACCGAAAAAACCCGAAAACAGGTTTACGATAATAGATAAACGCTCTCTCTTAAAAAGAAACCCTTCCCCCCATCCCCCTATAAGAAGGGTGACCTTCAGGGGGGTTAAAAGGAGAATGGCGGCTGCATGGGCCAGCCCATGGAGAAAGGTGATGATGGGTAAAACGATTCCCCAGATCAGGATGAATAATACACCGTACCCGACTAAAGGAATCAGGTCTCCCATCATGCCTCAACTTAAATGGTTTCTCTGGTTTATCTGGTTTATCTGGTTTGTCTGGTTTCTTTGATTGATTCCGATAAAATTGTTATGGTTTTGAGAGGTTTGAAAAATTTAGTCAGGATTGAGAGTTTCTATCAGTCCGAAGTGTAAAAGCTTACTTATTTACAATTCTCCGGCCAATTTGAGGACTGCGATGCGGGTATGGGGTGCCACACGGAAACGCAACATTTGAAGTTGATCAAGCAACGGGGCAATCGCGGGTATAAGCCCTGTTTTTTTTGCATCAAGCAGTAATCCCAGCGTACCTGTAAAGTGTAGGCCCAAGGTCTCAGCCACACGCCGGGCAAGGTCATCATCGAGAACAACCACCGTCTCACGCATTTCCAAACCCAACATAAGCACTTCCGTCTCACCCTGGCCCAAGTCAGTTACCAGAGGTACGGCCAGCTCACTGACAGGGCGACGAATTTCTATCCACTTCAACACATTCACGTCAGGCAGGTTTATGCCAGAGGTCCGCCCTTGAGAAAGCTCTTCTACTACCGCAGGAGGAATAATCACCCGCCCAGCTAAGGTGGAAAAGATATGGAGCAATTGAAGTTGATGTAGGTATTGTATCGGCGAGGTATTGGAGATAACATCAGGCAAGGCGCTCTTCCTTTCTGAGTTGTTCTTCACTCAAACGAAAGGTATCTACACCATAATCAGTCAGCCTTGATAGAAAGACCATTCGTGGCACGCCCGCCAACCGAGCCGCTGCACCTGAGGAAACCCGGCCCAACTCAAAGAGTTTTACAGAAGCAGCCATTCGCAAAGCTGCACCGGCCTCTTCCAAAGGCATCTTTAATGCTAATAATGCTTCCTCTGGAATATCCAAAACAATTCGGTGCATCTCCATCTCCTTTCTAAAGGACTTATATATTATTATATCTGCAACCTATACTATTGTCCAGTCATCAAATCCAATCCTTTTATAACCAATAATTACTTTATGTCCTTCTCATATATTTATAAGAACTTTGAAGAACTAATTTGGACTCCCTTAAAGGTACTGAATAAGCAATAACCGGATTCAAATTTCTCATTTTGACTAAAAATGTAGTCAACTTTTCTGGTTTGTCTGGTCTCTCTGGTTTCTTTGGTTTCTCTGGTCTCTTTAGTTGAAGATCTTAACCAGACAAACCAGATAAACCAGAAAAACCAGAGAAACAAATTCGTTCATCGTTCATTGTCATTGCCTCTTATTTATTATCTGTCTTCTGCTGGGTGCGTGAGATTAATTGAGAAATTAAGGGGTATTTTAGAGAATCGCTAATATCTGTGAAATGGTTTGGGATCTCTTCGAAGCTGGTTTTGTAGCAACGGAGGGGAATATTGTACGAATGACAGATCTCCGTTAGGCGATGAAGCTTCTCTTCCGGAAGGTTTTCCTGGCAGAGGATCACTTCCGAAACAGAATGTCTTGAAAGAATGCCACCTAAAGAATCGAGGCTCCCGAGAACAGGAAACCCATCGATCTCCTTGCCTTGATACAGCGGGCTGTCATCGATAAAGCCGATTGGGCTTAGGTTCAAGTGAGGATTACTGACGAACTCCTTGAGGGCATAGACCCCGCGTTTTCCAGCTCCGTAGACCAAGATTCTCCTCCCCTTGTGATTTTTCGAAATATTAAGATAATCGAGGATCCGGAAGGAGGCCCTTGCTCCGACCACAAAGAAGAGAAGAAGGTT
>Ga0194125_10013439_pt1 | contig 10644 bp, 9 predicted proteins | sample TA2KigC250mmetaG_FD_148626 | JGI IMG/M metagenome (GOLD analysis project Ga0194125, IMG submission 148626) | Freshwater microbial communities from Lake Tanganyika, Tanzania - TA2015034 Kigoma Deep Cast 250m | ecosystem: Environmental > Aquatic > Freshwater > Lake | place: Tanzania: Lake... | reverse complement strand
CCTTCAGGACGATTTGGATTCCCAAGCTGTTCCCGCCTGCCCCGCCGCCGCCCCCGACGCTCTGGGCGAGAATGCCGTTGGCCAGATTGCCCTGAGTCAGGATGTCTCCAGTGCTGCCGACGGCCACCGCGTCCCCGCTGCCCCCCCCGCCGCCGAACCCACCTATGGCCAACGTCGTGACTATGCTTGTGATGGCCACGCTGCCGCTCACGCTGTAGCCCCCGTCCCCCCCACCGCCGCCGATGCTCTGGGCAAGGATGCCGTAGGACCGGAACGCAGAGGTCGCGACATCGCCCGTGCTGCTGAGGTTGACCTTGCCGCCGTTGCCCCCATCGCCTCCGTCGCCGCCGACGCTCACGGTGTAGCCGATTCCGATCGCCGGTGCCCCCGGCGGGACCGTTACGCCCAGGGATATGGCGTTTCCGCCGGAGCCTCCGCCTCCACCGATGCTCTGCGCGATCAGGGCGTGGGCCTGCCTGCCCTGTGTGGTGACTTGGCTGTCGCTGGTCAGGGTGACCACGCCGCCCTTGCCGCCGCCGCCGCCAGCCCCACCCATGGAAAAGGCGCCCGAGACGCCGACACCTGCGGCCAGGGAGAACGCGCTGCCGCCGCTACCCCCCCCCGCCGCCGATGCTGTGGGCATAAATGCCGCTGGAGAGGTCCCCAGCAGTGCTCAGCGAGGCCACGCCGCTCGTGACCCAAACGGTGCCTCCATCAGCGCCCTCCGCGGCATTGCCCCCAATGGCCAAAGACATTTCCGCGCCGGCGGTGACCAAGCCGCCGCCTCGACCGCCCCCGCCCCCAATGCTCTCTGCGGAGATCGCGCAGGCATAGAAGCCTGTCGTGGCAAGGCTGCCGTAGTTTGTCACTTCTACCGGCCCACCGTGCCCCCCGCCGCCGCCGCTGCCCCCAAAAGCGATCATGCCGCCCGAGTTTCTGGCCCGGCCTCCGCCCCCGCCCACGCTCTGACCAAAGATGGCGTCGGAAAGGGCCCCTGCGGTGGCGATGCTCCCGGTGTTGGTCAGCTCGACGCGGCCGCCGTTGCCGCTGCTGCTGCCGCTTCCCCCGATGATGATGAGCCCGCCCGAGCCCCCACCTTCGCCTCCCCCGCCGCCGATGCTCTGGGCGAGAATGGCGGAGGCGTCGAAGCCGCCGGTCTGGAGCGTGCCCTGGTTGGTGAGAACGATGTGCCCCCCGTTGCCGCCGGCTGAGGCGCTGCCGCCGATTGCAGCGAGCCCGCCCGCATCGCCGGCGCTGCCTCCCCCGCCACCGATGCTCTGGGCGAAGATCGCGTAGGAGGCTAAGCCCGCCGTGGTCACGGGGGCGCGATTGTCCACGTTCACGGGGCCGCCATCGCCCGAACTGTTGGCCCCGCCGGAGCCACCCTCCCCGCCGCCCCCGCCCGAACTCAGGGCGTAAATGCCGTGGGCATAGGAGCCGGCTGTCGAGAGCGCCCCGAGGTTCTCCACGAGCACCGTGCCGCCTGGACCGCTGCCCAGGGTGGCGCCGCCATTGCCGACCAGGCTGCCGCCATCGCCCCCGTTGCCGCCGGCGCCCCCCGAGCTCCGTGCGTAGATGGCGGTCGAGCGATAGCCGAGGGTCTCAATGGTGCTGGCAGTGTGGACGGTCACTGGGCCGCCGGCGCCTCCTTACCCCCCATCACCCCCATAGGTGTAGGTGGCCGATGCCGCCCAGCCGCCATTGCCGCCATCGCCGCCAACGCTCTCGGCCCGGATGCCAACGCCCAGATTGCCGAGGATGCTGATGCGACCGCTACTGGTGACATTCACATCCCAGCCAGCACCTCCCGCCCCCCCATCGCCGCCCCAGGCAGGCCCCAGTCCCAGCGCGCCGGTGGCCCATCCTCCGTTGCCACCCCGGCCGCCCTTGCTGAACACCACGATCCCGTCGAAAGAGCGCGCGCTGAGGACGACAGGATCCATCCTTATCTTGTAGTCACCGCCCGCGAAGTCCACCGTCGGACCCAGAAACAGGATTTGGGGTGGCCAAGCGAGAACGATGTAAGGGTACAACCCGGGGGCACCGTTGCCCCCATCGCCCCCATCGCCCCACGGAGAGCCGTCGCCGGATGAACCGTCCGCCCCCACCAGACCGATCCCGATGCCCGGAAAGAGAGGGAACAGGGGACGGGACGCCGGCGTGATGTCTCTGGTAAGGCTGTGGACTCTGACCCTACACCACGGAGGACAATCGAAATCCAAGCCGTCAATCACGCCCCACGACTGGTCGCCAGTGAAGGTCCCCGTATACCCGTCGAAGACCCCGCCGGTGGGGCCGGCCGTGGTTGGCGAGACCACGGTGAGGAAGGTCGAGGCCGCCAGCAACACCAAGGCGATGCCCCCAGTGCGCATAACCATTCCATGCCTCCTTCATGCCCACAGCCGGGGGAAGGGAACTCGGGGACTGCACGCAGGACGAACGCTGCGCCGCCGGCGCTCGGGCCGGCAAGTCGTTCAGCATTCAGCAAGTTATCGAGGAAGCCGATCGCCGCAGGGAACGGGCAGGATGGTTCATGTCCCTGGCGGCGGGAGAGGGGGGAGCCTGCGTGGGGCGCGCTGCCGCCGGCGGCGGGCGGGGGATGTTCCGACCCGCCCCTCCAGCGTTTGCGACGCTTGTAACGCCTCAGCGGCACGCGATACAAAGCCCGACACTCCTTCCCAAGTGCCCGACTTGCTACCACACACCAAAGCGACAAGGCTCGGGTTTGGGCACCCTCCCTTCGTGCCACACTCCCCGCTGGGCGGCGGCCACCTCCGCGTCCCACGGGTGTCGAGCCATGTTGCCCTGGCCGTGAGTATGCTAGCAAGTCACCCCGCCGTTGTCAAGCCTTTTCTGCCGGGCCGGTGCGAACCGGGAAAGTAGGTGATCGTGTGGCACAGGCGCCCCCGCCTGTGCTGGTTGGGCGGCCCTGCCGATCGGACACAGCCGAGGGCGGCTGTGCCACACAGGTGAAGTCGTCCGAGGGCATAGTCACCTACTTTCCCGGTTCGCACCCCTCAGCCGATCACCTCGACGGCGAGGCCGAGCATCCCGCCGAGGCGGCGGAGGGCGTCGGCGTGGTCGCCGTAGACCCACTGGAGGTGGTTGCCGTACTCGAGGCGTTTGGCGAGGAACTCGTCGCAGCGACCCTCGGGCGGCTTGATGACGGCCTCGACGGAACAGCCGATGAGGTCCTTGCCCCAGCCGCTCGCGCCGACGAGTTGGCCCTTGAGGACGAGGAGCTTCGTAGCCAGGGGGTTGACGCGGGCAACGGTGACGGTCTTTTCGGGGTTGTCGAGGAAGTTGAGGGCGACTTTGGTGCCCCAGCCCTGGCTGACGAAGCGGCCGAGCTGGTAGGGGAGGCCGGGCTTGTCAAAGCCGTTCATCTTCATGCTCGTCGAGCTGTGGTTGATGCGGAAGGTGTCGGGGCCGGCGGGGTCGGAGTTGCCCTGGTGGCACGAGCGTGCGGCGACGGACATGAGCATGCGCATGGCGAGGAGCGAGCCGAGGTCGGCCTCGCACGACGAGGCGCACTGCTGGTTGCGCAGCAGGGCGTGGATGAGGCAGGGGGTGATGGTCCAACGCTCGGGCAGGCGGCTGGAGCAGAACTCGAAGCACTCGATGGTGAAGGCGTTGCAGCCCTGGCGGGCCATGAGCTCGCGGAGCGCGCGGTAGAAGAGCATGCTGCGGGCGACGTACTGAGCGTCAATGAACGACCGGTCGGCGTTCTTGAGCAGCTCGGCGGTGGCCCTCTTGGCCTCGTCGGCGGCGGGGGCGCTGGCGAGCACGCGCTCCATCTCGGCAGAGAGGCGCTTGTAGGAGATGGTCTTGACGCTGACGCCAAGGCGCTTGCGGAGGCCATCGAGGTCCCACACGCTGCCGACGGAGCAGACGGCGGGGAGGCCGCGGTCGGTGGGGAAGAGCACGGTGGTTTGGCGGAAGACCTTTCGGGCGCGGAGGAGGCGGATGAGTTGGGCGAAGTCCGCGTCGTCCTTGACCACGAGGGCTTCGGCGCCCATCGCGCGGGTGTAGGCCGCGATGTCCACGTTTCGGCACCCGAGGCCCTTGAGGAGGATGGGCTTGCCGAGGTGCTTGCCGACCTCGAAGGCGGAGAGGGAGGAGCCCGCGGGGATGAGGTAGAGGACGTCTGCGGACGGCCCGTCGGGGCCGAGCTTGCGCAGCTCGGCGGGGGTGAGGACGAATTTCTCGGAGAAGGTGATGTGGGCGGGTTCGAGGAGATTCAGCTCTGGGGATTGGCCGAGCGGCCCTTCGCGGAGTTCCCTGGCCCAGCGTGCGAACCACTGCTCGGCGCCGCGCCGCTCGGCGGCGGGGTCCACGCCCGTCCAGCGGCACGGCCCCTCCCACTTGGCGGTGTGGAGGATGCTGGTCATCACCGGCTTGATATTGAGCTTCGTCGTGGCGGGGCTGTTCGGGATGTCGGGCGCCGCGGGGCCTACCTCGGCGCCGAACGTGCGGAGGACCGGGCCGCTAAACGCTGCCGCGGACAACCCCATCGCCAGGAACTCGCGTCGGTTCATCTCCGTGGTCCTCCAATGTGCATCGCTCCATCAGCCTCCCGACTTCATCTCCAGCGGCGGGCGGGTGTTCAGGCGCGTGAGCACCACGGGACGACCGCTCGCCGGGTCCACCCGGCCCAGGCCGTCGGGGCCGTGCCAGTCGAGGAAGCACTGGTTCTGGTCGGCGTGGACGCGGCCTCTATACGTGGGGTTGCACGTCCCCAAATAACTCGCCACGATTCTGAATCAGTGTGGGCGGGGCCTCTGCGCCCCGCGTCACCCTGCGCGGGGCAGAGACGCCCCGCCCACAGCGATCAACCCTTGTGCGGTCACAGTTACCCGGGGCCTCCTGATTCAGAATCGTGGCGAGTTATTTAGGGCTGCACCGTGATGCCTTCGCGCGCGTAGTCAGCAACCATCGAGTCGCTGCTGCTCCACTCCCGCGGCGTCATGGCGACGGCGTCAATCGGCTCATGCACCGCGCACACGGCGTCCGTGAGAATCTCAAGTCGTTCGCCGAAGCCCTTGCCAGCGAAGTCCCGCGACACCACGACGACGTCGATATCGCTATCCTCCCGGGCTGTTCCCGCGGCGAGGGAGCCAAACAGCACCATCTGGCTGACCCGGACCCCCTGTGCTTCGAGCGCGCGCCGGAAGCGACGCAATGCCTTCAGGGCTGCCTTCTTATCCATGCCAGCGCCTTCCGTGCCTCTGCCACAATGGGCCTTACAACATCGTGCGTCTTCGGCGGCCCCGAGCCGCGCATGGCGATGTAAAGGCCCTTCAGTGCTTTCTCTATCGCGAGATGGCACATGAACACGGCATAGATGTAGCGGCCTGTCTGGAACATGGCCCGCGCGCTCCCGAGATCATAGCTCGCTTGCAGATTCAGTTCCTTACGCGACTGGGCCAATGCGTCTTTCTCCTGTCACCGTGGCGGACAGAGACGCTACAGCTCAGCGCTATTCTAGTCAGCGCGGCGCGGGGTTGTCAAACGCTGCACAGGCAGCCGGCCGATGCCCGCCGCCTCGGTGCCACGCTCGCGGCGTTCCGCGCGTCACCCAAGGTAGCTCTTCATCGTGGCCAGTTCGCGGGGGAGGTGGGTTTGCCAGGGCTCCCAGGCGATCCACTCGCCGCTGAGGTAGCCCTGGTAGCCGATGGAGCGGAGGAGTTCGACGGCGCGGCGGTGGTCAATGAGGCCCTGGCCGATGGGGCAGAGGTCGAGGCCGCCCTTGGCGTTGCGCTTGCCGTCGTGGAAGTGGACGTGGCGGATGTCGGGGCGAAGGGCGTCGAACGCCTCGTCCATCGTCATGCCCGCGGCGTTCACGGGGTGCATGATGTCCCAGTTGACGCGGACGTTGGGGTGGCCGACGCGCTCGATGACGCGGGCGAGGTCGCGGGCGTTGCACCAGGAGTCGTGGGTCTCGACGCAGAGGGTCACGTTGGCGGCGCGGGCGTCGGGGGCGAGTTCGGCCAGGCAATCGGCGAGTTGCTTCTCGGCGGCGTCGCGGGTCATGCCCTGCGGGATGACGCCGCCGAAGACGCGCATCGTGGGGGCGCCGATGTCGTGGGCGAGACCGATGAGGGCGCGGGAGTCGGCCATCGCGCGGCCCAGCTCGGCGGGAGTGGCCGCCGCGTAGGAGCAGGAGGTGGCGAGGCAGGCCACCGCCACGTCGGCGTCCTCGGCCATTCGGCGGAGCAGGCCGCGCTGGCCGGCGGTGGTCGAGACCTCGATGCCGTGGAGGTGCTTGGCCTGGGCGCGCGGCTCGACGCCGTCGTAGCCGAGGCGCCGGGCCACGTCGAGCACCTCGGCCCAGGTCAGATCGGGGCACGAGAAGGTCATGAAGCTGAAGCGCATCCGGGGCTCCTCGCGGAAAATGATCGGACGGATCGGACGGATCAGACGGATCGGGCCGACACGGCACGACAAGAGCGACTGCATTATACTCATGTGGCCGCGGAGTTCCACCCGCGCTTGACGCGGCGGGCCTCGGCGCGCATAGTAGGCGGGGAGCCAAGACTGCCTGAAGGCAGGACTCCAAACCCGGAGAGGGTCCGTTTGGAGTCCTGGCTTCAGCCAGTCTTCGCGCGGCCGCTGGAGGCCAAGACTGCCTGAAGGCAGGACTCCAAACCCGGAGAGGGTCCGTTTGGAGTCCTGGCTTCAGCCAGTCTTCGCGCGGCGGCTGGAGGCCAAGACTGCCTGAAGGCAGGACTCCAAACCCGGAGAGGGTCCGTTTGGAGTCCTGGCTTCAGCCAGTCTTCGCGCGGCGGCTGGAGGCCAAGACTGCCTGAAGGCAGGACTCCAAACGGGGGGGTGTGTTCGGTGCAGGAGGCCAGACGATGAGCTTCGGTGCGGTGTGCGTCGCGGCGTGCGTGTTGGGGTCGGTGGCCCTCGCGCCGGCGGGGGAGGACATCCTCAAGGGCCTGCGGCAGGGCCATCCACGGCTCATCGCGCTCGAGGCCGACCTGGCGCGGGTGCGGGAGATGGTGGCGAAGGAGCCGCTGGCGAAGGAATACCACGCGGCGCTACGCGCGCAGGCCGAACGCTACGTGAAGGAGCCGCCCCTCGAATACAAGGTCATCGGCCCAAGGCTCCTCCACGTGAGCCGCGCGGCGGTGGACCGCATCTACACCCTGGGCCTCCTCTATCGCCTGGGCGGGGATGTGGGCGGCGGCTCCGCCCGCCGCGCAGCGCGGGGCACAGAGGCCCCGCCCACAACAGCAGAGGCATTCGCCGACCGGGCCGTGGCCGAGCTGCTCAACGTGTGCGGGTTCAAGGACTGGCATCCCTCGCACTTCCTCGACACGGCGGAGATGACCCACGCGGCGGCCATCGGCTACGACTGGCTCCACGACAGGCTCACGCCCGAGCAGAGGAAGACCGTGGTGGAGGCCATCGTGGCGAAGGGCCTGCTGCCGGCGAAAAAGGTCTACGACGGCGGCGGCTGGTGGGCGAAGTCCACGCACAACTGGAACCAGGTGTGCAACGGGGGCATTGCCATTGGGGCGCTGGCCATCGCCGACGAGCGGCCCGAGCTGGCCGCCGAAATCCTCGCCGCCGCACGCCGCTCCATCCCCCTCGCCATGCGCAGCTACGAGCCCGAGGGCGGCTGGGCAGAGGGGCCGGGCTACTGGCACTACGCCACCCGCTACACCGTCTACTACCTGGCCGCGCTCCAGACCGCGCTCGGCACCGACCTGGGCCTCATCCAGGAGATGCCCGGCTTCCGCAAGGCGGGGGACTTCCGCCTCCACTTCGCCGGGCCGGTGGGCCACACGTTCAACTACGCCGACGCGGGGAGCCGCTCGGGCCGCGCCGCCGAAATGTTCTGGCTCGCCCGCACGCTCGACGAGCCGCGCTACGCCTGGCACCAGCGGAGCTGCGAGGGGCGGCCCGACGCTCTCGACCTCCTGTGGTTCGACCCGCGCGGGGCGGGGCCAAAGGCCGAGAACTGGCCGCTCGACCGCCGCTTCCGCGGCGTGGACGTGGTCTTCCTCCGCTCGGCGTGGGAGGACAAGGACGCGCTCTTCGTGGGCTTCAAGGGGGGCGACAACCGGGCCAACCATTCGCACCTGGACCTGGGCACATTCGTCCTCGACGCCCTGGGCACCCGCTGGGCGCTCGACCTGGGGCCAGACGACTACAACCTGCCCGGCTTCTTCGGCAAGCAGCGCTGGACCTACTACCGCCTGCGCACTGAGGGGCACAACACGCTGACCATCGGCGGTGAGAACCAGGACCCGGCGGCGAAGGCGCCCCTCATCGCCTTCGCCTCGATCCCGGCATGGGCCTTCGGCATTGCTGACCTGTCAGGGGCCAACAAGGGCGCCGCGCGCTGGTGGCGCGGCATCGCACTCCTCGACCGCAAGGAGGTGCTGGTGCAGGACGAGGTGGAGCTGAAGGCGCCTGCGGACGTGGTGTGGACTCTTCACACAGCGGCGGCCGTGCAGGCGGAGGGTGCGACGGCGACGCTGAAGCAGGGGGAGAGCTTCCTTCGCGCCACCATCCTGGAGCCGAAGGAGGCGAAGTTCGAGACTGCCTCGGCGACGCCGCCGAAGCCGCAGGCGCAGAACGAAGGGGTGAGCCGCCTGCTCATCCGCCTGGCGGGGGCGAAGGAGGCGCGGCTCGCCGTCCTCCTCACGCCGTACCGCGGGCAGCCGCCCGCGGCGGCCCGGCCCATGACCCCGCTGAAGCAATGGATCGCCGACCCAGCCGTCCGCCCGTGAGGCCGCGCCAAGTGAGAAGGCCCCGCGAGCGGCTGGGCTCGCGGGGCCTTCGCGTTTCCACGGGACGCCGGCTAGGAAACTACGCGCCTTCAAGCGCGGGTCACTTCGTGATGTCCACCTCTCCAGCGGTCGTGCCGGTGCCGCCGACGCGGACCGGGAGCCAGAGGCCGAGGTTGTAGGTGTCCTGGAACTTCGGGGCTGGGGCCTTGCCGGGCGGCCTGTTGTCGAACAGGCAGTTGCGGTCGCCCCACTCGTAGCTCACGATGTCCATGATGTTGTGCGGCATGGCGCGGCCGTCGAAGTAGAGGCACGCGGTCCTCTTGTTGTGGCGCGGCATGGGGCGCCAGCCGGTGTTCATCATGGGCGTCTCCGAGCCGTCAATCGAGTCCGTGTACTGCGAATACAGCCTCTTGTACCTGGCGACCCGCAGGCTGGCGACGTCTTTCCACGGCTTCTCCGCGCCCGAGCTGTCCACGAGGGCATCGCCGGTGTAGACCTTCGACATGGGGAAGCGGACATAGCCGTTCTCGTTGTTGGCGGCGCGGTTCGTGGTGAACTCGGTCCACTCCGTGGGCAGGGCCCGCTTCGTGGTCGGACCCCAGTCGTAGCGGTCCACGCCACCGCTCGAGGAGACGACCACCTTCTCCCACACTGGGGCGTTCGTGGGCAGCCCGGTGTCGCACACGGCGATCTGCGCGGTGGGCTGGGTGAGCACGCCGAAGGAGACGGATTGCCCGTACCAGAGGATGGGCAAGGGCGCCGGGCCGCCCGTCAGGAAGCAGGGATATGGGAAGAAGCCCGAGGGGTCCGTGCCGCCGCTCGCCGCACCGTAGGGCCAGCAGTACTGGTCCTGAGCGGCGTCCTTCATGGCAGAGCCGCCGTTCTTCGCGCCGCGGCACGCATACGCGGGGTAGTCCGCCGCGTACCTCACCTTGTCGAGGGGGTAGAGCACCGACTCGCCGAAGGGAGCGAGGTAGTTGTAGCCATAGCCGATGGTGGCCTGCTTCTTGGCCGGGCACGTGTAGAGCATGCACAGCTTCGCGATCTCACGGTGGATGTAGTAGCTGTCCGGCAGCGGGCTGGTGGGCTTCCCCTCGCTCAGGCAATAGGAGTTTAGCGCGTTCTTCCACGTGGCAACAGGATTGACGTAGGGCGCCAGGGCAACGTACCAGGAGGGGAACCTGCCCTTGCTAAGGGTCACCACGGTCGCCTCGTAGTCCATCGGCGGCTCGACGAATGGGCCGTTCTGCGGATATGCCGCCGAGATAGTCTCCGGCGCGCCGCAGGACACCATCCAAGAGTCGAAGTCCTTGTAGTAGTTGGTGAACGCCTGGCCGACCTGGCGCAGGTTGCTCAGGCAGTTCGTCAGGTCGGCCGTGCCCAGCGCGTAGATGATGGCGGGCAACAGCAGGCCGGCAAGGATGGTAATGATCCCGATCACGACGAGGAGCTCAACGATGGTGAACCCCTGCCGCCGCAGGCCGCGGTGCGACCGACAACCCGTTAGCGCCATGCTGATCATAGTTTAGCACCCCCGTGTTGCTGCGTTGCCCCTGCCTCACTTTGCGCACCCCTTCCCGCCTCTATTATACCCCCGTGGCCCTCCCCTTGTCAAGCAGTTCCACCTTGACGGCTGCAGTAACGGATTTGTGCGGCTGGGCACACCTTATTGAACCGAGCGGTTCTGCGGTCGGTTCAATAGGGATTCCGCCTGCCCGCGCCTTGGCCGGAGGCGCCGAGAAGAAACCAAACCCAGGCGGGCTGGGTTTGGTTTCTAAATAACTCGCCACGATTCTGAATCAAAGGCTCAGGAAGGAACGTGTGCCGGAATTGCGCAGGCCTGTGGGCGGGGCGTCTCTGCCCCGCGCAGGGTGTCGCGGGGCGCAGAGGCCCCGCCCAC
>Ga0194125_10013437_pt1 | contig 10644 bp, 9 predicted proteins | sample TA2KigC250mmetaG_FD_148626 | JGI IMG/M metagenome (GOLD analysis project Ga0194125, IMG submission 148626) | Freshwater microbial communities from Lake Tanganyika, Tanzania - TA2015034 Kigoma Deep Cast 250m | ecosystem: Environmental > Aquatic > Freshwater > Lake | place: Tanzania: Lake... | reverse complement strand
TTACACTTGCTAGATTTGTACCTCAAAAAGATTATTTTACAGCCCTAAGAACCATTCAACATTTAATTATAAAATACGGTTTCAGCCTATCTGATGTAACATACCGAATTATTGGTTACGGAACTCTTGAGGAACAAATTAGTAATTGGATCAAAGAACTTGAACTTCAAGATTATGTGGAAGTATTAATAAATCCATATAATGCTATGGATTTGTTAAAAGAAAGTGACATCTTCTTTATGCCATCACTTTTTGAAGGCACTTCAAACTCTATCTTGGAAGCTATGTCTTTTTCCTTACCAGTTGTTGCAACTAATGTAGGTGATAATTCATGTCTAGTTGAAGAGGGTAAAAACGGTTTTCTTTCCTTAATTAAAGATTATAAGGATTTAGCCTCTAATTTAAGCAAGCTTATACTTGATCACGAATTAAGAATTTCTATGGGTAGTAATGGGCATCAAAAATTGTATCGGGACTTTTCAACTAAAACATTTCGTGAGAGTTATTTAAATTTTATAGATTCGTTGATTAGTGGAAAATAAGAAAAAGTGCTTAGTTATCGGCCTCAAAGGCCTACCCGCATTTGGAGGTGCTGCCACGGTAGGCGAAAGTCTGATACAGGCCTTAACTAATACCTATAAGTTTACAGTATTAAGTGTAAGCTCGCATACAAAAACAAAAAATAAAGTCATCAATGGGATTCCACAGGTCATTTTTAAGAATTATGGCAAAGGCGCCTTTAACACATTAATTTACTATTACCAATCCCTTTGGTATGCTTTGACCCATCGTTTTGAAATCCTCCATCTTCACCATGCTGAGAGTGGTTTCATTACACCATTTCTGCGATTGAAATACAAAGTAATTGTTACATTTCATGGTATTTATAATTACAATGATCCCAAATTTTCCAGTATTCACAATTGGTTCTTCCGGTTCTCTGAAAGGCTTAATGTGAAGTTTGCCAATGAGATTGTTTCTGTTTCAAAGCCCGATGTTGAGTATATAAAAATGAAGTATGGCAGAGAAATAATTTACATACCCAATGGAATTAACATCACTGAAAAGACAGAAGAATTACTACAACAGAAGAAACCGAACGATTACATACTTTTTGCTGCAGGCAGAATTTATGAAATAAAAGGCTTGCATTTGTTATTGGAGGCAATGAAACTTGTCAATGAAAGAACGTTGTTAAAAGTCGCAGGCGATATTAATCAGGTAACTGATTACAAAATTCAGATTGAAGGGTTGTCTAAATTGTTAAATACTGAATTTTTGGGCCTGATTAAAGAAAAAAACGAGTTGATGAAATTGGTTTCAGATGCAAAGCTGTTTGTCTTTCCATCTCTCACTGAAGCGATGTCAATGATGCTGTTGGAAGTTGTATCTATGAAAACTCCCGTCATTGTATCAGATATACCCTCTAATAAATCTATTTTTTCTCATGAAGAAGTACTTTTCTTTAAGTCGAATGACAGTCATGATTTGATGGAAAAATTACAATTTGCAAATGAACATCCTGAATTAATGAAAGAAAAAGCTGAAAAAGCATTTCAGAAACTCTCTTTAAACTATACTTGGAACAATATCGCTAAGCAATACGATTTGTTGTATCAAAAACTCAGTTAATCATGTGCGGAATTTTCGGACTTATAACCATACCAGGTAAAATTTATTCACCCAAAGCAACTCGTAAAACTCTTGAAAACATTGCTGTTTTCAGCGAGTCGCGTGGCAAGGATTCATCCGGTATGGCCATCAGAAACCTGAATGAAGGCACCATAGATGTTATCAAAGGGGATGTACCCATCCGACAGTTGCTCAAGAGCAAGGATTTTGATGTTTCTGTAAAAGAAGCCCTAAAAGCTGATGAATTGAACCAGGGCTTTAGCGCTTTTGGCCATGCCCGCCTGGTAACCAACGGCACTCAACTGAACGAGGCAAACAACCAGCCGGTACTGAAAGATGACATCATTATCATCCACAACGGAATCATCGTCAATGTGGACGAGCTTTGGCAACAGCATCCCGATCTGGAACGAACATACAGCATTGATACAGAGATCATACCTGCACTTATCCGCAAACAACTGAAATCCACAAATGATCTGGCCGAAGCCTGCAACAAGGCATTTGAGCAGCTCGAAGGCACCTGGTCTGTGGCCATGATGTTCCACGATTTAGATCAGTTTGTTCTGGCAACCAACAATGGCTCCCTGTACTACATAACCGACAGCGAGAACTTCATCACTTTTGCTTCGGAGGGCTATTTTCTCGAAAGGCTCAAAAAAACTGCGGAATTCGCTGCTTTTGGTCCCTCGCTGGAGGTAAAGCAGCTCATTGCCAACAAAGGCCTTATTGTTCATTTGAGTTCACTGAAAATAGAATATTTTGATTATCCCCAGAATCGGAATGCTGTACCCGCTTCATTTGTGAAACCGCTCAGTCTGGGAAAGCACTTGCTCGATAATACAGTCAACAAGCGTGAGGTAGTGATTGATCCTGCTGTGTTTATCAACCGCGCAAAAGAGGCCCATTTGTTTAGTCTCCTCGAAAACAATATTGACGCCATCCGCAAACTTCGCAGGTGTAGTAAATGTCTCCTTCCCGAAACCTTTCCGTTTATCGAATACGATCATCAGGGTGTTTGTAACTATTGCAACAACTATAAGCCACAAAACAAAGTTCAAACCATTGAAAACCTGAAAGCCCTGGTTGAACCTTTTCGCAGTCAGGATGGCAAACCAGACTGTATTGTACCTTTCAGTGGCGGCCGCGATAGTACCTATGCATTACACATTGTAAAGCAAGAACTAAAAATGAACCCAATTGCTTTTACGTATGATTGGGGCATGGTTACTGACCTGGCCAGAAGAAATATTGCCAGGGTTTGTGGTAAGCTTGGAGTAGAGAATATTATTGTATCTGCTGACATTCATTGGAAAAGGGAGAACATCAGAAAGAACATTGCAGCATGGTTAAAGAACCCTTCACTTGGTATGATCCCAATATTCATGGCTGGGGATAAATATTTTTATTATTACGCGGACAAGATTCGTAAAAGAAACGGGATAAAGTTGAATTTATTTGGAATGAATAACCTTGAAAACACTGATTTCAAAACAGGTTTTGCTGGTGTTCGTCCAAAATTTGACAAGAAATATATATATTCGTTAGCTCTAAATCAACAAGCTAAATTGTTTTACTACGTAGGTTCACAGTATATTAAATCCCCAGGCTATTTTAACCAATCCTTATTTGATACTTTTGGTTCTTTCTTTGCGCGGTATTTAACATCAAAAAAAGATTATTATCACATTTTTGATTACTTATATTGGGATGAAGGTGCTGTTGAAGATATATTATTTGACCAATATAACTGGGAAAGGGCTATTGATACAAAGACCACTTGGAGAATAGGAGATGGAACTGCAAGTTTCTATAATTACATTTACTATACTGTTGCTGGTTTTTCTGAATATGATACTTTCAGAAGCAATCAAATTCGTGAAGGGATGGTAAAAAGAGAGCGTGCGATGGATCTTATTTTTGAAGAAAACAAACCACGTTATGAAACGATAAGGTGGTATTTAGATATTATTGGACTAGATTATTCTGAGGTAATCAAAGCAATAAATAGTATTCCTAAGCTTTATAAAACTATTTAACATGAAGGTTTTCATAATAACTCAAAACGAGCCATTTTACATTCCAAAAATGATCAATGAGTTGATAAAAGACTCAAATCAATCTAATTATCAGATTGCTGGTATTACTATGCTTGCTCCTCATCGGAAAAATAAAACAATCAGAAATTGGATTAATGAGCGAAAAAGAATTTACAATTTCAAGGAGCTTGTTTTGGTTGCCCTCGCATTTTTCATTGCAACAATACTAAACATATTAAAACGAAAGAATTCATCATACTCTGTAAAATATATTGCCATGAAAAATGATATAGCCTTATTTCCAACGAATGATATCAACGATAACAATTTTGTGGAAACATTAATAAAGCTAAATATTGATTTAATTATTTCAATAAGTTGTCCACAACTATTCAGAAAAGAACTCTTATCAATTCCTCGTTTTGCCTGTATTAATGCTCACGGCACTCTTTTGCCTCGTCATAGGGGGGTGTTTGGCTCTTGGTGGATGCTTTTTTGTGACGATAAGATGGGTGGGTCAACAATACATACTATGGTTGAAGAAGTTGATAAAGGTGAAATTATTTGGCAACAATCTTTTAAAATTGAGAAACATCACACACAGTTTTCAATAGCTCATCAAACTAAAAAGGATATGGCGTTTGGTTTGAAGCAGGTTATTATGAATTACAAAAACGGTAACATTCTTTCTCTAAATCCGCAATACGATTCATCTTATCATTATGCACCTAGTAAAGCTTTAGGTGATGAATTTCATAGGAAAGGAAAAAGAGTCATACGTTTCTGGGATTTGAAAAATATGTTGAGTAGAAATTTTGAGCAGTAATTATGAGAATTGATTTTAAATATAAACGCTTAACTGAACTTATAAGCGCTTTCCATACAAACGACTACTTTTTTGACACCTTTCATGATTTCATCAAAAAAAATTGTGTAGCAACTAATCGTAAAGTTGTCATCTTCCGCCACGACGTCGACGCACTCCCCAAAAATTCCCTCGCCTTCGCCCGCATACAGGCAGAATTAGGAATTGCCGGCACTTATTATTTCCGCATGGTGCCACAAAGCTACAACGAAGCCATCATCAAAGAAATGGTTCAGCTTGGCCACGAAGTAGGCTACCACTACGAAACGATGGATACATGCAAAGGAGATGTGGATAAGGCTTATGATGAATTCTGTCGCAACCTGGAGACATTCCAAAAACTAACGTCGGTTAAAACCATCTCCATGCATGGCAGCCCTATGTCGCCCTACGACAACCGCGAAATATGGAAGAAGTACGACTACAAAAAACTTGGTATCATCGCAGAGCCTTATTTTGATATCAATTTCAATGAACTTTTTTATATCACAGATACCGGCCGCCGCTGGGACGGACACCTCTACAACGTTCGCGACAAAGCCACCAAAGAAAACCCTGTCACCAACCCTGGTTTTCTAAAACTACGCTTTCACTGTACCCATGATATCATCAAGGCTGTTGAAAATGATCTTTTTCCAAAACAGGCAATGTTAAACTTCCATCCCCAACGCTGGAACGACAAACCAATCCCATGGCTGAAAGAATTTATGTGGCAAAACATAAAGAATCAAGGAAAAAGAGTGCTTGTAATTCTCAGGAAGTAGACTTTAGAGGGACATAAACACTGATCGTAGAAGACAACCTGCCCCGTTACGAAACCCTGCGCTGGCACCTTGAAACCATCGGTCTTGATTTTGCCGAAGTCGTTAAGATAGTCAACAACATCCCCAAATTATACAATGAAATCTAGGGTAATTAAAAATTGTTACTGTTTTTTATTTGCTATCGTATTCATATCGGAAGGAACATGTCAACAAACATTTTTTAATTTGTCAGTAGGCGTTCAGATGTCAGGAATAAAGAATGAAGATTTTGTGTTAAATAATTATTCGCCGAAGATTGATCTATCAGTAATGAAATCAATCACACAAGGATTTGGTTTACAAGTTGGCTACCAAGGCTATTATTTTAACACTATTGCGAATACCGATAAAAGAAGGTACACTTATATTTCCGGTTCACTAGTAACTTGCGTTGTGCAACGGGCAAAAAAATTCGATGTTTCTTTACTGACCGGTTCAGGCCTTTTTATGAACCATTATTACAAAAGACCTAGCATATGTGCAGATATGGGCGTTGTGTCAAGTTTTGTTTTAGCTAATCAACATTTTAATTCAAAAATATCGGCTATCATGGGTTGGGATATTTATCAAGGAAATGCTGATATCTTGCCTTCGCTTACTTTAGGATATTCTATACCAATCCAATTCGTAAAATAAAATGAGCACAAAATTTACATTCGCGGTAATTGGCTTCGGTCACATAGGTCGTCGTCATGCCACCATTATCAACCAATATCCTGGTTGTAAATTAGTGGCTATAGTGGATAGCTCCGAGCAGGCGCTCAAACACGAGCTTTACCCCGAAGGGGTTCCTTCTTTTAGTAGTCTTTCCGAGATGTTCAGTGCCGGAGTTCGCCCGGATGTGGTGAACATCGCTACGCCGAATGGATATCATTGTGCCCTTGCGGTGGAGGCTTTGCGGCACAATGCGCATGTGGTAATCGAGAAGCCCATGGGTTTGACCAAGGCCGAATGCGAGGATGTCATTTATACAGCTTCGCAAATGTCGCGTCAGGTATTCGTGGTGAAACAGAACCGCTACAGTCCACCCTCTCGTTGGCTCAAGGAGGTGGTGGGATTAGGGGCATTGGGCGAGAATCTCATGGTGCAGGTCAATTGCTATTGGAATCGCGATGAGCGATACTACAAAAGCGGTGGTTGGAAAGGAACTCGCTCCTTGGATGGAGGTTCATTGTTCACTCAATTTAGTCACTTTATCGATATCATGTATTGGGTATTCGGTGATATCTGCAATATTCAAGCGGTGGTCAGGAACTTTACACACTCAGACATGATAGAGTTTGAAGATTCAGGCCTGGTTCAGTTTGAGTTTGTGAATGGGGGCATTGGATGCATTAATTTTTCCACCTCGCTATGGGATACCAATATGGAGAGCAGCATTACCGTGGTGGGCACCAAGGGCTCTGTGAAGGTGGGTGGTCAGTACATGAATGAGATTGAGTATTGCCACATCAAGGACTATGCGATGCCTGAATTGCCTCCTACCAACCCACCCAACGACTATGGGCCCTTCAAAGGCTCCGCAGCCAACCATCATTATGTAATGGAGAACGTAGTGAATACACTGCAGGGCAATGATACCATTACAGCCAATGCTTTGGAGGGTCTCAAGGTGGTGGATATTATTGAGCGTATATATCTTGCTTCAAAACAATAAATCAACTTGAATAGTCCCTTTGTAAATATATATTTCACTAAATTATTTCAGGATGTTGCAAATTCAATTGCACTTCAGATCGAGTTTAAATTACCAAATTCAAATGAGTATGTGAGAGCAACATTGGTTATTTACAAACCGAATTTTTTATTAAGATTTGGTGTAATTTATGATTTACCCAAAGACCTACCTTCAAATTCTTTTAAATTATTTCTTTCCGAAATAATTGAAAAATGTAAATTTTACCGCGTATGTTATCTAGAAGTACGGAGCACGTTCAATTGCGAAGCCTATAATTCTAATCTTGCATCGTTAGGATTCAAATATAAACCTTGGTTAAATGCATTTTTATTTTTGGATAGTAACTGGCAAAATAGAATTTCGAGAAGTAAGCGAAGAAATATTCAAAAGGGAATAAAAAATGGCTTGCATTTTAATGTATGTCAAAATTATGATGAAGTTGTTGATACCTATTTTTTGATACATAAACATTATAGAAATATACGTAAGCCTTTGCCTAACATTGATTTTTTTTATAATTCATTTAGTAATCCTAAATTTTCCAAGGTTTTTTGTACTTACCTAGATTCTCGTTTAGTTGCCGCATCACTTGTACTATTAAATGAATTTAATGCTGCACAATTTATCTTTGTAGCAGAAAAAAGCGATCTTAATTATACGCAGGCCGCTTCTTTTCATCAATGGTCAGTATTATTATGGGCCTATCAAAATGGATATCAACATTTTGATTTAGTAGGAGGGGGTGAACAAAATATAGCCTATGGAGTACGAGAATTTAAACGACGATTTGGAGCAAATTTTATTGAGGTAGGCAGATGGAGTTTTATTTTGATTCCAGTACTTTGGCATTCGGTTTATTTTTTAAATAACCTTGTCGTTGCAATAAGGAAAGTTTCTTTTAAAAAACCTTAGCTTTTTAATGATTCGCAGTTTATTTATTATACATTTTCTTTTTATAATAATAAATGAATATTTCCTACCATTCCCCTAAGCGTCTCAACGATATCCAATTTGTGAATAAGCATTTGGAAATCTTGAATGTTATGCACAAAGAGGGGGATGTCATAGAGGTTTTTTTTGAATCCAAGAATCAGCGCAAAAAGCGGCTTCTGCACAAATGGATTTGGCCCTTCAACTATATTTACTATACCCTTGATTTTGTTCTAAAACGCTTGTTTCCTAAATGGCCTCCAACGCTCAAAATTTATTTTTGGATTACCAAAGGAAGAAATCGGGTCTTTAGTTTACCAGAAATCTTGGGTAGGGTCTGCTCCTGCGGTTTTGAAATTATACGGTATTACGAGAAAGAAGGTCACACCTTCGTTCAAGCCAAGAAGATTGGAAACCCTGCTTATAATGCTAACCCAACGTACGGTTTACTGATTAAGTTAAACCGCATAGGAAAAGGCAAAAGGAAATTTGTGGTTTACAAGTTTAGGACCATGCATCCCTTTGCGGAATATATACAGTCCTACATGTTTGATAATAATAATCTAAAAGACGGAGGTAAGATCGACAATGATTTTAGGGTGACCTCGTACGGTAGGGTTATGCGAAAATTATGGCTAGACGAATTGCCCATGATCTGGAATATGTTAAAGGGCGATATGAAATTGGTGGGTGTACGCCCTTTGAGTGAACATTTTTTTGGACTTTATCCGGAGGATATGCAGGAACTCCGAACCCAGACTAAGCCAGGGCTGGTTCCCCCCTTTTATGCCGACATGCCTGTGACGTTGGATGGGGTGATCGCCTCTGAAAGGAAATACCTACAGGCCTATCTTAAGCGACCCATTGCAACCGATTGGAAGTATTTCTGGGCTGCCTTTTACAATATCGTCATCAAAAGGGTCCGAAGTAATTAGGTTCCATTTTGAATCGAATTTTATCCCAAGGGTATAGATGAATAACAAGGCCTCTTCGGTGTTTAGTCGTTGGTACATGGTGCGTTCCAAGCCCTATGGCTTTGTTTGGGAAATAGCCTTATTTATGGCCATTACCTATGGATTTCACCTCTTTTACAGAGCCTTCAGCTCCACGATTAACGCGTCTGGCATAATGATGGGCTTAAATGATTTCTTTATTGAAACAGCCTTTCATCAAGTTCAATGGATTTACGAGAGTATATTGAATCTCTCGATTACCGTTGAGCCGAACAATATCATACGATTTGTGAACCAGGAAGCAATTGCAATTAATACGGGTTGTTCGGGGACCAAGCAGTTTTTGCAGGTTTTGGTCCTGTTTGTACTCTATCCAGGGCCTTGGATCAAAAAAACTTGGTTTATCCCTACCGCTCTTTTGGCTATTCATGTTGTCAATGTGCTAAGGATTTCTATGTTGGGTTTTTGGCGTGCGGAATCGTGGCCGTATTGGCAGTGGTTCCATGATTGGCCTATGCGCGTGGTTTTTTATTTGGTGATTTTTGGATTTTGGTATTGGTGGAACGAAAAATTGAGTCGGCCCGCCCTCGATCCAAAACCGGTAATTACCCCGGATTAACTCATCTTCATCTCTCAATTAAACTATATAACCTATGTCCCTCCGCAAAGCCCTGATTACCGGTATCACCGGTCAAGACGGTTCCTACCTGGCCGAATACCTGCTGGGTAAAGGTTACGAGGTCCACGGCATCAAGCGCCGTTCCTCGCTCATCAATACCGAACGCATCGACCACCTTTACCGGGATCGCCACGACGGGAATGGGCCGGATTCCTCGGGTCAACCCGGCTTCCGTTTGCATTACGGGGACCTGACCGACAGCACCAACCTGATTCGTTTGGTGCAGGAAATTCAGCCGGACGAGATTTACAATTTGGCGGCGATGAGCCATGTCAAGGTCAGCTTTGATATGCCGGAATACACCGCCAACGCGGACGGCATCGGGACCCTGCGTTTGTTGGAAGCGGTTCGCCTCTTGGGGATGACCGACAGCACCCGCATTTACCAGGCCTCCACCTCCGAGCTCTACGGCTTGGTGCAGGCCGTGCCCCAAAGCGAAACCACTCCCTTTTACCCACGCTCTCCGTACGGGGTGGCCAAGCTCTACGCCTATTGGATTACCGTCAATTACCGCGAGGCCTACAACATGTACGCTTGCAACGGGATCCTCTTCAACCACGAATCTCCGGTGCGCGGGGAGACCTTTGTGACCCGCAAAATAACCCGAGCCGCGGCCGCCATCGCTCTGGGTCGCCAGGACAAGTTGTATTTGGGAAACCTGGATGCCCGTCGCGACTGGGGTCATGCCCGGGATTATGTGGAGGCCATGCATCTGATGTTGCAACAACCCACACCCGAAGACTACGTGATTGCCACGGGGGTGACCACCCCGGTTCGGGATTTTGTGCGCATGGCCTTTGAGGAATTGGGAATTCATCTGGCATTCCAGGGAGAAGGCGCCGCCGAAACGGCTGTGGTGGATGCTTTGGACAAGGCACGTTTGGAGGAACTTGGTTTGATTGACACTCCCTTGCAGCCCGGCAAAGTCGTTTTGGAAGTGGACCCGGCTTATTACCGCCCCACCGAAGTGGATCTCCTGATCGGGGATGCCACCAAAGCCCGCACCCAACTGGGCTGGACACCCCGTCATAGCCTGGATCAATTGGTGGCCGCAATGGTGCAATC
>Ga0194125_10013435_pt1 | contig 10646 bp, 9 predicted proteins | sample TA2KigC250mmetaG_FD_148626 | JGI IMG/M metagenome (GOLD analysis project Ga0194125, IMG submission 148626) | Freshwater microbial communities from Lake Tanganyika, Tanzania - TA2015034 Kigoma Deep Cast 250m | ecosystem: Environmental > Aquatic > Freshwater > Lake | place: Tanzania: Lake... | reverse complement strand
GCACCCGGACAAACAACGTCGGCACTCTCGAGGAGGATTTCAGCTATGCCGACGGCTCGACTCAACGGCGGGTATGGACGATAACCCGCCACGATGCGACAACGTACACCGGCACGGCAGGCGATGTCGTGGGCACCGCCATGGGCAAGGCGTCCGGAAACGCGCTGAACTGGAGCTACACGCTCGCGCTTCCGGTTGAAGGAAAGGTCTACAACGTCCGCTTCGACGACTGGATGTTCCTTATGGATGACGAGGTGATGCTGAACAGGGCGGTAATGAGCAAGTGGGGCATACGCCTCGGCGAAGTGACACTGGCTTTCCGAAAACTGGGCGGATGACCGGGCCCGGAACGCAGAAGGAGAACACGCCATTCAGACTCCGGCAAGAATAGCAGTCATAGGCGCGGGAGCAGCCGGCCTGGTTGCGGCACACCTCCTGCAACGACGTCACCGGGTGGTTCTCTTCGAGAAGAACGACTGCGCCGGAGGCCACGCACACACGGTAACGGTTCCGTCCGGACCCGATGCCGGCACCGCCGTAGACACGGGGTTCATCGTGATGAACCACCGCAACTACCCTCTGTTTTCAAGGCTGCTCGATCAGTTGGGCGTCGAACTCAAGGACAGCTCCATGTCCTTCGCTTACTGGGACCAGAACACCGGTCTCCAGTACGACGGCAGCGGACTCGGCGGGCTCTTCGCCCAGCGCCGCAACCTGTTGCGCCCGTCGCACTACCGGATGGTGGGCGACATATTCCGCTTCTTTCGCGAAGCGGATCGCGACCTCCGCACCGGCTCGCTGCGTAACCGCACCCTGGGCGAGTACCTCGAAAAAGGCCGCTACTCGGACGTATTCGTCAGACACCACCTCGTGCCCATGTCCGCCGCAATATGGTCAACGCCGGATGAGCAGATGCTCGAATTCCCGGCGGAGTCGTTCGTCCAGTTCTTTCATAACCACGGACTCCTGACCGTCAACGACCGGCCGTTGTGGCGGACCGTGAAGGGAGGAAGCCGCTCGTACGTGGACAGGATACTTCAGGACTTCCGCGGCCAGGTCCGCCTTTCCTCACCTGTGTCATCGGTCGTTCGCATCCCCCCGCACGTCGCAGTGGCATGCCCGGGCAGCGCCCCGGAAGAGTTCGACGCCGCAGTCATCGCCGTCCACGCAGACGAAGCCCTTGCGCTGCTCGCCGACCCGTCCGCCGAGGAGAGCCGCCTTCTCGGGCCTTGGCGGTATCAGCCGAACGACACGGTACTCCATTCTGATGCCTCGGCCATGCCGCCGCTCACCAGAATATGGTCGTCATGGAACTACGTGCGCGAGCAGGGCTCAGCCCCTTCCGCACCAGCGGCATTGACCTACTGGATGAACCGGCTGCAGGGCCTCGATACCCGGTCACCCCTGTTTGTCTCCCTTAACCTGCGCCGGCAACCGGCCCCATCATCAACGATCATGCGCGCCACCTACACGCACCCGACCTACTCCTCGGCGGCGCTTTCGGCGCAAACGGAACTGCAAAGCCTGAACGGCCGCCGGAACACGTGGTTCTGCGGAAGCTACTTCGGCTACGGGTTCCACGAGGACGCCGTTCGCTCCGGAGTCCAGGCGGCGCGGGCATTCGGAGTGGACCTGTGAAGTCACGCCTGTATCTGGCCGAAGTCGTCCACGCGAGGTTCACGCCTGCCGTTCACCGATTCAAGTACCCGGTCTTCATCTTCGGGTTCAGACTCGATGAGCTCAAGGAACTTGACGCAAGGGTCCGCTTCTTTGGCTACAACCGGCCGGCGCTTGTCTCGCTGCACGATCGTGATTACCTGCGCGGCGAAGGCTCGATCCGCGAACGCCTGCTTTCCGTCCTTCGCGGCCGCGGGATCCGGGAAGATGTCCAGCCGGTCGAGCTCCTCACCGTCCCGCGCATGTTCGGCCATGTTTTCAACCCGGTGAGCTTCCACTTATGCCGCAATGCCGGGGGCTACCTGCGCTGCATCGTCGCCGAGGTGAACAACACCTTCGGGGAAAAGCATCTCTATGTCCTGGAAAGACCCGCCGGGGCGCCGGACACGTTCCCGGTCGAATTCAGGCATCCGAAGCAATTCCATGTTTCGCCCTTCAACGACATGCGCGGGGAATACCAGTTCTCATTCTCCGAACTCGGCGAGAACATACGGATCGTCATCACTCTCGTGCGCGACGGGAAGAAGGTCATGACGGCGGTTCTGCGGGGACACGCCGTGGAACTCAATACGCGCAATCTCCTGTCGAACGTCCTGCGGCACCCGTTCCGGATAGTGGCCGCCATCCCGCGCATCATGCGCGAAGCGTCAGTCCTCCACTTCCGCAAGGGCCTCAGGGTGTTCCCGAAGCCCAACCCTTCGCACCCGATGAGCATGGTGAAAACGCGTCCGACGGCGATTCAACGCATCTGCATGAAGGCCGTCACGGCGCTGCTCCGAGGGCTGCGCCGCGGCCATCTCAGCCTGCGCCTGCCCGACAGTTCACATCTGCGCTTCGGCGAGGCGGAATCTCCCGACAGTCACGAACTGACAGTGTGGAACTATGCCTTCTTCACCCGCGTGGCGTTCTCCGGCGACGTCGGCCTCGGGGAATCATACGTCGCCGCGGAGTGGGATGCGAAAGACCTGCCCGGGCTTCTCAGGCTCATGGTGAATAACCTGGAAGCGCTTGGGAGCGACCCTTCTCCTGCATCCATCATCGGACGGACCTCGAACTATGTCCGCCACGCGTTGCGGTCAAACACACGCAGCGGCAGCCGCAGGAATATCCGGGATCACTATGACCTCGGGAATGATTTCTATTCGCTGTGGCTGGACCCGGAAACCATGTTCTATTCATGCGCATTCTTCGAAGATCCGGGGCAGCCGCTCCACGAGGCGCAGAAGGCCAAGGCGTTGCGCCTGATCAGCGCGGCCGGCATAGCACCCGATCACCATGTTCTCGAAATAGGCTGCGGCTGGGGTGGGTTCGCCATCGAGGCGGTCCGCGCGACAGGCTGCCGGGTCACAGGCATCACCATCTCGCAAGCCCAGTTGCGACTGGCCAGAGAACGGGTGGCGGCAGCGGGGCTGTCGGACAGAATCACCCTCCTGCTCAAGGACTACCGTGACATAACCGGCGCCTTTGACCGCATAGTCTCGATTGAGATGCTTGAGGCCGTTGGACACTCCATGTTCCCGGCCTTCTTCAAACGCTGCTCGGCCGCTCTGGCGCCGGGCGGCAAAATCGCACTGCAGGTGATAACCATTCCTGACGCAAGATACGATTTGTACAGGAGGAACCCGGACTGGATCCAGAAACACATCTTCCCCGGCGGCCTGCTCCCGTCGCGCCAGGTCCTCTTCGGGGCAATGGAGGCGGCTGGCATCGCCGTGGAGAAAGAGGAGAATATCGGACTCCATTACGTCACGACACTACGTGCCTGGCGCGAGAGATTCAACCGGCAGTCGGAAAGGCTTCGCGAACTCGGGTTTGACGATGCATTCCAGCGCAAATGGAACTACTACCTGTCGTACTGCGAAGCCGGCTTCGCCGAGCGCTACATAGACGACTGGCAGTTTGTCGCCGCGCCCCGTTCGGCTCCCTCGCCGGGCTGATCGCCGCCGCGCCCACCGACAGGAAAGATGTTCGGCGCCCGTTGAGAATAGGAATGGCTGCCTGGGCGAGACTACTGGGCGGCTTTTATCTCGTCCCACACCTTCGTGTACTTCTCGTTCAATTCGCCGAGGTCGCGTATCACCTCGCACTTCGCGAGAAGCGCCTCGGGCAGAACCACGGTCGGGTCCTCGAGCACTTCCGCGTCGAGCAGTTTGTAGGACGCTGTGTTCGGGCAGAGATAGAAGATGTACGCGGTGTTCTCCGCCGCCACTTCAGGTTCGTGCAGGAAGTTGATGAAGGCATGGGCCAGGTCCGGATTCCGCGCGTCCTTCGGAATCACCATGTCGTCGCTGGCAAGCGATGTGCCTTCCTCCGGTATGACGTACCCGACATCATCGTTCTCCTCCATCACCTGCATGACGTCGCCGTTGTAGCCATGGCAGAGAAGGAACTCGGCCGAAGCCAGTCCGTTCCGGTACTGCTCGGACTCGAACTTGGCAATGTTCTTCTTCCAGCGGATCACCACGTCCCTGGCCTCCGCAAGCTCGAAGTCGTTCGTGGTGTTCAGGCTGTAACCCAGGAACTTCAGGGCGGCGCCGATCGTCTCGCGCATGTCGTTCATGAGAGTCATCCTGCCCGCCAACGACGCGTCATCGAACATGCCCCACGATGACTTGACCTCAGGAACCCGGCTCTTGAGGTAGCCGATGCCGCTGTTGCTGATCATGTACGGCACACTGTGGTCGGACCCGGGGTCCATCGTGAACCTTGTGTAGTCGGGATCGATGTACTTCAGGTTGGGCACCTTCGAACGGTCAATCGGCATGAGCATGCCTTCGCCGTGCATGATGCTGACCATGTAGCTGCTGGGGAATATCACGTCGTAGCCGCCCCCGCCCGCCTTGACCTTCGCGTACATGGTCTCGTTGGAGTCGTAGAAGTCCATCACCACCCTGCAGCCGTACTTCTCCTCGAAGACCTTCACCAGGTCCTCCTTTATGTAGTCGGACCAGTTGAAGACGTGCAGGACCGGCTTGCCGGCGCGCGAGCAGCCCGCCATGATCGCCACCGCGGCAAGCACACCCACAAGACTAAGTGCGCGACGAATCTGCATAGTTCCTCCCCATTAGTTTCTCACAGCTCCATACCACCGCGACCGTCAGAATCAAGAGAAGAGTTGAAAGCGCGTTTATCACGGGCGGGTTGCCATGCCTGATCATGCTGTAGACCTGGATCGGCAGTGTGGAGGAGCCGGGACCGGCGACAAAGAACGATATAACGAAATCATCCACCGACAGCGTGAAGGCAAGCAACCCGCCAGCGGCTATTCCCGGCATCAGGAGAGGAAGAACAACTCTCCTGAACGTGGTCCAGTGGCCGGCCCCGAGATCATGCGCTGCCTCGATGAGCGCGTCGTCAAAATCCTGCAGACGCGCCAGCACCACCATGGCAACGTAGCTCACGCAGAACGTGATGTGCGCGAGGGTTATCGTGACAATCCCGAGCGGCGCGGCAATCGTCACGAAAAAGAGGAGCAGACTCATCCCCATCAGTATGTCCGGAACAACCAGTGGAGTGAACACAAGCGCGTAGTGCGCGTCCTGCAGGCGGCCCCTGTGCCTGTGCAGAGCCAGCGCCGCTGCGGTTCCAAGCACCATGGAGACGACCGTCGCTATAAGGGCCACGATGAGGGTGTTGCGCGCGGAAAGCCAGATGCGCTCGTCGCTGAACAGCAGTCTGTACCATTTCAGCGACAGCCCCCCCCACCTGCCGCCGTACCTGGAACCGTTCAGGGAGTTGATCACCAGTACCAGTATCGGAAGGTAGAAGAAGGCCAGGCAGAGCGCCGTCACTGTTCGAGGAAAGAGACCGCGCCTCATTTCACGCCTCCCGGCCGCACCCGGTGGCGCCGCAGAGCCAGCCCGGCAAGCATCGGCACGACAACCGCCACCGTCAGCAGAGAGGATAGCGCGCTGGCGTGAGGAAGGTTTCTGTCAACGAACACGCGCTGGGCTATCTTGTTCCCCAGCATCTCTCCACCGGGCCCGCCGACTATGTCAGGAATCACGTACGACCCGAGCGCAGGCACGAAAACCACCACCAGCGCCGTTGCCAGGCCCCTGCTTATCCCGGGGATAAACACGTTCAGCAATGCCCTGAACTTGTGGCAACCCAGATCCATGGCCGCGTCAACAAGCCCGAAGTCAAAACGCTCCGCCGCCGCGTACAGAGGAAGTATGGCGAAGGGCAGGTATGTGTACACGAGCACAAGCAGAACAGCGCCTTCGTTGTACATCAGCGAGGCGTCCGGCGCCACAAGCCCGGCCCATGCGAACGCCTGCTTCATTACCCCCTCCGGATGCAGCAGCACTTTCCACGCAAAAATGCGTATGAGAAAACTGGTCCAGAAAGGGACTATCACCAGAAGCAGAAGCACCCTCTTTGCCCGGTCCGACGACCTTGCCATGAGGTACGCGACCGGAAGCCCGAAAAACAGGCATATCAGCGCCGTCTCGGCGCTGAGCCGCAATGTGCGCCAGACGATGACAGGATAGCTCGGATTCCGGAGCGCAAGCACCGTCTGCAATGTCCATCCGTCGCCAACGCCGCCCGACGGCGTGGGCGGCCTGAAACTTATGGCCAGCACCAGGACTGTCGGTATCACGAACAGCACGACCAGCCACAACAGGGACGGCAGCGTGAGCATCCATTCCACCCGACGCCCCGCTTTGCTGCCGGTTGTCATGCCTGCTCCGAAAGCGGCAGAAGGCCGCGGTCCGAATCACGGAAACGCTCGAGCATGTAACCGTCGTCCGCGTGCCAGCGCACCCACACGCGGTCCTTCCAGCTCGGCGGCTTCTCGTCCAGCAGGAAACGGGAATGCTGACGGAGGACAGACAGCCTGTGCGCGCCGGCAAGTATCCTGTACCTGGTCTGGGCGCCTAGATAGATCATCTCCTCCACGATGCCCTCAACCTGGTTGTGAAGAGGCCCCGCCTCCGCCGGCTGCAGGGACACGACAAACCGCTCGGGCCGTATGCTGAGATGAACCTGGTCGCCGGCCTTCCTGGGCCTGTCGTTGAAACACACGACTTCACAGGGAAACCCGTCCACCCCTACCACGCTGTAGCCGTCGCCTGCCGCGCCTTTCACGACACCCTCGAAGAAGTTTGTGTCGCCTATGAAGGCCGCCGTGAAGCTGTTGCCGGGCGTCTCGTATATTTCACCCGGTGTGCCTACCTGCTCGACAACGCCGTTGTTCATCACGGCTATCCTGTCGCTCAAACCCATCGCTTCGCCCTGGTCGTGAGTGACGTACAGGAAGGTCAATCCGACTTCATCGTGTATATCGTCCAGCTCGACGAGCATCTTCTGCCTCAGCTTCAGGTCCAGCGCGGCAAGCGGCTCGTCGAGCAGCAACACCTGCGGCCTGTTCACAAGCGCGCGGGCGATCGCCACACGCTGTTTCTGGCCGCCGCTGATCTGCGCGGGCTTCTTGTGGGCCTGGTCGGTCATCTGGATGAGGCCGAGCATGGCATCGACTTCGTCGCGTATCCGCTGCCGCGGCAAGCCTTTCACCCTCAACCCGAACGCTATGTTCTCCCACAGGCTCAGATGCGGGAAGAGCGCGTAGTTCTGGAAGACCGTGTTGACCGGCCGCTCGTGCGGTGGAAGCTCCGTGATGTCGCGACCGTCGAGCAACACCCGTCCGGCGTCGGGCGTCTCGAGCCCGGCGCAGATCCGCAGCAGCGTCGTCTTGCCGCACCCGCTCGGCCCGAGCAGGGAGAATATCTCCCCCTTCCGCACCGAAAGCGTCACTCCGTCAACGGCCTTGACGCCGTCGAACGCCTTCGAAACACCTTCGAACCGAAGAAACCCTTGCCCCGTATCCGTCCCCATCAATAGCGCTCCGACTTATCTCGGCGAGCGACAGAACGGCCGGCATGGATGTCGACAAGCCCTATCGTTCCGTCGCGCAGGCCCGGGTACGCCAGGATTTCCGTTACAGGCGTCCTCGTCCAGCCAAGCCCGCCCGCACCGATCAGCACAATCTTGGCCATTGCAGTACTCCCTGACAAACCACCGCGTCAGATGGCCGGTACGATAGTCCCGCGCAGCCGCGACGCAAGGCAATTGTGGGACATGCTGCACAGGGCTTCCACCAACCACCGGCGAACCGCACCGCGAAAGCAGGACGGGGATTCCAAGCCGCCCTGCGTGAGGCTGCTACAGAAAAGACCGTGTATTCTCACGACTGCGCCCGCAAACGCGGCAAGAGCAGCCCGGAATGTTCTCAGCAACGTCAAGTCAGTCCGCCGGCCGCTCGTCGCCTCCCGCGCAAACGCCTGAAAGCAAGCCAGATCAGGCCCGCCGCGACGGCATAGACGAAGGTGTTGACGGGAAGAAGAACAAAGAAGAGATCGAGCCTCCCCGCATGCACCAGCGGGAGCAAAGGGAGACAGAAAACGATGGCCAGCAGGTCTGCAACCGGATCAAGCGGGCTGCGGCCAAGCCTGTTGAGAAATGCCGATCCCACATTCAGGGCGAGAACCGCAACCACCGCCGCCGCGTGAATGCTGGCGGCGAACACGAGCACACGCCACGCAGGCAACACGGTCCCGCCTTCACCGTGCCGGTTCACCTATCCCACTCGCAAATGTACCCCGTGGGCATCCAGAACCCGTCGCCCCGGGCCGCGACATCAACCCATTCTCCGCCGTCGTAAGTAGCCAGGTAGTGCTCGTCGCCGCCGTAGTTGTTCGGCTGACCGCTCATCCAGCACTCGTACTTGAACTCGGAACCGTTGCACCAGACCCACTTGCCCTCGTCGGCCTCGTCCGTGCCGCCGAGGGAAAGATAGCGGCCGTCCGCAAGACCGGCTATGAACGCCTGCTCCTCGGCTGTCTCTATACACGCCATGTAGCCGCCGGCCTGCAGACAGAGATCCCTTGCCTCGTGCCATGAGAGATCGGCTTCGTAAACCTTGTACCAGTGGCTGTTGAATTCTATGGCGTCATCCGGCCTGCGCGCCGACCGGCCGGGTAGCGGAAGGCGACACGACGCCAGCACCGAGATCGCCACCAGGAGCGCCGCCGCCGGAACCGCCACCCTCACCGCATCCCGCCATGAGATGACACCGCGCACGGGCATTGCGCCGCTCCTTCCTTTTTGGCTGACAATAATCTGACTAATGAATACTTTCCCGCTCAATCACACGCGAACAGTTCAGTCAAAACACTACCCCACGCGCAAAGTCAAGGCAAGCACGTCGCACTCGACAAAACAGGGAGTTGAGGATGAAAACACTTGCAGCAATCCGGTGCTCCGGGTTGGCGCTTATCGGCGCTGTGACGCTCGCGGCAGAACAGGCCAGTGACCCCCGCCCGTCCGGCTTCGCGGACAACTCGCCTTGGTTCCGTGGCCCCGAAGGCTCAGGCCGTTTCACCGCAGCCCAGCTTCCGTCGGCATGGAATGAGAAGGAGAAGACCGGAATACTGTGGAAGACGAAGATCCCGATGGCCGGGCTCGGCTCCCCGGTCGTTTGGCAGGACAAGGTGTTTCTCTCCGGCGCAACAAGGGAGAACAGGGCGCTCTACTGCTTCTCGACGGCCGACGGCGCTCTGCTCTGGACCGGAACCTACAAGAGCAGTTCCGAAGCATCAACGGAGTACCCGGTGTACGATTCGCTCGACAGACTGATGCACGCGGCGCCGACGCCGGCAACCGACGGCAAACGCGTCTACGCGATGTTCGGCAACGGGGAACTGGCCGCGTTCGACATCGCCACCGGCAAGGCATTGTGGTCCAAAGTCGTCGGCATGACCGACGATAACCCGTACGGCCTGAGCAGCTCGCTCCTGGCTCTGGCGGACTCGGTGATCGTCATGTTCGATGGCGATTCCTCGATAATTGCCCGATATGACGGCTCCACCGGTTCGGAGAGGTGGAAGACCGACCGCGGCGACGACAGTTGGGCGTCTCCGGTTCTTGCGAAGACCGCGTCAGGCAAGATTATTATCCTAACGTGCGGCTCACCCGAAGTGGCGGCATGGGACACGGCCGACGGCAAGCAACTGTGGTCGGCCAAGCTTCTCTCAGGCGATGTTGCTCCATCCCCCATAGCGGCGGGCGGCATCGGGTTCGTGGCTTTCGCCGACTGCGGAATCTTTGCCGTGAACCTCGATACAGGCAAGGAGGTATGGAGCGTTGAGGAACTCGAAGAAGCGTCGCTCCCCGACACATCAAGCATGACCACCGATGGAAAGATGCTCTATCTCCACAGCGGCGACTACATCGCCGCAGTCAACGCGGAGACAGGCAAGGTCGCCTACGAGAAGGCGCTGGACTACAGATCAAGCTACGCTTCGCCGATGGTCGTGAATGACAGGCTGTACCTGTTCTGCGGTTCCGACACTGTGGTGCTGAAGACCGGCCCGAAATTCGAACAGGCAGGGATCTGCTCGCTCGATGAAACCACCGACTGCTCACCGGCTCTTGCCGGCGGCAAGCTGTTTATCCGCACCGAAAACAGCCTGTACTGCATCGGCTCCGCCGCCCCGGCCGCGGCACCCGCCTCCAAGCCTGCGGCCAGGTAGCAGGCTGCCACACAGCCGTCGGGCCGGACATACGGAAGCCCGGCAGCCACACCGTCCTGATCCGCCATTCGAGGCAACCCGCCTGGCAGCAGAGCTCTGCGGATGGCACACCGAGGCCATGGCGGATATGGGAAGTCTTGAAAGGACGCAGGGCTTCCGCGCGCTACGGGGACGGAGCGGTCCAGTACTTGGCCTTCTTCACCGGATCGAGGGGATCGAAAGTCTCCGGCTTCATGCGCCGCAGTGTCCCGTCGGCAAACAGTACGTTGCATTCGCCTCGATGCCGGGCAAACGACGATGGATTCGACCAAGGGTCCGGCACGGCCGGCGAGGCGCGCACCTGCGCCTTGAAGTAGTCCATGAGAAGGACCCTTTCGGTCCCCAATATGTCACCGCAATCGCTCATCCCGTAGCTGCAGCGGGTCACCACGGTTA
>Ga0194125_10013431_pt1 | contig 10649 bp, 7 predicted proteins | sample TA2KigC250mmetaG_FD_148626 | JGI IMG/M metagenome (GOLD analysis project Ga0194125, IMG submission 148626) | Freshwater microbial communities from Lake Tanganyika, Tanzania - TA2015034 Kigoma Deep Cast 250m | ecosystem: Environmental > Aquatic > Freshwater > Lake | place: Tanzania: Lake... | reverse complement strand
ATTTGCTCAAAGAGGTGTTTGGAAAGTAGAGAGAAGGTAACACTTTAGCCTTATGAAAAAAGGAGTTTCATGAGTTAATTGATCAAAAGAATCATCATAAAATCCCCCTTAATCCCCCTTTTCCAAAGGGGGAAACCCCTATCTCCTCCCTTTGGCAAAGGGAGGTTGGGAGGGATTTTACAAAGATTTTCAAACAGCTAAAGTGTTACGAAAAAAGTTTTTCATTTTTAGACTGTCATTCCGGTGCAAACCGGAATCCAGATTTGTCAGAATGTTGTTTCAAAAAGGAGGGACGTCATGAAGAAATGGATGAAGATAGGAATCATTATCCTTGGAATATTTCTCTTGCTGTTCATCGGGCTCAATATTTTTATTAAAAGTTACCTTTCCGGAGAGAGGCTCAAGGCGATGATTCTGCCCAGAGCAGAGGCTTTGACAGGGAGGAAGGTTAACTTGGAGGATATCAGCGTCTCCCTCTTTAAGGGAGTGGTGGCAAAAGGTTTGAGCGTCAAGGAGATGGACGGCCAGAAGGATTTCCTCAAGTTGAAGGAATTTGTCCTCTCCTATCGCCTTTTACCACTTCTCAAGAAACAGTTTGTGATCAGCAAGATCGAACTGATTGCTCCTTTTGTGACGATCGTGAGGGATCGGCAGGGAAAGTTTAACTTCAGCAGCATCATGGATCGGGTTTCCCAAAAACCTTCCGGGCCTTCTCAACCCGGAAGTCCGGGTCTCCCTGTCTCTATTGTAACGGACCGGATCTTTATTAAAGATTTTCAGTTCAAGTTTGTGGACGAGGGAAAAACCATCCCCGATGTTTCCGCCGCTCTGGATATGACGTTTACAGGTTCAGTCGGGCAGGACGGAACCCCACGGATGAAATCTGGCCAGATTTCGGTAAAAGAAATTAAAGCCGTTCTCAAGGGAGCTGAGATCATAACCACAGGAAAGATCGACATGGATGAACAGACCATTCGGGCAAATCTGAGGACAGCGCTCGGGAAGGACAGCATTGATCTCACTGCAACGGTCAAAGACTATCTCAAGACGCCAGAGGTTACTGCTAATCTCTATGCGAAAGAACTAGATCTCCAGAAGTGGATGGGCATCGGAGGTGAGGAGAAATCTACTAAAAAGGACGTTTCAAAAGAACCGGAAAGTCCAAAAGGAAAGGGTACCCGGCAGGCTGAAAGCGGGACGGAACAGAAGCTAAAAGCCTCCGGACAGGTGAAGGTTGATGCGGCAAAATATCAGGGTTATACCATCAAAGACTTGAGTGTGAATTACAGGTATCTCGATGGAATATTAAAAGTGGAGCCTCTTGGACTGCAGTTTTCCGGAGGGGATGTTTACAAGACCGAAGGGAATTTAGGCGGTAAACTTCAATTGGCCAGCGACAGGCCACAGGAGACGCTGAAGGGAGACGCTGATTTAAAGCTCGGCAAAGGTGTCATCAAAGATTCCCAGATTTTCAATGCCATTTCCTCTCTCACCGGCATTCAGGCCCTGAAGGACCCCGTTGTTGATCAAGGTTCATTCCATTTCGACATCAAGGAGGAAAAGGTTTTTTTAGACGGGTTTATCAGTTCAGCCCTTTTCAGGCTTGCCCCAAAAGGATATATGGGGTTTAACCAGAAACTGGATATCCCTGCCGAGCTTAAGTTCTCCCCGGAACTCAGCAAAAGCCTTTCGAAGGAGTTGACTAAGTGGAAATTCATGACAGATGAAAAGGGTTGGACGGTTATTCCTTTAAAAATAAAAGGAACGACAGAGAAACCAGATGTCAACATCGATACGGAGAGATTGGTCAAGCAGATCGTTCCGGAGTTAACCAGAGAGATAGAAAAGAGACTCTTTCAGAAAAAGAAGTCATCGAAATAGGCAAAATAAGAAAAGGGGTATCAATTTAACCTTATGAAAAGAAGAGTTTCATGAGTCAATTGACTAAAAGAATCATCATAAAATCCCCCTTCATCCCCCTTTTCCAAAGGGGGAAACTCCTATCTCCTCCCTTTGGCAAAGGGAGGTCGGGAGGGATTTTATAAAGATTTTCAAACAGCTAAAGTGTTACGAAAAGGGAATATATAAGTGGGGTGGTCATGTGATTGGAAAAATCATTCGGATTTATGAAAATAAACTAAAGCCCCGGCTTAAGAAGATACTCGTCGGGCTCGTCATTTTTTTTGTCGTCTTTACCCTGGTTGGCTTTTTTGTTATCCCTCCTGTCTTAAAATCTATTTTGATCAAGAAACTTTCGGAGAACCTTCATCGTGAAGTGGCGATCACCCAAATCAAGGTGAACCCCTATGCGCTCTCTTTAACGGTAAGAGGGTTTCAGGTGAAGGATCGCGGAAGGTCAGAAACGTTTTTATCCTTTGATGAGCTTTTCGTAAACCTCCAGAGTCTCTCTGTTCTGAAATTTGCCCTGGTTCTAAAAGAGATCCGGTTGACGAATCCTTATGTTAAAATCAACCGTCTTTCAGACATGACCTTTAATTTCTCTGATTTGATTGAAAAGAAGACGGAGGCCCCACCTGCGGAAAAAGGAAAACCATTAAGGTTTTCTTTAAATAACATTCAGCTCATCAATGGAAGCATTGACCTCTGGGATGGACCTAAGCAGACCAAGCATTCGGTTAATGAACTGAACATCGGCGTTCCCTTCATATCGAACATCCCCTCTCAGATTGATATCTTTGTCCAACCTGTTTTTTCCGCTAAAATTAATGAGACACCCTATAAGGTTCAAGGAAATACCAAACCATTTGGAGACACCCTTGAAACCGTTTTTGACATCAATATCAACGACCTGGACATTCCCTATTATCTTGCCTATCTCCCTATTAAATTAAATTTTAAGATCGTCTCCGCTTTTCTCGATGTTCAAGCAAAAGTCTCGTTTCTTCAGCCCCGGGATAAATCGCCCTCCTTGACAGTGACGGGAAATGTGGCCTTAAAAAAAGTGGCGCTCGACGATAACAAGAAAAATCCTTTATTCAGACTTCCACTTCTTGAAATCGGAATTGCGCCGACAGAACCTCTCCGACAGATCATTCACCTGTCAAAGATTTCCATCCAGTCTCCTGAACTGGAAGTACGGCGTGATGATCAAGGAGTCGTCAACCTTCAAACCCTCCTGCCCGAAAAAAGCGAGGCGAAATCTGCTCCCAAGAAGGATGAAGAGTCAGCCCCTTTGGTTTTAGATATCGATGAGATACAACTTACGGGCGGAAAAGTCTCTTTCTCCGATCTTTCCAGAAATCCAACCTTTAAAACGATCTTTAATCCGATCGCCTTAAAGGTTGATCATTTCAGCAATGGTAAGGACAAGAAATCAGCGTACACACTTTCCCTTCAAACCGAGGCCAAAGAAAACATCAAGCTTGAGGGTGAATTTTCGATGGACCCCTTGGGAGCAGGAGGGGCTTTGGAAATCAAATCTATTCCGTTAAAGAAATATGCACCTTACTATCGGGATAACATCCTCTTTGACATTGAAGAGGGACGCCTCGACTTTTCTATACGTTACAAATATGGTAAAGGCGAAAAGGAACCAGAGGTCTTCCTTTCAGGACTCACCCTCGTCCTCAATTCCCTTCGTCTTAAGAAAGCTGAAGAGAATGAAGACTTTCTTAAGATCCCCAACTTTTCAATCCGAGAGACCGATGTTGATCTTGCAAAGAGGCAACTCAACATTGGGAAGGTCTCCATACAGAAAGGGGACCTCTCCATCAAACGTTTTAAAAATGGCGATTTGAATCTCCTCAAACTCTTTCCTCCTCCATCAGTATCCCCATCGGCATCCCAAGAAAAACCCGTGGAGGACAAAACGAAGGTTCCTGAAAAACCCTGGGCCGTCTTACTGAAAAATTTGTCGGTTGGTGGTTATACGATTCGAGTGGAGGATCAAACACCCATTGAACCCGTGATGGTGGTTGTAGAAGATTTTAAACTGACAGGAGAAAATATCTCGACCGCAAAAAATAGCAAGGGCAAACTTACTCTTGACCTTCTTTTGAACAAGAAGGGAACCTTTTCCATGACAGGGATGGTTGGCATCGATCCTGTAGCAGCAGATTTAAAAATGAATTTAAAAGGCTTAGAAATCGGGTCCTTTCAGTCTTATTTCACAGATAAAGTAAAAATCACTTTAACAGGCGGCGCCTTTTCATCGGCTGGTACCCTTATCTTAGGGATGCCGGACAACAAGGAATTTAAAATGACCTACCGGGGCGAAGCCTCTTTAACCCATTTTGCATCCATTGATAAGCAGAATGCCGAAGACTTCCTGAAGTGGGAGTCTCTCTCTTTCGATGATTTTAATGTGGGGCTGAATCCTCTCTTGATCGATGTCAAAGGAATCTCCCTTACCAATTTCTATACTCGCCTGGTTATCCAACCGAATGGATCACTGAATCTTCAGGAGATTATGGTAAAGGACGAGCCAAAGAAAGAGAAAGAAGCCTCTCCTCCTGTGACACAGGAGAAGGCGGCTTCTTCGCAGAAAGAAAAGGAGTCGGTTAAAAATATCAAAATCGGAACAGTTACCCTGCAGGAAGGGAGAGTTGACTTCTCGGATCAATCCCTCAAACCGGAATATTCGGTAAAACTGACTGAGATCGGAGGAAGGGTGTCCGGGCTTTCTTCCGAAGAGACGACCCTGGCCGATATGGAACTTCGTGGGAAGCTGAACGATTATGCTCCCCTTGAGATCACGGGGAAGATCAATCCTTTGAAAGAAGACCTGCACGTCGATTTAAAAGTCCGGTTTAAGGATATGGATCTCAGTCCGATGACTCCTTATTCCGGGAAATATGTTGGATATACCATTGATGGTCTCGTAAAAAGTCCCGATCTGTCACCCTGAACTTGTTTCAGGGTCTCATAAGTTGTTGAAACTGTTAGATGCTGAAATAAATTCAGCATGACATTTTTTCTATTTTTCGACTTTTTACGAGTTCATCACCATTGAGAAGGGCAAACTTTCTTTTGACCTGCAATATCTCATCGCCAAGAAGAAACTCGATTCTCAGAATCATATCTTCTTGGATCAATTTACTCTGGGAGATAAGATTGAAAGTCCTCAGGCGACCAAGTTACCTGTCAAGCTTGCCATTGCCCTTCTTAAGGATCGAAAAGGAGAGATCAAACTGGACATCCCTGTCACAGGGAGTCTCGATGATCCTAAATTCAGCGTATGGGGAATCATTCTGAAGATCCTGGTCAACCTGATTGCAAAGGCTGCCACCTCACCTTTTTCACTTCTCGGGGCCATGATTGGAGGGGGAGAAGAACTGAGTTTCGTCGAGTTTGAATACGGAAGCTCCGTGGTTGCCGAACCCAGTGCGAAGAAACTGAGCGCCATTGCAAAGGCTCTGAATGATCGGCCTTCCCTTAAAATGGATATCGAGGGGCGTGTGGATATGGAGAAAGACAGAGAGGGGTTGAAGCAGTATATGTTCAACAGAAAGCTAAAGGCGCAGAAACTGAATGAGATGGTCAAGAAAAGACAACCTGCCATTCCTGTGGATGAGGTGAAAATCGAAAAACCGGAATACGACAAATATCTGAAGCTGGCCTATAAAGAAGAGAAATTCCCGAAACCGAGAAATGTTCTGGGCATGGCCAAGGACATCCCAGTACCTGAAATGGAAAAATTGATCCTGACTCATTTAGAAATCAAGGATGGGGATCTGAGGACCCTTGCCTCTCAACGGGCCATGAAAGTAAAAGAAGCTATCGTCAAATCCGGTCCGGTTGAACCGGAAAGAATATTTATCCTTGAACCAAAATCTCTTACCCCGGAAAAGAAGGAGAAGATCAAGGATAGTCGTGTGGATTTTAAGCTGAAATAAAACGTCAAAGGGGGAAGTGTTTCTCCTCCCTTTGGCAAGAGACTGTGTCGCAAGTCCGTTCATGGTTCGACAGGCTCACCACGAACGGACTACGGCACGTTCAAAATTATTTAAAACCCATAATTAAATTGACATGAGCATTGGAAAATCTCCCCTCCCCCTCTTTGCCAAAGAGGGGTAATTCCTCCCTTAGGCAAAGGGAGGTTAGGAGGGATTTTACAAATTGATGTCGTTACTATTTTGAGACTGTTAATAATTACTTAGCCGTTCACCCTGAGCCTGTCGAAGGGCAAACCGCTAAATTGATACAATAAACCAAGAAAACAGCCTATAAAAATCGCATGTTAAAAGGAGGGACCATTTTATGCTAAAAGAATTTAGAGAGTTTGCGATGAAGGGAAATGTGTTGGATATGGCGGTGGGTATCATCATTGGAGCAGCCTTCGGCACCATTGTGAATTCACTCGTTCAAGACGTGATCATGCCGCCCATTGGCCTGCTTTTAGGGAATGTTGATTTTTCCAATATTTTTGTTGTCCTCAAGGAAGGCAAGGTGGCCGGACCTTATGCCTCCGTGGCTGCAGCAAAGTCCGCAGGGGCCGTGACGATCAACTTCGGAGTGTTTGTGAATACCATCATCAGTTTTGTCATCGTTGCCTTTGCGGTATTTCTCCTTGTCCGAACGATTAATCGATTGAGACGTCAAGAGGAGGCCCCTCCTCCTGTGCCAACGACCAAAGAATGTGCGTATTGTTTCTCCGCGATTCCGATCAAAGCAACCCGTTGTCCACAATGCACTTCTGAACTGAAGGCAGGTTGAACAACAGGGGACGGAAAGGGAGAACTGTTATGATGTCACGCATCATCAATTTCTTCAAGACGGGCATCTGGGAAATCCGGTTAAAAGAACTGCATCCCATTAAAGCCTTTTTCGTTAAATATCTCCGTATCATGCTTTTGGCAGCCCAAGGATTTATTAGGGACCACTGTCGAAAGACAGCATCGGTCTTGACCTATTATTCTCTACTCAATGTCGTTCCGGTGGTTGCCGTCGCCTTTGCCATTTCTAAGGGCTTCGGTCTTGAAAAAATGATCGAAAAACAGATTCTCCAGATGGCGGAAAAGGCAAACTGGCAGGCGGACATCACAAACCAGATTCTTGCGTTTTCACACAACCTTCTTGATCAGGCCAAAGGAGGGGTGATCGCCGGTGTTGGCGTGGTCTTACTCTTATGGACGGTGATATCGATTCTGGGAAAAATTGAGGAGTCACTCAATAATATATGGGAGGTAAAAAAATCGAGAACCCTTGTAAGAAAATTTAGCGATTATATTGCCATGATGGTTTTCGCTCCGGTTCTCATGATCATCGCCAGCAGTGCGACCGTCCTCGTGGCCAGCCAGGTGAAGGTGATTGTTCAAAAAATCGCCTTTCTGGGAGTGTTTAGCTCGGTCATCTTTTTCCTGTTGAATCTGTTGCCTTATGTTTCGATCTGGATTCTGTTAACCATGCTCTATCTGGTGATGCCCAATGCCCGGATTCCGCTCAGGTCAGCTATCGTGGGAGGGATCTTCGCGGGGACGATTGCCCAGGTCGTCCAGTGGTTATATATTAAGTTCCAGATCGGAGCTGCAAGTTACGGCGCCATTTACGGTAGCTTCGCGGCCCTGCCCCTTTTCCTGGCGATGCTTCAAATGAGCTGGATGATTGTCCTTTTCGGAGCTGAAATTTCTCATGCCAATGAACATTATGAAACGTTCGGATTTCAACCGGATTATTCCCGGGCCAGCTTCTCATCGAAAAGGCTTCTCACCCTTAAGATATTTCACCTGCTGACCAAGAAGTTTTCTCAAGGAGAAAAAGCATTAGACGCCATACAGATTGCAGAGCTGTTGGAAATTCCGGTTCGCTTTGTGCGGCAACTCCTCCAAGAATTGATCGATGTTGGGCTCGTCGTTGAAACAACAAGCGGAACTAAACATCAAGTCACTTTTCAACCCGGCCGGACGATAGAAAACCTTACCGTAAAAGAGGTACTCGATGCCTACGAGCGGCTTGGAATCCCCTATGACACTGTTTCTCGATCGGATGAGGAAGAGAATATCTCCAACTATTTAAAAAATATTTCCGAAGTCGTCGAAAAAGCGCCCGGAAATGTCTTGATCAAAAAGATTTAAGGAAACAAGGAACCAGTGAATCGAAGAAAGATAGGAACCGTTTCCGCTATTTTATTCTGTCTTGGTTTAATCGTTTTCTCCCCGGTGGGCAATCCGCAAGACTCCATTGCTAAAGACACCCTCAATAGTTCAATCTCGCTTGGAGGGCTGGAGCGCACCTATCTCCTTTATATCCCCTCGTCCTATGAACCCACAAAACCGATTCCTGTGGTCTTCCTCTTTCACGGAGGAGGAGGAACAGGGCAAGGGATGGAGAGGCTGACTCTGGGGGGATTAAACCGCATTGCGGACAGAGAAGGCTTTATCATCGTCTATCCGGATGGCATTGAGAAACACTGGAACGATGGACGGGGCCTTCAGGCTTATCGTGCGCACCGGGAAAATATTGATGATGTCGGTTTCATCTCTGCCCTGATTGAACACCTCATCAGGACGCTGAATATTGATTCGAATCGCATCTATGCGGCGGGTATTTCCAATGGCGGACAGTTTTCACAGCGCTTAGCCTGTGAACTCTCCGATCGAATTGCGGCAATCGGCGTGGTGGCCATCCAGTTGCCGGAACACCTTCCTTCTTCCTGTGCTCCGAAGAGGCCTGTTTCGGTATTGATGATGCCGGGGACAGAGGATCCCCTCGTGCCCTGGGAGGGTGGTGAGATCGGGTTCAAGAGGGGGAGGAAGTTCGGAAGGGTTCTGTCCGTTTCAGAATCGATTCGGTTCTGGACAATGAAGAACAAGTGTCCTTCATCGCCCATGATCACCTATGAACCGGACAGGGATCCAAAGGACGGCACCCGAGTCCGACGGGAAAGTTATGGACCGTGCAGCCAGGAGACCGAAACTCTTCTTTATGCCATTGAGGGAGGAGGGCATACCTGGCCTGGAGGAGATCAATATCTACCCGCGTGGATGATCGGAAGGACGAGCAGAGATATTGATGCCCATGAGGTGATATGGGAGTTTTTCAAAAGGCATACCCGGCGTTGAGAATGTTTTTGCGGGTTCTGGCAAATTTGAAGGAAATGGGATATAAGTAAAAACTAAATTGAGCGATTCTTTTTGAAAACCTCTATAGCAACAGGTTTCAGATCAGGTTTAAAATCACCCAAAGGGTGATTTGTAGCGCAAGGCTTTAGCCTTGCTTGCCCGCCGCAGGCAGGCTTCAGAAGCAACCCTAAAGGGTTGCGCTACAATGAGATTTAAAATAAATCGCTCAATTTAGGTAAAAGCCTACAATGGGGTGGGGAAGAAGTTTCAGGAGGAAATGCGTTGTTGAAAAAGATTGCCATTAAAGGGACAGGGTCTTTTTCACCGGAGCGGGTTGTTCCAAATTCCTATTTCGAAAAGATCATCGACACAAGTGATGAGTGGATTACGACCCGGACGGGAATAAAAGAGCGGCGGATGATTGAGAAAGGCCAGGCCATGTCTGACCTCGCAACACTGGCCTCTGCATCCGCCCTCCAAATGGCAGGTATCTCGGCTGACGAGCTGGACCTGATCATTATCGGAACCTCGACGGCAGACATGCTCAGTCCCTCTTGTGGTTGTATGGTCCAGCACCGGTTGGGTGCTAAGAAGGCGGTTGCCTTCGATGTGAATGCTGCCTGCCCCGGGTTCATCTATGGACTGGCGGTGGCCCAGAAGTTCATGCAGGATGGCTCCTATAGCAAGGCCCTGGTGGTGGGTGGGGAGATTATCTCAAATCGGATCGACTTCAAAGATCGATCCACCTGCGTCCTTTTTGGTGATGGAGCGGGCGCAGTCGTCCTCGGACATTCGAATGGAGAGGATGACGGAGAGATCCTTGGTACGGATATTGAATCCGATGGAGATCTCTGGCACCTGATCCATGTGCCCGGAGGAGGGTCGCGAATCCCTGCTTCTCATGAAATGCTGAATGAGGGCCTTCAGTATTTAAAGATGCATGGCAACGAAACCTTCAAACATGCGGTCCGCACCTTGGTCGATTCATCCCGAAAGATCATGGCACAACAAGGGATCACCAGCGATGAGATCGACTGGTTTATCCCTCACCAGGCGAACATCCGGATTATGGATGTAGTGGCGGAAAAGTTGGGGATTCCCACCGAAAAGGTGATTGTCACCGTCCACAAGTATGGCAACACGTCAGCCGCCACCATACCGGTTGCCTTTGATGAGGCGGTCCGAAGCGGTAAGATCCGGAAAGGCGATCTCGTCCTGGTCAGTTCTTTCGGCGCCGGTTTGACCTGGGGAGCGGCTCTCTTCAGATATTGATACGTTCGACGGCGCCAAACCTTGATTTCCAAGTCGGGGCAAAAGCGCCGCTCAGTATCAACCCTGAGCATACCCTGGGTTTCAGACAGGGGAGTCGAAAGGGTTGATCCTTTCCTTCCATTATTTTTTGACCTCAAGAATCCTTTCTGCTACAATGCCCCTGATTTAGAAAGAAGCAACTGTTTATCGCTTTGAAACTATTCGAAATGACTTGTGGTGAGTGGTAAAATACGGATATCAGGTGACCGAGATATCAGGGGGCAGGATACCAGGGTACCAGGATCTCAGATAAATAATAACAGTCTTTCGGTTTGACCTGATATCCAGATATCCTGATCTCCACTTCCTGATAACCTG
>Ga0194125_10013430_pt1 | contig 10650 bp, 5 predicted proteins | sample TA2KigC250mmetaG_FD_148626 | JGI IMG/M metagenome (GOLD analysis project Ga0194125, IMG submission 148626) | Freshwater microbial communities from Lake Tanganyika, Tanzania - TA2015034 Kigoma Deep Cast 250m | ecosystem: Environmental > Aquatic > Freshwater > Lake | place: Tanzania: Lake... | reverse complement strand
ACGCGGTGAGATCCGGCTGGGCCCCTTCCGGCGGGTCGATGGAATAGTGCAGGAAGGCCAGCCCGGTCCCCCGCTTGGCCAACTCCCGGATCTTGGCCAGCCGGCGGGGCTCCTTGAGCGGGTGGCTATCCCGGCCGTCCGCGAAGAAGACGATCGCATCGGCGTCGTCCAGGACCGCCGGGTTCGCGGGCCAGGCGTCGTCGTGAATCTCGATGTGCAGCGGCTCGATGTTCGGCGCCCGCAGCAGGCAGTCCTTCACGAGCCGGGCGTACTCGTCCCAATCGTGCGTGCCTTCGCCATGGCTGGGCGCGGCCGCCAGGAAGGCGACCTTCCTGGCCTTCGTTCCGGGAACGGGCGCCAGCCCCCCTGCCCACGCGCAGCCGCGACGGAACAGCTCCGCCGCCCCGGGGTTGTTGAAGGCGCCGACATCGTGGCCGAGCGGACTGTGGAACACGCGGCCCTTGCCGTAGCTCAGGGTGAAGGCCATCGCGTAGTTCTTGCCATCCACCTTGGACGTCGATTCCGCCAGAACCTGGATCGGCAGATCCCCGGCCAGGCAGGTGTACAATTCATCGGTGATGGTGAAAGGCTGCAACCCGCGCGTGATCGGGTGGTCCACGTCGGTCATCCGGACCTCGAAGGCGCCATAGGGGTCATGCCCCCGGAGCTTGGGGTTCCAGATCCGCCCGACGATCTTCTCGAACTCGGGCCAGCCCTGAAAAGCCCCGCAGGCGAAGTGAACCGCCACGACACCGCCGCCCTCGCGCACGAAACGCGCCAGGTTCTGCCGGGCCGGCTCTCCCGGGTCCGGCGTCTCCCAGTTCATGAAGTGCAATACGGCCACCTGGTAGTCCCGCAGTTTCTCCGAAGCGAGAAACTCCGGCTTGTCCACCACGTCAACCGCCAGACGCGGGTCCTTCCGCAACTGGTCCGCCAGGGCCGGGGCGGTCTCTTTCCACTTGTGCCCCGGATAGTCGATGCCCGTGACAATGACCACTTTGCAGGTCTCGGTCTCGGCCTCCACCTTCCGGCCACACGAGCCGACCCCAGGGCCAGTCCGCACACCACCGCGAACCACGACAAACGAGCATACTGCCTGTGCTCCATGTGTTCTCCTTCGCGCCACTGATTACGGCTTGCATCGCACACCGGCTGCGCAACGACGGCCGACATGGGGATTTCTATTGGGTTTCCCGCGATTTGTCAATCCGCCGCTTCATCGGGGAGATCCCGAATCGCCGGCCGGTTTGCGGTCCGCGCCGGGCGGGTCGTGGCGGTGGTGCACGTAGTGCTCGATCAGCCGCTTCACCTGGTTGTCTTTCGGCGTCTCTTCCTCGTTCAGGGTCTGGGTGGCGTCGTCCAGAGTTTCCGGTTGCGTCCCCTGCAGTTGGCGCAGCAGCGCCAACGCCTCGCGCCGGATCTGGGGAACGTGTAGGTCCATCATCAGGCCCGCACCTTTGTCACGCCCGTAGATGTGTTCAAGTGACTGGCGCTTGGCGAACGTCTGCAGGAAGATCTTCTCCAGCAGGAGGATCTCCTGGGTCGTGAGCAGCTTGTGCTCCACCCTTCGTTGCAGTTGGTCTGCGCGGGGGACGCCGAGCAGGTGAAGCAGGTGCTCCCACGTCCGGCACGGCAGCATCCGGATCTTCGTGACCTCGCGCAGGGTCTTTCGCTCGTGACGGAGGAAGATCGCGAACATCCGCTGTGCCTCGGCCCTCAAGTGGACCTGCTGCTGGCGCCGCACCAGCTCGAACTGCCAGGCGTGGGCACGGCCCCGCAACTTGCCCGTCTGTACGAAGGCCAGAAAGCTCCGGGCCTCGCGCGCCGCGGCCCCCTGAATCGCCGGCAGTGTTTCTTCATTGACGGCGCGAGGGACCTGGGGCTCTTCTTCGCCGGCCGGCGCGACCGTCTCCGGCACCACGGCCACCGCCGGTTTCGCAGCTACCATCGGCTTTCCCTGCCTGAGAGTCCTCATGAACACCAGGAACCCCTGCGCGAGGTCCTGGTGCCGGCCGCGTTTGGCCGCCCGGCCCAGCAGTTTTGTCCAGGCCTGATACCGCTTATCATCGGCGAAGTACTCGCGGATATCGACCGCCAGGCCGGAAGCGACGCCGGCCTCCGCGCTTTGCTCGGTCAGGGTCTTGATGCCCTTGAGGACGGAGAACATGTAGTCCCGGTACCGCTGAGCGTTGCCTTCGGTGAAGCGACGCAGCTTCTTGAGCGTCACGCGGATATTGTCCAGCATCAGGTCATTGACGGTCAGCACGTACGGCGGGACCTGCTCGGCACTGTTGAATTCCGCCACTTCGGCCAGGCCCGCCAACAGGCCTTCTTCCACCACCGTCTCTTCCTTGGGAGCATTTTCCGTGGTCGCCTCGGCCTCGTCCTGAATCCGCTTGAGCAGGTCCTCGACCGGCCGCAGCGACCGCTTGAGCATCCGCTCACTGGCGGAATCGTACATCCGGAAGGGGTTGACGATCCGCAGGGCGGCCAGCAGCAGCAAACCGGCCGCCGTCCACCCAAAAACCGTGCGCCACTGCTGCCACGTCTCGCTGATGCGCTGGATCGGATCGGGACCCCGGCGCTCGATTTCGGCGAAACCCTCGTCGTCCGGCAGGATCCGCCCGGCCGCCGCGACCGCCAGCGTCAGAACGACCAGCCCGACGAAGAGCCAGGTCCGGACCTGCGCCACACGCGGGCCACCGCCTCTGGGCGCCCCCCCTGCGCGAGTCCCCGGGCAGACGCCGGGATCTTTCCCAATTGTTGCTGACACATCCACGCCGCTATTATACCATGTTTGGGACGATCCGAGAAAAACCAGGCGCGGAAATTGCGAAACAGTCCTGTTACGGAAGGGCGACGAAAACGTCCCTTTCTCAGGTGGAACGAATCGTGGCGTGACACAGTCGATTGCATGGGAGGACACGTATGAACAGGTCAAAGCGAGTAGCGGCATTGTTGGCTGGTATATTGGTGGTGTGGGTGGGATTCGGTCCCCAGGCCCCCCGGGCGGGCGAGCGGCAGCCCCCGGAACGGAGCAGCCGGGTCCTGCGGGAAGCGAAGGCTCGGCCGCCGGCCGGATCGGTGGACCTCCGCTGCCAGGCGGAGCAACCGACGACGATTCTGTTCGTGGTAGCGTCGGGGGAATCCGTGAAGAAGGGCGACCTCCTGGTCGAGTTGGACGCTTCGCCCCTCATCGACAGGAGAATCCAGCAGGTCTTCCAGACGCGTAAGACCGAAACGGACATGATCGTCGCCCGGGAGACGCAGCATTGGGAGAAGCAGGCGGCCGCCGGCCGAGTTGAGATCGCCCAGAAAGCCCTACGCCTCGCCCAGGGTCATCTCAAGGCCTATACAGAAGCCGAGCATCCTCAGCAGTTGGCCCTCGCCGAAGGTACGGCGCGGCTCGCCCGAGAAAGAGTCATGATGGCGGAGGAACGCTACGTGCACCTTCGGGCCGGCCTCACAAACGAGAAGGACCAGGATCGGCGCGTTCTCCAGGAAGCCCAGCTTGCCTTGGAGGAAGCGAAGTTGCAGGGCCATGCGGCGGTGGGCACGCTCGCCTCTCTCAAGGATTTCGGCCACGCCAACCGGGTCGCCGAGCTCGAGCTGGGGGTGGCCCAAAGGGAGTTCGACCTGGCCCGGGCGCAGGACGCGCTCGCGGCGGCCACCGCCAGGGGTGGGGCCGTTCTGCAACTGGCCGAGATCAGTCACCAGATGGAGGCAGACCGGGTGGCCAAGATGGATGACCAGGTCGCGAAATGCAAAGTGTACGCACCCCAGGACGGCACCGTCGTCCACCCGAGCGATGCCGGCGAGGCGGCCCTCAGACCGGGAGCCGTCGTCCGTTCGGGGCAAGTTTTGCTTCGCCTGCTTCCGGTGACGCAGCCCGGGTAATCGCGCACGTTGGAAGTCATCGTGGGGTGGGGCTTGCCCCACCGCCGTCCACAGCGCAGGAAGAACCGGTGGGGCAAGCCCCACCCTACAAACTCTGCCCACCATCTCTTCGCGCACACCGGGGTTGGTGTGCACAGCACACCCTACGCCTTGGCACCAGAGGGGGAAAAGGGGACATTCTACTTTTCCTTTCACGAAGGGGAAAAGTAGAATGTCCCCTTTTTCCGGTGGTGGTCTGGGGCAGGCCGGGGCGCCCGCGCAGGAACGGTCCTGCCCCCCCGCGTCTCCTTATCGATGCGGCGACTTGAAATTTCCGGCCGTTTCCCGGAGAATACGTCTGCTGAGCCGGCCGTGCCTGGTGTGCACAGCACACCCTACGGCTGGGGACCGGCAACCGGGAACGGATGGGTATCGGCATGAGCGATGTCACACGCATCTTGAATGCCATCGAACGGGGCGACGCGGGGGCTACGGACGAGCTGTTGCCTCTGGTCTACGAGGAGCTGCGTCTGCTGGCGGCCCAGAAGCTGTCCCACGAGGCTCCCGGCCAGACCCTCCAGGCGACCGCCCTGGTCCATGAAGCCTACCTGAAGCTGGTGGGCTTGGAGAATCAGACCTGGCGGAGCAAGGGTCATTTCTTCGTCGCCGCGGCGGAAGCCATGCGCCGGATTCTGATCGACCAGGCCCGGCATAAGAAGAGCCTCAAGCGTGGGGCCGACCGCCAGCGGGTCCCGTTGGATGAGGCGGTCTGTGCCCCGGAGGCCCAGCGGTTGTCCGATGACCTGGTCGATCTGGATGAGGCCCTGGAGAGGCTGTCCCAGAGAGACAAGGTGAAGGCCGATCTGGTCAAGCTCCGCTACTTCGCCGGCCTGACGGGCGAGCAGGCGGCGGCGGCCCTCGGCATCTCGCACGCGACCGCCGAGCGGTACTGGGACTACGCCGGCTCCTGGCTGCGGCTGGAAATCCAGACCCGCCGCCACGAGAGGGACGGGACCTGCGGGACGGAGGACAGGTTTCGGATGACAGAGGACGGATGACAGAGGACGGATCTCCGGCGGCAGCGGGACGCGATGCTGCGTGCTCTGTCTTCTGTCCTCGGTCCTCGGCCTTCCGTCTTCTCCCCCTCGCCCCTTGGCCGGGCGATCGAAATTTTTGCGGGATTCGCCGTTTCGCTGAGGGAATCGGCGGGTCCGTTTACGCTTCTATCCACAGTGGCACCTTGAGAGTAGACCGATGGAAAGAACGCCCCAAGACGAAGAAGCCCTCTACTACGCGGCGACCAGCCAGCCGCCGGCCGAGCGGTCCGCTTACCTCCAAGCCGCCTGCGGCGCGGACCTGGAGCTTCTGGAGCGGATCGAATCGTTGCTGAAGATGCGCGAAGCCGAGGACAACTTCCTCGTCTGGCCCCCCTTCCTGGAGCCGTTGCCGGTGACTACATCGCTCTCCGAAGGCCCCGGCACGGTCATCGGCCGGTACAAGCTGCTGGAAAAGATCGGCGAAGGCGGTATGGCGGTGGTCTACATGGCCGAACAGGAGCAGCCGATCCGCCGCAAGGTGGCCCTCAAGATCATCAAGCTGGGCATGGACACCCGCCAGGTGATCGCCCGCTTCGAAGCGGAAAGGCAGGCCCTGGCCCTGATGGACCATCCCAGCATCGCCAAGGTCTTCGATGCGGGTTCTACGGAGACCGGAAGGCCCTACTTCGTCATGGAGCTGGTCCGGGGCGTCTCGATCACCGAGTACTGCAATGGGAATAATCTGGGCATCAAAGACCGGCTGCACCTGTTCCTCCAAGTCTGCCAAGCCGTACAGCACGCCCATACCAAGGGCATCATCCATCGTGATATCAAACCGTCCAATGTCATGGTTACCAGCCATGGTGGTGAACCCCTGCCCAAGGTGATCGATTTCGGCATCGCCAAGGCGACCAACCAGAAGCTGACGGAAAAGACGCTCTTTACCCGCTACGCCCACCTCATCGGCACCCCCGCCTACATGAGCCCGGAACAAGCGGAATTGAGCGACGTGGACATCGACACTCGCTCGGATGTCTACTCGCTGGGGGTCCTGCTCTATGAACTCCTGACCGGAACCACGCCTTTCAGCGAAGAGGAACTCCGCAAGGCCGGCTACGTGGAGATGCAGCGAATGATCCGCGAGCAGGAGCCGGTCAAGCCGTCCACCCGGATCAAGACGGCTCTTCGTGGGGCGAGCGTCCCCGCTCGCCACGCACGGGCGAGACGCCCGTGATACTCATGGGCGGGACGCCCATGCTACGGGAGGTCCGCGGCGATCTGGACTGGATCGTCATGAAGTCCCTGGAGAAGGACCGCGCCCGGCGGTATGAGACCGCCAGCGGTCTGGCGGAGGACATCCGCCGGCATCTGGCATCCGAGCCGGTCCTGGCGCGAGGCCCCTCCGCCGTGTATCGCGTGGGGAAGTTCCTCCGCCGGTACCACTCCCAGGTGGTTGGTGCGGCGGCGTTCGTCGTCTTGCTGGCCGGGGTAGCCGTGCTTCTGTCCATCTGGAATCGGGATCGGCTCCAATTGGCAGAAGCGCAGGGCTTGCGAGACCGGGGGATCCTGTTCCAGGCGCGCGAGTTGCACGCCAAGGCGGACCGTGACGCCGCCTTGGAGACCATCAAGGCGATCTTCGCCAGCCCGCACGTCGGACCGGAAGCGCAGCTCCTCCAAGCGACCCTCTTCGTGGACAACCGCCGCTCCAAAGAGGCGATGGCTGTCCTGGGCAATCTGCTTGATGAGAAGCCGGAGATCGCCGGGGCGGCTCACTCCCTCATGGCGCGTATCCTGTGGGAGAGCGTGTCGCCGGATGCCACTGTCGGGGCGACCCCTTGTGGTTGCCCCATCCATAGGGCGGCCACGGGGGGCCGCCCCTACGACCAGATCGATGACCACCGCAAGCAGGCCGAGACCCTCCTGCCGGAGACCGCCGAAGCGTATTTCCTGCGGGCCATGACCGCGATCACAGTCAAAGAGCAGCTTGCCGCGCTGGACCGGGCCTTGCAGCTCGATTCCGGCCACTACGAATCCCGGCGGCTCCGCGCCTATACTTATTACGCGTCCAGGAAGTACGACCGGCTGCGGGATGATGCCTTGGTGATGACGATCCTGCGGCCGCGCGACGGGCTGGGTTACTCGCTCCGTGCGATTGCATGGCGGGAGTTGGGGCGGTATCCCGAGGCGATGGCGGATTATGGGATGGCGATCGCCCTGACGCCGAGGGCTGAGCCGCAGCACGTCGATCTGCATGTCCAGCGGAACGAGGTCTTTCTGCGGCTGGGGGATTACGAACGAGTGATTGCAGAGGCTGAGACATGCCTGGCGCTCTGGCCGGACAAACCCGTCTTTCAGTACCACCGGTTCTGTGGCCTCACCGCCCTGGGCGAATACGACACCGCAACGACTCTGTTCCGCGAGATCATCGCCGCCGGCCACGAGGCCCGGCAGAAGTTCAACGAATGGTGCATGAACTACGTCTTCGACACGCTGGACGCCGGGCGGTCCTGGCACTTGGCGGGCGTGGAACCGGCAGGTGCCGCCTTCCTGCCGATGATCGAGGCACAGGAGACCTATCTCGGCCTGTCTGCCAAGGGGGGCCGGCGCCTGACCACGGATGGCTTCAGTGCCCGCTGGTCGCCGGATGGGACCAAGCTGGCATTCAGCTTGGGCGTCCAGGGCAGAAGCGGTGTGGCAGTCTATGATCCGGCGACAAAGGAGACCGATCTGCTGATCGTGCCCGGCAAGGACCCGCGCTGGTCGCCGGACGGACGCTACCTCGCCTTCATTCGGGACCGGCAGAACTTGCGGTTGGAGGAGTTGCTCACTCCCGCGCCGGGCAGCCAGCGGCCGCCGGAGACAGATGAAGAACTCTGGCTGATGAATGCCGACGGCACAGCACCGCGGCGATTGGCCCAGGGCAGTTGGCCCTCCTGGGGCAGCGACTCTGCAAGGCTTTACTACCTGTCGCGTAAAGATGGCACACTCTCGGAGGTCTCCCTTGCCGATCAGGCAGCCGAGCCCAAACCGATCATGAAGTGGTCGTACGTCCTGCCCTCGGTCTCGCCGGAGAATCGCCACGTGGCGCATTTTGAAGGCGGCGCCCTGAAGATCACGGAACTGGCGTCCCAGAAGGTTGTGGCAGAGTGCAAAGGGCCTGCCATGTCCTGGGGTGTCATCGGCTGGTCCCCTACCGGCAACGAAGTCTGCCTGGGCGGCGGCAATCCCCAGAGAGACAAGACCGGTCTGTGGCTGTACGATCTAAACAAGAAAGAGTTCCGGAGGGTCCTGGATGGCCAGATCACAGCGACCTGCTGGTCTGCTGGCGGCACGGAGTTGACCTTCTGTATGGGCACGCCGTACCTTGAGGTCTGGAGTCTTCCACTCGACTCTGGTGTCCCGACTTCCGCAGCGCTGGGACCGGGCCAGACTCTCGATGAGCACCTCCGCGCGATGCTCGCCTTCTACAACCGCAGGATCGAGGCCGACCCACAGGACGCCTACGCCTATTCCAGTCGGGCGCACTACTACGATTCTATTGGGGATAAGAACAGTGCGCGTGCCGACATGAGGCAGTGGTCAGTTGTCCAGTGCCCAGAGTTGCCGCGCAGTTCAATACTCGCTGGGTTGCCCACCTCTCCGCGTGCCATCGATTTGCCGTTCGATTGTGAGCTCGTCTTTTCTGCAGAAAGACCCGTGAATACGACTCCAATGATGTCTGTTGCCTTAGGGCAGAAGGGAAGGTGTGAAATGAGGTTGTTCCAAATTCCGATGTTTGTGATGTCACTGGGGGGAGTTGGTTTCTTCTCTGGTCTCGCCGCGCCACCCGCATACGCAGGCTTCACGTTTGGGGAGCCGGTGAAATTTGGCCGGGCTATCAACCGGGACGAGAATATTGACTGTTTCTCGGCGGATGGGCTGGAGATGTACATCAGTTCTAATCGACCCGGAGGATTCGGCGATTGGGACCTATGGGTGCTGAAGCGCGCGTCGACAGATGGCGCTTGGGGTCCACCTGAGAATGTCGGGTCGAGCATCAACAGTTCAAAGGAGGACTCCGTGGCGTCAATCTCGACCGATGGGCTCACAATCTACTTCAACTCTGACCGATCTGGCGGATACGGAGGACACGATATCTACATGGCCACACGCCCAACAAAGAACAGCCCTTGGGGCCAGACGGTGAACCTTGGCCCAACCATAAACAGCGCTGCTAACGATGTCTGGCCCTGGATATCGCCGGATGGTCTTGAGCTTTACTTGGGGGCGATTCGTGGTGGCGGATACGGTTCTACCGATATCTATGTGGCAAGACGCGCGACGGTGAACGATACCTGGGGCAAGCCTGTAAACCTCGGCCCTGCTGTGAATAGCCCGTACGGAGAAAACTGGTTCTCACTTTCACCAGATGGGCTACTCCTTCTCTTCTGCGACAATCCTGCCGCCACTCTCCGACCAGGTGGCTATGGCAGTGTGAACACATGGATGAGCAGGCGGGCGACCCTGTCTGATCCTTGGCAAGCCCCTGTCAACCTTGGACCGACCATCAACACGCCTGGAGGGGCAGGCATGGCGCGCATCGCTCCTGATGGAAGTATGTTGTACTTCCGCGCGGTCCATGACGGCACCGCCGACAATTGGCAGGCATCGATCCTCCCCATCGTGGACTTCGACGGTGACGGCAAGGTCGATGCGGCGGACATGGCCCTCCTGGACCTCAATTGGGGGCGGGACCACCACTGGTGCGACATCGGCCCGTTCCCCTGGGGCGATGGGATTGTCGATACGCACGACCTGAGAGTCCTGCAAAAGACCCTCACCGGGTCCGATCCGACGGCGCCGCTGCCGCAGGCCTTGGACGTCCCGCGCGACACGATCCTGAGCTGGGTGTCGGCCCCCTTCGCGCAGAGCTATGACGTCTACTTCGGAACCTTCCTTACGGACGTTGAGAGTGCCGACCGGGCCCATCCACGCGGCGTGCTGGTCAGCCGGAGCCATACCACGACGACCTTCGATCCGGAAGGTCTCCTGGACTACAGCCGGAGCTACTACTGGCGCGTCGATCTCGTGAGCGCCGGAGCGGCTCCCGTCATCTACAAGGGCGCGGTCCTGGACTTCACGACCGAAGCCTTTGCCTATCCGATCAAGAGTATCCGTGCCACCGCTTCAACCGCCGCAGTTGGCTGTGGCCCGGAAAGGACCGTGGATGGTTCGGGGCTCGATAAGAACGACGGCCACTCGATCGACCAGAAGGACATGTGGTGGAGCACGGGCCTGGCGCCAAATTGGATTCAGTACGAGTTCGACCGGGTCTACCACCTGCACGAGCTGTGGGTCTGGAACTTCAACAGCGCGCTCGAACCCTTCATGGGCTTCGGAGCCAGGACGGTCAAGATCGAGTACTCCATCGACGGCACGACTTGGACCCCCTTGAGTGGCGTGCCGGAATTCGCCCAGGCCCCCGGCCAGCCCGGCTACGCAGCCAATACCACCGTCCGCTTCGATGGCGTTGCGGCCAAGTTCGTCAAGCTCACCATCGAGAAGAACTGGGGCGTCACCCCTCAGACCGGCCTGAGCGAGGTGCGGTTCTTCGCCATCCAAAGCGGCGCGGCCGCCCAGCCGTAACGGTACAGGACATAGTACCACAACGCTACGATTTGTCCCTCGGTTTGACATAAGCTACGCTAGAACAGGAGGTTATGAAAATGTCACCCCGTAGCCTTATTGGCGTTAAGGC
>Ga0194125_10013428_pt1 | contig 10653 bp, 7 predicted proteins | sample TA2KigC250mmetaG_FD_148626 | JGI IMG/M metagenome (GOLD analysis project Ga0194125, IMG submission 148626) | Freshwater microbial communities from Lake Tanganyika, Tanzania - TA2015034 Kigoma Deep Cast 250m | ecosystem: Environmental > Aquatic > Freshwater > Lake | place: Tanzania: Lake... | reverse complement strand
GTCGAGGAAGGGGGAGAGGAGGACGAGGGTCTTGTAGCTGCTCTTGAGGCCCTGCGCGATGTCGCGCAGCTTGCGGACCACCGCGAAATTGGTCTTGGTGAGGAACGGGTGGAAGTCCTTGAACACGTAGATGGCCGGTTCGAGTTCCTCGACCACTTGGTCGAGGGCGACCAGGGGGTCCTTGGTGCCGCTCTTGTGCATCTTCACGGCCTGGAGCGGGGTGCCTGCGGGCACGATGCCGCCGGAGCAGGACCACTCGAAGACCTTCTTGTTGCTCCGCCGACCGATGCCGAGAAGGGTCTGCACGACCCGCGGCTCCTCCCAGGACACGACGTAGAGGATTGGATAGCGTGCGCGAATGAGGACCTCGATTTCGCGCGCCTGCTCCTGGTCGCTCATGGTTCGCTCTTGCCTCTCTGTGTGACGGCCAATGCGACGGAAGTCAAGTCGCGGGTCGGATGGTGGAGGAAGACGGCTCCGGTGGGGGAAATGACGACCTCGACCTCCAGGGGCTCGCGGCCTTGCGGCGGAGCGTCGCGGACGCTGCTGAAGTCAGGCCCGGCGGCCAGGGGGATGCCGAGGCCGGCCGCGAGGCGTTCGGCCTCGCGGGCCTCTTCGGGGGTGAGGAAGCGGCCGAGCTGGGCGTCGCCGCGTGCGTCGGGCATCACCAGGTAGTCGGTCTTCAGGCTCACCCGCGCGGCGGGCAGCTCAGCCGCCAGCCATTCGAGGGCTGGGCGGGTGCAGCAGTCGAGGTGGCCGGGCAGCACCAGGTGCCGCACGAGGAGCTTGCCCGGCTCGGCCTCCGCGACCTGGCGGAGGCAGGAGCGGACCACCTCCCAGTAGTCCCCTGCCCCGGCGATCCGTTCCGCGCAGGTGGGATTGCCGAACTTCAGGTCAGCCAGGTAGACCGCAGGCAGGCCACGGAGGGCTTCGATGGCCTCCGAAGTGCAATAGAGATTCGAGTTCCAGACGATGGGTGGGAGACCGCCGAGGGCGGCGAAGAGGCGGAGGAGGGCGGGGAGGTTGACGGTCGGCTCGCCGCCGTGGAAGCTCACGTTGCGCGCCCCCTCGGCCAGGCCGCGCTGGACGATGCTGCGCAGTAGTTCGGGGGTGAGGGGCTTGGCTGGCCGCTCGCGCCGCTCGATGGCCGTGTGGCAGAAGCGGCAGCGCAGGTTGCAGCCCGTGAGGAACACGGAGAGGGAGGGCGCAAGCTCCGCCTCCTCGCCGTAGTGGACGTAGTGGAGGAAGCACGCGGCGTCGGCGCCCGCGCCGCAGAAGCCCCTTTCGCCCGCGGCGCGGTTGATGCGGCACTGGCGGGGGCAGAGGCGGCAGTCGGCAAGCTGTGCCGCCGCCCAATCCAACCGTGCCGAAGCCAGCTCAGCGACGCTCATCGTCGGGGAACTCCAGTCCCTCGATGCGGCTGCGCACCTTGGGCGCGCGGCCTGAGCCGCCGCCGGCCAGGCGCCGCTGCCGCCACCAGGCGAACTTGATGTACACCGCGCCGCACACGGCCCCGCCCACGTGCGCCACCTCGGCGAGGCCACCGGTCCCGATCAGCACCAGGAGGTCGAGCGCCAGGCAGATGGCGACGAAGTGCCAGAGCTTCATCGGGATGAAGAAGAAGGCGAGCACCACGCGCTCGCCGCAGGCCAAGGCGCAGCCGACCATGATGCCCATCACTGCCCCCGACGCGCCCAGCCCCTTCACAGGCTCCGCGCTCGCCACGGAGCCGATGGCGAAGAAGCACAGCGACGCCACAACGCCGCACGTGAAGAAGAAGGCCAGGAACTCCCGTGGCCGCCACGAATTGGCCAGGAGGCTGCCGAAGAACCAGAAGAACGCCATGTTCATGATGAAGTGGGGCACGCCGCCGTGGAGGAAGATGGCGGTCACGGCCTGCCAGAGGCGCCCCTTGGCCAGGAAGCCCGCGGTGTCCATCGCCAAGTAATCAAGGGCGAACCGGCGGAAGGGCGGCACGGCGAGCTGGAGCGCGAACACGGCGGCGAACGCAACGAGCAGCGCCACCATCGCCCGCGTAAGCGGCTCGGCGATGGTGAGCCTGCGAAACACCTCGTCGCGATGGTACGTAGACATTCCCGCCGCCCTTGCATCTCCCCTCAGATCATATCCGCCTGCCCACGGGGCGTCAACTGGCCGCCCGGCGTCTTGCGCTGCCGGGGGCTTTGTGCTACGTTCTGGCGCGAGAGGAGACGCCGATGAACACTTGCCTCACGATTCTCGCCACGCTGGCTGCCCTCGCGGCCGGCCAGGCGAGCGCCGTGACCCTGCGCGTCTCGCCTACTGGCAAGCTCAAGTCGCTCGAGGAGGCCCGGGACGCGATTCGGGCGCTGAGGGCCAAGGGGCCGCTCGACGGGCCGGTGCGGGTAGTCGTCGCCGCCGGGGAGTATCCGCTGGAGCGGCCCTTCGTGTTGACGCCCGAGGACAGCGGGACGGAGCAGTGCCCCATCACCTACGAGGCAGCGCGGGGGGCGAAGCCTATCTTCACCGGCGGCCGCCGCATCACGGGCTTCAAGGCGGCCGACAGCGGCTTGTGGGCCGCCCTCGTGCCAGAGGTGGCCGAGGGCAAGTGGTATTTCGAGCAACTCTGGGTGAATGGGCGAAGGGCGGTCCGCGCCCGCTCGCCCAACAAGTTCTACTTCCACATGCTCCGCCCGCTGCCTAAGGGTGTCGAGCTGCCGGCCGGCACGGAGGTGGACCTCTCGCAACGGGCCTTCGTTGCCCGAGCCGAGGACATCAAGCCGCTCCCCGCGGTGCCACGGGCCTATCTGCGGGATGTGACGGTCGTGGCCTACCACGCCTGGGAGACCTCGCGCCACCGCGTGCTCGTGGTGGGGGAGAAGTCCGGCGCGGTGGTCACCACTGGCAATGCGCCCTGGAAGTTCTTCAACTGGGAGCCTGCCCAACGCTACCACGTGGAGAACTTCCTCGAGGCGCTCGACGCCCCAGGCGAGTGGTTCCTGGACAGGGACGGCACGCTCCTCTACAAGCCCCTTCCCGGCGAGGACCCCGCGAGGGCCGAGGTCATCGCGCCCGTGACCGAGACGCTTGTGCGGCTTGCCGGCGAGCCGACCCTCGGCCTCTACGTCGAGCAGGTGACCCTCCGAGGGCTGAGCTTCCGCCACGCGCAATACGTCCTCCCGCCCGAGGGCCACGCCGATGCGCAGGCGGAGGTGACGATCCCCGCCGTGATCATAGCCGACGGCGCGCGGAATGTGTCAATCGAGGGCTGCGAGGTCGCCCACATTGGCACCTACGCCGTCTGGTTCCACCGCGGCTGCCAGGACTGCCGCGTGGTCCGCTGCTACCTGCACGACCTGGGGGCGGGCGGCGTCAAGATCGGCCAGGGCTGGGCCAACGACGATCCCCGCCCGCCCGACCTCACGAGCCACATCACCGTGGACAACTGCATCATCCGCGGCGGTGCCCGCACCCACACGGGCGCCCACGGCGTGTGGATCGGCCACAGCCCCGACAACCGGGTGACGCGCAACGACATCGCCGACTTCTTCTACACGGGCATATCGGTGGGCTGGCGCTGGGGCTACGCCCCCAGCGTGGCCAAGCGCAACGCCATCGAGTTCAACCACATCCACCACCTCGGCTGGGGCGTGCTCTCCGACATGGGCGGCGTCTACACCCTCGGCCCCTCCGAGGGAACCACAGTCTCCCACAACCGCATCCACGACGTCTACTCCTACAGCTACGGCGGCTGGGGCCTGTACAACGACGAGGGAAGCTCGAACATCGTGATGGAGAACAATCTCGTCTACAACACAAAGACGGGCAGCTACCACCAGCACTACGGCAAGGAACAGATCGTCCGCAACAACATCTTCGTGAACAGCATGGAGGGGCAGATACAGCGGTCTCGCGTCGAGCCACACCTGTCGTTCACCTTCGAGCGCAATATCGTCTACTGGAAGGGCGGCCCGCTCTTCACCGGCAGCGGGGCGAGGGACGACAAGGTGGTGCTGCGGAACAACCTCTACTGGGATGCCTCGGGCCAGCCCATCTCCTTCAGCGGCCTGTCGTGGGAGGAGTGGCAGAAGCTGGGGAAGGACCAGGGGAGCCTGGTCGCCGACCCGATGTTCGTGGACGTTGAGAAGGGCGATTTCCGCCTCAAGCCCGATTCGCCGGCATTCAGAGTCGGTTTCAAGCGCTTCGACTACACGGAGGCAGGGGTCTATGGCGACCCCGCATGGGTGAAGCTCGCCGCGAGCGTCGAGTACCCAAGGGTGGAGTTCGCTCCCCCGCCGCCACCGCCTCCGCCGGTAGTGTTCCGCGAGGACTTCGAGTCCGTGCCCGTCGGCGCCCCGCCCCCGCTGGCCAAGTGCCACACCGAGAAGAAGGGCGATGCCCTCGCTATCACCGAGGAGGCGGCTGCGGGCGGGAAGCGGAGCCTGAAGGTGCTCGACGCCCCTGGCCTCCAGCACGCCTTTAACCCCCATTTCTTCTACGTGCCGCATCACCGCGAGGGCGTGACCAAGTTCGCCTTCGACATGCGGGTCGAGGCGGGCACCGTGATGTTCGTCGAGTGGCGCGACGACGCTAACCCCTACAACGTCGGCCCCACGATGTCCGTCTCGGGCGGCAAGCTGCACGTGAAGGACCAGCCGCCGCTTGACATTCCAGCAGGCCAATGGGTCCGCTACGAGATGTCGGCTGCCCTCGGCCCCCAGAGCACTGGGACCTGGGACCTGGCCGTGACGCTGCCCGGCCAGCCGCCGAAGCTGTTCAAAGGCATCGCCAATGGCAAGCCGGCGTGGAAGAAGCTGGATTGGCTCGGCTTCTCCAGCACGGCGAATGAGAAGGCGGTGTTCTATCTCGACAATGTCGAGCTGACGAACTCGGCTGCTCGATAATCGCTTGTGTCCCTTGAGTCCCTTTGGTCCCTTTTGTCCCTTGGCTCGCGAAGGGACGAAAGGGACAGAAGGGACCAAAGGGACAGGAACAAGGAGATTGCCCATGTCACGGCGTGTCCTACCTGTAGCATTGGGCATCGTGGTGTTGTCCCTCGGCTGCGCCCGGCAGCCCGTGGCGGTGCGGCCGAAGGCCGCCTGGCGCGTTGTGCCCGTGGCGGGGGTGTCGGCGACGCTCGACGTGCTGGACGCCGGCCAGGGGAGCGGGCAGGCGCTGCGCCTGAGGTTCGCGAAGGCCGGCGCCGAGCGCCGCCTCGTAGTCATCGAGGGGAAGCCCCAGGGCGACCCCGCGGCCGCAAAGGCCCTCTCCATCATGTATTGCCTCACCCTTGCCCACGGCGAGTGCCCGAAGCTGGCCCTGCTGCTGCTTGAGAAGGATGGCGGCGCCTGGTTCAAGGTCGGCGCCGCCCCCCTCGCCACCGAAGCCGCGACCGAGGCCCGCCTGCCACTCGACGGGTTCCGCCGGGCCGAGTTCGCGCAGGACGCTGACTCTGAGCCACGCCGAGACCAGCTCGACCGTGTCTGGCTGGGCCTCGTCCTCGACGGCCCGGCCGAAGGCACGCTCGAGCTGGGCCGCGTGGCCTTCATCGGCGAGGCGTACCGGCCGACCGCCCCCCTGCCGCTCCCGTGCGGCGACCCCGCGGCCTGGACCATCGGCAAGGACGCCGCCGCCGAGTGCCGCCTGGCCCCCGCCAAGGATGGTCCGGCCGGCCAGCCCTCGATGCGCATCGAGTTCGCCTTCCCCGGCGGGCGGCACATGTTCGTGCTGCCCACGCTGCGGCTTCAGGACGTGGAACTGGAGGGCTATCGCGGCATCCGCTTCGTCTACAAGGCCAGACTCCCCGAGGGCATCGCGGGGCTGCTCGTGTCCGTGACCGAGCGCGGCGACCACTCGCAGTACTACGCCGAGCAGGCCCCCGAGGCGAGCGCCGAGTGGGCGATTGCCGACATCGCGTTCGGGCGCTTGAAGCTCGGCCCGTGGTCGAAGGACGACAACGGCCGCCTCGACCTCAACGAGATCGCCGGCCTCACCATCGGCGTCCATGGCGCGGCCTCCGAGCCGAAGGCGAGCGGGTGGATTGTGGTCTCTGAGATCGAGCTGGTGCCGTAGCGCTGGTAGGCCAGATCGGCCCGATCCGTCCGATCCGTCAGATCGGGGGCCGCCCATGACCCGCAAAGAACGCTTCGAGCGCGCCCTCCGCTGCCAGGAGGTGGACCGCCTGCCCTTCTGGGTGAAGATTTTCGGCGAGTCCTATCTCGCCTTCCAGGAGGAGCGCTACGGCTCGATGGGCGAACTCGAACTCGCCGACTATCTTGACCTCGATCACATGGCCGGCGGCGGGGTGGCGGTGGCCTGCACCAACCCCCGCGTCGAGCGCAGCGTCGAGCAGACCAACGGCTACCGCACCATCCGCGAGACCACCCCTGACGGCACGCTCACGACCGTCGAGCGCTCGGACCCTGCCTCGCGCGCCTGGCATCCCATCGAGTTCCCCATCAAGACCCGGGCCGACCTGCGCGCCGCCCGCCACCTGTTCGATGGCAACCGCTTCGAGGCAGCGCCCGACGCCCTTGCCCGCGGCGCCGAACGCCTCCGCCAGGTCGGCGACCGCGGCATCGTGATGACCGCGATGGGTATCTCGCCCCTCATGAACCTCATCCAGCACCTCCTCGGCCCCGACGCCACCTACTTCTTCCTCAACGACTTCCCCGACGAGATGAGCGAGTTGATCGCCCTGATGCACGAGGAGCGGCTGCGCTACCTGCGAGCCATGCTTCCCGCTTGCGCTTACGACTACATCTGCTCGGTCGAGAACACCTCGACCACACTGCTCTCGCCCGCCATCTTCGAGCGGTACTGCTGGCGGCACCTGAACGACTATGGCCGCCTCATCCGCGAGCACGGCAAGAGCCATGTCCTCCACATGTGCGGCCACCTGAAGGCCCTGCTGCCCCGCATCGGCGAGCTGCCCGCCCTCGCCATCGAGGCATTCACCCGCCCGCCCGTGGGCAACACCACCCTGGCCGACCGCGCCCGCCTGTGCCCCAGGACGAGCATTATCGGCGGCACGAGCGCCGTCCTGTGGCTCCAGCCCGTCGAGGCCATCTGCGAGACCATCCAGCGCGACCTTGCCGAGGCCGGCACCCTCCGCGGCGTCGTCCTGACCTCGGCCGGCGTCATGCCCCCCGCCTGCCCCATCGAGAGGATCCGCCAAGTGCGCGAGCGGCTCAAGTGAGCCTCTGGGGGAGCGGAGCGTCTGGGGCAGTCTGTCGCCAGTGCTGAGGGCCACAAGTCTCTAGCTAGCCGCAGCTTACAACCGAACTCCCCCAGGTGGGCAGGATGACGGGCCAGGCGCCTGACGCACATCAGCGCCACCGGGCCAGGGTGCGGAAGGCCCAGCGGAGGAGGCGAAGGCGGCGCGAGGAGGCAGCGGGCGTGACCACGCCCGTCAGAAGGCCACGCAGGACCCCACCCTCGCGCGAGTGGCGGGCGAGGAAGTCGTTGAGCCAGGGCACGGCCGCGGCGGCCTGGGCGGCGCGGTAGGCCAGGTAGCGGGGCCGAAGCGTGGCCTCGACCTGCGCGGGGTAGGCGTTCAGGAGCGCCGGGCTGTCGGCGGCCAGGGCATTGCCGATGGCCTCCGCGGCCATCTCGCCCGTGCGGATAGCCATTGCGACCCCCTCGCCCGTGAAGGGGAGGGTAGAGCCGATCGTCTCGCCAATGGCGACGATGCGCCCCACCACGAGGCGTCGGACGCCCTCCAGGCCGCAGCGGAGCATGGCCCCACGGGGCGGCGTGACCGTCTCGGCCCGCTCCAGCAGCTCCCGTGTCAGCGGCAACTGGGCGAGAACGGCCATCAGGGCCTGGCTCAGGCTCCTCCACGCGCGGTGCCGCCAGCGAAGCGTGGCGCAGCCGACGTTGTACTCGCCGCCGCCCATCGGGAAGGCCCAGGCGTAGCCGGGCAGGAGGCAGACGGGGTAGAAAGTGACCATGCGGTCGAGCACGACCGGCGAACGGACGTAGCAGCGGATGCCCACGCCGCTGGGCGCCCCGCCGGCCACCAGGCCGAGGCCCTTTGCCAGCCGCGTCGTCGCCCCCGTGGCGATGGCCGCGAATCTCGCCCGCACAGGCTCCGCGCGGCCCGCGACGCCCGCGACGACGGTGCCGTCGAGTCTCTCCCGCACGTCGCTGACCTCGCCCTGGCGGAACACCGCGCCCGCCGTCACTGCCCGCTCGGCCAGGAGCGCGTCCAGCCGCTCACGACGAAGCGTGAGGAAGGGCGCGGGCACCTCGACCTCGACCTTCGATGGGCTGTAGGCCACGAGGCCCGGAACCTCGTGCGCCGCCTGGCGAACGGCCTCCTCAACGCCCAGTCGCGCGAGACAGGCGACCGCGTCGGCGGTCAGGCCATCTCCGCACACCTTCTCACGGGGGAAGCGATGGCGGTCCAGGAGGAGCACGCGGCGGCCCTGCTCCGCCAGCCGAATCGCCGCGGCGCACCCCGCCGGCCCCGCCCCGATCACCAAGGCGTCCCACAAATCGTCGGGCGGGACATCAAGTGCCTGGGCGGTCATGTCCTGAACGCCTCGGCGGGGCCGAAGGGGGCGAGGCCGGTGGTGACGTAGCCGTTGATGGCAGTGTCCCCCTCGCGGTGGGCGAACTGCCAGAGCTTCCGCACAAGCTGTCGCTTGACCGCCGCGTGGGCGGGGTCGGCCGACACGTTCCGTATCTCGTGCGGGTCGGTCCGCAGATCGTACAGCTCATCGTCGTCGAAGCCGTTGAAGACGTACTTGAACTCGCGGGTGGTCACGGAGCGCTGGGTGAAGTAGAGCTCGACGCCGTTGCACTGGGTGAACATCGCTTCGCGCCACGTGGCGGGGGCCTCGCCGCGGAGGAAGGGGACGAGGCTCGCGCCGGTCAGATTGGCCGGGGCGGCGCCCGTGGCCAGCTCGGTGAACGTGGGGCCGAAGTCGGCCAGGGACACGAATTGCCCCACGCGGCTGCCCGGCTTGCGGACGCCCGCCGGCCAGCGGATGACTGCGGGAACGTGATAGGCCCCTCGGAAGCAGGGGATGCCCTTGGCGAAGAGGCCGTGGTCGCCGCAGTAGTCGCCGTGGTCGGAGGTGAAGAGCACGAGGGTGTCGTTGGCCTGGCCCGTGGCGTCGAGGGCGGCGAGGACCTTCCCGAACAGCTCGTCGAGGTAGGTGCAATAGGCCCAGAAGTGGCGGATGCCTTCGCGGATTTCGCGCTCGGTCATCTGGCCCCACACCGTGCGGCGCATGCGGCGGTAGATGCGCGGCTTGTCGGCCAAGTCGTCCGCGAAGCTCGGCGGCAGCGGCACATCGTCGAGCTTGTAGAGATCGCGGAAGCGCTTCGGGACGAAGTAGGGGTCGTGCGGCCCTGCGAGGCCGACGAAGAGGCACCAGGGCTTGCCGCGGCGTGCGAGGCCGGGCAGGGCCTCGATGGCGAGTTTGACGGCCTTCTCATCGTGGGGGTTCCCGTCCTCGCGGGTGCCGTAGAGGGTGTAGGTACCGTAGCCTGGGCGGAGGGCCTGGCCTTCGCCGCGCTGGGTCGGGTCGGGCTGCTGGGCGAGCTTCTGGTAGTGCTGCCACTGGGTCTCGTGCTCGGCCGGCTTGTGGCCGCTGACGAACAGCTCCTCGTGCCAGCCGCGCTTGGCGGGCGTCTCCTCCACGCTCACGTGCCACTTGCCGCTCCAGGCCAGATGGTAGCCGGCCTCGGCGAGGTCCTGGCTCCAGAGGCGGACGCCCGGCTTGAGGCCACGGCTGATCGCCTGGGCGTTGCAGATGTTGTTCCACACCCCGTGCCGCGAGGGGTAGAGCCCGGAGTGGAAGGTCGCGCGGGACGGACAGCAGTGGGGCGAGGGGCAGTATGCCTCGGTGAAGGTAATGCCTTGCTGCGCGGACTTGTCGAGGTTGGGCGTCAGGCACGGATGCTCGGCCAGCGCCGTGTCGCCGCGCTGGTGGTCGGTCATGAAGATGAGGATGTTGGGTTGGGGCAAGGGCTTCTCCTTGATCTGGAACCCGTAATCCGTAATTCGTAATCCGTAACCAGAGGGGACAAGAGGCCCGGGAGCGGAGGTCTTCTCTTCTCCTGTTACGGATTACGGATTACGGATTACGCATTACGGATCGCCTAGAGGGGGTAACGACCTGGATGATAGCGGTTCAGCCTTCGCTTCAGTTCCGCCGCCTGTTGGCTGCGGCCGGTCTTCTCGAGGCGCTCGAACATGCGCTCGGGGCTGTAGTAGGGGAAGACGCCCTGGGAGATCATCTGCTCCATCGGGTCGCAGGGGGCGCCCTTCTGGAGCTGCTGCTGACGCCAGTCGGCCAGGAGCGCGGACAACTCGCCGACGACCTCGGGCCGCTCGTAGGCCAGGTTGATCGTCTGGTGCGGGTCGTTCCGCATGTCGTGGAGCAGCACCGGCTCGTCGTAGGGATAGAGGCCGGGGTGGAGGACGCGCATCATCAGCCACTCGGGCGTGCGGACGGTGCGGGTGAGGGTGTAGATGCCGTGGTCCCACACCTGGAAGGGCCAGCCCGCGAAGCTCTCGCCGCGGAGGGCGGGGGCGAACGAGCGGCCGTCCCAGCGGGCCGGTACGGGGAACCCGAGAAGCTCGCAGAGGGTGGGCGCAAGGTCGAGGTTGTAGACCATCGCCTCGTTGCGGCCGGGCTGGGTTGTGACCTCTGGCCAGCG